>Ga0308395_1000292_pt1 | contig 42841 bp, 32 predicted proteins | sample Hotspr20SampleP4_FD_202097 | JGI IMG/M metagenome (GOLD analysis project Ga0308395, IMG submission 202097) | Hot spring phototrophic mat microbial communities from Mushroom Spring, Yellowstone National Park, Wyoming, United States - 20050930_P4 ... | reverse complement strand
TTGCGCACCACCTGAGGTGAAGTATGCCACAACTGCGCCGTGGCACGGATACTGCCCAACTCCTGATAACTGCGTACCAACCGTTTCCTTGCCTCTACAGGGTTCATAGTGTATATTTCCCGATCAGCCAGTTCGGCCATCGGCGGTGCTCCTCCGGATGCAGGTGTTGCCACAGCTCATGTATCCGGGGAGCGCCGCCTTTTGTCAAAATCGTTTCCACCTCCTGGTAACGATCTCCTGGCGCAGGTACTCTCCACGCATTTGACGAAAAATGCCCACCGGTCTTACAATAAGAAGGTTAGGATGATCATATGTTCGAGACTCTCCAGGAAAAGCTGCAGAAGGTCTTCCGACAGATCGCCAATCGCGGCAAGCTGAGCGAGGCGGACGTGGACGCTGCCTTGCGCGAGGTGCGCCTGGCGCTGCTCGAGGCGGACGTCAACTTCAAGGTGGTCAAAGATTTCCTGGGGCGAGTGCGCGAGCGCGCCGTCGGTGCCGAGGTGATGCGCAGCCTCACCCCGGCGCAGCAGGTGATCAAAATCGTGCACGAAGAGCTGATCGCCACCCTGGGTGTGCCGGCACGCCTTAACCTGGACGGCCCCACGCCGCACGTGCTCATGCTGGTCGGCCTGCAGGGTTCAGGCAAGACAACCACCGCTGCCAAGCTGGCGCTTTCGCTCAGGAAGTCGAACCATCGCCCGCTGCTGGTCGCCGCGGACACACGCCGCCCGGCCGCGATCGAACAACTGCAGGTGCTGGGACGCCAACTCGATATCCCGGTGCACGCCGAGGACATGCGCGTGCCCCCGCCGCAGATCTGCGCCAATGCCATCAAACTGGCACGCCAACAGGCCCATGACATCGTCATCCTGGACACCGCCGGCCGCCTGCATGTTGACGAGCAGCTCATGCGCGAGCTGATCGAGGTCAAGTCCAAGACCAACCCGCGCGAGGTGCTCCTGGTGGCCGACGCTATGACCGGCCAGGATGCGGTGCGCGTCGCCGAGAGCTTCCATCAGCACGTCGGGCTGACCGGTCTGATCTTGACCAAGGTGGATGGCGATGCGCGCGGCGGAGCGGCCATCTCCATCCGTTCCGTGACCGGTGTGCCGATCAAGTTCCTGGGGGTGGGTGAGAAGCTTTCCGACCTGGAGCCCTTCTATCCCGATCGCCTGGCATCGCGCATCCTGGGTATGGGCGATGTGCTTACCTTGATCGAGCGCGCCCAGGCGGAGCTGGATCAGGAGAAGGCGCTCAAGGCCGGCGAACGTCTCCTCAGCGGCGAATTCGACTTCGAGGACTTCCTGGGGCAGCTGCGCGAGCTCAAGAAGTTGGGACCTTTACACCAGCTCCTCGAAATGTTGCCGGGAATGTCGCAGTTAGCGCGCGAGATCACCCCGGAGATGACCGACACCCAGCTGAAGCGCACCGAGGCGATCATCAGCTCGATGACGCGCGAGGAGCGCCGCAATCCCAAGCTGCTGAACGCCAGCCGCAAACGGCGCATTGCGCGCGGAAGCGGCACCACGGTGGAAGATGTCAACCAGCTGCTGGTGCAGTTCCGCCAGATGCAACGCATGATGCGCCAGCTGGGCGACCCGCGCCGGCAACGTGGCCTGGGGCGCTTCCTCGGCGGGCTGGGGTTGCGTTGACCGCCAGAGACCTGCTCCGGGACTGAAAAACGGGGATTTGCCCACGTCCCAATCTCGGGTTCATCATTACTTTGTGGAGGCTGACAGGAAGGCATGCTCAAAATCCGATTATCACGTGTTGGAGCGAAGAAACAACCGAGCTATCGCATCGTGGTGGCAGATGCGCGTGCCCCGCGGGATGGCCGCTTTGTGGAACGGATTGGGTTCTACAACCCCCGCACCGATCCCCCGACAGTGGAGATCAACGAGGAGCGCGCCCTCTACTGGCTCTCGAAAGGCGCTCAACCCACCGACGCGGTGGCCGCGATGCTGCAAAAACGAGGCACGCTGGAGCGTCTGGAGCGCCTCAAGCGTGGTGAGGATCTGCAGACGCTCTTGCGCGAGGCGGGCGTTGCACCCGCCACCTCCGCTGCCGAGACGACCGAAGCAGCTGCGTAGCGCCGTCCGCACAGGCCGCATCGCCGGGTCGCGCACCGATCCGCATCGCCTGAGTGAATGCTGATCCTTTTCCCATTCCCGACGCTGAAGGGAGGTGGCGCCTATGTCCACGATGAAAGAACTGGTCGAGTATATGGCCAAGTCGCTGGTCAACCATCCGGATGCGGTGGTAGTGCGCGAAATCGAGCGCGGCGACGCGGTCACCTACCGGTTGAGCGTGGCGCCGGACGATATGGGACGCATCATCGGCAAACAGGGACGTGTGGTCAACGCGATGCGCGTTTTGTTGCGCGTCGCTGCCGTCAAGGATGGACGACGTGCCACGCTGGAAATCGTCTAGAGACGTATGATCTCCGGTGCGTCTGAATGGACAGGGGAAGGCTCAGTCAGAGCGTCTGGCACAGCTGGGCCCCGTTTCATTGCCATCGGACGCATCTTGCGTCCGCACGGTGTGCGCGGCGAGGTGCTCGTCGAGGTGATCACCGACTTCCCAGAGCGCTTCGACGTGCTCGAAGTCGCCTATCTGGGCTATGACAACTGGCATGCCGTGCCTTATCGGGTGCGCACACGCCGCCGGCATCGCGCCGGGGTGTTGCTCTCCTTCGCGGGCCATCCCGATCGCACTTCGGTTGAGGTATTGCGCGATATGTTCGTCCAGATTCCGATCGAGGAGGCCCAACCCTTGCCCGAAGGCAGCTATTATGCGCATGAGTTGATGGGATTGGACGTCATCACTACCGAAGGGGAGGAGCTCGGCCGCATCAGCGACGTCCTCTTCACCGCCGCCAACGATGTCTATGTGGTGCAAGGGACACGCGGCGAGATCCTCTTGCCCGCCATCCACCAGGTGATCAAAGAGATCGATCTGGCCGCCGGACGAATGATTGTGGAGCTGATCCCCGGTTTGCTAGAGTGAGCATGCGGCTGGGCATCCTGGGCGGCACATTCGACCCCATCCACTTCGGACATCTGCTCGCCGCTGAGATGGCGCGCGAGCACCTGCGTCTCGACTGGGTGCTCTTCGCTCCCGCAGCGCAGCCGCCGCATAAACAGGAGCAGCCCGTCTCGCCGGTAGAACACCGCGTGGCGATGGTGTGGCGGGCAATCGTGGATAACCTCTACTTTGTCCTCTCCAGGGTGGATGTAGATCGGCCCGGCCCACATTACACGCTGGACACGGTGCGCCTGCTCCGTGCGGAGTATGCCACCGATGCGGAAGAGACCTACCTCATCATCGGGTCGGACTCGCTGGCCCAACTGCCGACGTGGCACGAGCCGTTGCAGCTGATCCAGCTCTGTCGCCTGGCGGTGGTGACGCGGCCGCATTGCGTGGCGGACCTGGGCGCGTTGGAGCGCGCGTTGCCCGGCCTGACGCAGCGCTTGGACTGGATTGAGATGCCCGCTTTGGACATCTCCTCCAGCGACCTGCAGCGTCGGGTGCGCAATGGGCTTTCCATCCGCTATCAGACACCGGAGGCGGTGGTGCGTTACATCGCCGAGCACCGCCTGTATCACACGAATGCGGTGCGGTGAAAAAAGACTTTCTGCGATTCACCGTGCGAATTCGCCCCCAAGTTGAAACACACTCCGAGCACTGGAATGCGTTGCTCTTCAAGCGGGTCTGCGGTATAATCTTGTGTACCGCTGCGACGGCGAACCGAGAGGAGGGGGCGCAATGCCAAGCCGTGTTTTGACGGCAGTTTTGCATAAGGAACAGGATCTTTATGTGGCCGAGTGTCCCGAAGTTGGCACGGTCAGCCAGGGTTATACAGTTGAAGAGGCCCTCGCCAACCTCAAAGAGGCCACAGAACTCTATTTGGAAGAATTTCCCCTGCCTGAGGTCACACCTCCCCTGCTGACGACCTTCGAAGTGACTCTCTGATGTCCGGGTTGCGCCGCGTCTCCGGAGTGGAGGTCGTTCGAGCATTGGAGCGGCTCGGTTTTGTGCCGGTCTGACAATCGAGAACGCAGAGCACACGGGGTCACACCTTCCCGCCGGTTGCGGCCCTGTGCGGGAGGTTATGACCCTGCGATGGACATCCGCCCTATCCCACACTCCGCTCAACTGCCGCGGCCATCTGGCGCACGGCAGCTACCAGGCGGGCGAACTCCTCCGGGGTGAGCGATTGGTCGCCATCGGAAAGCGCCTGCTCGGGGTGTGGATGCACCTCCACCAGCAGGCCATCCGCACCCGCGGCGATGGCTGCCAGCGCCACCGGCTGGACATAGCGGCGCACGCCCGTGGCATGGCTGGGGTCGGCGATCACCGGCAGATGTGTGAGCTGCTTGAGCACGGGGATCGCGTTCACGTCGAACGAATTGCGCGTGAAACGGTTGTCGAAGGTGCGGATGCCGCGCTCACATAGCATAATGCGGTCGTTGCCGTGCGCCAGGATGTACTCCGCCGCCATCAACAGGTCTTCCACGGTGGCGGAAGGGCCGCGTTTGAGCAGCACCGGCCGCTGTGCCTCCCCCACCGCATTCAGCAAGTCGAAGTTCTGCATATTGCGCGCCCCGATTTGCAACACATCGGCATAGATAGCCACCAGCGCCACCTTATGCGGCGACATCACCTCGGTGACGATGGGCAGACCGGTCGCCGCGCGCGCCTCGGCGAGCAACTCCAATCCCTTTTCGCCCAGCCCTTGAAAGCTATAGGGCGAGGTACGCGGTTTGAAGGCGCCGCCGCGCAGCATGTGCGCCCCCGCTTCCCTCACCGCGTGGGCGGTTTCCAGCAACTGTGCACGGCTTTCCACGCTGCACGGCCCGGCGATGATGGTCAGCCCGTTACCCCCTACCGTCACGCCGCGCACTGTAAAAGTGGTGGACGTGGGCCGAAAGGCACGGCTGGCGAGCTTATAGCGCTCGGTGACCTCCATCGTATCGGCAACGCCGGGCATCTGCCCGATGTAGAAGGGATCGAGCGGCTGCCCATTGCCCTGGAGACCGATGACCGTCTGGCCGGAGCTGCGTGTTACGCAGGTCTGCCAGCCCTTGGACTGGACAAACGCCAGCACATTATCCACTTGAAAGGGGGTGGCGTCGGGCTGCATCAAGATGATCATAGGTCGAGCAGGTGGTGCACATCCTCCTCGCCCGCGTTGTCCTCCTCGTGGGCGGGATGCGGTGTGGTTGTCATAGGATAACAGCCGAGCAATTTGACGAAGCTGGCGCGTCGCAACAGGCCCAGCAGCGCCGCCTCGGCCGCCGGTTCCTGCCAATGGCCTTCAAAGTCCAGGAAGAACAGATAATCCCACGGCCGATTGCGGCGCGGCCGCGACTCGATCTTGGTCAGGTTGATGTTGCGCTCGGCGAACTCGCCCAGGCAGCGGTACAACGAGCCGGGCTGGTGCAGGGCATGGCGCACGCCGAAGATGAGCGAAGTCTTGCTGCGTTGGGCGCGCGGCGGATCCTCATCCCCCAGCACGAAGAAGCGCGTGAAGTTGAAGGGCGCACCCTCGATCTCCGCTTCCAGGATGTCCAACCCATAGACGCGCGCAGCCAGCTCATTGCCGATCACCCCCAGGTCGGGTTGGGGATTCTGCGCCAGCTCTTGCGCGCTGCCGGCGGTGTCGAAGGCGGGCACGGGTTGCAACCCGTAGCGGCTGAGAAACTTCTCGCATTGGGCAAGCGCCTGCGGCGTGGAACGTACCCGTTTCAAGTCAGCCAATGTGACACCTGGAGCCGCCATCAGTGTGTAGCGGATGGGCATGATCACCTCGGCGCGGATGCGCAGGTCGCGTTCCAAGAGCAGCTCGTAGACACGTGGCCAGGAGCCCACCAGGGCGTTCTCCACGGGCAACATGCCCAGTTCCGCCTGGCCGCTCTCGACGGCGTCGAACACCCCCTCCAGCGAGCGACATGGCAGGGTGGGGGTCTGCTCACCGAAATACTGAAAGATGGCGCTCTCCGCATAGGCGCCATGGGTGCCGGGAAATGCTACCACGGGCATAACGCTTCGCTCCAAGACGGCAGATTTTGATGGTCGGCTATTTTACTACACCACGGCGCAATTGCATAGCGCTGGGTGAAGAATGACTCCGGGGAAATGTCCCATTGCAGGATTCTGGTTATTCCTCTCTCCGACTCCCAGTAGAGGGCCACCTTGTTCTTGCGCCAGGTCTTCATATGGCGATCCACAGCGTTATAGCAGATGTTGATCCTCCCGCCTACGAACCACCGGTAGAAGGGTTTGCTGCCGTCATCCAGGACGCGCTCCCATTTGCGGAACCACTCCAGTTCTCCGGCGCGTTCGGCCCAGAAGGCTTCGGGATCTTGCAGCGCAGACGCATAGACTTGCGCGTAGTTTTTTATGAGCCCGCTCCAGGACCTCTGGGGAAGGATAACACACCTCCCCACTGATGTGACGGATGTCCGCCAGTACCTCCTTCTTCACGTCCATAGCCTCCTCCTTTCAGGATGGACTTATCGGAAATAGGACACGGACGAACGCGGATTGCCCTCATACATAGGCATTCCGTCTGTGAGAGAGTCCTGATGAGCGATAAGCTCCAGTGACGGTTTGAGGAAGGGGTGTTCTCTGAGTTATCTCATCAGCCCTCACACAGCCACCCTCTGATAATTATACCGCGCTGCGGCAAAGTGGGTAATGGGGCGCTGAAAAGGTGCGAGGTACCTGTGCGGTGGAATGGTATATCCGCTCCGCGACAGTGGCGACCCGATAGAATGACATCCTTACATTGAGATATGACCCGCCAAACTTGCCCCGACCGCCGATTTCTGGCATAATTAGAGTGAGCTGGCCTGGGTGCGTGCCCAGGCCAAAAGACTGTTTGAAGAACGGATGAGAGGTCTTGGAGGTAAAAGTGATATGACCCGCAAAATGATCACAGCGGACGGCAACGAGGCGACCGCTTACGTAGCCCATCATGTTAGTGAGGTCATCGCCATTTATCCCATCACGCCGTCCTCACCTATGGGTGAATGGGCCGACAACTGGTCGGCCCAGGGAGAACCGAACATCTGGGGCACGGTGCCGTTGGTGATCGAGATGCAGTCCGAAGGCGGCGCTGCGGGCGCGGTGCACGGCGCCTTGCAGACCGGCAGCTTGTGCACCACCTTCACCGCTTCGCAGGGCTTGCTGCTGATGATCCCCAATATGTTCAAGATCGCCGGTGAGCTGACGCCCACCGTGTTCCACGTCTCGGCGCGCACGTTGGCCACCCACGCGCTCTCCATCTTCGGTGACCACTCGGATGTGATGGCCGCGCGTAGCACCGGCTTCGCCCTGCTTGCTTCATCCTCGGTGCAGGAAGCGCAGGATATGGCGATGATCGCCCATTCGGCCACGCTCAAGGCGCGCGTCCCCTTCCTGCACTTCTTCGACGGTTTCCGCACCTCGCACGAGATCAATAAGATCGAGCAGCTCACCTTGGACGATATGCGCGCGATGATTGACGACGAACTGGTGCGAGCGCATCGCGAGCGCGCGATGTCGCCGGACCGCCCTATCCTGCGTGGCACGGCCCAGAACCCCGATGTGTTCTTCCAGGCACGCGAGGCGATCAACCCCTTCTACCTGGCGTGTCCAGCAGTGGTACAGGAGACGATGGATCGCTTCGCCCGTTTGGTGGGCCGCCAGTATCACCTGTTTGATTACTCTGGCGCCCCGGATGCCGAGCGCGTCATCGTCGTGATGGGTTCCGGCGCCGTGACCGCCTCGGAGACAGCGCAATACCTGATGGAACGCGGCGAAAAAGTGGGCGTTGTCACCGTGCATCTGTATCGCCCCTTCTCCGTCGCTCACTTCCTACGGGCGCTGCCACCCACCACCAAGGTCATCGCGGTCCTGGATCGCACCAAGGAACCCGGCGCTGCCGGCGAGCCACTCTACACCGATGTGGTGACCGCAGTCGCAGAGGGCCTGGCACAGGGCATCGCACCTTTCGAGAAGATGCCGCGCATCATCGGCGGCCGCTATGGGCTTTCTTCAAAGGAATTCACCCCCGCTATGGTGAAGGGCGTCTTCGACGAGATGCGCAAGGAACAGCCGAAGAACCATTTCACCGTAGGCATCACCGACGATGTGACGCACACGAGCATCGAATATGACCCTTCGTTCGACATCGAGGCCGAGGACACGGTGCGGTGCGTCTTCTTCGGGTTGGGCTCCGATGGCACGGTGGGCGCCAATCACAACTCCATCCGTATCATTGGCGAGGAGACGGACAACTACGCACAGGGCTACTTCGTGTACGATTCGCGCAAGGCAGGCACGGTGACTATGTCCCACCTGCGCTTCGGCCCACGGCCCATCCGTGCGCCTTACCTGATCAACAAGGCGAACTTCGTAGCGTGTCACCAGTTTCCTTTTCTCGAGCGCATTGACATGCTCAAGTACGCCATGCCGGGTGGCGTATTCCTGCTGAATAGCATCTACGGCCCGGACGAAGTGTGGGATCATCTGCCGCGCGAGGTGCAGCAGGACATCATCGAGAAGCGCCTGCGCTTTTACGTGATCGATGCCTACGAAGTCGCGCGCCGCACCGGCATGGGGGGACGCATCAACACAATTATGCAGACCTGTTTCTTCGCCATCAGCGGGGTGCTGCCGCGCGAGCAGGCCATTGCCGCCATCAAGGAGACTATCCGCAAGACGTACGGCAGACGTGGAGAGGAAGTCGTGCAGCGCAACTTCAATGCGGTCGACCAGGCGCTCGCCAACCTGCACGAGGTCAAGGTGCCGGACAAGGTCACCAGTACCTTCACGCGCCGACCACCGATGCCCCCCGAGGCGCCCGAGTTTGTGCGCGAGGTGTTGGGCGCCATCGTGGCCGGCGAAGGTGATCGCCTGCCGGTGAGCGCCATGCCGGTGGATGGCACCTTCCCCACCGCGACGACTCGCTATGAGAAGCGCAACATCGCACTGGAGATCCCGGTTTGGGAGCCTGACATCTGTATCCAGTGCGGTAAGTGTGTCCTGGTGTGCCCGCATGCGGTGATCCGCGCCAAGGTCTACGATCCCGCGTACCTGGTCAAGGCGCCGCCCACCTTCCGCTCAACCACGGCGAAGTTCAAGGAAGTGTCCAAGGACATGCGCTACACCCTGCAAGTCGCACCGGAGGACTGTACCGGCTGTGCGCTCTGCGTCGAAGCGTGTCCAGCCAAGGACAAGACCCAACTGGGTCGCAAGGCGATCAACATGGCGCCACAACCGCCCATCCGCGCCCAAGAGCGCGAGAACTGGGAGTTCTTCCTCTCCTTGCCTGAAGTAGAGCCCGGAAAATTTAGCTTCACCACGATCAAGAACGTCCAGCTGCTGCAACCTTTGTTCGAGTTTTCCGGCGCGTGCGCGGGCTGTGGTGAGACCCCGTACCTCAAGCTGATGACCCAGCTTTTCGGCGACCGCGTCATCGCGGCGAATGCCACCGGCTGCAGCTCCATCTACGGCGGCAACTTGCCCACCACGCCGTGGGCAGTCAACGCCGAGGGACGCGGGCCAACCTGGTCCAACTCGCTCTTCGAGGACAACGCCGAGTTTGGCCTGGGCATGCGCCTGACGCTGGACAAGCAGCTGCAATATGCGCGCGAGTTGTTGCCTCAGTTCGCCACTCATATAGGCGAGCAACTCGTAGATGCGCTGCTGAATGCCGATCAATCGGACGAGATCGGCATCCGCAAGCAACGCGAGCGCGTCGCCCTGCTGAAGCAGCGCTTGCAGGAGAGCACCCACCCGCGCGCCCGAGACCTGCTCGCCCTGGCCGATGTGCTGGTGCGCAAGAGCGTCTGGATCATCGGTGGGGATGGTTGGGCGTATGACATTGGCTATGGTGGCCTTGACCATGTGCTCGCCACAGGTCGCGATGTCAACATCCTGGTGCTCGACACAGGCGTCTATTCCAACACCGGTGGACAGGCGTCCAAGGCTACACCGCGCGCCGCTGTCGCCAAGTTCGCCGCGCAGGGCAAGGACCGGCCACGCAAGGACCTCGGCCTGATGGCCATCGCCTATGGCACGGTTTACGTCGCCAGCGTGGCAATGGGTTACAACGACCAGCAGACGCTCCGCGCTTTCTTGGAGGCGGAATCCTACCCCGGCCCGTCGTTGATCATCGCCTACAGCCACTGCATCAACCATGGCATTGACATGCGCAAGGGGCTGGAGCAGCAGAAACTGGCGGTGCAGTGTGGCTTGTGGCCGGTGTATCGCTATGATCCGCGCTTGATCGAGCAGGGCAAGAACCCCCTGATCCTGGAGTACAAGGGGCCGCAGATCCCGTTGGAGGAATATGCCTATAAGGAGACGCGCTTCCGCATGTTGCTGCAAAGCGATGAAGCGCGCGCCGAAGCGCTGCTGCAGCAGGCGAAGCAGGACATCCTGGCACGCTGGAACTTCTATCAACAGATCGCTGCGATGCGCTATGGAGATGGCGTGCAGCAACCTGTTGAAGAGCTCGTGCACGTAGAAGGGTGATTCACCATGGCCGATCTCAGCACCACTTACTTAGGACTGCAGCTGAAGAACCCGCTGGTCGCCTCTGCCTCTCCACTCTCCGAAAAGGTGGAGACAGCGCGTCAGCTGGAGGAAGCTGGCGTCAGTGCGATCGTGATGTACTCCCTGTTCGAAGAACAGATCATCCACGAGAGCCTGGAGCTGGATTATTACCTGGAACGGGGCACCTATGCCTACGCCGAAGCGCTGACGTACTTTCCCGATGTGGGCCACTACGCGCTGGCACCGGACAAGTATCTCGACAAGATCCGCGAGCTCAAGCGCAACCTGAGCGTGCCGATCATTGCCAGCTTGAACGGTGCGTCGTTGGGCGGTTGGATCAAGTACGCCCAAAAGATCGAAGACGCCGGCGCCGATGCATTGGAGCTCAACCTCTACTATCTGGCCACAGATCCGAACATGACAGCGGCCGAGCTGGAGGAGCGCTATGTGCAGCTGGTGCAATCGGTGCGTTCTCATGTGCGCATCCCGTTGGCGGTCAAGCTGAGCCCCTTTTTCACCGTGTTGCCCAACATAGCTCAGCGACTGGTTGAAGCTGGTGCGGATGGCCTGGTGCTGTTCAACCGTTTCTACCAGCCTGATTTCGACCTGGAGACCATGGAAGTGGTACCCAACCTGACGCTCAGCCGGCCGGAGGAGTTGCGCCTGCCGTTGCGCTGGATCGCCATTCTGTATGGCCGTGTGCCGGCCGATTTGGCGCTCACCACCGGTGTGCACAGCGGCCGGGACATCGCGAAATCCATCCTGGCCGGTGCCGCGGTGGCGATGACCACTTCGGCACTGCTCCTCTACGGCGCAAAGCATGCCGCCACCATGCTGGCCGAGCTGCAACAATGGATGGAAGAGCACGAGTACACCGCGGTGGGGCAAATGCGCGGCGCGATGAGCCAGCAATCGGTGGCAGAGCCAGCTGCCTTCGAGCGTGCCAACTACGCCAAGGTGTTGAGCTCGTTCGACCTCAACGCCATCAGCATGCGGGAGCGCTAGAGACGCAGCGCTGAGCTGGAGAAGGACGGCACGATAACGTCCAGAATGATCTATGTCCGCCACGTGCAAAACATTGCCGTGGCGGACACTGTTTTTTGGCGTACAGTGCTCCTGTGGCGCTTAGATGCAGAAGAGCTGGCGCAACTTATTCGGGCACAGTCCGCTTGCGCTGCGGCAAGACAGGCGGCTTGCGCCGCTCATCCCACAGGTGGCGAACCGCCAGGATGGGGTGGGTGTAGAGCATCCGCGGCCCGGCATAACGCATGACGCGGCGGATTTCCTCGCGCATCGCCGGTTGATAACAATGCACCGGGCAACGCGCGCACGTGGGCTTCTCCGCACCAAAGGGGCATCTGTCCAGTCGCTGCCAGGCGTACTGGAGCAGAGCCTGACAGGACGCGCATAATGCCTTACGTTCCTTATGCTGGCCGCGGCAGTAAATGCGGATCATCGCGGCGACCGTCTTCTTCTCACGGGCGATGCGACCCATATATGTGCTCCGTTGAGTCAATAATATACCTTGATTGACCCCATTTGTCAAATAGATAGGGCGCCGGATACCCTCTTGACATTAGTTTTTCTCTATGAGATAATATAGATGTCACCCATTATGTATGCTAAACTGCTGAGGGGGTTTGCAATGTGGCAGCGCCTGGTAACCAGCTTCCAGCGTATACGTGCTGTAGAAGCATGGCGACGGGTGCATTTGTGCCTGGAGCTCGCGCTGGCACATCAAATCGACCGCGCTCTGTTCAAGTGCCGGGCATGTGGCCAATGCCTCCTCTTCCAGACCGCTTTCATCTGTCCTCTTACATGCACGCGTGAACTGCGTAATGGCCCATGTCGTGGTTCAAATCCTCATCGTTGTTGCATCGAACCCACCCGAGCGTGCACATGGTATCGCATCTACGCCCGGGCTGAACGCCAAGGGACTCTGGAGCGCCTGCTAGAGGTCAACGCTCCACGTGGGGCGCCGGTCCATCTGCTAAGGGCGAGTGCTGACACCCCGCATGCCCAGAGATGTCGGCACGGATATGGGCCTCGTCTGCTGGATCGCCTTATCAATCCAGGGCGTTATTACGCCGAATGGGAGGATTATCACCACCGCCAGCGAGCACTTCCGTGGTGGCAGGGAGACAACCGCTATCATCCGCCTGCGTACTCTGAACCCGCTTCGCAACTCGAAAGTCATTTGCGCAGTGGAAAGTTTGTGGTTTCAGTGGAAGTGGCGCCCCCAATGGAGCCGACCGGTGTGCGCATCGCCCGTTTGGCTGAACAGCTGGAAGGGTATGTGGACACTTTCAACTTCACAGACAATCCGCGGGGCATTGCCCGTATGGGCGGATTGGCTTGTGCCATCCACAGCCTGGCTAACGGAATCGAACCCGTGCTTCAGATCCAAACGCGTCATCGCGACCGTTATAATCTGGAGAGCGAGGTGGTAGGTGCGCACCTGGCAGGTGTGCATAACATTCTTTGCATGTGCGATGACACGGGACGGCTGGGTCCTGGGCCTCCGCCCCCGCCAGGGCCTGCCGATCTGGACACCGTGCAGGCGTTGTGGATGTTGCGCCGGTTGCGCGACGAAGGAGTGAACGTCGATGGTCTCCAGGTCGAACATCGCCCTCGCTACTTCCTCGGTGCTGTCGTTTCACCGTGTGCCACTTTACCTCGCTATGCCGCCCTCATCACCCAGAAAAAGATCAACGCCGGCGCCCAATTTCTTCAAACATTGCCCGTATTCGACCTGAACCGTTTCTGTGACTGGATGGAGGCATTGGACAAGCGTGACCTTTTGGGCAAGGCATATCTGATCGTGGCAGTCGAGCCACCCAAGAATGCTAATCACCTGCACTTCCTGGCCTCCGAGGTCCCCGGCGTGGTTGTTCCATCTGGGTTGCACGCTCGGATGGCGTACAGCAGTGATCCCTATGAGGAGGGAATTCAAATCGCACTGGAAATCATTGCCGGGCTCAAAGGGCTGCGTTGGGTTCACGGGTTGCACATCCACGCGCCGGGACGTGAGGAAGTAACATTGCGTCTGGTAAGAGAGGGCGGATTGCGGGACTTCACTCCTCAGGTGGGGTCAGAATCTGGCAATGGACGCGATAAAGCCGGATCGGATCCTATGCTACAGTTGACGACGAACGAGTTGCCAACGCGCTTTTGAACCTTGCCAGGATATGTGGGGGCAGAGCTGACGTAGGAGGGAAAGCATGTTCGTGAAGGACAGAATGACCGCTCAACCCCTGGTGGTGATCACTCCCGAAGCCCCGATTACCGAAGCGCAGAGACTCATGCAAGAACATAGCGTGCGCCATCTACCTGTCGTGGAAGATCATGACCGGCTCGTAGGCCTGTTGACGCGCGAAACGGTTATCAAAGCGATCCCGTGGTCGGCAGCGTCGTTGAGTGCTCTGGAGACACGGTACATTCTTTCTAAGATCAAAGTGGGCAAAGTGATGCTGCGCGACTTCATCACCACCACAGAAGATGTGCCGGTGGAGGAAGCGGCTCGAGTGATGGTGGACCACAAGTTAACGTGCCTGCCCGTATTGCGCCAGACACGACTGGTCGGCATTATCACGGACATTGACCTTCTTTCCATAGCCGCTGAGATGTTGGGCGCGCGTCGTCCCGGGGTGCGGTTATCGGTGCTCGTGCACGATAAACCCGGCGAGATGGCCCGCCTATCCGCTGCCATCGCTGCTGTGGGAGGCAATCTGGCCGCTTTTGGGAGCTGGAAAGGGCAGCTCCCCCCCGATCGACTTGGAATCGTGTTAAAGGTGGATCGTATTTCTAAAGAGGAGCTGCTCCCAGCGGTAGAACGCTTAGAGGATGTTGAGATTCTGGACGTGCGCATCGCGGCATAGCCACGCAACCTAGAAAGACTATGGAAGAACAAAGGTTGACGGTGTGACGATGCCTGGAGAGGATCTCACTTAGGAGGATAATCCCTTGATCTCTCAAGTTTCAGACGAAATACCCTCTGATCCACGCAGCAGTGTCATGGTGGTCGGTGGTGGGGTGGCCGGTATGCGCGCCGCTATCGACCTGGCTGAGGCGGGCCTGAGAGTGGTGCTGGTAGAAGCCACGCCGGCCTTGGGCGGTCGGGTAGCCCAGCTGGGCTTTATGTTCCCCACCCATGATTGCGTCTTGTGTCGCGGCACGTCGGATCACGGTTATGGTTGCACCCGGCCTGCTATTTCACCCGCTTTCCTGGACCACAATATCCATCCCAATATTACAATTTTTACCAACACCCGCATTACAGCGGCTGCAGGTCAAGCGGGTAATTTCACTATCCGTCTTCACTCCGAGCCCCGTTATGTGGATGTGGAACGTTGTACCAACTGTGGCTTGTGCGCCGTGGCATGTCCGGTTGAGCTTCCCAGTGGCTTCCAGCTCGACCTCTCGATGCGCAAAGCGATTTACAAGATGGCACCACGCACCATCCCGGATGCCTATGTCGTCGACAAGGGCCCCTACTGCGATGATTGCCGGCTGTGCGTGGACATATGCCCCACTCAAGCAGTCAATCTCGACGATCTGCCTGTGGAACACACCCTGCGGGTTGGCGCTGTGATCCTGGCCATCGGCTATTCTCTCACGGACTTGCGTGAGTATGAGGAATACGGATGGGGACGATACAGCAATGTGTTACACGCCTTGCAGTACGAGCGCCTGGCAAGCCGTTCAGGGCCCACAGAGGGGATTGTAGTGCGGCCATCGGATGGACAGATGCCCAAGCGCATTGCCTGGTTACAATGTGTGGGATCGCGCGACCAGAAGTATCCCTATTGTTCGTCCATCTGCTGTATGTATGCCACCAAGCAGGCCATGCTGGCGAGACAGCGTGTTCCTGATGCCGTATGTCGCGTCTTTGTTATGGACGAGCGTGCATTTAACAAGGAATTCAGCGCCTATTTTGAACGATCGCGTAAAGAGTTTGGCGTCGAGTACGTGCGCTGCAGAGTTTCAGGGATTCGTGAGGATGTTCAGACGCGCAACCTCATCGTGCGGGCCATTCATCCGGACGGACGTATCGCGGAAGAGTCATTTGATATGGTGGTGTTGTCCGTGGGGACACGACCACCTGTGCTTGCCAAGGAAACTGCCGAGATACTTGGGATCGATCTCAACCCATGGGGATTCTGTGAGACGGACAAGTTCCTCCCCCTCCAGACCAGTCAGCCGGGCATTTATGTGTGCGGTACATTCCAGTCACCCAAGGAAATCGCCGAATCGATCATCGATGCGGCTGGGGCGGCAGGAGATGTAATGCGCCTGTTGAGGGCCTCTTTGGGAAAACACAAATCGAGCCGTGCGTATCCGTTTATGGCGCGCGAGATCGAGCGGCCCGAGCGGGATGTCACCGGGGAGGTTTCTCGCGTGGGCGTCTTTGTTTGCAATTGCCATCCCAGCATTGATGGCACTGTGGACACCGATTTGCTCGTTCGTTGGGCCCAAGAGCAGGGTGGGGTGGTTTATGCCACCTCGGTGGACTACGGTTGTCTGGAGACAGGGGTGAAATGCATCCAGACCGCCATTGAAGAACACCGGCTGAACCGGGTTGTTGTGGCAGGGTGCAGTCACCGCACTCACGAGTCCTTCTTCCAGAGAGTGGTGCGCGATTCCGGTCTCCATCCGGCCTTTTTCGAACTGGTAAACATCCGCGAGCATTGCGCCTGGGTGCACAGTGCTTATCCGGAAGAAGCGACGCGCAAGGCAATGCGCCTGTTGCACAGCGGGATACGGAGAGTTCAACTCGCGGTACCGTGGCATAAGCGGTGCATTCGTCCGGTGCCACGTGCGCTGGTCATCGGTGGAGGGGTGGCGGGTATGACGGCCGCCTTGAACATTGCGGACAGCGGGTACGACGTAATGCTGGTTGAGCGTCTGGGGGAGCTGGGGGGCAATTTGCGCCACGTGTATTACGTTGCGGAGGGTCACAACCCGCAGCGTTTGTTGCGCGATTTGATCAACCGGGTGCGTGGGCACGAACGCATCTCAGTCTTCACACACAGCCAGGTGATCGAACACAGCGGTGCGGTAGGAGCGTTCCGGTCGGTTATCCGTACAATACTGCCCGAAGGCGAAACCAGCCTTGATACTCCGGTCGAACACGGGGTGACCATCGTGGCCACGGGAGGACAGGAATGGCGGGGGGACGTTTACCTGCTTGGGCAGCATCCCTGTGTCCTGACGGAAGTGGAGCTGGAGGATCGCATTGCACACCAGCCGGAGGCGATCGCAGAGTTGAAACACGTGGTGATGATCCAGTGTGTGCGTCCACCGGACGGGGTGGATTATTGTAGCCGTGTTTGTTGTACCAGTTCCATGAAAAACGCCATTCGCATCAAGTTGCTCAACCCTACCTGCCAGGTGACCGTGCTCTACAGAAATGTGATCACTTATGGCTTCCGAGAGCAGTTTTACACCGAGGCGCGCCGCCGTGGCACTGTTTTCGTACGGTACGATGAAACAATGCCACCCAAGGTGGAGGAAGTGGACGGCAAGCTGCTTGTGCGCGTGAAAGAGCCCGTGCTGGAACGCCAGATCTGTCTGGAACCTGATCTGCTGGTGTTGAACATGGCACTCGTGCCCAGCGAGGGCACCGCTGAGCTGGCGCGCATGCTGGGAGTGCCTCTCTCCCGCGAGGGCTTTTTCATGGAAGCGCACATCAAAATGCGCCCCATGGATTTTATGACAGAAGGCATTTTTGTAGCGGGAATGGCCCATTACCCAAAGTTTATCGAGGAGACCATCAGCAATGCCCAAGCTGCAGCGGGACGTGCCATCAGTCTGCTGGCACAGGGCGTACTCTATGTGGGAGGTAGTGTCGCAGAGGTGGACCAGAGCAAGTGTGTGGGGTGCTTGACATGCACGCGTACATGCCCCTTCGGCATCCCCCATATTGATCCGGGTGCCACCGGAGTTGGAGGGATTAAGGGCGCCGCCTACATCGACCCAGCCGTCTGTCAAGGTTGTGGTACGTGTACGGGCGAGTGTCCGGCCAAGGCGATTCAGCTTGTACACTATACGGATCAGCAGATTATGGCACATAGTTTGGGCGCATGGGCACCTTCCTTGGAGGTAGCATACCAATGAGCGACACGTCCCCACCGAAAAGAATCGAAATAGCCAGGGATGACGGCCGGGATGTCGAGTTTGAACCCTGTATCACCGTGTTCACTTGTATCTACTGTGGTTACACCAGCGCTGATACAGCAGGTGCATTGCGGCTGTCGTACCCTCCTAACATCCATCTGGTTCGCCTGCCGTGCACGGGCAAAACCGATGTCCTCTACATTCTCAAGGCCTTTGAGGAGGGTGCGGACGGCGTTTATGTGGTAGGTTGCAGCCTGGGCAACTGTCACCATGTGCGTGGCAATGAACGTGGCAAGGCGCGTGTGGAGCATGCTAAGAAACTCCTGGATGCCATCGGATTAGGTGGAGAGCGTCTGGAGATGTTCTTTGTCTCTGGGGGTATGGGTGCCACTTTCGCGCGCTATGCGGAGGAAATGACCGAGCGCATACGCAAACTCGGTCCCAACCCGTTGCGCGCGAAGGGGACAAGGGTAGCGGTCGGCGATGAGTCAAAACCGTGAAGCGATTGTAAACCATCCTGAGGCAATTGGTGCGGTGCTGGTAGTAGGTGGCGGCATCGCGGGCATGCAAGCCGCACTCACGCTGGCTGAGTGTGGTTATCGCGTCTATCTGGTCGAGTCGCGCAGTGCCATCGGCGGCCATATGGCCCAGCTGGACAAAACCTTCCCGACAAACGACTGTGCCATGTGCACCATCTCACCCAAACTGGTGGAGACCGGCCGACACCTCAATATCGAGGTGTTGACCAACAGTGACGTGATTGGGGTGAAGGGTGTGGCGGGCAATTTCACGGTCAGTGTGCGCACGAGACCCCGTTATGTGGACACGCGTAAGTGTACGGGTTGTGGTGAATGTGCAGATGTATGTCCTGTGCTCATTCCCGATCTTTTTAATGAGGGGTTAAGCGCACGTCGGGCAGCCTATAGGCTGTACCCTCAAGCTTTTCCGACCGCCTATGCCATTGAGAAACGGGGCATCGCGCCATGTCGAGACGCCTGTCCGGCCCACCAGCGTGCCCAAGGCTATATTGCGCTGATCCGTGAGGGTCGCTTCGCCGACGCGCTTCGCGTCATTAAGGAGGACAATCCCTTCCCGGGCATTTGTGGCCGCATCTGCAATCATCGTTGCGAGGATGCTTGCAACCGAGGTAAGGTGGATGATCCCATCAACATCCATGCCTTGAAGCGTTTTGTGACCGATGTCGTGTACGCGCAACCGCGTGTCCCTCCAGAGCCGGCAGCGCGTCGCTACTCCGAACGTGTAGCGATTATCGGAGCTGGGCCGTGTGGCCTCACCGCGGCACAGGATCTGTGCAAGTTGGGTTATCCTGTCACCGTATTCGAGTCATTGCCCGTGGCAGGTGGCATGCTGCGCGTAGGAGTTCCGGAATACCGGTTGCCGAGCTGGATTGTGGACCGTGAGGTGCAGGATATCCTCGACTTGGGCGTTGAGCTGCGCCTGAACACGACCGTCACCAACCTGGATGATCTCTTTCGAGAGGGGTTCCAGGCCATCCTGATCGCTGTAGGAGCTCACGAAGGCATCCGTCTGCCCATACCGGGCAACGACCTGGAAGGTGTGCTGATCAACACCCAGTTCTTGCGGGATGTGCGTCTCGCGACACTGAGCGGTGGCAATCCAGGTGGTAATCCTGCCAGACTGCCTGAGGTACAGGGCAAACGTGTGTTGGTGTTGGGAGGGGGCAACGTTGCGATTGATGTCGCACGTACGGCGCTTCGGTTAGGGGCGCGCGAAGTCCATATGGCCTGCCTCGAGGCGCGTGATGCCATGCCGGCCCATCCCTGGGAGGTTGAGGCTGCGTTAGCAGAGGGGATCATCATCCATAACGAGCGCACTTTTTTGCGCATTTTGGATGACGGACGTGGCCGGGTGGCAGGCGTGGAATGTCAGCGCGTCGCCCATTTCGAATTCGACGAGCAGGGACGTCTCTCTGTCGAAGCTGTAGCGGGTTCCGAGCACGTACTCCCTGCTGAGGTGGTGATTTTCTCGGTGGGTCAACGCGCGGGGTTGGCATTCGTCCCCGAGGATGCCGGGGTAGGTCTGACGCCGCGTCGGACGATTGCCATTAACCCGAACACCTACGCAACCAGCCGTCCGGGTGTGTTTGCAGCCGGAGACAGTGTGAGCGGCACCTCTTTCGTGATCGAGGCAGTCGCCAGCGGCCACGATTGCGCCCAGGTCATTCATCGCTATCTGCGTGGCGAACCCCTGGAACCGAAGCCTCGCCCCGATTTACCGGTGGTCAAGCTGGGGGAGGCGGAGCTCCGAGAACGTATGCGCCGTGGCGAGATCCATATCACGCACCGCGTCCCAATGCCCGAACTGCCTGTCACCACTCGACGTAGCACTTTCGCCGAGGTGGAGCTCGGATACACACCGGAACAAGCGCAGGCAGAGGCAGCACGCTGTCTGGCTTGTGGCATCTGCTCAGAGTGTCTGAGCTGTGTCTATCAGTGTGGCGTGGGCGCAATTGACCACGATATGCCCGAGCACGTAGGCGAGCTCAAGGTGGGCGCCATCATTCTGGCGCCAGGTTTTATGTCTTTCCCGGCTGAAGTTGCTGAAGAATACGGTTGGGGGCGCTATCCTAACGTGGTCACCTCGTTGCAGTTCGAGCGATTGCTGAGCGCTTCTGGGCCCACGTCTGGACATGTGCGGCGTCCTTCGGATGGTCAGAGGCCACGACGCATCGCCTTTCTCCAATGCATCGGGTCGCGCGACCAACAGCATGACTATTGCTCCGCAGTGTGCTGCATGTACGCCACGAAAGAGGCGATCATGGCGATCGAGCATGCACGTGACACCTCGGTGCATATTTTTATGATGGACATGCGCGCCGCCGGAAAAGGATACGAAGAGTACTATCGCCGGGCGCGCGAGCGATATGGCGTTCGATATACCCGTTGTCGTGTTTCCTCAGTCAAAGAGGACCCTGCGACGCATAATCTGATCGTGAGATATGTGGAGGTCGAAACCAACACGCTCCGGGAAGAAGAATTCGATTTAGTGGTGTTGTCGGTGGGAATGAGCGTCGCCTCGGATATGCGACAGCTGGCACGTAACCTGGGAGTGAAGCTGGACCAGCACGGATTCTGCCGCACACTGCCGTTTGAGCCTCTGCAAACGAACCGTCCGGGCATCTACGTGGCAGGCGCTTTCCGAGAGCCAAAGGACATTCCACAGTCGGTGACCGACGGAAACGGGGCAGCCGGCAGAGCGGGTATATTGTTGGCCGCAGCCCGTGGCACGTTGGTGCGCCAGCCTGAGTATCCCCCTGAGCGAGATGTAACCGGCGAAGAACCGCGTGTGGCTGTCTTCGTTTGCCACTGTGGGAAGAATATCGGTGGCTTTCTCGATGTGCCTCAAGTGGCTGCCTATGCAGCCACTCTGCCTTATGTGATCCATGCCGAGCATAATTTGTATACATGTTCCCAGGATAGCATCGCGCACATCACGGAGAAAGTTAAAGAGCTGGGGGCGAATCGTGTGGTGGTAGCCTCCTGCACGCCGCTGACCCATCAACCCCTCTTTCAAAGCAGTATTCGCGCTGCCGGCCTGAACCCGTATCTATGTGAAATGGCCAACATCCGTAACCAATGCTCCTGGGTGCATTCCGATGCGTGGGAAACTGCCACCCAGAAGGCGAAGGATCTGGTTCGTATGGCGGTAGGGCGCGCCGTCCATCTGGAGCCCCTTCACACGGTAACGATGCCGGTGGAAAAAGCTGCTCTGGTGGTGGGCGGTGGAGCAGCGGGCATGACAGCTGCCCTGTCGCTTGCGAGACAGGGCTTCCCGGTCCACCTGGTGGAACGAAATGACGAGCTGGGCGGTCATTTGCGGCATCTCTACTACAGTCTAGAGATATTGCTCAGCCCGGACGCCCGAGCTGATCCTCCTGGTGCACCACACGCCAATCCGCAAGAATTTCTGCGTTCTTTGATGCGGGATGTTCAAGCACATCCCCTTATTCGCGTACATCTGCAGACCGAGGTGCTGGAGACTCAAGGTGTGGTGGGGCGATTTATCTCGATATTGCAAACGAGAGAAGGGGAACAACTCCAGGTACATCACGGCGTGACAATCCTGGCGACAGGCGGGGTGGAATACCGCGGACCGGAGTACCTGTATGGACAGCATCCACGCGTAATATCCCAACAAGAGTTCGAGACCTTGTTGGCTGCTGTAGAAGGGATTGCAGAAACTGATCGGGCGCACAGGGCAGAACTGCCCGATCACGTGCTGATGATCCTGTGTGTCGGACCGGCAGAGGAATACTGTAGCCGCATCTGCTGTAACACTGCTCTGAAAAACGCGCTGGTGCTCAAGCGCCTGAAACCCGGTGCCGAGGTAACGATCCTCTATCGGGACATCCGTGCCTGTGGTTTCAAAGAAAAATTATACACACGAGCGCGCCAAGCGGGGGTGCGCTTCATTCACTATGATTTTGACCGCAAGCCGGAGGTGATGGGTGAAGGGGATCGGCTAAGAGTTGCGGTTTGGGAGGTAGCGTTGGGGCAGTCATTACAATTCACACCCGATCTATTGGTGTTGAGCAATCCGGTTGTCCCAGCAGAAGGGGTGCGTGCCCTCAGCAAGCGGCTTAAGGTGCCCTTAGACGGCAACGGATTCTTTATGGAAGCCCACGTCAAGTTACGACCGGTCGAGTTCTCGAGCGATGGGTTCTTTATGGCAGGCACGGCCAGCTATCCGAAGTCGCTGGATGAAACAATTGTAGAAGCTCTGGCGGCCTCGGCACGCGCTGCGACGGTGCTGGCCCAGGATTCCATTCAGGTCGGCGGCAGTGTGGCGGTGGTAGATGCCAGCCGCTGTGTGGCATGCCTGACCTGTGTGCGCACGTGTCCTTACCACGCACCGCGCATCGTGCCGGATCTGATCGGAGTGGGAGGTATCAGAGGCGCAGCGCAGATAGAAGCAGCCGCCTGTCATGGATGTGGATCGTGTGTGGTCGCGTGTCCGGCCAGAGCGATTCAGCTCGCACATTACACCGACTCTCAGATGCAGGCGAAGGTGGACGCTCTGTTTGGAAATGTGGTAAGTGGTGCACGAATCACCACCTGGCAAGGAGACACCATTTATTCTGGAGAAAGGGGCACGATCGGATGACGGACTGGCAGCCTCAGATCATCGCTTTTTGTTGCCGGCATTGTGCCTACGCCGCGGCAGATTTGGCCGGTGGCCTGCGCCTGACATATCCACCCGCAGTGAAGATCGTGGAAGTACCCTGCACGGGTCGGGTGGACATATCTCACATACTGCGCAGTTTTGAGGATGGAGCCGACGGTGTGCTCGTGGCCGGCTGACTGCCCGGAGAATGTCATTACCTGGAAGGTAATCTGAGGGCACAACAAAGGGTCGCGCGGACACGCGCCCTGTTAGAAGAGATCGGGCTGCAAGGCGAACGGCTGGCGATGTTCAATCTGTCGGCCGTGATGGGTGTTCGCCTGGCCGAAATCGCCGCTCAAATGACGGAGAGGATTAAGGCGTTAGGCCCCAATCCTCTCCGTATGCAAGGTGGGTGAACTTTGCATTCTGATGGGAGAGCCACACGGATGGTAATGGGGAAGATACCCCACAGGAAGAAGAGGAGGGTCTGATGATCGTTGGTGAACAGAAGCCACTGGCTGAGATCAAGAAAATGTTGGCCGGTTTCCGCAAAGTGCTGGTTGTGGGATGTGGCACGTGCGTGACCGTGTGTATGGCGGGTGGAGAGAAAGAGGTGGGGATTCTGGCCTCGGCGTTGCGCATGAGCACGCGTCTGGACGGAAATGCCATCGAGTGCGACGAAGCCACCGTCCAGCGGCAGTGTGAATGGGAGTACATTGATCCACTGGGCAGTCGCTTAGCAAACTACGACGCGGTGTTGTCACTGGCCTGTGGCATTGGGGTGCAGACGCTGGTACAGCGATTTCCGAATGTCTGGGTCGTGCCCGGGTTGAACACCACCTTCATGGGGATGCCGCCCGAACAAGGGGTGTGGGAGGAACGCTGCCAGGCATGTGGAGAGTGTATTCTCGACAAGACAGGCGGCATCTGCCCCATTGCGCGTTGTTCCAAGCAATTGCTCAATGGGCCATGCGGTGGCTCCCAGAAGGGTGTTTGTGAAGTCAACCCTCAAACACCATGCGCCTGGCAACTGATCTACGACCGAATGAGCGCTATGGGCCGATTGGAGCAGTTGCTGGAAATCCAGCCACCTAAGAATTGGTCTGCGGCGCGCCACGGAGGACCAAGGCGGATCATCCGCGATGATCTGCGCTTGCCTGAGGATTATCGAACCGCGTGACAGTTGACGAGGAGAGATCTATGAGCGAGGTCGCGCACAACGGGTACAAGTCTGGCAGTAACCTGGAACGGGTTCTTGTGACAGGACACTTTGCTGTGACCGGAGAACTGGGTCCACCCAAGAATCACGATGCCAATGTCATCCGACACAAGGCAGAGCTGTTGAAAGGATGTGTCGATGCGGTCAACATCACCGACAATCAGACGGCGATAGTGCGTATGAGCAGCATCGCTGCCGGGGTGATCCTGATCCAGGAAGGGATGGACCCAATTATCCAGATGACCTGTCGGGATCGCAACCGTCTGGGTATGCAGAGCGATCTGCTCGGTGCCGCTGCCCTGGGCATCAAAAACGTACTTTGCCTCACAGGTGATCACCAGTCCTTTGGTAATCATCCTACAGCCAAGAACGTGCACGACCTGGATTCGATCCAGCTGGTGCGCATGGTCAAGGATATGCGAGATGAGGGTCGTTTTCAATGCGGTGAGGAGATCCCAGGAGGTGGGCCACGTTTCTTTATCGGAGCAGCGGCCAACCCTTTCGGAGACCCATTTGAGTTTCGACCTTATCGGCTGGCGAAGAAGGTGGCTGCCGGTGCTGATTTCATCCAGACCCAGCTTATCTACGACATTCCGCGCTTCCGTGAATATATGAAACGCGTGGTGGATATGGGTTTACATGAGAAGGTGTTCATCCTGGCCGGTGTAGGACCCCTCAAAAGTGTGGGGATGGCGAAGTACATGCGCGACCATGTACCGGGAATGATCGTATCGGATGAATACATCGAACGTATGGAGGCAGCAGTCAGGCATATCGACAAGGCAGACAAAAAGGCGCGTGCCGCAGCATGGCAGCAAGAAGGGATTCGCATCTGCATTGAGCAGATCCAGCAGATTCGAGAGATCGAAGGGGTGGCCGGCATTCACATTATGGCGATCGAGTGGGAGGAAGCGATTCGGCCCATTGTGGAGGGGGCAGGGCTGCTCCCCAGGCCGGTAGTTCAGTAGAATGGGCACACCAGCTCGCTTGAACAGACAAAGGACGAGTGCGGATATGCTCCCAGAACGAACAGCGACAACGTACGAGACATTGGCCCAGATCATACAACGCGAGATCGGCCAGAACGTTTATTTGTGTTATCAGTGTGCCAAGTGTACCAGCGGATGCCCATTGGCGGAACACTTTGACCTGTGGCCCAACCAGATTATGCGCTGCCTTCAATTCAATGATGAACGTCCATTGTATAGTCGAACCATCTGGCTCTGTGCCTCGTGTCAGACGTGTACGACACGCTGTCCCCAAGGATTGGACATCGCTGGGATTATGGACACATTGCGCATCGAGGCAAAACGGCGCGGTGTGCAGCCAACAGTGCCAGAAGTGGACAAGTTCAGCACACTGTTTATACGCGATATCAGTCTCTTCGGACGGTTGTACGAGGTGGGCTTGATGGCTGGCCTGAATCTCGTCACAGGGCGCTTGACTAAGGATATGGATATGGGGTTGGAGATGATGAAGCGGGGCAAGCTCCATCTCATCCCCAGCTTCGTCCGACCACCCAAACAGGTGCGGCCCATCCAAGCATCTGATAACGTGGTCGCTTATTATCCGGGTTGTTCGCTCCATTCCAGTGCAGCGGAGTATAACCATACAACGCGCGTTTGCGCGCGTGTGCTGGGTCTGGAGTTGATCGAACCTCCTGGATGGGTGTGCTGCGGCTCCACCCCGGCACACTCAAGCGATCATCTGTTGGCAACGGTGCTACCGCTGCGCACACTGAGCACGGTGGAGCGCATGGGAATTGGCACGTTGACCGCGCCTTGCAGCTCTTGTTTCTCACGTCTCCGAGCGGCTGCCCACGCGGTCGCGGAAAACGACGATTTGGCTGCCCGGGTTGCCGGACAAATTGGCTATGCATACCAAGGACGAGTCCAGGTGCAGCATCTTCTCGACACGCTTGTGGAACGGGTTGGTCTGGATGCCATTCATGCCAAGGTCAAGCGGCCGCTCACCGGTCTCAAGGTGGCCTGCTACTATGGTTGTCTGGTTACACGGCCCGCTAAGATCACCGGTGCAGAGCATGTGGAGTACCCGATGCAGATGGATTATCTGATGCGCGCATTGGGCGCTGAAACGGTGGACTGGTCATACAAGACAGACTGTTGCGGTGGTGCACTGAGCTTGACCAAGACTCAGCTGGCCTGGGAGCTGACGGCGAAGATTCTGCGCAATGCGCATGACTGCGGTGCGGACGCGGTCGCCACTGTGTGCCCATTGTGTCAGGTGAATCTGGATGCGCGTCAGCCGCAGATCGGCCTGGAATTCCGATTGCCCGCCCTGTACGCTACCCAGCTTGCCGTGCTCGCCTTTGGCTTCGGTGAGCGGGAAGCTGCCCTCGAACGCAACCTGTTCGATCCCCGTCCGGTGTTGCGGACCAAAGGGCTTATTCAGTAATTGCCCTCGGGAGCCCCCCATCGGGCGGTGAAAAGCCGCACCAACCGCCTGAATGAGAGTGTGAAAAAATCCCTTGGCCGCCCAGATTTTCGTGGGAAAACGGGCCGCTAAAGCGGGTGACTGAAGATTCAACACCCTCTGAACATGTCTTGCCCCACGTTCACAGCCGAGTATAATACGTTCTATGCAGGTGACCGACCTAGGGGTATTCCAAAGAGTAGCCGGCGATGTTGATTATTCGCAGACACCGTGAATCTCTACACCACCTCTTCCTCAGGCAACCTCTTGCGCATCCCTTGTGCTCTGTGCACGGTCGAGTTTTGGAGTGATGAAAACGGTCCCTTTGTCCTTGCGACACCACGAAGATCCTGAGCACGATGCTGCTCAGATGCAACCCTAGGAGGGTGCATGGAATTGCATCAATTTCCCCGACCTTCTCAAGATAATGGACGCGGCGTGCACTGGAGTTTGAGCGTTTATGAATGGGGTAAGCGCAACTGGGAATTCTGGCGCGAACAGCTGCTTGCGATGAAGATCAAGTGGGTCAAGATTATGGACGATGGAGGCGGTTCCGGCCTTCGCTTAGCGCGCCAGCTGATCGACATGGAGATTATGCCGGTTGTGCGCTTTTACCGTCCCAGACAGAATCCCGGCAACATCGGTCAACGCGGACGGGAAACGGTGCGTCGCTATGTTCAGGCGGGGGCAGTCTATTTCGAGACCAACAACGAGCCCGACCTCGATTTAGAGTGGCGCGGCCCCAAACCCCCCAACTGGTTGGACCTCGTCGTGGACCATTTCATCATTGACGCGGACATCATCCTGGAGGAAGGAGGCTATCCGGCCGTACCTGCCTTTGGTGTCGGAACCCAACAGGATCCCTTCGCCAAGATTGTCAAGCGAGGAAGGCGCGACATCCTCGATGGTGGCGCGTGGGCGGCTGTCCATAACTACTGCTTGGGTCGCCCCCTGGAGTATCCGAACGACCCGGTCAACCTCGAAGGGGTGCCGATCACCCAGGAAGAGTGGGAAGCGGCCGGAGGGATGTGGGCATGGGAGATGGGCGTGGATGCCGTGAATGAGGCCCGCCGTCGGTTGGCCAATCCCAATGCCAGCATTATGACCGATAGCACATGCTTTCGGGCCTTCGAGTATGTCAACCATTTGGTCGTCCAGGCAGTGGGCCACTCCATTCCGATTATGATGACTGAAGGAGGCTACAACGTGGGGCAGCGCGCCGGCACCACGTTTGGCGATGACCCGCGTTATCCCAAGCCTACCCCGCTGACTGCCAGCCTGATGAACCTGGAGATGTTCCGATATATGCAAGGTGACCGGGAGATCTTGGGCCAGAAGGTGCCGGACTATTTCTTCGCCGCCATGCCGTGGCTGATCGCCGCCTATCGCATCGGAGTATACGCACCCCCGGCGGAAAATCAGGGCCCTTGGTTCACCCATCAGTTCGACCGGCAATTCGGGTTACGTGGGGAACTCCCGATCGTGCAGATGCTCAAGGACCTTCCAACACGGGTTCGGCAGGATGGTCCGGTGCCGCCCCAGTGGTCAAAGCCCCCTTATCATCAAGAGTTGGGGCGTAATTGGGATTGTCGCCTCAAATACCTGGGCGTCCAGTTGGAGCCCGCACCTGATACGAGCGGCCCTTACTGGAAGCTGGTGAAAGCGCAGTGGTATGACGAGGACGAGGTGGTGGGAGCGGGCTATATCTTCGTCAAAGCGCTGGATGCGGAAGGAAAGCCAATTGAGAATGCCACCTTTATTGTGGCACGTCACGATGCCAGCGATCAAGTTCCTACGAAAGGGGCCATTGACGGTTATTGGGGTAACTATGCGATGTACGGTTGTCTGGGCACGTATAAAGTGCGCATGAATCACCTGGGTTATCCCTCCGAGACAGTCACCGGGCTTGGTCTGGGGTTGGAAGATGCACCACGCCTGTGGACGCGGACGGCCTTTCGTTTGACTTTCCAGTTGACTCGCCCAAACCCATCCAATGACAGGGACAGGTTGCCAGATGAAGCAGAGCGCCAGGCCGCTCTGCGTAAGGCAGTCATCCATGCGGCGAAACCCCACCTGATACCGCTCGATCCCAGCACTCCTTTTCATCAATATGCCCGGCGTCACGCGCTGGGAGAACGTCTCTCCACGGAGTTCACCTTTGAACATGAAGGCGTGCAATACAGAGCGCAGGCGTTTGTCAAGGGGGTTGTCTACGCGCCGAGGCATGCACTTGATCAAATGAGCCATGTGCCCTATACAGGGTAGTACAAATTTCCAAAACTCACGTTGCCTGGGAGATCTCATGGACACGCACACTATTCTCGAGAAAGAAAAGCAGTTCTTGTGGCCCGTCCACATCCACTACTATCAGCAACCGTTGCCTCTGGCACGTGGTGAGGGAATGTATCTTTATGATGTTGAGGGTAATCGCTACCTGGATTTCTTCGGTGGCATCTTGACCGTGAGCGTGGGACATTGCCACCCCAAGGTGACAGAGGCTATTCAACAGCAGGTAAGCACTCTGGTACACACCTCGACCCTATACCCCCACGTGAACCATGTGAAGCTGGCGGAAAAGCTGGCCGAGATAACTCCGGGCCGTCTCCAAAAGTCCTATTTCTGGAACAGTGGCACGGAAGCCAACGAGGCGGCTGTGTTGTTAGCCCGCGAGGCAACCGGGTGTCAGGATGTGATTGCGCTGCGACACGGCTATAGCGGTCGTTCTGCTCTCGCCACCACCCTGACGGCGCAGTCCACCTGGCGCGTGGGAGGGGCACAGGTGCTGGGCATCCACCACGCGCTAAATCCCTATTGCTATCGTTGTCCGCTGAAAACTTCTTATCCCCAGTGTGGCGTTGCCTGTGCCGAGGACGTGGAACAGGTCATCCGGACGGTCACTACCGGGCGTATCGCGGCATTTCTGGCGGAGCCGATCCAGGGAGTGGGAGGCTTTATCACTCCACCTCCGGAGTACTTTGGCATTGTGGTCGAGACGGTGCGCAAATATGGTGGGCTTTTCATCTGCGACGAGGTCCAAACCGGCTTTGGGCGCACTGGCAAGTTTTGGTTCGGGATCCAACACTGGGGGGTTGAGCCGGACATTATGACCATGGCCAAGGGCATCGCCAACGGCACACCGCTGGGCGCGACGATTGCCATCCCAGAAGTGGCAGACAAATTGAAGGGGTTGATGATCTCGACCTTCGGAGGTAACCCCGTCTCGTGTGCGGCTGCCCTGGCAACCATCGCGGTCATGGAGGAGGAAAACCTGCCCCAGCATGTCGAACAAATGGGCACGATCCTGCGCCACGGTCTGGAAAATCTCAAAGAGAAATACTCCGTCATCGGTGACGTGCGGGGCAAAGGTTTGATGCAGGGCGTGGAGATGGTGCGCGATCGCCACACCAAGGAACCGGCCGTGCGGGAGATCGCCCACCTGTTCGAGGCAACACGCCGGCGCGGCTTGTTGATCGGTAAAGGTGGTCTATATGGCAATGTCGTGCGGATCACACCCCCATTGGTGGTCTCTCGGCATGAGATCGAGCATGCGCTTGAGATTTTGGATCACGCTTTCGCAGAGGTACAGGAAACCCTGTAATTTTGATCAGAGAAACGGAAAGAACGCACTGGGAGGTAGACATGCCGGACGAATTATCGCGCGAGGAATTGTTGGAAATGTATCGCCAGATGGTGCTCATCCGCCGTCTGGAGGAAAAATCCGCCGAGCTCTACACCGCCGGCCTGATCGGAGGCTTTTTGCATTTGTACATCGGTGAGGAGGCAATTGCCGTTGGTGCCTGCAAAGCGTTACGCCCCGATGATCACCTGCTGACGGCCTACCGGGATCACGGTTGGGCCATCGCACGCGGGCTCGATCCCAAACGGGTGATGGCGGAGCTGCTCGGCAAAGCCACCGGTGTCAGCGGTGGCAAAGGAGGATCAATGCACCTGGCAAGTGCCGAACACAACTATTGGGGCGGCCACGCCATCGTAGGGGGACATTTGCCGTTAGCGACCGGCATCGGACTGGCAATTCGCTATCGAGAAGAGGACAAAGCGGTGCTATGCGTATTCGGCGAGGGCTCGACCAATATCGGTTATTTTCACGAATCGCTCAATCTAGCCGCGGTGTGGAAATTACCCGTCGTCTTTCTGGTTGAGAACAATCAGTACGGGATGGGCACCGAGGTGAGCCGTGCCTCGGCGCGTTCCGACATCTTCGAGAAGGGATGTTCTTACGATGTCGCCAGCGCCCCGGTGGACGGTCAGGACGTGTTGGCTATCTATCGGGCGATGCGCCAGGCATTGGATTATGCCCGTCAGCATGGACCCTACCTGATGGAGGCCAAGACCTATCGCTATTCTGGACACTCCATGGGCGACCCAGAGCGCTATCGCAGCAAGGCCGAGATTGAGCGTTGGCGTGCTCACGATCCCATCGATCGCCTGGCCAACGTGTTGATCTCCCATGCATGGGCCGATAAACCGGCTTTGGAAAAGATCCATCAGGATGTCGAGCAGGAAATGGAGGAGATTGTACGCTTTGCCCAGGAAAGCCCGGAGCCCGATGATGCAGCGCTCTATGAACACGTATATGTGAATCCCATCCCCGAACGGTAGGAGGTGAGCTGATATGGCATACATCACCATGCGCGAAGCGATCAGTCAGGCACTGCGCGAAGAAATGTATCGCGATGAGCGGGTGTTCATTATGGGTGAGGAAGTGGGCGTCTGGGGTGGTACCTATGCGGTCACGCGCGGCTTCCTGGATGAGTTTGGTGAGAAACGCGTGCGCGATACCCCCATCGCCGAGGGGGTCATCGTCGGTGCAGCGATCGGTGCCGCGATCGCCGGCTTGCGCCCCGTTGCTGAGCTGATGACCATCAATTTCGCTTTTTTGGCGATGGACCAGATCGTGAACCATGCGGCCAAGCTGCACTATATGTTCAACGGGCAAATTCGCTGTCCAATGGTCATCCGCACGGTGGGGGGCGGAGGCCGCCAGCTGGCGGCGACACATTCCCAGAGCCCGGATGTCGTGTTCGCCCATTTCCCCGGCCTTAAAGTGGTGGCGCCCGGTACACCTGCCGATGCAAAAGGACTGCTCAAGAGCGCTATCCGCGATGAGGATCCGGTCTTCTTCATCGAGCATGCCACGCTCTATCAATTGCGCGGTGAGGTACCCGATGATGAGGAATATCTGGTGCCCATCGGGGTTTCCGATGTCAAGCGCGAGGGGAAAGATGTCACCATCGTCTCGTATTCAAAGATGTTGCAGACATCCTTGCAGGCGGCAGAGCAGCTGAGCAAGGAGGGGATCGAAGCCGAGGTGATCGATCTGCGCACCTTGCGTCCGCTTGACGTGCTGCCGGTGGTGCAATCCGTGCAGAAAACCAATCGTCTGGTGGTGGTGGAGGAAGGTTGGCGCTCATATGGGGTGGGGGCCGAAATAGCTGCGCGCGTGATGGAACGGGCATTTGACTACCTGGATGCTCCGGTGCGTCGCGTAGCTCAGATCGAGGTGCCTCTGCCCTACAACCGGAGGTTGGAGCAGATGGCGCTGCCTCAGGTGGAAGATGTGGTACGTGCTGTCTATGACGTGCTATATCGCAAGTAGATGATCGAAGTGGACAAGGAGGGTTTCGGTGGCTGAACTGCTCACAATGCCCAAGATGGGTTTTGATATGGCAGAGGGGACCCTGGTGCAATGGGTCAAGAAGGAAGGCGATACATTGGCCGAGGGCGATGTCGTGGCCATCATCGAGACGGATAAGGCCAATGTCGAAGTTACCTCCTTCCGATCAGGGGTGTTGCGCAAGATTCTGGTGGAAAGCGGAACCGTCGTGCCGGTCGGCAAGCCCATCGCCATTATCGGAAGCGCTGATGAAGACATCCAGAGCTTGTTGCAGGCCCAAGAGGGTGTGGTGCCGGCCAAAGGGGAGGCAGAGGTCGCAGGCGAGGCGGAAGCACCTCCCATTGTGGGTGTCGGTGTGATGCCTGAGATCGAGGTTGGGCGCGTGCTTGCTTCACCTGTGGCGCGTCGGATGGCCTCCGAGTTGGGCATCGAGCTGACCCAGGTGCGCGGAACCGGGCCGGGTGGTCGCATCACCAAGGCAGACATCGAGGCCTTTGTGCGCGAGTCGGCACGCGAAGCGCCGCAACCGGTCGTAGCGCCTCCCCCGGCAGTGCCGCCGCAACCGGCTGTGGGAGTGGAATACGCCGTCGAGCTGGTTACCCCGATCCGCAAGACCATCTCGCGTCGCATGACCGAAAGCAAGCAACAGGCGCCCCACTTCTACATCACAATGGAAGTGGACATGGAAGCAGCCGTAGCGCTCCGCCAGCAATTGAACGCATTGCTGCCAGAGGAGGAAAAGATTTCCATCAATGATATGGTGATCAAGGCAGCGGCGATCGCATTGCGCCAGCATCCGCGCCTCAACGCTTCGCTTTCCGGGGACGAAATTCATTTGCATCGCCGGGTGAATATTGGCATTGCGGTGGCCCTGGATAGCGGTCTGATTACCGTGGTGGTCAAGGACTGCGATCAGAAGCCGCTGAGCCGCATTGCCGTTGAGGCACGTGCGATGATCACCCGCGCCCGAGAGGGTCGTATGCAAGCGGAAGATATCGTGGGCAGCACGTTCACCATCAGCAATTTGGGTATGTACGGCGTGGAGGACTTTGCGGCGATCATCAACCCACCTCAAGCCGCCATCCTGGCAGTCGGTGCGGTACGCCGCGTGCCCGTGGTCAACGACGCGGGGGAACTGGTTGCCGGCACACGGATGAAGATGACCATTTCGGCCGATCATCGCATCACGGATGGGGCAGAAGCTGCGCTGTTCCTGCAGGCACTCAAAGCGGTGCTCGAGCAGCCGATGCGACTTCTGCTGTGAACATATCAACGATGCAGCGGTAAGGGGCCATTGCGCGGTTGGACATTGCTGTGAGACGATTCCGCTTCCTTCTGTGTGACCTGGACGATACCTTATATCCGGCTCACGCCGGGATTATGAAGGTGGTGGGAGAGCGCATCAGCCAGTTTATGATCGATTACTTAGACGTTCCACCGCAAATGGCCCCTTCGTTGCGACGCCATTTTCGCGAGCGCTATGGCACGACGATGCGGGGGCTGATCCTGCATTATGGGATCGATCCAGAACACTATCTCGAGTTTGTCCACAATATCCCGCTGGCCGACTTTATCCGACCTAACCCGGCTCTGAGCAGCGTATTGGGAAACATCGATCTCACAAAGGTGATCCTCACCAATGCCAGTCGCGAGCACGCAATGCGGGTGCTCGCCATCCTCGGAGTCCAGCACCACTTCGCCGCTATCATTGATGTGCGCGATTTTCACTATCACAGCAAACCGCATCGCTATGCCTACCGGCGCGCGCTCCAAATCCTCGACGCGCAGCCCGAAGAGTGTATCCTGGTCGAGGATGTACCACGCAATCTCGCCCCTGCTGTCGCGATGGGCATGTTCGGGGTCTTGGTGCGCAATCCCTACTCCGAGTTAGAAGATGGGGCCGATGTGGCCGATCTTTATGTGGATGACATTTTGGAGATGGCAGAGAAGTTGCAACCGATCATCGCTGCGCGGAACGAGCTGGCGCGCACCCGGTGCGCGAACCGGCCAGAGAGGATATCCAATCAGAGAACTGTATCTCTATAGTCTCTCTAACACGTTGAGGAAACGAGTGACCTCTTCGATGGTATTATAGTGGACGATCCCGACTCGCACCATACCCCCACTTTGTTCAACCCCCAGCCGCTCCGTGACGGAGATGGCATAATAGTTGCCATCCCAAACGAAGATCCCCTCATCTCCGAGCCGCCGTGCAATCTCTTGAGGGGTGTAGTGTTCCATCCGAAAAGAGACGGTGGGCACGCGTTGGTCAAGACAGGCCAGGTCGGTGATCCCATAGATGGTAACCCCTGGGATCGATTGCAAGCCCTGGATCAAACGGACTAAAAGAGGGCGCTCATAGGCACGGATAGCCCAAAGAGCCGCTTTCAGGTCACGCCGGCGTCCTTCCAGGTGACCGTACTGCGAGGCAAGATTGGCTCCGTAGCGGACACCGATCTCAGCCAGGTAATCCACCACGGCCTTGACACCAGCGATGCCTTCGTGGTTCTTGGTGCCGGTCTCAAACTTGTCCGGTGGCCGATCTCCGGCCGGTCGCACCTTATAGGCCTTGAGTCGGTCCAGGATCTCGTAGCGCCCCCATAGCACCCCGACATGGGGACCGAAAAATTTATACGCTGAGCACACGAGGAAATCGCACCCGAGCGCCTGGACATCAATGGGCCCATGGGGCGCATAGTGCACGGCATCCACATAAAGCCATGCACCTACGGCGTGTGCCCATTCGGCGATTGTCTGCACATCATTCAGGGTACCCACCGCATTCGAGGCATATCCCACTGCAACCAGCCGCGTGCGTTGGTTGATGAGGCGTTGCAGGCCCGCCATATCCAGGGTACAGTTTTCTGGATGGAAATCGGCGTAACGAATCACCGCGCCCTGTTCTTCGAGAGCCACCCAGGGCGCGATGTTGGCGTCGTGGTCCAATCGGGTGACCACGATTTCATCGCCGGGGCGCAGCAGTCGCGCAAAGGCGCGGCTGATGGCGAATGTCAGGGTGGTCATGTTGGGGCCAAATATGATCTCGTCCGAAGATGGTGCATTCAAGAAATCAGCCATTGCCTGCCGTGCTTCTTCGATGAGCTGATCAGTGCGACGGCTGGTTGCATACAGACCATGGGTATTTGCATTCGCGCACACCATGTAATGGACCATAGCGTCAATGACCATCTGGGGCACCTGAGTTCCACCTGGTCCGTCGAAGAAGACATAGGATCTCCCGCGTGCATCGGTTTGCCGCAAGGCAGGGAATTGGGCACGCAAGGGAGAGAGATCGGGTGTGGAGAAGGAAAGCTCTGAGCCCTCTATGCGGGTTTCCATCGGCAGACGCTATGGACCTCCTAGGTATATTTGCACGTTGCGCTCGTGCTCCTCCATCGTGGTGGCAAACACATGCCCGCCATCTCCACGGGCCACGAAGTAAAGATAATCCGTGTTCGCCGGTTGCAACACTGCGGTAATGGCACTGATTCCGGGACTGCAAATGGGGCCAGGCGGCAAACCCGGGTGCAGATACGTGTTATAGGGCGAGTTGATGCTCTGATACTCCTCAATGGTCACCGGTGTTTTCCACCACTGGCCACTGTCCGGTTGATAGCCCATCGCATATTGCACCGTCGGGTCGGCATTGAGGTACATGCCCCGCTTCAGTCGGTTAAGATATACGCTGGCAATCGCAGGGCGCTCATCGGGAATGACAGCCTCGCGTTCCACGATGGAAGCCAACGTCAGCACCTGGTAAAATGTGAGCCCTTGTGCAGCCGCCATGCTCTCCCATCCGATGGGCAAGCGCGACTGCAGCACGTTCAACATACGGGTCAGGATGTCCTCTGGAGTGGGTTGCACCGGAAGGCGGTAGGTCTCGGGAAACAGGTAACCTTCATAGCTCATTCCTGCCGGCTTGCTCTCCAACAGGGGATGTTGTACCGCTTCTCCCCGTCGCACCACGGCCAGGAACATGCCGCCGTCCGTAATCTCGCGTTTGGAGAGCAGCTCCGCCACCTGCTCAGCACGCCATCCTTCCGGGATAGTGATCGTCACTTCCTCGACCTTGCTGTGTTGCAGTGCCTCGCCGATCTCGCGCATGCTCATGTTGCGACGCAGCACGTAGTCACCCGCTTCAAGGGATGCATCCAATCCGTTGTATTGAAGAAAGCGTCGGAAGAGCTCTACATCGGTGATCAAACCCATTTCTTGCAGGCGTGTGCCGATGCTGACCGCTGTCTCCCCGGTCTCTATCCGGAAATGGATCGGGGTGGGGTCGTCACTGACCGGTTTGTTAATGTGTTCCGCATTTAACTGCAGGTAGAAACCGAGTGCCCAATCACCCACGCCTTGGGGCTGCCGTCCCCCAGGGATCGCATTCAGCACGATGGATGTGCCACTGCCTTGTGAGCGCAAATACCAGATGCCTACCCCCAGCACGGCGACGAGCGAAACCAGCGCGGCGACGAAGAAAAATCCTCGGAGAAAAAGCCACAATCTCTTGCGCACGACGATCTACCTCCCTGTGGATAATCGAGTTGGATGATCCAGGTATTCTTGCAAGATCACCGCAGCGGCGGCAGCATCCAGGTGAGCATGTTTCCGACGACCGGCCTCGGTCAGCAGTGCTTGCGCAATGGAAGTCGAATAACGTTCGTCCACCATCTCGACCGGCACAGTGAGCACTTTTGATAATGCTTTGGCATAGCGGATCACGCGGCGCGCTTGAGAGCCGATTGTCCCATTGAGTGAGACAGGCAGTCCCACGATCACCCGTTGCGCTCCTAATTTGCGCACCAGCTCCCCAATTGTGGCAAAGTCCTCCGCGCGGGAACGACGTTCAATAATCCCGTGGGGCGTTGCTAGTGTGCCGGTCGGGTCGCTGACCGCAACCCCGATGCGTCGTTCACCCACGTCTAACGCGATGATCACCATCTTGAAGATTGGGCCTGCATTCTGATGGACTATTCCACCACGTTTATCCGAATGCGAAAAGGCAGCCAGGGCAGTCGCCCCAACCAGTTCGGCTTCACCGATACCAAGGGGGGCTCTGCTAATGGGAATTGCTGGGCAAGCAGCTGCTGGGCCTGATCAAGCGGCAGTCCTCGCACAATGCTCGCAACCTGGTCGGTATCGATCTGCGCGATCGCCTCACCCGAAGCCCGCATCGTAAAAGTGACCGAGCGGTCATCTGCCACACTTAATACCTGGCCGATTTCAAATCGGAGGCTACGTGGGTCCAGTTTATGCCCCTTGGGCATCTCCGCCTGCAAAGCAGCCAGTCCGAGCTGGTTGGCATGCTGCGTCGCAATCACCGTTCCTCGCACCACGGCGTGCATGTCCAGGGAGAGCTGATCCGCCTGCTCACCGTCCAGGCTTGGGGTGAAAATCCCCTCCAAAGGCAACACGATCACCGATTCGGGCGGCAGGAATTCCTGCTCCGCCAGCTCACCCTTGAGGCGGTTGTAGCCTTCCTGATACATCTTCTGCAGAACGATGGACCATAGACGGTCTTTGTCCTCGCGCGTGACCACACCCGCTTGCTTGACGGCTCCTCCACTGGTCGGCAACTCATTGATGACAGCCAGTTGCCGGGCCAGGATGGGGTTTTCAATCCGATTGATCTGACCGGCTGCCACATTGCCGATGGGGCCTGGGTCCACAGCGGTAATGGCTACAACGGCTGTGGCATTCACGGCCGCCGGCACCGTTACCGTGAGATTAGTGGTGAAACGCACGTTAAGACCACGGGAGGTGCTGACGGTGGTGCTGATCGGCACCGTCACCTCCTGGAATGTGCGGTTGATAAACGTCACGGCACCACTGGCACGTTCGGTGGGCAATGCACTGGCGCCGGAAGGAGCAATGACGCCTACATCGCGCAGCTCCACCTGGGCCAGGCGCGCCGGTATGTCCAACGTTTGATAGTTGATTCTCTCGGTTTGAGGATCGGCCCGCAGGATCAACTCCGTTTGCACAGGGGTTCGTCTGGGTCTCAGTTGGACCGACCCTTCCGGATAGAGCAGCAGCACGACCACGCCGATCATGGCGCTCAGGATCGCCAGCAGGAACAAGAACCCCAAAATGCTCAGCAAGCGCTGCACGAGCATTTGCGAAGGGGACAATCGTCGTCGGGACTTGATGCGAAAGACGGGCAGCCACTTAGGGCGCACGATCTTCCGAGGAGGACGCTCCGGCAGCGACACACCCGGCACTTTGTCCGGCTCGGTCACTTCATCATAGGCCGTGACCAATTCACCAGAGCTGACCGGTTGCGATGCCTCACCCGTGGATTGCACCCACTGAGCGCGACGGGCATGTTCAATCGAGCGAAAAGTGGTCAAACCGATTTCAGCGGCCAGCTCACTCACGCGTAGGTCCGGAGTGACCAACGCGGCAACGCGCCCGGTGCTGCTGGCGTAGCGGGCAATGAGCTTCAAGCTCACAAGGCTTCGCAACGCCCGATTGCGCGATGGGAGCACGAGCAACACACGCTCTGCCTCAGCCCATTCCAGCCGGTCGCGCACGACGGCAGCGTCGTCGTCTGGGTCGAGGTAGATCACCTGAGCCGGCTTCTTTCGCATCAGCGCCTCCGCTTCGGTCATAGGCGGGGCTACCTTTCTCATACGCAATGGTTCCTTCACCATGCTACACTCGTCGCCAGCCCTATCGCAGACGTCAGAAGGTCTCCCACAGGGTGATGGGGCACGTTTAGCAGAAGAGGTTGGCTTGGTCGGCGTACGCCCAGGGAGTGCCCCAGGGACTCAACCTCTACCGCGCGATCGAAGTGGATGCCCACAGCTGTCTCCACATTGTGCACAGCTGAGACAAGGTCCGGTAGCAGGCTGCCTCCCCCGGTGACAAATATCCGACCAGGCAGCACACCCTCGGGATGGGTGGATGTCTCTCCCTCGTGGATGCATATACCTGACATATTGTGCCGGTGTTCGTCTGCCAGAGTGCGCAGGACGGCTACCAGGGAATCAAACCAATCGTGCATCGGCTTTTCCAAAGCACGTTTCACCAGCACGGCATCCTCTCGGGAAAGGAGATTGCCCACATAAGCGCGTTTCAGTTCTTCCGCGTGCTCGGGCATGCAGCGAAATGTCCGTGCCAGACTGGTGGTGAAGTGCTCACCTCCCTGTGGCCACCATATCGTCGCCATCAAGGTGCTATGGCGAATCAAGTTCACATTCGTGCCGTGGTGACCCACGTCAATCAAGATCGCCTCGCGCTGCGGCACCAATCCTGTCAGCGACTGGGGCACGGCCATCACCGCATACGGAGTGACCTCCAACCTCCGGGCGATCGTCGCTGCTGCGCTGACAATCCGGGATGGCACGGCAATACCCAGCACAGAGGCCGCGAGCGCCTTGCCCTTCAGACCCACCGCTTCACGGACCGGATGACCGTCCACGAAGAACACCATCCCGCCGTTTGTTGGAGCAAGGGCCTCCCATGTCTCGTTTGAGCCATCTTGGACGGATAGTCGCTTGCGAAGCAGGTTGTTTGCTTGTTCGCGTAGTCGGTCCACTTCACGAAGCGAAATAGGCGTCGTGGGATCGGCACGTCTTTGGCGCAGCACGATCATCTGGCTGCGGATGAAACGTGCCGGAAGGCAGAAAACTGCGTCGTCTGGCACGATTTTGTGCCCCAGAGCCGATGTCGTATGATCTTCCGCCGTGGTCAACGCCTCTTCAGCGGCGACAGCCAGCGTGAGGATGGCGGCACGGTCTCCGCCGAGGGAATAACCACGCGTGGGCGCGATGCCATAGCCCAGAATTCGGATGGTATCCCCTTCGCGCCGTGCCACAACTGCTTTCAGCGATTCGGCGCCGAGATCGAGCAAGCTGAGATCTCGATGTGGCACATACTTCGCCTTGGGAAGAATGCTTCGAGACACCCGTGAAGCGTTTCGGATCGAGTCGAGAAGCGTGCGCATCGCAGAATATCAGAAGAGGACACTTGTCATTCAATCGTGCAGCGCTTGACGCACCAGGTCCGGCACTACTTCCAGCGCCTCGTCCATCCGTGTCACATCGTGACCTCCTGCTTGCGCCAAAGTGGGTTTGCCACCCCCACTTCCTCCCACTCGTTGAGCTACAGCGCGCACGAGGTTGCCGGCATGCACGCCACGCTGCACCAGGTCGGGTGTCACCGCGGCCACAAAGTTGGGTTTTCCGTTCAAGACGGTGCCCAGGACGATCACCCCGGAACCAAGCCGTTCCCGAAACCAGTCGCTCATCTCGCGCAAAGTAGTGATATCGCCCACGTCCACTTTGGCAGATAGGACATTGACGCTATCAATCCTTTTGACTTCGCCCAGAATATGTTCGAAATCGCGGCGGGCCAGCTCGCGCCGCAGTTGGGCGATCATCTTGTCTTTAGATTGCAGCTGGTCCAGGAGACCCAGAACCTTGCGATCGATCTCTTCAGGAGCGCATCCTAGAAAAGCGGCCGCCGCATCAAGCGCCATCATCCGCTTCTGGACCAGCTGATAGGCATGACGACCTGTCACTGCCTCGATGCGTCGAATCCCGGCCGCGACACCGCTTTCGGATACAATATAAAATAGTCCAATGTCACCGGTGTACTCGACGTGGGTTCCGCCGCAGAGCTCCTGGCTGAAAATTTCCTCATCTTCACCGATTTTCACCACGCGCACTACATCGCCGTACTTCTCGCCGAAAAGCGCTATCGCTCCTTCGGCGACAGCCCGGCGATAATCTTTCTGTTCGATGCGCACGGCATAATTGGCCAGGATCGCTTCGTTGACCAAGCTCTCGACGGTGCGGAGCTCCTCTTGAGTCAACATCGTGGGATGGGTGAAGTCGAAACGCAGGTGATCCGGTGCCACTAAGGAGCCGGCCTGTTGGACGTGTTCGCCCAGTACGTAACGCAGCTCGCTATGCAAAAGATGGGTGGCAGTATGATTGCGCATGATATCCCAGCGACGATCCAGGTCCACCGAGGCCCAGACCGTATCATCGAGGCGCATCGTGCCCGACTTAAGCTGCCCGATGTGCACGATCAGACCGGTCACCGGTTGCCGCACATCTTCGACCTGGAACTCCCAGACCGGTGGAGAATCAGGATCATGGTAGTGTGCGATTGACCCTGTGTCGCTGACTTGACCGCCCGACTCCACATAGAAAACGGTGTCGGACAGCACGACCTCTAAATGTTCACCGGCCCGAGCTTCCCGAACAGGCGTCTTATCGTGCAAGATGGCTACGACCTTGGTCTCGATTTCGGCCGCTTCGTAAGGATTGTGGCGGACTCCTTGAGGACCCAGCTTGCGTTCTGCTTTCAGCCGTTCGAGCAGATCGGCGTAGAAAGCCAGGTTGTCCAGATCACCCAGCTTGAAGCGCTCTGAAGAGGACACTTTTTCGTGTTCTGCCATCGCTTCTCGATAACCGGCCTCGTCAACCAGCAAGCCATTCTCGGCAGCGATGTCCCGCGTGAGTTCGAATGGGAAGCCATACGTGGCGTGCAGTTTGAAGACGTCGGCGCCCGAAATGGTGGTCTGCCCTTCCTTTTTCAGCTTCTCCATCAGATCGTTCAGCATATTGAGCCCAAACTCATAGGTCTGGTAGAAGCGTTCTTCCTCCTGCGTGATAACACTCAGGATAAAATCGGCGCGGGTGCGCAATTCCGTGTAATGAGGGGACATTTGATCGATGACCACCCGTGCGACCTCCGCCAGGAAGGGCTCGGTGAAACCAGCTATGCGCCCGTAACGTGCGGCACGACGTAGGATGAGACGCAGGACGTAGCGCCGTCCTTCATTGCCCGGTATGACCCCATCTCCGATCATAAAGGTCACCGCGCGGCTGTGGTCGGCGATGACGCGATAGGCTACGATGTGTTGTTCACGTTGTGCCGCATTATGGCCGAGCAGCTGCTGCACCCGATCCATAATGGGCGTGAACAGGTCCGTGTCATAGTTGCTGCGTTTTCCCTGGATGACAGCCACAATGCGTTCCAGGCCCATACCGGTGTCCACGCCCGTGCGCGGAAGCGGCACGCGGGTCCCGTCTGCTCTCTGATTGAATTGCATAAAGACCAGATTCCATATCTCCAGCCAGCGCTCGCATCCGTTATCGAGGGCAACGCTACAGTTCGGTTGCCCGCAAGTGCAATACTGTGCACCCCAATCGTAATGCACCTCGCTGGTGGGACCACATGGGCCGGTGTCGCCCATCATCCAGAAGTTGGTCTTATCGCCCATGCGGTGGACACGGGCCGGATCAACCCCGATGTCGTGAATCCAATATCCGTATGCTTCGTCATCATCCTGGTGCACTGTGTAGTAAAGACGATCGGGGTCAAGCCCATAGACCTGGGTCAAGCACTCGTAGGCATAACGGATAGCCCCTTTTTTGAAGTAATCCCCAAAGGAGAAATTTCCCAGCATTTCGAAGAACGTATGATGTCGCGGCGAGGGCCCCACGTTCTCCAGGTCGTTATGCTTGCCGGAGACACGCATGCACTTCTGCACCGTCACGGCACGCTGATAGTCCCGCTTTTCCAGGCCCAAAAAGACGTCTTTGAACTGGACCATGCCGGCATTGGTGAACAACAACGTGGGATCGTTGCTGGGCACAAGCGAGGCACTTGGCACGATGACATGGCCATTTTGGCGAAAATAATCCAGAAAGGCCTGGCGAATTTGCGCGCTGTTCATAAGCGTGTGAAGCTCCCGTTCCCGAAACGACGTTGCACTGGACAACTGATATCCAAGC
>Ga0308395_1000291_pt1 | contig 42910 bp, 40 predicted proteins | sample Hotspr20SampleP4_FD_202097 | JGI IMG/M metagenome (GOLD analysis project Ga0308395, IMG submission 202097) | Hot spring phototrophic mat microbial communities from Mushroom Spring, Yellowstone National Park, Wyoming, United States - 20050930_P4 ... | reverse complement strand
ATTGATATAAGGTTGCTTCATCTTCTTGCCAGTCTACAAGTGGGCTCACGGGTTTAATCGGACTTCACCTCCAACCAGAATTCGCTAAAATTATACATAATGTCTTAAACAAACGCAATTGGTATAAAGCCCGGAATGCGTCGCAGGACCCAGCGGGCAAAGAGAAGGGTGAATAGCCACGCCAGCGCGGAGGATAGCAGAACCTCCGGTGGGCCCACGATGAGCATCGGCAGGAGCAACAGCGTGGCTCCTCCCAGACTCCGCCCGCCGACGGGGCCTTTCACGGCCTGCCCCATACCGGCGGACCGGGCGGATGGGTAGCGGGCCATCGCGTAGACCATGGCCCACCGTCCCAGTGGGGGTGCCAGGAGCAGAGCAGTCCACTCCCCGGCGGAGATGCAAGCTTCCAGGGCGGCGAATTTGACCAGCAGGAGCATGGTCGCCCCGACCACCCCAAAAGCGCCCACGTGGGTATCCCGCAGAATCTCCAGCCGGACCTCCGGCGGCCGGGCGGCCAGCAGGGCGTCGCAACAGTCCACAAATCCGTCCAGGTGAAGCGCTCCCGTCACGGCCACCCAGAGGGCCAGTACCAGGGCAACCACCAGGAGAGGCGGGAACAGGTGGCCCAGCAGCCAGCCCGCTCCCGCCAGCAATCCGCCGATCAGCACTCCAACCGCCGGAAAGGCCCACGCGGCCCGCCCGACCTCCTCCAGTGAGATTTCCCGCGCGGAGAGCGGCAGACGGGTCAGAAAGTGCAGTGCGACGAACAGAGATCGTAACACGGTTGACTAACATGGAGAACGTGCCAGGCACTTCCAGAAGTGCCTGGCACGTTGACAAAGTTGATTATCCGGCCCGCTCCGAGACACCCGCCTCGGCAAACGTGGCCATCTCGTTCAGGACCTTACAGGCCGCCTCCACCAGGCCCATCGCCAGGACGGCCCCTGTCCCCTCGCCCAGGCGCATGTTCAGGTCCAGCAGGGGCCGGAGCCCCAGGTGTTCCAGCATAGCCCGGTGACCTGCCTCCACCGAGTTGTGCCCGGCGATGCAGTACGCGGTCGCGGCGGGCGCCAGGGCCGCGGCGATCAGCGCTCCGGCGGTGCAGATGAAGCCATCCAGTACCACCGGGATACGGTGGGTTGCCGCCCCCAGGATGATCCCGGCGATGACCCCGATCTCAAACCCGCCGACTTTCGCCAGGAGGTCCACACCGTCCCGGGGGTCGGGCTGGTTGACCCGGAGGGCCTGCTCCACGACGGCGATTTTGCGGGCCAGCCCCTCGTCGTTCACGCCGGTGCCCCGCCCCGTGACCGCCGCAGGGGGCAGGCCGGTGACGGCGGCAGCGATGGCTGCCGCCGGGGTCGTGTTGGCGATCCCCATATCCCCCGGCGCGACCAGGTCCAGCCCCTGGGCTCGCTCCTCCTCTACCAGCGCGATGCCCGTCTCCAGAGCCTGCACGGCCTGCTCCCGGCTCATCGCCGGGCCGCGGGCGATATTGCCCGTCCCGTACCCGATTTTGCGGATTTTCAGCGCCGGATGGGGCTCCAGATCGGCGGCGACCCCGGCGTCCACGACCACGACGCGCGCGCCCCCGTGGCGGGCCAGGACGTTGATGGCGGCCCCGCCCCGCAGGAAATTGTAGACCATCTGGGCGGTGACCTCCTGGGGGTACGCGCTCACCCCCTCCGCCGCCACCCCGTGATCCCCGGCAGCGACGATGACGGCCTTATGCCGGATGACGGGCCGGGGATTGCCGGTGATCCCGGCCACCTGGACCGAAAGGTCCTCCAGCCGCCCCAGACTCCCCTGGGGCTTGGTCAACTGATCCTGCCGGGCCCGTGCCGCTTCCATTGCGGCGGCGGAAAGAGGGCCAATGTGGGATACCGTCTCGTGCAACGATGCCATAGACTCCTCCTGCTTGTATGGGCTTAACCTTAAGGGGTAACTGCCTGCCAGGGGGCCTCTGGGCAAGCGCCATAAAGACGTTGGCAAAGGCACGCCCCTGTAGCACAGGCCGTCGGGCCAGCATACAGTGGTGAGCCAGCCGGGTGGTGGCGGATTCCTCTTACAACCGCACTTGCGTACATTCCTCTTCTCGGTGATAATAGCGATGAAACCCATCCCGAAGGAGAGCGGCAATGACCCCAGAAGAACTGGAATCTTGGGCCAAAGACGGACAACTGTACGGCCCGGTGGAATCAACTCCCGCCGCACCAGAAGCGAGGGTATCCCCCGGAGTATGGAGAATGGGTCTTTCCGCTTCCCCGCCGTTACTGGGGCCAGACCCTCCCGGCCACCCCACCGGACGAGGAGCGGACCTTCGTGTACCAGGGGCGGGAAATCCGCGCCCAGGGGTATCATGGCCTGGTGCGGAGCGACCAGAAGGTATCGGCAGATCACGACACCTTCAGCATCTGGGTCTTTCGGGACCCGGCGTATCGGAAGCCCCTGATGTTGATCACCAATCTCCCGGTGAGCCCGGAAGCGGTTTTCCGCCTCTACCGGGAACGGTGGCCGGTGGAGCAGGTTCCACAGGTGGCCAGGCCCCTCCTGGGGCCGAAACGGCACTGGATGTTTGCGCCAGAGCGCATCTGGCGGCTGCCGGAGTTGGCTCTGCTGGCGGCGGTGTTGCCGCCGATGCCGACCGGGTTCTGGGATTGGCAGCCCCAACGGAGTCCGGGACGGCTGCGGCGGGTGCTGGCCCAGGCCGGATTTCCCCAGGATTTCCCGCCGGACGGGAAAATTCGGGAAAAACACCCGGTCCCCGCCTCAATAGGGATAGTCGTATGATGGACACTCACGCAAACCACCCCACTCTCTCCTGGCCCGGCGGCCCCGCCCTCCGGCGGGTCGCCGCTGCCGTCCGCTACCGGCTCGGGGACGCTCTCCACACCCTCACCCTGACCGAACCCGACCGCCCCGTCGCAGGCCCCGGCCTTCAGGCCGTCTGGCGGTGGGAATCCGTCCCCAACGGATACCGCCTCTGGCTGGAATTGACCGCCACCGGCGAGACGCCGGTCTACCTGGAGACGGCGGACGTCCTGACCGGCCCCGCCCCGGACCTGGGCGCGCCGATGCCGACTTGGCGCGTCTACCAGAACGGCTGGCAGTCGTGGAGCCCCACCTTCGCCCGCCACCTGGAGGGCACCATCTACGCCGACCCCGGCACACCGGAGTACCGGGCCGCCCATCAGCCCCACTGGGAGCCCGATTACGACGGCCTGGTCTCCTCCGAGTGGGTCACTGTCCTCTTCGCTCCGCCCGCCCAGGCCCTCCTCTTAGGCTTTGTGACGGCGAAGGACCAACTGGCGGAGATTCGCCTCCGCTCCGACGGCTCCGAACTCACCGCGCGCTGCCATCTGGACTCCGCCCTCCTCTCCCCCGGCGCCTCCCTGCGCACGGAGATTCTCCACCTGGAGGCCGGCCCCGACCCCCTGCGCCTGCTGGAGACCTGGGCCGAGATGCCTCACCCCTCCCCCGCCGCCTCCGGCGGCACCCCCTCCCCTCTCCTGACCAAAGGTCAGGAGAGGGGAGGGGGCAGGGGGTGGGGTGAGGTCACCGGCTGGTGCACCTGGTACTACTTCTACGGCGAGAACACCGCCGACGACGTCCTGGAGAACCTCCGCGCCATCGCCGACCACCACCTCCCCCTGGACGTCATCCTGATAGACGACGGCTACCAGACCGCCATCGGGGACTGGTTTTCTATCAACCCGGACAAGTTCCCTGACGGCATGGAGCCTGTGGCCGAAGCGGTCCGCGCCGCCGGGCACCGGCTGGGCATCTGGACCGCCCCCTTCGGCGCCGCCGCCACCTCCGAACTCTTCGCGGCTCATCCCGACTGGACCGTGCGGGACGACGATGGCAACCCCGTCGTCGGCTGGGTCCACTGGGGCGTGCCCTGCTATGCCCTGGACACGACCCATCCGGGGGTGCTGGCCTGGCTGGGGGAGACTTTCCGGCGGATGCGCCGGGAGTGGGGTGCGACGTTTTTCAAGATAGACTTTCTCTTCGCCGCCGCGCGGCCGGGCCGTCGGCACGACCCCACGGCCACCCGCGCCCAGGCCCTGCGGCGGGGCGTGGAGGCCATCCGCGCCGCCATCGGCGACGACGCCTTCCTGCTGGGCTGCGGCGCCCCCCTGGGGCCCTGCATCGGCCTGGTGGACGGCATGCGCATCGGCACCGACGTGGACCCCAACTGGCACCCCATCTTCCGCTATGATCTCTCCGCCGCGTCCACCGAGAACGCCCTGCGCAACGCCATCACTCGCGCCCCCTTCCACAATCGCCTCTGGCTCAACGACCCCGATTGCCTCCTGGTCCGCCAGCGCGGCCCCGACCTGGACCTGGTCCTCAACGAAATGCGCACCCTGACCGCTGTCATCGCCCTGCTGGGCGGGCTGACGCTGAACTCCGATCACCTGCCCTTCATCCGGCCCGGACGACTGAAGTACCTGCGGCAGGCCCTGCCCCCCACGGGCGTCTCTGCCCGGCCGCTGGACCTCTTTGAGCACGAGATGCCCCGCCTGCTCCTCCTGCCGGTGGAGCGGGACTGGGGCCGCTGGTGGGTTGCGGGCGTCATCAACTGGGAAGACCGGACGGTGGAGACGACCGTCCGCCTGGCCGACCTGGGCCTTCCCCCCGGCCGCTACCACGTCTTCCACTACTGGCGGCGCCGCTACCTGGGCGTGACGAACGACGCGGTGGTCCTGGCCCGCCACCAGCCCCACGAGACCGCCGTCCTGCTCTTCAAGCCCGTCTCCGACCGGCCCGACCTGCTGACCACCACCTTCCACGTCTGTCAGGGGGCGGTGGAGGTGACGGACTGCCGCTGGGACGAGGAGGCCGGTCTCCTGCGCGTCGGGCTGGAGAAAGCGGGCCAGCAGTTCGGCGAAATCTGGCTGACCGTACCCCCGCCCTGGGAGGCGGTGGAGGTCCGGGTGGACGGCCGGCGTTCCCCCTGGGTCTCTCCGGCCCCGGGACTTCTGCGCGTCGGCCTGATGTTAGAGGGACGCGCAGAGATCACCGCCACATTCCGGAAAAGGGAAAGATGACCGCACCACAAAACGCCCTGCCGTCCGTTGGAAAGGCCCTCCTGCTCATCGGCATCGGCCTGGTATTGTTCGGGTGCGGCCTTTGTCTGGGCGCGGTAGCCACAGCCGCTCTGACGCGCCCGAGCCTTCCCCGGACCTCGTCGGCCCCCATCGGTTCTGCTCTGGACCATCCGGCCTCGCCGGGCACGGCCGTCGTGGTGGGTGACCTGGAAATTCGGGTGGTGGGTATAATCCGCCCGGCGGATGACATCGTGGCAGAGGGCAACATGTTCAATCCCCGGCCGGGTCCGGGCAACGAGATGATGCTGGTCACCCTCTCCGTCACCTGTCGCCCGGAAGAGGACGACACCTGCACCTTTGTCCCCGTGCTGGATTTCCTTCTGGTCAGCCCCATAGGTGTGCACCGACCAGAATGGTTGGTGGCCGGTCTGCCCAATCCGTTGCGCGGCGGCGAAATATCCAGCGGAGAGACAGCGTCCGGGGATGTTTTGTTTGAGGTCGGAAAAAAGGAAACGGGCCTGATCGTGGTATACAGCCGGTCGCTGGGGGACGAGGTCGCCTATCTGGAGGTGCCGCCCGGGAACGCCGATTGAAAATCCGGCGGGATTTGCGGCAGCGGCCAAAGGCCGTTGCCGCAAATCCCCTTCCCGGTACGATGCAGCGGTAGCCAAAGTCTGCCGCTGCATCTTTGCTTTATGCCGGACTCATTGGACCGAACCAGCCCCGGCGCTCCATCCACTTGGCCAGTTCCAGCACCGGCGAGATGGTGAAGGCCGCGGCAATCACAATCGCCCAGTCTATCAGCGGCAAACTGAAAGTGCCGAAGGGTTTGTGCAGGAAAGGCAGGTAGACAACTGCGTTCAGCAGCAACAACTCCCACAAGATGGCCAGGTTCAGCCATTTGTTGGCAAAGGGCCGGTCCAGCACCGAATGGCGGTCCGACCGGAAGTTGTAGGCCTTGAAGAACTGGATCAGCACCAGGGAGACGAACGTCATCGTCATCGCCTCGGCAACGCTCCGGCCCGAGTTCAGCGCCCAGGTGAAGAGGCTCAGGTTGACGATGGCCGACCAGATGCCACCCAGGGTCATCAGGGTGACCACCGGGCGGGTGAAGATGCCGGTGCGCGGGTTGCGCGGGGGGCGGCGCATCATATCGGGCTCGGGTGGGTCCACCGACAGGGCCAGGGCCGGCAGGCCGTCGGTGGCCAGGTTCACATACAGGATCTGCACTGCGGTCAGCGGCAGGGGCAGGCCCAGCAGGGTCGCGCCAGCCATCAGGCCGATCTCGCCGATGTTAGACGAGAGCAGGTACATCAGATACTTCTTGATGTTACCAAAGATGGCGCGCCCCTCTTCTACCGCCGCAACGATGGAAGCGAAGTTGTCGTCCGTCAGGGTCATCGCGGCGGCCTCTTTGGTCACGTCTGTACCGGTGATGCCCATCGCCACGCCGATGTCGGCCTGCTTGAGGGCCGGAGCATCGTTGACCCCGTCCCCGGTCATCGCCACCACGTGATCCTTCTTCTGCAAAGCGGTGACCACCCGCAGTTTATGGGCCGGAGAGACCCGCGCGTAGACGGCAATATCTTCTACCTCTCGCTCCAGGTCGGCGTCACTCATCCGGTCCAGTTCTATGCCGGTGACCACGCGCTCCGATGATGTCAGCAGGCCCAGTTCCCGTGCCACCGCCTGCGCGGTGACCGGATGGTCGCCGGTAATCATGACGGGCTTGATGCCCGCCTGACGGCAGACCTGAATGGCCGCCTTCGCCTCGGGGCGGGGGGCATCAATCATCCCCACCAGGCCCAGGAATGTCATTTCCTGTTCGGCATTTTCCAGACGGGCACCATCTTTGCAGGCCACTGCCAGCACCCGCAGAGCATCGCTGGCCATCTGCTGGGCCACCTGCAGAATCGCCTCCCGGCGGCTGTCGTCCAGCGGGACCGGACCCTCATCGGTCCACTCCCAGGCGCATGAGGCCAGGATCACCTCCGGCGCACCTTTGGAATAGGCGACCACACCATTGCCGGTTTCGTGCAGCGTGGTCATCCGTTTGGTTTCGGAAGTGAACGGGATTTCGTGGACGCGCGGAAACCGCTGATCCAGGTCGGTTTTCTGCAGCCCTGCTTTGGCCGCTGCGACCACCAGCGCTCCCTCCGTCGGATCGCCCTTGACCACCCAACGGCCGTCGGTCTGGGCCAGCCGTGCGTCGGAGGCTAAAACAGCCCCCCGCAGCAGGGCCTGCAGGGCGGGCGTCGTCGGCTCAACAACTCTACCGTTCTCAGAGAACGTCCCCTGCGGTTCGTACCCCGCACCAGATACATCCAGGAGCCGCCCCGCCACAAAGATCCGCCGGGCCGTCATCTCGCCCCGGGTGAGGGTGCCGGTCTTGTCGGAGCAGATGACAGAGGTACTGCCCAGCGTCTCCACGGCCGACAGGCGGCGCACCAGCGCGTTGCGCCGGGCCATCCGTTGGACGCCGATGGCCAGGGAGATGGTCACCACAGCGGGCAGCGTTTCGGGGACCACCGCCACCGCCAGGGCAATGCCGAAGATGAACATTTCCAGCAATGGCTGGCCGCGCAACAGGCCGAGGGCGACGATGAGCAACACGATGACGAGGGCAGCACGGGCCAGGGTGTGCCCGACCTTATCCAGGTTCTCCTGCAGCGGCGTCCGGCCGATTTCAATCGTCTGGAGCATCTGCGCGATCTTGCCGAACTCGGTCTGCATGCCAGTGGCGACAACCACCGCCCGGCCCCGTCCATACGTAACCACCGTGCCGGCATAAACCATATTCCTGCAGTCTCCCACGCCCAGATGGGGGTCGGCCAGAGGGGCCGCGTGCTTTTCCACCGGCACCGATTCACCGGTCAGTGCGGCCTCTTCCACCTGCAGGTTGATCGCTTCTATCAGTCGGGCATCGGCGGGGACGCGGTCGCCGGCCTCCAGAAGGATGACATCGCCCGGTACCAGGTGGCGGGCGGGCAGTTCCACGTCGTCGCCATCGCGGAGAACGGTGGCGGTGGGCGCGGTCATTTGCCGCAGCGCTTCTATCGCGCGCTCCGCGCGGTACTCCTGGATAAAGCCCAGCCCCACCGCAAACAGCACGATAACGGTGATGGCGATCGCTTCTACGCCGTGACCGAGGACCGCCGAGAGGCCCACGGCGATCAACAGAATGATGATCAGAACATTCTTGAACTGCTCCAGCAGGATGGCCCACGGCGAGATGCGACGAGTTTCCTGCAGTTCGTTCGGGCCATACTGGGCCAGCCTCTGCTCGGCCTCCGCGCTGCTCAGACCCGCAGGACTGGATTGCAGAAGATAACAGACATCTTCAGCCGGGAGAGTGTGCCAGGGAGAAGTGGACTGTTGCATTGGCCTGACATCCTCCTGAAAGGGTTTCCTGCTCCGATTTCAAATCCTCAGGGCAAAGAAGACTATGAGTCTACTGCAAAAACTCATCGCCGAGAACACAGAGATTTTCAACATCGCTCTGCGTACTCCTGTGGTCTCTGCGGTAAAGAGACCTTTTGCAGTGAAGTCAGACGTGACTGCTTACCAGGGGGCCTCCGGGCAAGCGCTATCAGAGATGCGGCGAAGGCATGCCCCTGTAGCGCAGGCCGCCAGGCCTGCATGCAGGCTGACAGCCTGCGCTACATTTACTTGCAAACCGATTCGGGTAGGTGGTTACAGTCAGACTATTAAAAAGAAAAGCGAGACCAACAAGAAGAACCTTTGGTCTCGCCCGTAGCGATGGACGCTACCAAGCAGCCGGGAGCGATGCTCCGTGGTGACGACTGCTCATTCCTCAGGGCGGGCTACTCCCCAACCGTTGAAAATGATACCCGACAATGCCCTTTTTGTCAAGCCAGGTCGACACGCCGGGCGTGTCCCAATTTCGTCGGGCTGGGCTTTCAGCCTTTCCGCCTGGCCGTAAACGGCCCAGACGAAAGGAAGGCGCTAAAGCGCCCCTCTCCACTCTGGCAACCCGTGTTCCCGGAAGACTACTGAAGAGAAGGCGCTTCCAGCGTCCTGCGCAACCTCATCCAGGCCGTTTACGGCCTGGCCCACTGGGCTCCCGACGATTTTGGGACACACCCGACACGCCCGTGCGGTTGCCCGTTTGGGGACACCAGGGTATAATTTCTACCTACCCGGGCACTTCGCTCAGGGCCTCGCCCTGAGGGCTCGGACCGAGGGGGGTCGGCCTTTGCCAAGTACAGACGCAGCGCCGTTGCGCCCCTACCATGTGCGCATCCATGAGAGACTTGGTTGGCGAAGGCCGACCATCGGCTGCAGGCCCAGGAAGGGTGATTTCAGTCAGCGCCTGAATAGTTACCACTATGCGTTCATCTGCATCCCGCTTCCGATGAAGCCTGTTCTGTGTTTCAAGAAATGCCGATGAGTTCCCAACCCGATTGGCCACCCCGAACACCGTTCTCTTCTGGCCCGGTGGCTTTGCCTTCCCGCAGGAGTCAGATAGATGAACCCTGATGAGTACCCATTATGGATCACGCGGAAGAAGGCCACTGGTGGTACGTAGGAATGGAGCGTATCACCGTGGCCCTTCTGGACTGCTGGTACGCGCCGGGCTCCAACCTGCGTATTCTGGACGCTGGATATGGCACGGGAAAGGCGATGACCTCCTACCTGACCCGCTACGGGCAGGTGACAGGCTTTGACTTCGCTCCCGAGGCCGTCCGTTTCTCCCGTCAGCGGGGAGCGACGCGACTGGCCCAGGCCTCCGTGATGGAAATTCCCTTTGCCAGCCACAGTTTTGACCTGGTCGTCCGTTTTGATGTGCTCTGTGAGAGGGGCGTCCCGGATGATGTCCAGGCACTGCGGGAGATCCGCCGGGTCCTTGTCCCCGGAGGACGGGTCTTGCTCCGTCTGCCGGCCTGCAACTGGCTGCGCGGGCATCACGATGCAGCCGTGCACATCCGCCATCGGTACAACAAAAGGGACCTCGTCCGGCGATTCCGGAAGGCAGGCCTTCAAAGTAGAGCACCTATCGTATGCCAACACCCTGCTCTTCCCCCTGGCCGTGCTCAAGCGGACGGTAGAGAAGATCTGGCCCTCCAGGGAAGTTCGCTCCGACCTGACATTCAATCCTGGCCCTCTCAACGGCTTGTTAGGGAGAATCGTCGCTGCGGAAGCACCCCTCGTAACTGGGCGGGGGTTGCCCTTCGGGCTGAGCCTGATCGCTGTTGGACGCACGTTACCCTGAGGTAATGAGGATGGCAGAACGACTTTCCAGTATCAGCGCCGTTTTCCCTGCTTTCAACGATGGAGGAACCATCCCCAGCATGGTCCTCACCGCGCTGATCGCCCTGCGTCAGTGACCGATGACTACGAAATCGTTGTCGTGAATGACGGCAGCCAGGACTACACCCGAGACGTACTGGAGGAGTTGAAGAGTCGCTATCCCGAACTGCGCGTCATCCACCATGACCGGAACCGGGGGTACGGGGCTGCGCTCCGCACCGGCTTCGCGGCCGCGACAAAGGAGTGGGTGTTCTATACCGATGGGGATGCCCAGTACAAACCCATGGAACTGGTCCGGCTGGTGGAGGCCCTGTTGCTGGCCGCGGCCCATCCGGATACGGACGGGTGTATAATCTGGGGGGCAACGAACCCATCTCCCTGGCGGAACTGGCCCAGTTGCTGGTGGACGTGAACGGCGGGGGAAGTTATCGCCGGGTTCCCTTTCCGGCTGACCATCAGCGGATTGATATTGGCGATTATTCTGGAAATTACTCTCGCATCCGCGCTCAGTTGGGCTGGCGGCCGAAGATCCCCCTGCGGGAAGGGCTGGCCCGCACCCTCGCCTTCTATCGGGAATTCGGAGACCGTTACTGGTAGAGATGGTCCCGGCCTTTGACCTGAGACGGCAGTACAAAAACATCCGGGAGGAGATGGACCAGGCCATTGCGCGGGTGCTGGAGCGGGGGCGCTTCATCCTGGGCGAGGAGGTCGCGGCCTTTGAGCGCGAATTTGCCGCCTTCTGCGGCGTGGCCCACGCGGTGGGCGTCGGTTCGGGCACGGAGGCGCTCCACCTAGCCCTGCGGGCCTGCGGGATCGGCCCTGGAGATGAGGTCATCACGGTCTCCCATACGGCCGTGGCGACCGTGGCCGCTATAGAACTGGCCGGGGCCCGGCCCGTCCTGGTAGATGGAGACCCCCGGCGGTACACGATAGACCCGACGAAGGTGGAGGAGCGGATTACCCCGTCCACGCGGGCCATCCTTCCGGTCCACCTGTACGGCTGTCCGGCGGACATGGAGCCTCTGCTGGAGATTGCCCGGCGGCACCACCTGGTGGTGATAGAGGACTGTGCGCAGGCCCACGGCGCTCTCTACAAAGGCCGCCCGGTCGGTTCGTGGGGGGACATCGCGGCCTTCAGTTTCTACCCCACCAAGAACTTGGGCGCCTGCGGGGACGGTGGCGCGGTGGTCACCAACGACCCGGCGCTGGCGGAGCGAGTCCGGCTGCTCCGGGAGTATGGTTGGGCGGAGCGCTACGTCAGCCATATCCGGGGCCTGAACAGCCGATTGGACGAACTCCAGGCCGCCATCCTGCGGGTCAAACTGCGCCACCTGAGGGCCTGGAACGAGCGCCGCCGGCAGATTGCCGCGCTGTACCGGGAACATCTGGCAGACGCGGCCTCTCGCTGGGGGTTAGTCCTTCCGGAAGAACCGGAGGATGCCCGGCACGTTTATCACCTCTACGTTGTCCGCCATCTCCGCCGCGATGCTCTTCGCCGGTTTCTAGAGGAGAGAGGCATCGGGACGCTGATCCATTACCCTGTGCCCGTCCACCTTCAGCCCGCCTACGCCGACCTGGGCTATCCGGCTGGCTCCCTGCCCGTCACCGAGGCCCTGAGCCGGGAGGTGGTCTCTCTGCCGATGTATCCGGAACTGACGGATGAGGAGGTCCAGATGGTTTCGGAAGCCCTCCATGCCTTCTGGGAGGGGACTTCATGAAATGCACCTCTAACTCCCTGCGATCCGGGATCATGGATGGACTGATCCTTTGGGGGTTAGGAGCCCTGATTTTTGTGGTCTACTGGCCCCTGCTGACAAAAGATCCGATCTCCCAGGCCGCACTGGCGCCCGGGGATTTGACCATTTATTACTATCCACTGATTGCCTATACGATTGAGCAACTTCAAAAAGGACACATTCCCCTCTGGAACCCCTACGTTCTTGGCGGCTTTCCGCATCTGGCAGAACTTCAGACCCAGGTCCTTTACCCGGTAAACTGGCTCGTTGCACTGATCAGCCTGGGCGAACCCCTATCTTATCAGGCATTTGCTGGCATCGTCCTTTTTCACCTGATCTGGGACGCCTGGGGAGCGTACGGTTTTTTCCGATGGCTCACTCAGGACCGGGCGAGCGGAACTTTTGGCGCAGTGGCCTGGGGACTGAGCGGGTATCTCACCGGGTATCCGATACAGTCCCCTCCCATTCTTGGCGCCGCTGCCTGGTTACCCTGGCTATTGTGGACAACAGGGCGCGCTCTCTCGGGAAAGCATCCCCGCAGGAACGGATTTGCGGCGGCCCTGGCATGGGCTCTGATCTTCCTGACGGGATTTCCCCAGACCTCGCTGTACGTTTATGGGATTGGCTTATCTTTTGGGATTGCCTGCATCCTGTCCCAACCGGCAGAACGGCGACGATCCGCGTGGATAACGGGACTGATTATCGTGTCGGGTGGTTCCGCCCTCACCGCGGCGCAGTTGCTGCCCTCCCTGGAATCGGCGTCGCTCTCCGAACGCCTAAACTGGCCCTTCTCCTACCGGGCTATAGGCTTTGAAGTGTGGGATTTGCTGGGGATTTTCTGGCCCCATCTCGCCAACTGGTCACCCCTGTACGTGGGCATCCCCGTTCTGCTGGCTGCGTTTGTCCTCAGCAAGGCAGAAGATGCGATCATCAGACGTAAAGGATTATGGACGGGTATCGGTATTGCGGGAATATTCCTGTCGTTAGGAAAAGAGAGTGTTTTCTACCCTGCCGTAGTCCATTTCCTGCCAATATGGAGCATTTTCCGGAACCAGGAACGCGCGGCCGTAGTGGTCGCCTGGGCTCTGATTACCCTGGGGGTCTTGAGTTTGCGGGGAACAGCGGTGCCCTCCAGAAAGCGGATAACGGGCATCGTTTTGGCGGCAATCGGAGCACTCCTGCTCTTTCTTTTCCTCTGGATACAGGCTCAGCCCCCCTCTGAATGGCCGCGCCTGCATCAATGGCTCTCCTACGCCCTGTGGCCCTGGATGATGGGAGGAGTGGGCTGGTTGCTCCTCCAGCGCTGGCCCCAAACCCGCTGGTGGCTGGTTGCCCTGTTAGCCCTGGACGTGGGCTCGGTTGCCTGGCGAACGGCATTTCAAACCCACTGGGTCTGGCAATCCCCCGACCAGGTGGCCCGTCCCCCTCTTCTCTCCGCCTGGGTGCCTCCCGATAGGAAATTTTACCGGATAGACACCCGGGGGCACATGACCGGCGATTGGCCAGCCCTGGAGGGGCTGGAGGACCTGCATGGACACCTGACGTTCTTCAACCGCTTCCTGGAACGATTCCGTCGCGAGGTTCCCGGGGAGCGGGTATGGGCGCTGATGGGGGTGGGTTGCTATGTCTGGCGGGAGGACGAACCCCCCATTCCTTTTCCCTCCCATCGGATCACCTCTCTGCCGCGGGGGGACCACGTGCTACATTTTGAATGCCTGGACAAGCCCTTCTCTCGCTACCACTTGGTCTATAACGCGGTGGCCTTTGATGACGAGACCGCTATCCGCGCCCTGCGGGACGGGCAGTTTGACCCGCTTCGGACGGTGATTCTGGACCGCCCATGGCATTTCCAGCCTGTGGCCTCAGTTCCGGTTTCCCTCACCGTTCAAGTTCTTTCCCGAGACCCAGAGGAGATGTTGATCCGGGTCCAGACGCCCCAGGCAGGGTTCCTGGTCATCGGAGATGTATGGTATCCAGGATGGCAGGCCACGGTTGATGGTGAGCCCGTGCCCGTTCTGCGCGCGTATATCGCTCTCCGCGCCGTTCCCCTCTCCCCAGGAGAACACACGGTCCATCTGTCCTACCGTCCCCTTTCGTTTCGGCTGGGATTACTGCTTTCTTTCCTTACTTTCTTTGTACTGGTCATGTGGGCGCTGAAGCCCCGTCTGTTTCTGCTGTTACATCGCAGGAGGCAAGAATGAGTCGACTATCGCCGGCTCCATCCAGGCCCCAACACCCCCTGGCCACCCCGGAGGAGACCAATATGTTCATCTCGTGGGCCAAAGAACTGATCCGGCAGATCCGCCTGGCCTGGCGACTCTTCAAGGACCGGCGGGTGCCCTGGGCGCTGAAACTCATCCCACCAGCCGCGCTGATCTACATCCTCTCCCCCATAGACATCCTGCCCGACCTGGGCCTGGGCCTGGGACAACTGGACGACGTCGCCATCATTCTTTTGAGTCTGAAACTTTTCATAGAACTGGCGCCGCCTGAGGTGGTCCGAGAGCACCTGCGGGCCCTGGGAGCGAAAATCGCGGAGTGGACAACCGAAGAGCCAGCGGTCATTGAGGGAGAGTTTCAGATCAAAGAGGAATAAAAAACGTGCCAGGCACTTCCCAAGTGCCTGGCACGTTCTTTCGCGCCTTTCGCGCTATTTCGTCTTGACCTTAATGGTCTTGGGCCGAATCTCTTCCGCCTTGGGCAACGTGAGGGTGAGCACGCCGTTCTCAAAGGTCGCCTCCGCCTTCTCCACGTCCACCGGCACGTTCAGCACCAGGGAGCGGGCGAAGTGACCGTAGGGCCGTTCCTGGAAGAGGTACTCCACGTTGTCCAGCGGCGGCCGGAGTTCCCCACGGATGGTCAGCGTGTCCCCCTGGATGGAGATGTCCACCTCCTCGGGCAACAGGCCCGGCACCGAGGCAACCACCACAATCTCGTTGGGCGTGGTGTAGACGTCCACCGGCAACCGCAGCGGTTCCTCTGGCGTGCCCCGCCGCCACGTGCTCATCGGGCGGACAAAGGACTCCTCAAACAGACGGTCCATCGCTTCTTTCAGGCTCATCATCTCCCGAAACGGAGCGAAGAATGCCATCGCGCACCTCCTCTTCCTCACCCCTCCCCCGCCGCCTGCGGCGGTCCCCCTCCCCTCTCCTGACCTTCGGCCAGGAGAGGGGAGAGGGTGGCGGCAAAGCCGCCGGGGGCGGGGTGAGGTCAAATAGATTTTACTTTTTAGCCTTGACCTTGATGGTCTTGGGTTTGACCTCTTCGGCCTTCGGCAGCGTCAGGGTGAGCACCCCGTTCTCAAAGACCGCCTCAGCGTCGTCGGCGACGACCCGGGTGGGCAGGAGGAAGGAGCGGCAGAAGGAGCCGTAGTACCGCTCGCGCCGGAGATAGTTCTCCTCCTTGACCTGCTCCTCCTTCTTGACCTCACCCCGGATGGTCAGGGTGTCGCCCGTGACACTGATCTCCACGTCCTTCGGGTCCACCCCCGGAATGGCAGCCTTCACCACCACGGCGTTATCCGTCTCGTACATGTCCACGGCCGGACCCTCGGCCCAGCGGGGGAAGGCCCCCCAGGGGCGAACGAAGGACTCTTCAAAGAGCCGGTTCATCGCTTCGCGCAGGCTGACCAACTCCCGGAACGGTTCCCATCGCACCAACATGCTAATCACCTCCTTTTGCCCTCAAGGATCTGAGCGCCCGTGCCCGGGCTTCCCAATTGCGCCCCTATCATGCCACAGACGCGTTAGAATTCCGCAAGAGAAAAATTAGAAATGCGATAGAATTTCCTGGTCATCTCTCTGCTTGCCAAATCTACAAATGGTGGTATAATTCACACGGGAGGCCGATATGGTTCGCCCAATTATTGTGGACAATAACCGCTGGCCCGGCCCGCCCGAGGGGCGGCAGCCGTCGCTGCCACGCGGTTAACCTGTGGATCGCTTCTGGCCAGGCCGCCCCCCCAAAGGGGCGGCCTGTCTTTTTATACCCGACCATCCCCGTATATGGAGGTGACCGATGCTCAAAACCCACACCTGCGGCGAACTGCGCGCCCGCCATGTGGGCCAGGCCGTCACCCTGGCCGGGTGGGTCAATCGCCAGCGGGACCACGGCGGCCTGATCTTCGTTGACTTGCGCGATCGCTGGGGCATCGTCCAGATCGTCGCCGACATCGCCCACGCCCCCGAGGCCCACGAACTGGCTGCCCGTGTCCGTCAGGAATACGTCCTCCAGGTGCGCGGCACCGTCCGCCCCCGCCCCGCCGACCGGGTCAACCCCCGGATGGAGACCGGCGAGATAGAGGTCCTGGCCGACGAAATCGTCGTCCTCAACCCGGCCCGCACCCCGCCGTTCCCTATCTTTGAGGACACCCCGGTGGAGGAATCGCTCCGCCTGCGATACCGCTACCTGGACCTGCGGCGGCGACGGATGCAGCGCAACCTCATCCTGCGCCACCGGGTCATCAAGTACATCCGGGATTTCCTGGACGCGCGGGGCTTCCTGGAAATTGAAACCCCCATCCTCTTCAAGAGTACACCAGAGGGCGCCCGGGACTATCTGGTGCCCAGCCGCCTTCACCCCGGCAAGTTCTACGCGCTTCCCCAATCCCCCCAGCAACTGAAGCAACTCCTGATGGTAGCCGGGTTTGAGCGGTACTTCCAGATTGCCCGTTGCTTCCGGGACGAGGACCTGCGCGGCGACCGGCAGCCGGAGTTCACCCAACTGGACCTGGAAATGAGTTTCGTCACCCGGGAAGACATCATGGAACTCATAGAGGAACTGATGATCGGCATCGTGGAGGAGTGCTCCGACCGCCGCCTGCTGACCAAACCGTTCCCCCGCCTCACCTACGCCGAGGCCATGGCCCGCTACGGCACGGATAAACCCGACCTTCGCTTCGGGATGGAACTGGTGGACATCTCCGACCTGGTCGCCGGGAGCAACTACGGCATCTTCGCCCAGGCCGTCGCGGCGGGCGGACAGGTCAAGGGCCTTCGCGCCCCCGGCTGCGCCGGATACAGCCGCCGTCAACTGGATGAGTTGACCTCGCTGACCCAGAAAGAGGGCGCGATGGGCCTTTCCTGGCTGGCCCTGTCGCCGGACGGCGAAATCCGCTCATCCTTCGCCCGTTTCCTGACCGACGAGCAGGTACGGGCCATCATCGCCCGGATGGAGGCCCGCCCCGGCGACCTGATGCTCTTCGTGGCGGACCGGCCCTCGCTGGTGGCGGCGGCCCTCTCCGCCCTGCGGCTGGAACTGGGGGAGCGTCTGGGCCTGCGCGACCCCGGGACTATGGCCTTCTGCTGGATCATTGACTTCCCGCTCTTTGAGTGGAACGAAAACGAACGCCGCTGGGACCCCAGCCACCACCTGTTCACCGCGCCGATGCCCGAAGACCTGCCGCTCCTGGATACGGACCCCGGCGCGGCGCGCGGCCAGCAGTACGACCTGGTCTGCAACGGCGAAGAGATCGCCGGGGGCTCCATCCGGATCCACCGACGGGAGGTCCAGGAGAAAATCTTCGGCCTCATCGGTCTGGACGTGGAGCAGGCCCGGGAGTGGTTCGGCCACATGCTGGAGGCCTTTGAGTACGGCACTCCACCCCACGGCGGGATCGCCTCCGGGATTGACCGGGTGGTGATGTTGCTGGCCGGGGAGGAGAGCATCCGGGAGGTCATGGCCTTCCCCAAGACCGGTCAGGCCGTGGACCTGATGGCCAACGCTCCCTCTCCGGTGGACCCGGAGCAACTGGCCGAATTGCACATCCGGGTGGTAGCATCGTAGGGGCAGGGTTTGCCCCTGCCCCAGAGGACGACCGCAAGGGTCGCCCCTACACCCCGCCCCGGGATAACGTTGCACATCACACAACATCATACCAACATCATTACGTATTCAAGGAGGAGAGATGACCCCCGAAGAACTGATCACTCGCGCCCAGGACGATGGTGTCCGGTTCGTCAGCCTGCAGTTCACCGACATTCTGGGCACCGTCAAGAGCGTCACCATCCCGGTGACCCAGTTGGAGGAGGCCCTGGAGAACGGCGTCTGGTTTGACGGCTCCTCCATAGAGGGCTTCGCCCGCATCTACGAGAGCGACCGCCTGCTGGTGCCCGACCTGGCCACCTACCGGGTGCTTCCCTGGAGCGAGCCGGAGCGGCGGCGCGCCCGCATCTTCTGCGACGTCTACGACCCGGACGGGAAGCCGTCCCCCAGCGATCCCCGCTCCACTCTCAAGCGGATGGTATCTCGGGCCGCAGAGAGGGGATACATCTACAATGTTGGCCCGGAGATAGAGTTTTTCCTCTTCCGGCGCAACAGCGACTCCGGCCTTCGCCCCGTCCCCCACGACGTCGGCGGGTACTTTGACTTCTCCCCCCGTGACGAGGCTCAGCAGGTCCGCAGCGAAATCGTCCTGATGCTCCTGGCTCTGGGCATCCAGGTGGAAATGAGCCACCACGAGGTCGCCACCGGTCAGCACGAGATAGACTTCCGCTATGCCGATGCCCTCACCAGTGCCGATAACGCCGTCACCTTCAAGTACACGGTGCGGGCCATCGCCGCCAGCCACGGCATCTACGCCAGTTTCATGCCCAAGCCCATCTTTGGCATCAACGGCTCCGGCATGCACACCCACCAGAGTCTCTCCGACCCCTCCGGGCGTAATCTCTTCTACGATCCGGACGACCCGTACCATCTTTCCCCGCTGGCCTACCAGTTCATCGCCGGGCAGATGGTCCACGCGCGGGCGCTGGCCGCCGTCGTCGCCCCCACGGTGAACAGTTACAAACGTCTGACTCCCGGCTACGAGGCGCCCGTCTATGTCTGTTGGGCCCACCTGAACCGCTCCGCGCTCATCCGGGTGCCGGCGGTGCGCGCGGGGCGGGAGAAAGCGGCGCGGATTGAACTGCGCTGCCCCGACCCCAGCGCCAATCCCTACCTGGCCTTCGCGGCTATGCTGGCCGCCGGGCTGGACGGGATAGAAAAAGGCCTGATCCCGCCGCCTCCGGTCAACGAAGATGTCTATCATTTTGACGAGTGCGACTTGCGGGAGCGCTCCATCGGCACCCTCCCTGGCACCCTGGCGGAGGCGCTGGACGAACTGGAGCGGGATGAGGTCATCCGGGAGGCACTGGGCCCTGCGATTGTGGAGACCATGCTGCGGGCCCGGCGGAAAGAATGGGAGGAATACCGCATCCAGGTCACTCCGTGGGAGTTGGAGCGGTACCTGGAGACGGCGTAGAGACCGCATGAACATGAAAATGTGCCAGGCACTTCCCAAGTGCCTGGCACATCAGCACTAACGGTGTTCTGTATCCTCCCCCCGGGCCATCTGGACGGCGTGGGGGAGAATGGGGGCCAGGACCTCCATGCTCTCCCGCACCGCCCGGGGGCTCCCCGGCAGGTTGATGATGAGGGTCCGGCCCCGCAGTCCGGCAACACCCCGGGAGAGGACGGCCTGCGGGGTGCGGCGGTATCCCTCCCAGCGCAGCACCTCCGCCAGCCCCGGCGCCTCCCGCTCCAGGACGGCGCGCGTCGCCTCGGGGGTGTGGTCGCGCGGGGTGAAACCCGTCCCCCCGGTCGTCAGCACCACGTCCACCTGCAGGTCGTCGGCCAGGTGGACCAGGGCCTGCTGAATCTGCTCCGGATCGTCCGGGACAATGGTCTGGGCCACCACCTCGGCGCCGATGGCGCGCAGGAGGTCCGCCAGCAACGGCCCGCTGACGTCCTCCCGCTCCCCGGCATACCCCTTATCGCTGACGGTCACAACGGCGGCACGGAACATATAGCCTCCTGGTCGCGTATCGCATATCGCTAATCGCATATCGCTAATCGCGTATCGCGTATCGCGAATCGCTGATTGCAAAGCGCCTGTCCTGCAAGCAGGGTAACTACCTGTGCCGACTAAAGTCGCCCGCCATAGGCCTTCGGCCTGTGGTCGGCCTTCGCCGACCGAGGACATCGGCGCAGGCCGACGCCCGGCACAGCGTGCCCAGGAAGGCTGATTTCCAATCAGCGCATAGCGGCAGGCCAATCGGGCAGGTAGTTACAGGCAAGATTGAGTCTCCTGCAAAAAGGTCATTTCACCGCCGAGACGCAGAGTACGCAGAGATTATACTGATGTAGAACTCTGCGCTCTCGGCGTCTCTGCGGTGAGTTTTTGCAGTGAAGTCAAGATTATTATACCCCCGGACGGCAAGGCGTCAATCGCGCGTGGTCCGTTGTCCGTCGTCTGTGGTCCGTCGTCCAACCATTGGCGCGCCCCGAAAAACACGGTATAATTATCCTGCCAACCCGACACCCATCTTGCATCTTGCATCCTGCATCTTGCTTCTTCCTCGGGAGGTACTATGGGAGAACGATTGCGGGTTCTGATTGCCAAGCCCGGCCTGGACGGCCACGACCGGGGCGCCAAAGTGGTTGCCCGCGCCCTGCGGGACGCCGGTATGGAGGTCATCTACACCGGCCTGCGCCAGACGCCGGAAATGATTGTGGAGGCCGCTCTGCAGGAAGATGTGGACGCGGTGGGCCTCTCCATCCTCTCCGGCGCCCACATGACCCTGGTCCCGCGCGTCATCCAGGGACTGCGGGAGGCCGGCCTGGACCACGTCAAGGTCTTCGTCGGCGGCATCATCCCCGATGAGGACGTGCCCGCGCTCAAAGAGGCGGGCGTGGAAGCCATCTTCGGCCCCGGCGCGTCCACGCTGACCATCGTGGAGGCCGTCCGCCGGGCCTGCAGCGAGGGCTGACCGTGGAACTGGCCCCCCGCATTCTGGAAGGCGACCGGCGGGCGCTGGCGCGCCTCATCTCGTTGATTGAGGACGACGGCCCCCCGGCCCGGGAGGCCCTGGCCGCCCTGCACCCGCATACCGGCCGCGCGCACGTCGTCGGCATCACCGGCGCCCCAGGCACCGGCAAGTCCACCCTGGTCAACGAACTGGCCAAGGGCTTCCGTCGGCGCGGAGCGACGGTGGGCATCGTCGCTGTGGACCCCACCAGTCCCTTCACCGGCGGCGCGCTCCTGGGCGACCGGGTGCGCATGCGGGACCTGGCAGGTGACCCCGGCATCTTCATCCGCAGCATGGCGACCCGGGGGAGTCTGGGCGGACTGGCCCGCGCCACCGGCGACGTGGTCAGAGTCCTGGACGCCGCCGGGTTCGCCGTCGTCCTGGTGGAGACAGTGGGCGTCGGACAGGCGGAAGTGGACATCGCCCGGACCGCCCACACCACCATCGTCGTGGAGGCGCCGGGCCTGGGCGACGACGTCCAGGCGCTGAAGGCCGGCCTCATGGAGATTGCGGACATCCTGGTGGTGAACAAAGCCGACCGGCCCGGCGCCGCCCAGACGGCCCGCGCGCTGGAGGTGGCGCTGGAACTGGGCCGCAACAACGCCGGGCCTGGAAAGAACGCGGCCTGGCGGCCCCCCGTCCTCAAGACCGTCGCGCTGGACGGGAGTGGGGTGGCGGAGGTTCTGGAGGCCATCGCGGCCCACCGGGCCTATCTGGAATCCAGCGGCCTCTGGGCCCATCGGGAGCGGGTGCGCGCCCGCGACGACCTGCTCCGTGCCCTGGAGCAGGAACTGCTGGGCCGGTTGCTGGCGGGAGTGGGAGCGGCCGCGATAGAGGACTGGGTGGACCGCATCGCCCGCCGGGAAGCAGACGTCTACACCGCCGTCCAATCCCTGATAGAGAACCGCTGACCACCGCCGAGGCGCAGAGGACGCAGCGATTGACCGAGACGGAGGATACGGATGCCTGTTCACACGTTTACCGCAATCGTACACAGAGAAGGGAATCTATACGTGGCCGAATGCCCGGAAGTCGGTACAGTCAGCCAGGGCCATACCATTGACGAAGCGATTGCCAATCTCCAGGAAGCCACTGCGCTCTACCTTGAGGAGTTCCCGCTTCCTGAAGTGAGTCGGCCACTGCTGACAACTTTTGAGGTAGCCGTCCATGCCTAAATTGCGCCGGGTATCCGGAGAGGAAGCCATCCGCGCTCTGGAGCGTTTAGGATTCGTGCGAGTCAGGCAACGTGGCAGCCACGTTGTGCTGAAGAAGCAGACGCCAGAGGGCGCGGTGGGCTGCGTGGTACCATTACACCCGGAACTTGCCATTGGTACATTGCGCGGAATTCTGCAACAGGCCCGGGTCACGCCAGAGGAATTCATGCGCAATCTGTAGAAATCCTGCTAGCCACCTGACACTTTGCTTGAGCATCTGCAAAAACTCCCCCCAAGATGTCATTGCGAGCCCCCGAAGGGGGCGAAGCAATCTCCAATAAGCCGTTTTGGAGATTGCTTCGGGCGCTCTGCGCCCTCGCAATGACCCCTCGGGAAAAACTGTCGGGTGGCTAGGAAATCCTGTGCCTTTGCTATTCGGGCCTACTGCGCCAGCCTGCTGAAACATGGCGAGCCTATCTACCAGTCTACCAATCTACTATTCTACCAGATACAATGAACATCCTGATCTCCGTTGACATGGAAGGCATCTCCGGCGTCGTGGCGATGGATCACATCCGCCCGGAGCACAAAGAGTACGAGCGCTTCCGCAAACTGATGACCGCCGAGGCCAACGCGGCCATTGAGGGCGCGCGGGAGGGTGGCGCCACCCGCATCGTCGTCAACGACAGCCACGCCGGGATGACCAATCTCCTGATTGAGGAACTGAACCCGGCGGCAGAACTCATCTCTGGCAGCCCCAAACCGCTGGAGATGATGCAGGGCATCGGCCCGGATGTGGACGCCGTCTTCCTCATCGGTTACCACGGCGCCTCCGGCACCGCCGGGGCAGTCCTGGAGCACACCTGGAGCCGGCGCGTCGTGGAGGCGCAACTGAACGGCCGACGGGTGGGAGAGGCCGGGCTGAACGCCGCCCTGGCGGGCAGTTTCGGCGTCCCCGTCGTCCTGGTCACCGGCGACCGGGCCGTCACCGAGGAGGCCCGGGCCCTGCTGGGCGACATAGAGACCGTCGCCGTCAAAGAGGGCATCACCCGCACCGCCGCCCGCTGCATCCCCCCGGCGACGGCCCACTACCTCATCCGTCAGGCCGCCGCGCGTGCCCTGAGCCGGACCGTCCCCCCGCTGACGGTCCCCGCGCCCATCACCCTGCGGGTGGTCTTCCTGAGCACCCTCCACGCCGACATGGCCCTGCTGGTCCCCGGCGCCCGCCGGGTGGACGGCCGCACCGTGGAGTGGACCGGGGACGACATGCCCACCGTCTACCAGGTCTGGGTGGCCATGAACGCCCTCGCCTCCACCGTGGACCGATGAGAAACATCACACAAAGACAAATCTCACACAAAGACACAAAGACACAAAGAGAAAAAAGAGAAAATCTTTGTGCCTTTGTGTCTTTGTGTGAGAAATAAAAGAAAATCTTTGTGCCTTTGTGTCTTTGTGTGAGAAATAAAAGAAAATCTTTGTGCCTTTGTGTCTTTGTGTGAGAAATAAAAGAAAATCTTTGTGCCTTTGTGTCTTTGTGTGAGAAATAAAAGAAAATCTTTGTGCCTTTGTGTCTTTGTGTGAGAAATATAGGTTATGGAGATCGGCAACATCCAACCCGTCACCATTGAAGACGAGATGCGCCGCGCGTACCTGGACTACGCGATGAGCGTCATCGTGGCGCGGGCATTGCCCGACGTCCGGGACGGCCTCAAGCCGGTCCAGCGGCGCATCCTCTACGCCATGCACGAACTGGGCCTGCACCCCGGCGCCCCCTACAAAAAGTCCGCCCGCATCGTCGGCGAGGTTCTGGGCAAGTACCATCCCCACGGCGACGCCGCCGTCTACGAGGCCATGGCCCGTATGGCCCAGGACTTCTCCCTGCGCTACCCCCTGGTGGACGGACAGGGCAACTTCGGCTCGGTGGACGGCGACAGCCCGGCCGCGATGCGCTACACCGAGGCCCGCCTGGCCCCCATCGCCGCCGAGATGCTGAACGACCTGGACAAGGAGACGGTGGACTGGGTGGACAACTTTGACGGGACGCTCCAGGAGCCCGCCGTCCTCCCGGCCCGCCTCCCCAACCTGCTGGTGAACGGCTCCTCGGGCATCGCCGTGGGCATGGCGACCTCCATCCCGCCCCACAACCTGAGCGAGGTCTGCGACGCCATCGCCTACCTGGTGGACCACTGGGAGGAACGGGATGAGGTGACGGTAGAGGACCTGATGCAGTTTCTCCCCGGCCCCGACTTCCCTACCGGCGGCGTCATCCTGGGCGGCGAGGAGTTGGTCCAGGCCTACGCCACGGGCCGGGGCCTCATCACCGTCCGCGCCCAGGCCCACGTGGAGGAGACCAACGGCGGGCGCCACCGCATCGTCGTCACCGAAATCCCCTACCAGGTCAATAAGAGCGCGCTGCTGGAACGGATTGCCGAACTGGTCCGGGACGGCCGTCTGGAGGACATCTCCGACCTGCGGGACGAATCCGACCGGCGGGGGATGAGCATCGTCATAGAACTCCGGCGCGGGGCCCAGCCGAAGACCGTCCTCAACCGCCTCTTCAAATACACTGCGCTCCAGTCCACCTTCAGCGTCCAGTTGCTGGCCCTGGTGGACGGTGAGCCGCGCCTGCTCACCCTCAAACGGGCGCTGGAACTCTACGTGGAGCACCGGCGGGAGGTCATCGTCCGCCGCAGCCGGTACGAACTGGCGAAGGCACAGGCGCGGGCACACGTCCTGGAGGGGTTGAAAATCGCGCTGGACCACCTGGACGCCGTCATCCAGACCATCCGCCAGTCGCCGGACGTGGAGACGGCGCGGGTCCGGCTCATGGAGCGCTTCCACCTGACGGAGGTCCAGGCCCAGGCGATCCTGGACATGCCCCTGCGGCGGCTGGCCGCGCTGGAGCGCCAGAAGATAGACGACGAGTACGAAGAACTGATCCGCCGTATCGCCTACCTGGAGGACCTGCTGGCCTCTCCGCGCAAAATCCTGGGCGTCATCCGCACCGACCTGGAAGAGTTGAAGAAAACGTACGGCGACCCCCGGCGCACGGCCATCATCCACGGCGTGGAGGCCGAGTTTGAGGAGGAGGAACTGGTCGCGGAGGAGGCCGTCCTGGTCATCATCACTCAGCGCGGCTACATCAAGCGGGTGCCGGAGCGGCTCTTCCGGGCCCAGGCCCGGGGCGGGCGCGGCGTTATCGGCATCCAGACGAAGGAGGAGGACTCCGTCCTCTATCTCCTGGCGGCCCGGACAACGGACACCCTGCTCTTCTTCACCAACCGGGGGAAGGTCTACGCGGAGCGGGTCTACCAGATACCGTCCGCCGACCGGACGGCCCATGGCGTCCTGCTGGCGGGAATGCTGGCGCTGGACGCGGGGGAGCAGGTGACGGCCGCGCTGGCCGTGCGGGACTTCTCCGAGGGCTTCCTGACTATGGTCACCGTCGGGGGGAAGGTCAAACGGACGCCGCTTGCGGAGTTCGCCAGCATCCGGTCCGGCGGGCTGGTGGCCATTGTCCTGGAGAACGGGGACGAACTGGGCTGGGTCCGGCTGACGCCGGGGGACGCCGAACTGATCTTGGTGACGGAGCACGGGCAGGCGTTGCGCTTCCGGGAGGACGAGGTCCGCCCGATGAAGCGAATGGCGGCAGGCGTGAGCGGCATCCGTCTGGAGGACGGGGACCGGGTCGCCAGCGCGGATGTGGTCATCCCGGGATCGGACCTGCTGGTGGTGACGGAGCGCGGCTTTGGGAAGCGGACGCCGCTTTCGGAGTTCCCCCTGCAGGGGCGTCACGGCAAGGGCGTGGTGGGCATCGGCGGCAAGATGCCGGCCCGGGGGGCTGTGGCGGCGGCGCGGGTCGTCGGCCCGGAGGATGAGGTCACCCTGGTCTCCGCGCGGGGCATCATCCTGCGGGTACCGGCGGCGTCGGTCCCCGCGATGGGCCGCTCCGCCCGGGGCGCCCGCGTCATGGAGTTGCGCGATGGCGACCGCATCGCGTCGGTGGCGGTGATTCGGTGAGCGTGCGCGTGGGACGGGCGGCGGCAAGCCGCCGCCCGTCCCCCCTCTGCTGGCGATGAAACCAGAAATGGCGGCAATCTTTCAGGGCTACACCGAGGCCGACCGGTGGATTCAGGCCGAACGGAGAGAATGGCTGAGACGGTTGAAGCCGGAGGAGGCCTGGGAAATTTTTGACGCCCTCTACCGGTTCTGGGAACAGACCGGACGCCGGTCTGGTGGGAATTGGGACGCGCTGGAACGCCGCCGGCTCCGGGACACCCTGGCACTCCGCCAGACCCTGAACCGTCTGGCCCGGGCAAGAGGCACTGATGAACCGTCTGATTGAGGCCGCCCTGGGACTTCACGAGTTACTCTAAACCTCACACAAAGACACAAAGACGCAAAGAAAATATACAAAAAAACTTTGTGCCTTTGTGTCTTGGTGTGAGCCCAATCCGCCGAGGAGGTGACCTGTGGACGGTCTAATGGAGTGGGGCCTTCGGGTCATTGCCTGGTTCCAGCAGTTCAGCCCCGCGCTGGACTGGCCCTTCCGGGCCTTCACGTTTATGGGAGATGAGGAGTTCTTCCTCCTGCTGTTGCCGCTGGTCTACTGGTGTCTGGACCGGCGGATGGGCGCCCGGCTGACCGTCGCGTTTCTGGTCTCCGCCTACACCAACGCGGTGGCGAAGACTCTGGCCGCGCAGCCGCGCCCGCTGGATTACGCGCCAGAGCGGGTGAAAGTGCTCTGGGATGCCACGGGCTACGGCTTCCCCAGTGGGCACACCCAGAGCGCCGTCGTCGTCTGGGGATACCTGGCTGCGCAGGCCCGCCGCCGTTGGGTCTGGATTCTGGCAGCGGTGATGATGCTCTTCATCCCCCTCTCCCGCATCTACCTGGGCGTCCACTTCCCCTACGACGTCCTTGGCGGGTACGTCATCGGCGCCGCCCTGCTGCTCCTCTACCTCTGGCTGGAACCGGGGATAGAGCGGTGGCTGGAGGAGAAGGGGCTGATTTGGCGGTTGGGCGTGGCGACCCTCGCCCCACTGATCCTGATGCTCCTCTTCCTCACTCCGGACGGCGTGACCTCCGGGGCCACGCTGATGGGGATGGGCGTGGGGTTTGTCCTGGAGCGCCATTGGGTCCGCTTTGATTCCGGTGGGCCGGTCTGGAAACGGATCGTGCGCTTCCTGCTGGGGGTGGTTGTCCTGGTGGCCCTGTGGCTGGGGCTGCGGATTGCCTTCTCCGGCCTGGAGCCGGCCTTGCTCTTCCGCTTTGTCCGCTACGGGCTGGTGGGGCTCTGGGGCGGGCTGGGCGCGCCCTGGGCCTTCCGCCGCCTGGGGCTGGCGTAAAAGAATATATTTTTCTTTGCGGCGGCGAAGCCGCCGCAAAGAAAAATATATTTTCTTCGTTTCTGTGGATGAAAGGTCAAACTGACAGGGAAAGGGATACCGCCGCAGGCAGTAGGGGAGAGGTGAGGAAGCCCAAATCATCACGAGGAGGTATCGGATGGCCATAAAAGACGTGATTGCCGTGGTTCTGGGCGGCGGGCGGGGGACCCGTCTCTACCCGCTCACCAAAGCGCGGGCCAAGCCGGCCGTCCCCATCGCCGGAAAATACCGCCTGATAGATATTTCCATCAGCAATTGCATCAACTCCGGCATCACGCGCATCTTCGTCCTCACCCAGTTCCTCACCGCGTCCCTGCATCGCCATGTCTACCATACCTACCGGTTTGACGTCTTCTCCGGCGGGTTTGTGGAACTGCTCCCGGCGGAGCAGACGCTGACCAGCGAGGCCTGGTACCAGGGAACGGCGGACGCGGTCCGGCGGCAACTGCACCGCATTGTCCCCCACAACCCGAAAGATGTCCTCATCCTGGCGGGCGACCACCTCTACCGGATGGACTACAGCGAATTCGTCGCCTATCACCGGGAGTCCCGGGCCGACGCGACGATTGCCGTCCTGCCCGTGGCAGCGCAGGATGCCCCTCGCTTCGGGATTCTCAAGACCAACGGCGAAGGCCGGATTGTCGCCTTTGAGGAAAAACCGAAGGACCCCGTTGTGCTGGAGGGGATGATCAGCCGTCGCGGAAGCGAAAAGCCGTTCCTGGCCTCTATGGGCATCTATGTCTTCCGACTGGACGTGCTGACCCGTCTGCTGGAGGAGGTTCCGGGGGACGACTTCGGAAACCACATCATCCCGGCGGCCATCCAGACCACCCGGGTCTACGCCTTCCCGTTTGAGGGTTACTGGGAGGACATCGGGACCATCCGGGCGTTCTACGAGGCGAACCTGGCGCTGACCCGTCCGGACCCGCCCTTTGACTTCTACGACCCGCGCTTCCCCATCTACACCCGTTCCCGTTTCCTCCCGGCCTCCCGGATAGACGGTTGTCGGCTGGAGCGGACGGTGGTGGCGGACGGCTGCCGCCTCTACGACGCCGACCTGGAGGAATGCGTCATCGGGCTGCGCAGCATGATCCGGCCTGGCTCCCGCCTGCGCCAGGTGGTGATGATGGGCGCCGATTTCTACGAGGACGAGGAGCAACGGGCGGAGAACCGCCGCCTGGGCCGCCCCAACGTCGGCATCGGGCACAACGTCTCCATAGAGCGGGCCATTCTGGATAAGAACGTCCGCATCGGCGACGGAGTCATCATCCGCTCCCACCAGGGCGAGCCGGACCGGGAGGAAGAACTGTACGTCCTCCGGGACGGCATCGTCGTCATCCCGGAGGACACCATTATCCCCGACGGGATGGTCATCTGACAGGGGTTACACAACGTGCCAGGCACTTCCGGAAATGCCTGGCACGTCTCCTCGTCTATCGTCGGTGGTCCGTCGTCAGTGGTCTGTCGTCCGTCGTCCTTCAGATAATCCCCAGCGCGTCGGTCAGGGGGTGCGGGTTCTTGGTCAGGAAGCCCTCGCCGTAGGCCGCCGGGATCATCATCCCGTAGTAGCGGGCGACGATTTCCACCGCGAACAGAATGGGCCCGTACTGGGACCCGTGGGCCTGCAGGGCCTGCTGCTTGATCCCGTAGACATCGGTGATGTCCAGGACGAAGTGCGGGCGGAGCGGCCGCTGGAAGGAGAGGGGAAAAGTCAGATGCCGGGGCTGCGGGATCAGCGGCTCGTACTGGGGGAACAGGGCCGGGCGGGTCGCCAGGAACGCGGCCCGCTCCACCAGGCGCGCCGTCGCCACATGGTCGGGGTGATGGTCATCCTCGTGGGGGGAGAACAGCAGCCGGGGGCGCCATTCCCGCAGGACCTCCACGATGCGCAGGGTGTTCTCGTAGTTGAACTCCAGCCGCGCGTCCGGCAGGTCCAGAATGCGGAACGCGTCCACCTGCAGGATACGGGCAGCGGCCTCCGCCTCCGCCCGCCGGGTCTCCGGGTCTCCGAATGTTCCCATTTCCCCCTGGGTGAGCACCAGTATCCCCGTGCGCAGGCCGCGCGCTTTCGCTTTGATCAACAGCCCCGCGCAGCCAATTTCGGCGTCGTCCGGATGAGCGCCAATCGCCAGGATGTCCACAGTGGTGTTCGTCCGATGCCCGTTCACCAGACCTCCTGTACTTTGGAAAATGTGGCGCAGGCCGCCAGGCCTGTTCGCAGGCTAAAGCCGCAGGCTAAAGCCTGCGCGTAACTGTTCAGCCTCACCCCTCCCCCAGCGGCTTCGCCGCTGCCGCCGCAGGCGGCGGGGGTGGGGTGAGGAAGCCTGGACAGTTACGCCTGCGCTACCATTGTAGCGCAGGCCGCCAGGCCTGGGGGCAGGCTGACAGCCTGCGCTACGGCTGTCCGCCTGTGTCGGGAAGGAGTCATCAGATTGAGCACAGATATTGCCGTTGCACTGGTCACCCTGGCCGCCGCGCTGACCCAGCGGCTGACCGGTTTCGGCTCCGGGCTGATCCCGATGGCCATCCTGCCCGGACTGGTCGGAATCCGCACCGTCACGCCCCTGGTTGCATTGATCACCACGACGGTGGACGTGCTGATGCTGGGTCGGTACCGGACCCGAATCCAGCCCCGGGCCGTCTACCCTCTGCTGGTGGGGATGGCCTTCGGCATCCCGCTGGGGATTCTCGCCCTGCGGCGGCTGGACGAACGAATCGTGCTGGGCGCCCTGGGGGCCGTCATCTCCCTCTATGCGCTGTATGCTCTTTTCGGTTTCCGCCTGCCCCGGCCCAACGGGCGCCCCTGGGCCTGGGGGGTGGGCTTTCTGGCCGGGATGCTGGGCGGGGCCTACAACACCTCCGGCCCGCCGCTCATCGTCTACGGTCAGGCCCAGGAGTGGCCCCCCGACGAGTTCAAGGCCAACCTGCAGACCCTTTTCATTTTCAACGACGTGCTGGTCGTCGCGGGCCATCTGGTGGCCCACAACATGACCCCGGTGGTCGCGCGGGCGTATCTGATCGCCCTGCCCGCCCTGCTGGTGGGATTCCTGGCAGGCGGGCCTCTGGACCGATACCTGAACCCGGAGCGGTTCCGGATGCTCGTGCTGGTCCTGCTGCTCATCCTGGGAGTGCGGCTGCTGGTGGGATGAGCCAACAGTTGCAGGACAACTGCGAGCAGTTATCCTACAAACGAGATTTTTAGAAGGGGGCAAGTATGTCCGGATTTCTGGGAAGCAGAGCACCTCTCATCGCCGATTTGACCCTGATCAGCCTGTGGGCGCTGGGGGCGGTTGCGGTGGGCGGATGGGTATTGGCCCGCCGGAAAGGGTTCCCCACCCACTGCCGCCTGATGGCCTGGGTGACCTTCCTGGCCTACCTGCCCATCCTGGTCGGAATGGTCCCGACGTGGGTCGGACTGGCCCGACTGGGCAGCGCGGCCTTCGCTCAGCAGGCCACCGTCGTCCCCTTTATGCACGGCGTGACCGGCGGCCTGGCTCAGTTGCTGATGATCTACACCGTCGTGCGGATGAACTGGCGCCGCCGATGGCCGCCCCGCCGTCCCCTCTGGCTGATGCGCATCAGCCTGGCCCTATGGCTGCTCTCCACCCTGGGCGGAACCGGGGTCTACCTGCTGCTCTACTCATACGCTGGCTGAAGCCACCCTTCCTGGGCCGCAGGCCTTCGGTCGGCCTTCGCCGACCTCTTTCGGGATGACACCTGAAGAGTGTCGGCGGAGGCCGACACCTGGCACGAAGTGCCCAGGGAGGACGATTTCAATCGGCTGGAGTTACGCCTGATCCTCGTACTCGCTCAGCAGGGCCGCGATGTAGCGGACGCCATCCACGAAGTCGGTCAGGCGAATGTTCTCATCCGGCGCGTGGGCGCGGGAATCGGCGTACCCCACCCCGGCCGTGACCATCGGGGTGCCGAACTGGCCGCAGAGCAGGTAGACGGGCCCCGTCCCCGCCATCATCGGCAACAGCGCCGGTCGGTGGCCGTAGACCCGTTCGGCGGCCCGGACGGCAGTCTGGACAAAAGGATGCTCGGGGTCGCCCGCGGAGGGCGCCTCCCCCTCCCACCAGGCAATCTCCACATCCGAGAACCCCTCCGCGTCCAGATGGGCGCGCAGTGCTTCCAGGACCTGTTCGGGCCACTGGTCGGGGACCAGCCGGAAGTCCAGTTTCACCACCGCCTGGCTGGGAAGGACGGTCTTGGAACCGGGACCGCCGTAGCCGCTGTGGAAGCCGTCTATGTTGCAGGTGGGGCCGAAGAGGAGTTGCTCCTTGAGGGCCATCCCCGTCAGACCATCCAGGAAACGGTCAATCCCGTAGAGGGCGCGGACCTCGTCCTCGGGGTAGTCCCAGTCGGCCAGGGCGGCCTGCTGGGCCGGCGTGGGCGGGCGGACGGCGTCGTAGAATCCGGGGATGCGCACCCGGCCATCGGGCCCCTGTAGGCTGTGGAGGGCCCAGACCAGCCGCCAGGCGGGGTTGACGACAATCGCCGCGTTGGCGGAGTGGAGGTCCCGCGCTGCCCCGCGCGCCCGCAGTTCCACGTAGAGAATCCCCTTGCAGCCCAGGCCGATTTCATACCGCTCGCGGGCATCCCGTCCACCTGCCTCCCACACGCACCCCAGGACGCCCCGCAGCGCCTCGTCCCGCGCCGCCACAAACTGGTGGAGGTGGAGGCTCCCCACCTCCTCCTCACCCTCAATGACCCAGGTCACGCCGACGGGCAGGGTGCCGCGCACGCGACGGTACGACTCCACCGCTGCCAGCCGGGCGTAGATGGCCCCCTTATTGTCGGAGGCCCCTCGGGCGTAGATTTTGCCGTCCCGGACCGTCGGCTCAAAGGGAGACGAGGTCCAGAGTTCCACCGGGTCCACCGGCTGGACGTCGTAGTGGTTGTAGAAGAGAAGGCGCTCGGGCCGGCGCCCCTCCATCCGGGCCAGGAGGACCGGTGGTCCGTCGGTAGCGACGGCCTCCACCTGGAAGCCGACCGCGCGCAGGTCGTCGGCCAGCAGGGCGGCCATCTCGTCGATGCCCAATCTCTCAGCAGCGATACTGGGCTGGGCCAGGGCCCGCTTCAGACGGGCCAGGTAGTCCCCGATGTGGGCATCAATATCGGCGAAAATTTCTGCCATCCGTCCTCCTTATCCTTATTGAAACAGGGCGGTAACCGTTCAGCCTCACCCCTCCTCCAGCGGCTTCGCCGCTACCCCCTCCCTAAACTTTGGCTTTTTGTCCGTGGCCCCTCTGCATAGGCCCCTGGCTGTCTCCGCAGCCCTAAAGAAGATTGACTCCACTGCAAAAAGGGTTCTTTATCGCAGAGACCGCAGAGTACGCAGAGCATTATTTAAAGAAAATCTCTGCGCTCTCCGCGTTCTCTGCGATGAGTTTTTGCAGTGGACTCAAGATTATTTTTCGTTGTGCGGCGAAGCCACCGCAACGAAAAATATTTTCTTTTTGCTCTTTTGGCCTCGCCGGAGGCAGGTTTTGGAGATTTTCCCGCCCCTGCTCTGAAAAAGGCCAAACTTCAGGGGAGGGGGTGCCGCCGCAGGCGGCGGGGGTGGGGTGAGGAGGCCTGAACAGTTACACAGGGCGCAGATCAATGCAGATTTTCGCTATATTGTTATCTGTGTCTGCAGGCTTCTATGATACCCCGGATTCGCCAAACCGTCAACCGGAGGGTATTGGGGTGTATCCCCAAAAGCACAGAACGGCACTCCGCTGGCGCTCCGGGCCTGACTACGAACGGTCCGACAAATTGGGATACACCCTCTGGCCCGCTGCAGCAGGACATAACCTCCTTCAACTTGCAATTAAGACGTTTCTGCTTATAATCAGCGTAACACAAGCGCGACCCACGATGCGTTTCACGATATGCGATACGCGATACGTGATAGGCGATTCGCGATATGCGATACGCGATAAGCGATTCGCGATATGCGATACGCGATAAGCGATTCGCGATATGCGATACGCGATAAGCGATTCGCGATATGCGATACGCGATCCGCCAACTGATGGCCCGTTTCTACCACCTGCGCGGGATGACCTGGCGCCATTGGGGTCATCTGTATAATGACCCTGCGGCGTACTGCCAGGCGGAACGGGATTTCTCCCGCGCGATAGAAATTCTGCCGACCTTTGCCCAGGCCCTGTATGACCGAGGCCTCCTGCGCTGGCGGGAACTGGGGGACGGGGCTGGTGCTGAGGCCGACCTGACGCGCGTCCTGGAACTGGACCCGAGGCGGGTGGAGGCCTGGTTCAACCGCGCGCTGGCCCGGGAAGTGAGTGGCAACCTGACCGGCGCCGCCGCCGATTTCCGCCGGTATCTGGACGAAGGCGACGACCCTCAGTGGCGGGAGATCAGCCAGCGACAGATTGCCGTCCTGGAAGGCGCCAGTGTCCAGGAGGAACAATGAGCCAGAAACCCGAGGAGATCACCCGAGATTTCCATGCACTACCCGGACTGCGCGCGGCGCTGCATGTCTACCGCACCACTCTCCAGGTCCTGGGTGAACAGGCCTGGGAGCCGGAGCGACGGCGGGAACTGCTGACCCTGTGGCGGCCCTGCCAGGAACGCCTGGACGGACTGCTGGATGCCCTTCCGCCGAAATCGGCGGGCCCGCTCCGCCTGTTGCGTCAGGAAATAGAGGACGGATTGCTGGACGACCCACCCAGCCTGCCCGCCATCGCCGACGCGCTGGACGCGCTGGAGCAGGCCTGTGAGGCTCTGTGGCTGACCATGGGGAAAGGGACAGGGGAGGAGTGATGAACCCGGTCTTTGAGGCGCTGCAACGCCGTTATCAGGACCTGATCGTCCGCAGCAGCACATCGTCGCCCGGAGAGGAGTTCCGGGAGAGCGTCCGGCTCTTTCTGGAAGACGCCCGGCAGGCCGGCCGCGCGCTGACCGACCCCGGTGAGCGGGCCCTTCTGCGGGCGTACATGCGCTTTCTGGCCATCTGGCTCCACGAACAGGGGGAAACCCCTCCGCCGGTGGAGTTGTTGCCGCCGGACCGGGGACGGTGGGCCGAAACACTGCCCGCTCGCCGGGCCGAGCGGGGGTTCCCGGCCTGGTTCTGGGGACTGGTGGGGGCCGCAGTGATGGCCATCGTCGCCGGGCTGGCCGCTGTATTGGGAGCGGTTGGAGGTTACCTGGCTCCGCCTCCGCCGCCCACCGTCCCACTTTCCCCGATCCCTGCGACCCAGCCAGCGGTTGTGCCGCCGACCTCCACGCCGACGCCTGCGCCGTCTCCCTCTCCCACCCCCACATCATCCCCCACGCCGTCCGTACCCCCGACCTTTGGCGTCCCGACCATCGCCCTGGGGGTACTTCCCACCGGCGAACCGGTCCTGGTGGGCAAAGAGTTTGACTGGAACACCCGGGCCGTCTACGCCATCTTTGACTACGCCGGGATGCGTCCGGGCCTGCCCTGGTCGGCGGTCTGGACCCGCAACGGACGGGAGATTGCCCGCCAGACCGGCCTCTGGGACCGGGATGAGGACGGCCGGGCCTGGATCGTCTACTTCAACCCGGATGGAACAGTGCTCTTCGGGGGCGACTACACTGTCTCCCTGTACATCGCGGAGCAGTTGCAGGCGGAAGCCTCCTTCCGCATCCGCTACTACATCCCGCGCACGCCGACGCCGTAGAGTCGCCATCTCCGCACGGAGGGCCGGATGGCTCGTGAAGGAGTGCTCCATAAATACGGGAGTCTGTTGAACCTGCCTCCCTACACACGATCCGTCACTCTCCTGGAGGGAGGGACTCCCCTGATCCCGGCGCCCCGGCTGGCCCGGGACCTGGCAGAAGGAATGGAACTGTGGATTAAATACGAAGGTCTGAACCCGACCGGGTCGTTCAAAGATCGGGGGATGACCGCAGCGATCAGCGAAGCCGCGGGACGAGGAGCCCAGACCGTCATCTGTGCCTCTACAGGCAACACCGCCGCGTCGGCAGCCGCCTACGCCGCCCGGGCGGGAATGAATTGCATCGTTCTCATCCCCCAGGGAAAGGTCGCCCTGGGGAAACTGGCCGGCGCCATCGCCTACGGCGCGCAGGTGGTCCAGATTGAGGGCTCCTTTGACGATGCCCTGCGTCTGGTCGTGGAAATCACCCAGAAGTACCCCATTGCGCTGGTCAACTCCCTGAACCCGTACCGGATTGAGGGGCAGAAGACCGCCGCTTTTGAAATCTGCGACGATCTGGGAGCAGCACCCGACTGGCTGTGCCTTCCGGTGGGCAACGCCGGGAATATCACCGCCTACTGGGCGGGATTCCGGCAATATCACGAGTATCGGGGCACCGGACTCCCGCGCCTGCTGGGCGTGCAGGCGGCCGGCGCGGCACCGCTGGTACTGGGATACCCGGTAGACCATCCGGAGACGGTGGCCACGGCAATCCGCATCGGCCGCCCCGCGCGGGGGGAGGAAGCGCTTCAGGCGGCCGCGGAATCGGGAGGGCGTATCATCGCCGTGAGCGATGAGGAGATTCTGCGGATGCAACGCCTGCTGGCAGAGACCGAAGGCATCTGGGTGGAGCCGGCCTCCGCGGCCGGACTGGCGGGGCTGGCGGCGGAGATCGCCACCGGGCGTCTGCGGGCGCGCTGCCAGCGAGTTGTCGCCGTCTGCACCGGTCACGGCATGAAAGACCCCGACATTCTGACCCAGTCGTCGGTCCAGCCCCTCGTCCTCCCACCCCGTCTGGAACTCCTGGAGGAGGTCGTCCTGCGCCGATGAGAGTGCACGTTCGGGTACCCGCGACCACGGCCAATCTGGGCCCGGGCTTTGATGCCCTCGGCCTGGCATTGGACCTGTGGAACGAGACCATCTGGACTCCCACCCGCGATGGAGAGATCCGGGTGACCATTTCCGGGGAGGGAGAGGACACCCTGCCCACCGACGCCACCAACCCGATCGTCGTGGCGGCCCTGTCTCTCTACGCCCGTCTGGGCGCGACCTGCGAGGGGTTGCGGGTCCACTGCATCAACCGGATTCCGCTGGGGTCGGGCCTGGGCTCCAGTTCCGCAGCCCTGGTGAGCGGACTGCTGGGCGCCAATGCTCTTCTGGGCGAGCCCCTCTCCCAGGAGGACATCCTGCGGCTGGCCATTGAGACCGAGGGTCATCCCGACAACGTCGCTCCGGCGATGCTGGGAGGGCTGGTGGTCTCCATTTTGCACGATGGGCGGGTGGTCTCCATCAAACTTCCGGCACGGGCCCACCGCGCTCCCTTGCGGGCGACGGTCGTCCTGCCGAAATTTGAATTCCCGACCGAGCATGCCCGTTCCATCCTACCCCGAACGGTGGACCGGCAGGACGCCATCTTCAACATCAGCCGGTCGGTTCTGGTGGTAGAGGCGCTGCGCACGGGGGACCTGGAAATGTTAGGGAAAGCGATGGATGACCGACTCCATCAGCCCCATCGTCTACCTCTGATCCCGGGTGCTCTCTCGGCGCTGGAGGCCGCCCGCCGGGCGGGCGCGGCGGCGGTGGCCCTCTCCGGGGCCGGGCCCAGCCTGATCGCCTTCTCTGACGACTGGGCCCCGGAGATCGGGGAGGCTATGCGGCGGGAATTTGAGCGCGCGGGCCTGGAGGCCCGGGTTTTCCATCTGCGCATCAGCGAGAGGGGGGCCCGGGTGTGCCGGAGGAGGTAACTTCAGCCGATTGAAATCGTCCTCCCTGGGCACTTTGTGCCGGGTGTCGGCCTGCCCTCACCCCTCCCCTAACCCCCTTCCCTCTCCCGCCCCGGCGGGAGAGGGAAGGGGGGGCGGCGCAGCCGCCGGGGGTGGGGTGAGGTGGCGAAGGCCAACCGCCTCTCGGGGCACTTCTGCGCCCGGCGTCGGCCCGGGCCGACGCCCCCGGTCGGCGAAGGCCGACCATCGGCCGTAGGCCCAAGGAGGCTGACTTCAGTCGGCGCATAGTTGGTTGCCCACCGGGTCGTAAACATAGCGGGTGGTCTCCCCTTCGGCGCTGGTCACCGTCTCCAGGCGGTCCAGGGAGTCGTAGGTGAAGGTGGTGCGGTGGCCGTTGCCGTCCACGATGGCGGTGCGGTTGCCGTTGGGGTCGTATTCGGAGCGGGTGACGAAGCCCTCGGGGTCGGTGACGGCGGCCAGGCGGTAGAGGCGGTCGTAGGTGAAGTGGGTGGTATGGTGGTTGGGGTCGGTGCGGGCCAGGAGGTTGCCCGCGGCGTCGTAGCGGAAGACGACGGTGCCGGAGAGGGCATCGGTAACGGTGAGAAGCCGGTTGAGGGGGTCGTAGGCATAGGCCATGGGGAAGCCCCGGGCGTCCACCCGCCGGAGGAGGTTCCCCACCCGGTCGTAGGCGAAGGTTTCGGTGTGCCCGCCGGGGTCGGCGCGGGAGACCAGGCGGTTCAGGCCGTCGTACTCGTAACGGGTGGCGTGGCCGTTGGGGTCGGTGAGGCGGATGAGGTTCCCCACCCGGTCATCCTCGTAGCGGGTGGCCACGTTCACATCCGGCCCGGGCGGCCGGCCCGGCCGGCAGTTGCGGATTTCGGCCCGGAGCCGGTTCAGGGCGTCATATTCGTAGCAGGTGGGGATTCCGTTGGGATCCACCCGCCGGAGGAGGTTCCCGGCCGGGTCGTATTCGTAGTAGGTCGCGACGTTGACATCGGAGCCTGGGGGTTCGCTGGGGCGGAAGTTGCGGATTTCGGCGGTGCGCCGGCCCTGAAGGTCGTATTCGTAGCGGATGGTCATCCCGGCGGGGTCGGTGAGGGCGATGAGGTTGCCGTCCGGGTCGTAGGCGTAGGTGGTGGTCTGGGAAAGGGCGTCGGTGGCGGTGATGAGGCGGTTGGCAGCGTCGTAGGCGTAAATGGTGGCGAAGCCGCGCGGGTTGACCCGGCGGATGAGGTTGCCGTTGGGGTCGTACTCGTAGCGGGTGGTGACGTTGACGTCGGGCCCTGAGGGCTGGCCGGGGCGGTCGTTGCGGATCTCGGCCCGGAGCCGGTTCAGGGCATCGTATTCGTAGCGGGTGACGATGCCGTTGGGGTTAACCACCCGGATGAGGTTCCCCGCCGGGTCGTATTCGTAGTGGGTGGCGACGTTGGTGTCGGCGTTCCGGGGGCCGCCGGGGATGTAGTTCCGGATGCGTTCCACCAGCCGGTCCAGGTGGTTGTAGACGTAGCGAGTGACCCGGCCCTCGGGGTCGGTCTCGGCGGTGAGGTTCCCCACCCCGTCGTAGGCGTAGCGGGCCGTGGCCCCTTCGGGGGCGTGGACGGCGATGAGGCGCCGGAGGGGGTCGTACTCGTAGGTGGTCACCCGTCCCTCGGGGTCCTGCATCGCCGTCAGTTCGTTCATCCGGCCGTAGGTGTAGACCGTGGTGTAGCCCAGGGCGTTGATCTCCTTCACCAGGCGGTCGGAATGGTCGTACTCGTAGCGGGCGGCGTTCCCGTTGGGGTCCACCTTCCACGAGAGGCGGCCGTTGGGGTCGTACTCGTAGGTCTCCCGGTAGTCCAGGGGGCCGAAGATGCCGGTGAGGAGGGAACTCCCGGCGTCGTAGGTGTAGGTGAAGACGGCGCCGTTGGGGGTGGTCATCGCTACGGTGCGGCCCAGGCCGTCGTAGCCGTAGCGGGTGAGGGCGCCGACGCCGTCCTCCACGGCGATGAGGTTCCCGGCCGCGTCGTAGGTGTTGGTGAGGACGTTCCCGTTGAAGTCGGTGAGGCGGATGGGGAGGCCCCGGTCGTCGTAGGCGAAGGTGCGGGTGAAACCCAGGGCTTATCAGCGCTCTAATTTTTCGTTCGCAGTCAGGCACGGAGCGCCAGCGGAGTGCCGTTCCGGGCCTTTTGGACGCCCCTCCGCTTCGCTTCGTGGCGTACCACGAGCATCTTCGTTAGAGCATTGATAGCCCTGCCCATCATACTTGACGGAATCGGCGACTTCGGGTATGATATAAGTGTCTACGGGGGTGGTTGGGTCCCGGTGGGCTCCCCGGTCTTCAAAACCGGTGGCGGGTCGCGCAGAGCGGGCCGCGGTGGGTTCGACTCCCATCCACTCCTGCCTTCCGAGAATCGTAGAATCACAGCATCAGCGAATCCGATGAGCGGATTCGCTGATGCTGTGATTTTCTTTTTTATTCAGGCGCTGACTGAAGTCACCCCTCCTGGGCCGCAGGCCTTCGGTCAGCCTTCGCCGACCCTCTCTTTTAGGATGCCCGTGGACGGGTGTCGGCGAAGGCCGACACCTGGCACGCAGGGCCCAGGGAGGACGATTTCAATCGGCTGAATAGTTACTTTTTTACCCCTGGCCGCGCAGGCGGACGCGGGCCTCCCGGCAGCGGGGACATTCCATGCCGGTGTATTCCGTCCCGCAGGTGCGGCAGACTTTGGGCTGCAGCGGACGGTCGTTCTCCAGGGAGGCGATGATCAGATATACCTTCTGTCCGGTGTACTGCTCCAGCCAGTCCGCCAGGGGAGTATCTCCCACCGACCACTCGCCATCCGCGCTCTGGCGCAGTTCCCCCTGGATCACCCCGGCGTCCAGTTCGTAGGCCGCCGCCGCCAGTTCCCGCAGGGCCGCTTTCCGTATGGCTGGCATCTTCCTCATGCTGTAGCCTTCCGGGCGCGCCGTTCCGCTGCCTTCTCCCAGGCAACAACCAGCGGGACGGCAATCCCGAACGATGAGTACGTCCCGATCAGCATTCCGACCAGCATCGCGGTGATGAACGGGCGAATCGTCTCCCCGCCAAACAGGATGATGGCGATCATCACGAAGATGGCGTTCAACTGAGTCGCCAGGGAACGGTGGATGGTCTCCAGAATGGAACGGTTGGCAATCCGCTCAAACGGCTCTTCCCGATACCGGGGGATGTTCTCCCGGATACGGTCAAACATCACGATGGTGTCCTGGACCGAGAAGGAAGTCACGGTGAGGACGGCGGTGAGGAAGAGGGCGTCCACCTCCCAGCCCTGCAGGATGCCCATCAGGGCGTAGAAGCCGATGACGATGATCAGGTCGTGGAACATCGCGGCGATGGCGGAGACGCCGTAGCGGACGGAGTGGGGCACCCGGCGGAACGACCACCAGATGAAGCCAACAATGATGATGGCCGCGACGGCGATGGCGATGCCGGCCGCGCGGGTCACCTCCCCGCCAACGATAGGCGATACACTCTCGTAGGTACTCAGGTCCCGGTTCACCGGCGCCACTTTCGCTGCCAGGTCGCTGAAGATGGCCCGGACCTGCTCGGGGGTCACTTCACGCGTCCGGACCTGCCAGGTGTTATCCTCGGGGCGGCCCAGGCGCTGGATGATGGTCTCGGTCAGGCCGTTGGCGGCAAAGACGTCCTGGATGGCGGTCTCTGTGGCCGGACCGTCAAAGTGGAGCACGAAGAGGCTTCCGCCGGTGAAGTCCACGGCCAGACGGAGCGGCATCCCGAAACGGACCTGGGTCAGAATCATCATCCCGAGGCTCAACACAATCAGAATGGCGGAAATCGTGAAAAACCAGCGGCGTTTTTCTGCGAGATTGAACATTCCTCACCTCGTGCGGGGAGAGTTCACACGCTCAGCAGCCAGCGGCGGGTCTGCAACCAGTTCCCGGCCAGGTGGAGCAGCAATCGCAAAAAGGTGCGGGTGACGACGATGGCCGTAAAGAGGTTGATCACCGTACCGATGGCCAGGGTGAGGGCAAAGCCCTTGACCATGCTGGCGCCGAAGTTGGTGCCGAAGAAGTAGAGAACAGCGCAGGCGATCAGGATGGAGACCTGCGAGTCCCGAATGGAGGTCCAGGCGCGGTTGAACCCGGCCTCCATCGCGGCCCGCAGACTGCGACCGGCCCGGATTTCCTCCTTCATCCGTTCAAAGACCAGGATGTTGGCATCCACGGCCATCCCGGCGGAGAGGAGGAAGCCCGCGATGCCCGGCAGGGTCATGGTGACCGGGACCAGTTTGTAGAGAGCCAGGTTCAACGCCGCGTAGAGCAGGAGGGCCAGGTCTGCCACCCCGCCCAGGGCGCGGTAGTAGACCAGCATAAAGAGCAGGACGATGGAGAGGCCGATAATGCCGGCCCGGACGCTCTTTTCCACGGAGATTTCGCCCAGGGTGGGGCCGACAGTGGTGGCCGTCTCCACCCGCAGGGGGACCGGGAGCGCACCGTAGTGGAGTTGGATGGCCAGCCCGCGCGCTTCCTGGTAAGTGGCGTTCCCCAGCGTGATCTGTCCGCTACCGCCAGGGATCGCTTCCTGAATCTGCGGGCAAGAAATCACCTCTTTATCCAGGACGATGCAGAGGTACTGCCCGACATGGCTGGCGGTGTATTGAGCGAATTTGCCCGCCGCCTCCGGCTTCAAACGGAAAGGGATGAAGTACCCCATATTATCCCGGTCCAACCCCACCTGGTCTAGGTCGGCGCCAGTGAGGATGGTCTCGTAGACGACGGGGGTGACGGTGGGCGTGGTCGGAGCGGTCTCCGTCACCCCGATGGTGGGGGCCAGGGGGAGGGTGGGGGTGGCTTCCGGCGCGACCGGCGTCGTCGCCACGGGGCTCTCGGTCAGACGGGGCCCGCCCAGGGTGGTGGTGATCACTGTCCCTTTCATCAACGGGACGTAGCCAGCGTCCACAAACTCCAGCAGGGCTGTCTCCCGGATGATTTCTATGGCCAGTTCGGGGTCGTCAATCCCGGGCAACTCAACGATGATGCGGCGACCGCCCTGAATCTGGACGATGGTCTCGGCCAGACCCATGCCGTTGACCCGGTTCTCCACAATCTGGCGGGCGGTCTCCATACTCACCCGGTCCACCTCCTGGCCCTCGGGAACGTCGGCGACCAGGGAGACTTGCAGGCCGCCGCGCAGGTCCAGGCCGTAGCGGATGGCGATTTTCCGCGTTCCTTCCGGCTGCCAGACCAGCAGGTTCTCCAGCCAGGTCGGGTGGTCTATGTTCAGGTCCACGTAGACGGCCAGGATAGCCAGAAGAGCGATGACAATTAGCAGAATCTGGTCTCGTCTCTCCATAAGAGTGGTCCTTTCCGGTTGCGGGTCTCAAGTTGTCGCGGCGAAGCCGCTAAGGATGGTTTTTTGCGCTGACTGAAGTCGGCCTTCCTGGGCCTGCGGCCGATGGTCGGCCTTCGCCGACCTCACCCCACCCCCGGCGGCTGCGCCGCCACCCCCTCCCCTCTCCCGCTCGCCTTCGGCGGCGGGCGAGGGGAGGGGGAGAAATTGGGGTTTTGCGGCGGGCGGCGAAGCCGCCCGCCGCAAAACCTCTCTTCAATCCCCCCTCTCCCCTGGCCGCAGGCCAAGGGGAGAGGGGGGGACAAAGGAGGGTGAGGGGCCAGGAAGATTTGGAGATCAGAAAGTGTCAACCAATTCTGAACCATCCCTTTTTTCAGAATGGTAAAATTATAGCCGATGCCGGCGGTTCTGTCAAACCATCGGGAAGTGTTCAGGGCTTATCAACGCTCTAACGAAGATGCTCGTAGTAAGCCACGAAGCGAAGCGGAGTGGCGTCCAAAAGGCTCGGAACGGCACTCCGCTGGCGCTCCGTGCCTGACTACGAACGAAAAATATT
>Ga0308395_1000290_pt1 | contig 43153 bp, 27 predicted proteins | sample Hotspr20SampleP4_FD_202097 | JGI IMG/M metagenome (GOLD analysis project Ga0308395, IMG submission 202097) | Hot spring phototrophic mat microbial communities from Mushroom Spring, Yellowstone National Park, Wyoming, United States - 20050930_P4 ... | reverse complement strand
GTTGAGCGTCCAGCGTTCGGGCTGGCTGGGGCAGGGGTCTGGGGTGGGGGTGGGCGGGATGGTGGGGGTGAAGGTTGGGGCTGGGGTGTTGGTCGGAACGGCGAGGGTGGGGGTGAAGGTAGGGGCTGGGGCGGCAGTTTCGGCGGGCGGGGGGGTTGGGCTGACTGCGGCGCAGCCGTAGGCGGTCAGCAGGACGGCGAGGACGAGGCAGAAGATCAGCGCGCGGCGGGGTTGAGCCGGGCGGTTGGGGTGGAAAAGAAGAGGTTGAGGGTTCATGGGGGGAAGAACTCCTTTCTAAAATGATGGTGTGCCGGCTGGATGAAGGTTGGGCATCACAGCCCTATTTTGCAGAAATTATCCGAGTTATCAATTCCGATTGGAAAGAAAAATCGTTGTATTTTCAAAATTGAAAGGTGGTAAAACACAACCGGCGGGCAGGTTGGCTGGTCAGCCGCGAACGGCAGGAATGTGCCGAACGGTTGGCACAGGATCTATTGGACGGGCCGGATGGCCAGCGCTGGAAAGTCGAGAGCGTTCACTCGGTCATCAAACGCAAGTATGAGGAGCCCACTCGTTCACACTTGCGCTGGCTGCGCTATCGTGAACCGAACATGAAAGGATTGGTGTATAATCTCCACCGTTAATTTTGTCGAATTCCTCTTTTGTTCTTTGCAACAAGTCAAAACCTGGAGACAAAAAATGTTGCCCGAATACCTTAACAAAGCAATGCAACTGGCAAAATATGAATTATTACCGGACGGAACTTATTACGGAGCGATTCCGGGTTTTAGCGGGGTTTGGGCAAATGCCAATACGCTGGAGGAATGCCGCGAGGAACTGCAAAGTGTTTTGGAAGATTGGCTTGTGCTGGGTCTGCAGCTGGGGCATCCTCTGCCCGAAGTGGAAGGTATGCGTTTAGAGTCGGATGACGACTGATCCGTAATCTTCATGCTGGACGGGGGAGGATGCAGCCGAAAATATCCATCAGGCTGGAGATCGGCGACTTCCCAATAGATGCGTTTAATTTAATGGTCAGAGGAGTGCAGAGATCTGTTGCTGAAAATCCATTCGGGGATCGAGCTTGAGAATGAGCAGAGTCGGTTTTTGAAAGAAGCGGCAGTTAGCCGCAATAAGGATATTGATTTTTCAGACCAAAATGGTTATCATAGCGCCATTGTGTTGAGCGGTTAACCCCCCTCGAAAAAAACTCGAATATTCGTCAAAAAACCTCCGCCATCGCGGCAGGTGTTAATTCATGATATGTTGAGGTCAAAGAGCGACTGACAGGAGGTACCCAATGCCGATCAAGATTCCCAATGGGCTGCCCGCCCGAGAGATTCTGGCAAGCGAGAATATCTTTGTGATGGATGAGGAGCGCGCCGTCCATCAGGACATCCGCCCGCTTCGCATAGCCATTCTCAACCTGATGCCGACCAAAATTGCCACCGAAACGCAGCTGCTGCGCTTGCTGGGCAACACGGCTTTGCAGGTGGAAATTGCCTTCATGCGCACGGCTTCGCATCACAGCAAAAACACCCCCGAAGAGCATCTGCTGACCTTCTACCGCACCTTTGAGCAGATGCAAACCGAAAAGTACGACGGCTTTATCGTCACCGGCGCCCCGGTGGAGCATCTCCCGTTTGAAGAGGTGGATTACTGGAGCGAGCTGCAGGAAATCATCGAGTGGAGCAAGCACAATGTCTTTTCTACCTTCTTCATTTGTTGGGGGGCGCAGGCGGCGCTCTACCACCAGTACGGCATCCCCAAATATCCACTTCCTCAAAAGATGTTCGGGGTTTTTGAGCATACCTTCAACCGGCGCAACATTCCGCTGCTGCGCGGCTTTGACGATGTATTTTACGCGCCGCACTCCCGCCATACCGAAATCCGCCGCGAGGACATCCTTCAGGTGGACGAACTGGAAATCATCTCCGAATCGCCGCGCGCCGGGGTGTATATTGTTCTGCGGCGCGACGGCCGGCAGATATTCGTCACCGGGCATTCCGAGTACGACCCGCTCACGTTGAAATACGAGTATGACCGCGATGTAGCGTTGGGGCTGCCCATTCAAATCCCCGAAAACTACTACCCCAACAATGACCCGACCTGTCCGCCGGTAGTGCGCTGGCGGGCTCATTCCAGCCTGCTGTTCGCCAACTGGCTGAATTACTACGTGTATCAGGAAACCCCATACAATTTAGACGAAATTCAATAGGAGGCTTTTATCATGACCGCTGACTCTGCTCAACGCTCGTTTGGCTTTACCACCCGTCAGGTTCACGCCGGCCAAACCCCCGACCCGGCCACCAACGCCCGCGCCGTGCCGATTTATCAGACCACATCCTACGTGTTCAAAGATACGGACCACGCCGCGCGGCTTTTCGCTTTACAGGAATTCGGCAACATCTATACCCGCATCATGAACCCGACCAGCGATGTGTTTGAACAGCGCATGGCCAACCTGGAAGGTGGGGTGGGGGCGCTGGCGGCCAGTTCCGGCCATGCCGCGCAGATGATGGCGATTATGACTCTCTGCGGGCAGGGGGATCACATCGTTTCGGCTTCGACCCTGTACGGCGGAACGTACAATCAGTTTGCCTACACCCTGCGCAATTTGGGTATTGAAGTGACCTTTGTGGACCCTTCCGACCCGGAGAATTTCCGCCGCGCCATCCGTGAAAACACCAAAATTCTCTACGGCGAAACACTCGGCAACCCGCTGATTAATGTGTTCCCGTTTGAAGAGGTTGCTGCCATTGCTAGAGAGTACGCTATTCCCTTGATGATTGACAATACCTTTGCTACCCCGTATCTTTGCCGCCCGTTGGAGTGGGGGGCAAATATTGTTGTCCATTCGACCACCAAGTTCATCGGCGGTCACGGCACCAGCATCGGCGGGATGATTGTGGACGGCGGCAATTTTCAGTGGGCGGGCAACCCGCGTTTCCCCAACTTCAACAACCCCGATCCGAGCTACCACGGGCTGGTTTATGCCGATTTGGGCGAGCCGGCTTTCATTCTCAAGGCGCGGGTGCAAATTTTGCGGGATGTGGGCGCCTGCCAGTCGCCGTTTAATTCCTGGCTGTTCCTGCAAGGGCTGGAAACGCTCAGCCTGCGCATGGAGCGGCATGTCTCGAATGCGCAAAAGACAGCCGAGTTTCTTTTAGGTCACCCCAAAGTGGCATGGGTTTCTTACCCCGGTCTGCCCAATCACGCCGACCACGAACGGGCGAAGAAATACCTGCCCAAAGGGGCCGGCGCCATCCTCGGTTTTGGCGTGCAGGGCGGGGTGGAAGCCGGGCGGAGATTCATCAACAACCTGAAATTGTTCAGCCATCTGGCCAACGTGGGGGATGCCAAAAGTCTGGCGATTCACCCCGCCAGCACCACCCACAGCCAGTTGAGCGAAGAAGAGCAGCAAAGCGCGGGCGTAACCCCGGATTTCATCCGATTGAGCATCGGCATAGAGGATATCGAGGACATCCTTTGGGATTTGGATCAGGCGTTGAACGCAGCGTAAGATTTCAGGTCAGTGCAGCGCGACTCGTGCGGAAAACTGCTCCCCCGCCGGAAAGCAGGGGAGCGTGTTTTCCGGTGGTTGTTGCGGCTGTGCCTTCTTCTCGAAAGGCGAATCGAATCAGGGCGCATCTCCGGCGCTGGACGGGAAGTGTCGTTCATATTTTTTGAAGGAGCGCGGCCGTTTTTGATAGGAGTGGGAGATTCTCATCATCACCGGTGAGTATGCCGCACTCGGAGGGACATTTTGAGCCGATCCAAAACTTCAAGCGGCCTTGGGAAGGGTCTGTTATTTGAACCAGTGTAATAAAAACAACAAAGATTTTACAAAAATTTTATAGATAAATAACCATATTTGTTATACTTTAAAAATGATTCAGGCCGGGTTGTGCTGCCGAAACTGAGAATCCAACAGGGGAGGGGTTGGGCTGACGGCGAGCGACAACTGCCATGTATAAAATGGCTCCTGCTTTTATCTTGATGACCTTGGATGATGTTATTTCTATGACTGTTCATGCCTCTACTTCCTCTCCGAAACGAATCCGCTCTTATTCCCTGCTGGTTTTTGCAGCGGGAATTTACATGATTTTTTATATCGTCTGGCGTGCTGCCGAAACTTTCAACCCGCAGGCCTGGCTGCTTTCCTTTCTGCTCTGGTCAGCCGAAACTTTTGGGGTGGTAAATTTTGTTCTCTTTTTCTGGATGACCTGGCGTGTGAATCCGATTGTGCCCTACCGCCCGCCCAAACCCGGCTTGAAAGTGGATGTGTTTATCCCTACCTATAACGAAGATGAGGAGATCCTCGAAGCGACTTTAGCCGGCTGCCGGCGGCTGACCTACCCGCACCGCACTTATTTGCTGGACGACGGCCGGCGCGAGTCGGTGCGCAGCCTGGCGGAGCGGTTGGGGGTGGGCTACATCACCCGGCCGGACAACCGGCATGCCAAGGCCGGCAACCTGAACCATGCTCTCCAACATACCGACGGCGACTTTATTGTGATTTTGGATGCCGATATGGTGCCGCAGCCGGAGCTCATCGAACGGACTTTAGGTTATTTTGAAGATGAAAAACTGGCTTTTGTACAGCTGCCGCAGGAATTTTACAATCGCGATTCAGTCCAGCATGATCCGGCCAACCCGGAATGGCATGAGCAGTCGCTCTTCTTCCATGTGATTCAACCCGGAAAAAACTACACCAACAGTGCGTTTTGGTGCGGCAGCCCCTCGGTGGTGCGCCGCAAGGCGTTGGAAGATGTCGGCGGGGTAGCGACCGAAACCATTACCGAGGATATTCATACCTCGGTGCGGCTGCACAGCCGCGGCTGGAAGTCGCTGTTCGTCAACGAGTCGCTGGCTTTCGGGATTGCCCCGCAAACCGTAACCGCTTATTTGCTGCAGCGTTTGCGCTGGGCGCAGGGCACCATGCAGCTGTATCGCAGCAAGGAAAGCCCGTTTTGGATCAAAGGCCTCACCCTTCCGCAGCGCATTTCTTACCTGGCCAGTTTCATGGCTTATCTGGAATCGATTCAAAAATTCATCCTGCTGATGATGCCGCTGGTCATTCTGGTGTTCAATGTGCTTCCCATGCAGGTGGAACTGACCCGCTTTTTGATGTTTTGGGCGCCCTACTTTGCCTTCAACATCCTCGCCAATCAGGTTGGTGGGAGGGGATATTTCCGGTATTTCAAAAGCGAGGTATACAGTTTTCTGCGCATGATTGTTTTCTTGCAGTCTTTGACGGCGCTGGTGGTCAAAAAACCGCTCAAATTCCGTGTAACCCCCAAGTCGGTGGATGCCTCAGTTTATGAACAGGAACGATTGGCGCTGCGCTGGCATTTTGCTCTTTTAGGCGGGATGATCGGCGGTGTTCTTTACGGCAGCCTGCGCAACCTGCTGACGGGCAGTTTTCCCCTGGGGACGCTGGTTTTTTACATTGTTCTGTTTTGGGCTGTATATAACCTATCGGTTGTCTTCAACGGCGTGAGAGAGGTTTTGAGCCGCCGGCATGAGCGGCGTTATTACCGCTTTGCAGCAGAACTGAACGGGCTGTTGGAATGGAACGGACAGGTATATCCGGTGGTTGTTCTCAATCTCTCGCCCGGCGGTGCGGCAATTCAATTCAAAGGCGTGGAATTTACCGACCGCCAGCCGCAAGGCGGAGTGTTGTGGCTGGGGCTGCCCAACGACGGTCATGTCCGCCTTCCTTTGCAAAAAATCTTGCTGCGTTCTGTGGACGAAACGGACGGCTGCGCGCAGGCCGGGGTCGTCTTTCAGCCTTTGGACGACGCGACTCGCATGGCGCTGTTTGAACTGCTGTTTGTGGACTTGGCCCAAAAATTGCCTGCTTTGCAACCCAAACCAGACTGCGCTGCGCTGGAAGAGAGAGCAGATGGCTTGCTGAGCAGGCAGACACAGGCAGAGGAAGCCTGATCCGCTGCTGCACCGATGCGCGCATTTTTGTTTGTCAAGCGCGGTTTTGCCTGCCCGTAGACGTTGCCCAGCCTCAGGCGCGGCTGGTCCAGGCCTGGCTGAATTGACGGACAAATTGCAGCCAGAGAGCGCCTCTTTGGGTAGAAGAGGGCTGCAGGGTAAAAGCGATGGAAAAGAAAGCATCCGAGTCGGATAGGATGTAGAACGTTTCGCGGCTTTGTACCAGCGGCAGGAAAATTTGCTGAAAGACGGGCTGCTCTAGCCGGCGGCGAATGCGTTCGGCGTTGCTGTGGTCGCAGATGACCTGCAAACCGAGCGGCGACAGCGCATTCAGCGTGGTGCTTTTCCAATAAATTTCGTACAGAATCGAGCCGGTGTACTGGCTCAGGGATGGCGAGCAGATCAGAAATTTGGATGGATGGGGCAGGTAAACGTTAAAGCAGACGAACTCAATCCGCCGGCCGCCCTCGCCGTAGTATTCCGGTATCAGCGAGAGCGAAAAATTACCGCTGGAGGTTTGATACATTTCAGTAGAACGCTTGAGGATCGATTCAAGCGGCTGAATAGGCCGGAAGCCGGCTTTTTCCAGCAACGGAATCAGAAAGGACAGTTTATTCTGCTCGCGTTTCCGATTTGACCACACCAACCACCCCAGCGCCGCAACGGGCAGCAGACACATCAATAAAATCATCAGATTGAAGAGCAAGGAACCCAGTTCCATTAATAAAACCACCTTCAAACTCTATTTTGTACTTAAACATTATAGAATGAAGACAGGGGATGTGAAAGAGCCAACCGAACACCTTAACCATTTCTTAAAGAAAGATAAGATGCCCAATTGATATAATATAGAGGTGAATTGTTGCGGTTATCGGGTTTAGAGCGGTTTCGGTTAAACTCTCTTTGTGTTTCTTCTTCCACCTTCGATCGAGGGAGGGGGGAGCTGTTTCAACTTACGGTGGGTTTTGGGTGATTCACAAACTTTTCAGACGTGATTTCTGCTTCAAAAATTAAGAAAAATTTGGATAGAGGATTGAAATTGTTTAAAAAATAGATTAAAATTACCTCAAGAATATACTTTTTGTTGCACCCGATGGCAGGAGATCATCATGAATTCAAAAATCCCACATATTGTATTGATTTTTCTTGTGTTGCTCGGCGGGTGCAACTTACCTCAGCCAGTTCAACCTACCTCAACCACTTCAACCTCCCCAGTTTCCCAAACACTTTCGTCCCTGACAGAAAACCCGGCTGCCCCGCAAGAAGTCATTGACTTGCGTATGGCATCTATCCTCAGCCCGCTCAACGGCGAAACCTATCCTTTGCTGGCTGCCCTGCCGGTAGTGACCGTTGTGGTCAGTAATTCTCCGGTAATCGTGCAGGAATTGTTGGTCAACGGTGAGGTAGCCGTGACCCAGCGCGGCGAGGAAGTATCCCCGCAGCTGGATTGGGCGGCCATCTCCCCCGGCACAAAACAGCTGCAGGTGCGCGCCCAAACCGAAGACGGGCAGGTGTTCTTTTCCGAAACGGTTGAAGTGGTCATTTCGCCCCAACCTGTCGGTTTTGACCTGCTGCACACAACCGCTGCCGGTGAGACGCTCACCCGTCTGGCAGCTCAATTTGGGCGTGCGCCGTCCGAAATTCTCGCCAGCAATCCCGGTTTATCGGCCGCGCCGGACGATCCCCTGCCGGCTGATCTCCTGCTGCGCATTCCCTTCCGCCCGATTCTCCCGCCGGGCTTTCTGACCGAAACCGCAGCAGAAAACCCAGCTCCATCATCCGTCCCCGCGCTGCCGCCTTTTTCTCCGGCGAAACCTCCTTGGGTAGATTTGAAATCTCCGCCTATTTTTGAAAAGGTTTATTACTATCTTTCGCTCAACGGCGGGCCGTGGAATCGAGTGCCGCGCGAAGGGCAATTTCTCACCCCATCAACGGGGTATTTCTATTTGGAAGAAGCCCTGAAGGGCGTGGTTGCCGCACCTTCTCAGGGAACACTGCGCGTTGAAGTGGATACCTGGGGCTGGAGCGGCGGCGCTTTAATCTACATCGGGCGTTTTGAAAGAATTCTCACCGCGCAGGCTGGCGGCGAGCCGTGGGTAATCCTGCCGGGTGAATTGAAAATCTGCGACCTGTCTGCCCCCACTTGCCGGCAAGGCTTGGGAGAATTCAGGGAAGCGGCCAGCGCTCTTGACGCAGTTACCCGCGAGCTGCAGTGGACGCCCCCGTCCGGCGCAAGCGGCGGCATCTGGCAGGTTTCGCGCTTCCCGTACGGCGAGGTCTGCACGCCGCAACCGGGCGGTGTGTTCCAGTCGGGAAGCGTGAGCGTCAATTCCTCCTCGAATATTATTTTTGAAGTATCCTTTCCCGCACCGGGCAGTGACCTTTACAGCATACCCATTCCGCAGCCGGGCGGGGGGGTGAACTACCTTCCCAGCACCTCGTTTCCGCAGACCTATTATGTTCGCATCCTGCCTGTGTTTAATGAAAACGTGAAGTGTGTTCCTTCCAACACCGTTACCATGACCCTTGGGGGAGAACGGCCTGAAATCACGGTTCAAACGCCCACCCCGCAGCCTGCCGCCCCCGTCCCGCCGGAATTGTTCGATGTTCAGATTGTGGATTTCAATCCGATTCAATTTCCGGATTATCAATATCAGTATTGTGTGCAAATCGTCGAAAACCCATTCTTTGAGAAAAAAGCCGAGGTGGTGGATAGCTGGCTGAGCGGTCCCTATGTGGTCGCTGGGCAGATTATGATGCTCAAAGACATTCCGCCCGGCTCCATCCTTTGTCCGCAACCGTATGTTTATCAGGAACCGCCTTTTCTTGAAAAAGCCGGTCAGTTCCTGAAAGATGCCCTCAATACCATTTCTCAAGTCTATGAAGTTCTCAAGGGTTTGGCGGTAAAGTTACTGGTCAAAGCCATTCCTTACTGTTATGCCGGCGAATTTATTGAGGCGTATAAAAGCGAAATTGATGCGGTTTGTAACACCGCCGCCGAAGTGATTGTTCAGGCCGCCATGACATACGTGGGGCTGCCGCCGAGCATACCCAACTATGAGCAGCTCAAGGATACCGCCAAGGGCAAAATTACCGAACTGGCTGTTCAGCAGCTGGAAGAACAAACCGGACTGCCGTGTATTGAAATTTGCGAAGATTTTATCCGGGATCGAGTAGATGAAGTTTGGGCAGCAGGAGAAGGACTGCTCAGCAGCCAGCAACAGGGTTGTGTTGGCGCACAAGAAGCCCACAGCCGCGGCTTTGAACCGCTCTGTCTGCCCGGCATTGTCAAGACTGCGCCGGTGCCGGAGTCGCTGTACCTGCCGGCCACGGTGCAGGTGCGCGTCACGCGCCGCGCGGATGTTCCCGATTCAGCGCTGCCCAACGGACTTTTATTCAATACCACTTGCCGATTGAACATTTCTACCCCCTATGCCAAAAACGACGCTTACACCGGGCAGAGTATCTTTGTCGGAAAAGACTACTACACCAACCAGCTGGTGTACTGGCAGGGTGAGACGCTGACCGCCGAGTATCTCTTCAAAAACGATGGGATCGGACTGGATTTTAACGAATTTACGCCAGGCAGCTCACAGGATTTCTACTTTGCGCTCGAACCCAACGTTTCAAAATTACCGCCTCTAGGGAATGCCGGCAAATTCTGGCTGCCGGGCCGTCTCAAAATCTATCAAGATTACCTGCAGAATAACTATGGCTCGGCTTACTGGGTTGCCAACGATGACTGGATGTATTACTACCTCGGTGCGCAGTTAACCGTCGAGGCGAACGCCTTTTGTATAACCAAACCCAACAGCAAACAAAACCTGGCGCCTTCCTACAGTTCAGTGAAAGATATGTGGGTGGAGCAGATTTCTGCGGAAAAGTGAGTCTGCTATGAAACGAAACTTTTTGCCGATCCTTCTACTTGCCGTACTGATTTCGGCCTGCGGCGGCCGCTTGCCCGCTTCACCCACACCAACCGCTCCTGCCGTGAGCCAGTTTCCGCAGGCGTGGATCGACTCCCCGCTGAACGGCAGCACACTGCCCCTCGGCGAAGTGGAGATCATTTCTCACGCTGCCAGTTTGGCGGGAATTGCACAGGTGGAATTGAGCGTGAACGATGTTGTAATCCGCACGGATGCCAACCCTTCCCCAAGCGAAACGCTCAACCTGGTGCGCCAGATCTGGCTGCCCGGCGATCAGGGAAATTATCAAATCAGCGTGCGCGCCAAAAATACGCTGGGCGAATGGAGCGCGCCTTCCAAAATCAATGTGATCATCCAGGGCGTTCCTACCCAAATTCCCACCGTCACCTTACCTTTGACCCCTACCCCAACTTCCTCCGCGACGGCTACCGTTACTCCCAGTGAGACGCCTTCTCCGACCCCAACGGCTTCTCCCGCCGGTCCGCCGGTGATTGTGCTGGTCAGAAATTCTTTCTGCCGGTTAGGGCCGGGGCAGGATTACCGCGAAATCACCGCCCTGGCAGCCGGGGATACTGCTGAAGTGCTGGGCATCAGCCAGGACCGCTTCTGGCTGTTTGTGCTCTGGCCGAAGTTCAATGTGCGCTGCTGGATTGCGGCTTATGCCGCTCCGCCAGACGTGGACTTGAGCGGTGTTCCCGTCCGGGCGGCGCCGCCCACTCCTACGCCTACCGGAGCAGTGGAAGCAACTGCGATTCCTTCAACACCCGCGCCGACCATACCCCTGCCTACCAACACAGTGCCGCCGACAGAAACACCCTATAAACCCTAAGAATCGGCCGGGCAGCTGCGGCTTTGGGTGGATTTCCGGCCCTGCTGGCATCGTTCGGTGGTGAAGAGGCGGGTGAACCGCACGCGTCCGGGCGGTTGTATTTGCCCGCCCGGCAGGCGCCTTGTCCCGCCGTTGGTTGGGGGTGTAAATGTCTTGAAGCGGTGTTCGATGCGCTGCTCAAACGGCTGGACGATTTAGCCGAAGCGTATGCCGGCGGGTATCAGCGCGCTTATGATGAGCGGGTGCGGCTGCGTCAGCTGGCGCGGCAGGTGCAGCTGGTGGAAAATCACACCGAGTGGATGGAGCTGTCCAGCTCGTCCAGCCGCAGCGAGCGGGAAACGTGGATCAGCGGGCTGATCGGGCGGGCCGTGTATCAGGCGCCGGTCGAGGTCTGGCAGGCGTTGGGGGAGTGGCTGGCCTGGGCTGAAATCGTTCAGGTCGGCAAAGATACGGTCAAGGGCAACGGTGTGGTGCGGGTGGGGGATTCGCTCCTTTCTTATTGAGGCGTGGGGATGATTTTCACAAAGCGGTGAAGCACCAGTGCGTCATCCTGAAGGAACAGGCGCAAGCGTTCGGCGGTATCGTATTGATAGGTCTGTTCGAGGGCGGTCAGGTAGTGATTCATCAGGCTGCGAATTTCCCACAAATCATCTTCGTGGATGGATTCGATGCGCACCTGAGCGCCCTTCGCAATTCTGCGCTGTAAGGCTGGCAGGTCGAATCCGAATTCGGGGGTCAGTTTCTGGTAAACGACTCCGCCGGTCATGCCGGAGAAGGCATACGGCCCGGGGTCGCCCATGATGATCACCGTGCCGGAGGTCATGTACTCGCAGGCAAATCCCTTCAGGTTGGCGTAGGTGCCGGGGTTGCCGATTGCTTCCTGTATCGGCTGGGTGATTTCACCCGCCAGAATGACTTTGGCCCCCGAAAGGCGGACACAGGCGCGCGAGTCAGCATTGCCTTGCACAATCAGGATGCCGTCCTGCGCGCCGTAGGCAAAGGATTTGCCCACACTGCCGTCCAGCCGGATGCCGTCATGGTTGAGGCCCTTCATAATTGCTACCCGGCCGCCGCTGGCTCCTTTGGCAACGCCGTCTTGCGCACCGCCTTCGATGAGGATGTCAATCTTGTCAACGTTCCAGGCTGCAAAGCCGTTGCCGGCCAGCGAGGAAGGCCCAAAACGGAGGTGGAGCATGTCAATTCCTTCCTGAACGCGCGGTTGGCGCATGATTTCGCCGGCCAGTCGGGAACCCAGGGCGCGGTCAATCGCCGAAACCGAGTCCTGATAGGTTACTTCGCGTTCGTTTTCGGCGATGGTGCGCAAAATCAGGTCGGTCAGGATGGTTGTCAGACTGTTGCGCGGACGGATGAGCAGCACGCCCATACCCGGTTCAGGCGCCGGGCGGGTTTGCACCGGCAGCGGGTCAAACATCGCTGAAAGGTCAATTTTATCCTTGAGCGCGGTTTGTTCTAGCAAATCAGCCCGCCCGACGAGTTCCTGCAAGCGGTTTGCTCCTAATCGAGCGGTTAATTCCCGCATTTCGTTCGCAATTCCCTCAAACAGGCGCACGATGTTTTGGTAATCCTGCTCAAAGTGAACGGGCACAAAATGCCTGAGTCCCTTTTCCTGTGCTTCTGCAAGGGTTTGAATCTGGGTGGCAATGCCTACATGACAGGTACCCAGATTGCACTGCCGACAGATGGTGCACCCCAGCGCTACCATCGCCATCGTGGCAAAGCCAACCCGGTTGGCGCCCAGCAGAACCATCTTGACCGCATCCGAGCCAGTTTTCATCCCGCCGTTTGCCCACAGTTCCACCTTGTGGCGGATGCCGGCTTCGATCAGCGCGCGGTGTGCCTGGATAATCCCAATTTCGGTCGGTAAACCGGCGTATTGTAAGGAGTGTTTGCGCGCCGCCCCGGTTCCGCCGTCGTAGCCGGAGATGTTGATGATGTCGGCACCTGCTTTTGCAATCCCGACGGCAATCACTCCAATGCCGGGCACCACCGGCACTTTGACCGAAATTTTTGCCTGCGGGTTGACCATTTTCAACTCTTCGATGAGCTGGGCAAGGTCTTCAATGGAGTACAGATCGTGGTTGTTGGAGGGAGAAAGCAGGGTGACATAGGTGGGAGTGCGGCGGGCGCGCGCCACTTTGGGGGTAACTTTATAGCCCGGCAGCATCCCGCCTTCACCGGGTTTGGCGCCCTGCCCGATCTTGATTTCCAAAACCGCCGCCGAGTTGAGGAATTCTGCATTGACCCCAAAGCGCCCGCTGGCAACCTGCTGACCGCGGTTGTGGCGGTACATTCCCATGATTTCGGGCAGCTCGCCGCCTTCGCCGTTGATGCACAGGATATTCAGGACGGACGCAGCGTGAACATAAGATCTGAAGGAATTTTCTCCCTGCGAACCAAAGGACATGGCGTCAATGACCAGCGGGAGATTGTAATCCTGAATGGTCAAGTCCACCTGATCGGGGGTTACCCCGTTGGGCTGGGATCGGAAACCCAGCAGGTGGCGTAAGGCCACCGGCGAATCGCTGATGATGGTTTGAAAGGCGTTCTGAATATCGGCATAAGAAGCTTCTCCTTTGGCAAAACGGTGGGCAACCTTCCAGAACTTGGGGAAGATGCGGGTTTGAAAGGGCATGCGCGGTTCGGGCAGCTCTCCGCGCATTTCGGCGCCGCGCTGACGCGATTCGGCATCCAGTCGTTCCCAGTTCAGGCCGGCATCTTCACTGCCGAAGTAATTGGGTGCCCCAAACACCTCCGCGATGCTGGGGGCAAGCCCAATCGAACCGAACACCCGCCCGTAGCCGCGCAGTTCATGACAGCCCATGGTGGAGGTCACCTTTTCCAAACCGCTTTGCAAATTGCTCATCAGACGGGTGAGAGTGGTCTCGGCCGATTCGCCCGCCGCCGGGTTAGCCGTTTGAAGGGCAACCGCAAACATGGCGTACGGGTTGATCGCGTCGGCGCCAAAGCCGCACAGCAGGGCAACATCATGCAAGCCGCGCACAGCCGCGCTGCGTACCACGATTCCGGCGCGGCGGCGCAGGTTGCCCTGCTCGGAGGGCGGAGCTTCACGCAGTGCCTGATCTACCCGGCTGACAGCCAGATGCGGGTCGAGCCAGTTCAAACCGTCGGCGCAGGTCTTTTCATCGTCCAGAATCAGACATTGAACGCCGTTTTGAACAAGCGTAACGGCCTGATCGGCGAGGCGCCGCAGGGCCTGCGGGGTGGTTTCATCGGGGTACACTCCTAATGTAAGCCAGCCGACTCGTTCCGCAAAGACCTGGATTAACTCCTCAATGGTCAGCGTGGCAAACTGCTCCGCCACGGCTTTGCTCACCGAATCGTCCACCAGACCGGGCAAACCGCCGGTCAGAATGGGCACTTCCAGAACCACCAGCACATCCTGCGGGTCGGGTGTTTTACCGATCACCGGGCAGGCACCCACCATTGAGCTGGTGGAAAACGCCTCGATTTCGCGGACGTGGTCAATGGATGGGTTGGTGACGACGGCAACAGCCTCTTTGAAGTAATCGGACAGGTTGACCCGCGCCTTGCTGAGCGCTGCAAGCGGGCCGTCATAGCCCAGTGAACTGATCAGATCGTCTTTGTTGGAACTGATCAGCGCTTCCACCTCATTTATATGATCTTTGAGCCAGCCGTTTGCGGTTAGGAGCCGTGAATTGACGGTCACAGCCCAGGATGGGGTGGGAAAATCGCTGTCCGGCTGCACCGTGCGGGGCGGCGAGATTTCCGTAAGGACATCCGCAGCCGCGGACGCGCTGCCTTGCATGGCGCGGGTGAGCATGGCTGAGCTGGCAGGGAAAGCCTGTACCCAGCCCGTCCAGTATTGCCGCGCCAGCTGCGGGGCTTCGCGTTGAAAGGTTTGCACCATGACATGCTGGCGGATGGCGGCATGGTCGAGTACAACCGGGTTCTCGCCGCGGCGAAGCAGCAGGGCAATTTTTTCACCCGGCGCCAGCGCGCGCGCATCACTGACCCAGTTTTCCAGTGGTGTGGCGCCCCGTTCGGAGGAGAAAATATACTCTTTCTCGGTTTCGATGAACCACAAAGGACGCAGCCCCAAAGCGTCCACGCTGGCCACAACGGTGTTGCCAAAACGCGCCAGGATGGCGGCCGGGCCCTGGGCATACGGCCCGAAGGTCTGCCGGATGCGCTGGTAGGCTGCCCGCAGGTCGGCGGGAAACTGATCCATCTCATGGGGGATGGGGGGAAATACCGTTTCCATGGCTTCGATTAAGTCGAGGTCGTAATTCACGCACAGGGTATGGAGAAGGCGGTCTAAATCCTGCGAATCTGAGCCGCCATTGGGCAGCACAGCCCCAATTTGAACCGCCTCGAGACGGAGTCGGTTGATGGTGTTGATTTCTCCGTTGTGACCCAGCAGCGAGAAGGGTTGAGCCCTTTCAAAAGTGGAAACGGTGTTGGTCGAATAGCGGGCGTGGCAGAGGACGATGGATGTGTCGTAATTGTGGTCTTGTAAATCGGGGTAATAATGGGTGAGCGCTTCGACGGAGCCGCGCATTTTATACACCACGGCATATCTGCTCAGCGAGGCAAACTGAATGGGAAAATCCTGCTCCAGCGAGATTTGAACTTGAAGCAAACGGCGGTCGAGATCGGGCAGGTCGGCATAACCGGCCAGCTGCCAGAATTGAGGGGGATTGACGCGGGCATGCTGCCCCAAGACCTCTTTACGAACTCTGCCGGGCTGCATGAGCAGCAGGTTCAGACCCTGATCGTAGAACCGAAGTGTGATTTGCTCCTCAAGGTTTTCAATTTGGAACGAAGCGGGGACGAACAGATGACCCACCCAAAAACCGGGGTGCGTTGGAAGGTGAGAGGGCAGGCCGGCCTGGCTTAATTTTTTTGCCCACAACCGGCGGGGAATATCGGTTTGGACGCCGGCGCCGTCGCCTTCACCGTTGACAAAACCGGTGCGGTGTCCCATGCTGATCAGAGCGCCCAAGGCGCGCTTGAGGGTTCCAAAGGTGCTCTGACCCTGCTTGCGTGCGCTCAGGTAAATGGCGCAGGCATCGTGATCTTCACCATCCTGAAAAGGGTTTTGGGTATCGGTACGAATGTTTCTCATGGTAATGAACCTCCTTTGGCAAACTGGAAACCTGAGTCAACAGAGAGAAAGCCCGAATAATGAATAAGGCTCACCGACCGGTGAGCCTTAAGGGATTACTGAAGAATACGCCTGGCTATCTCACCGGTGGCGGGGAGTGGGTTAAACTGATGGCACGGCGGCCGGAAATGAGAGGGGTCATAAGAATTATCCCGGGCAAGAATTTATGAAATATTATACAAAATCTCCAGAATTTGTAAACAGGAAATGTTAAATCTGGGTTAAGAATTGGCTCATGAACGACCTATCCGAATGGGGGAAATCGAAAATCACTTTTATCGAGTTTGAAAAAAAATACCTGCTTGCCAAAAGGGGAAAAGCCTGATATAATGTTCATATGCACATTTAATGTGCAAATGCTCATCAAATTCCCCGCTTTCTCCACATGATTACTCAAGTTGATTCTCAAGAATACCGATTATGTGTTCGTGTAGCCAAACTTTACTATGAGAATGGCTTAACCCAGAACGAAATTGCTCAAAAAATGGGGGTTTCGCGTGTTACGGTTTACCGGCTGCTCAACAAGGCGGTTGAACTGGGGATTGTCGAGATCAAAATTCATGCTCCCTTTGGCGAAAATTTCGATCTCGAACAGGATCTCATCGTTCGTTATAACCTGCGCGATGCCGTGGTTGTACCTGACCCGGAAGGGGATGAGAGTATCTACCTCGCGCTGGCCCGCGGTGCAGCCGACTGGCTGAAGCGTAACCTGAAAAGTGGTATGCGGGTCGGCCTTGGATTGGGGCGCACCATTTCTCATCTGCCGTTGGTGTTTTCAACCGATGAGCCGATCAATTGCACTTTTACCGAGGTAGTCGGCGGCGCGTCCGATCATTCGGGCGGCTTTGCCAAGTACAATGTTACTTCCAAAATGGCCGAACTGGCCGGCGGTAAAGCTGAATTTCTTTATGCCCCGAACATGGTTTCCAGCGCGGAGCTGCAAAAGAGCCTGCTCAATGAGCCTTCCATTTCTCAGGCGCTGGAACGAGCCCGCCGTTCCGATATTGTTTTGCAAAGCGTTGGAACGGTTGATGAAACCGCTATCCTTTACGTTGAAAAGAAGATCACGCTGGAGCAGCTGCGCGAAATTCAAAACTCCGGAGCGGTGGGTGATGCACTGGGGCATTATTTTGATTGCAATGGTCAGATGGTTTCCACTTTTCTTGATAACCGAATCATCGGAATTGGCCTGGAAGATTTGAAAAAAGTGCCCTGGAGTGTACTGGTTGCAGGGGGTGAAGAGAAGAAAAAAGTCATTCAGGCTGCCATGAAAGGCGCTTATTTCAATGTCCTCATTACCAATGCCGATACTGCAAGATTCCTGCTTTCTGAAAGGAATTAACCGGATGCTTTCTAATTATCTTTCCCCTGAGGTCATTCAACTGAAAGTAAATGTTAACAGCTGGCAGGAAGCCGTTCGCGCCGGCGGTGAGTTGCTGCTGAAGGCCGGCAAATGTCAGCCCTCTTATATCGAGGCCATGATTCGGGCTGTGCAGGAGATGGGTGCCTATATGGTGCTGGCACCCGGTCTGGCGCTGGCGCATGCCCGTCCAGAAGATGGGGCTTCGCTAGTTGGTCTTTCGCTGGTGACGCTGGACCACGGGGTAAATTTTGGTTCCGAAGCAAATGACCCGGTGACGATGGTGATTTCATTTTGTGCGCCCGACCACCACAGTCACATTGAAATGCTGCAGGCTTTGGCAGAATTTTTGATGAGCGAGGAAAATCAGCAGCTTTTGAAAACCGCTCAATCGGTTGAAGAGGTTTTGTCCGCAGTGGGTTAACTTTTGTGGAAAGGAGTTTGATATGAAAAAACCGCGTGTGATGATGGTGTGTGGTTTTGGGCTGGGCTCCAGCATGATTTTGAAACTGACGGTAGATGGTGTGTTAAAAGAGAATGGTTTAAGCGCTGAAACTTTTTGCGCCGACGCAACCACGGCGACCGGCGAAGCGTATGATATGGTTTTTACTTCCAAAGAGATGGCCAACCTGTTCAAAAATACCCCAAAACCGGTGGTCGTCATTGAAAATTTCCTCAGCAAGCAAGAAGTGCTGGAAAAAGGGCTGCCTGTCCTGCGGAAATTAATTGAGGAGTAGCCCCTTTGACCAGCACTTCCGATGTTTTTTGGTACGGGGCTTCGTATTCCCCTTTGATTTTCAGTGAAGCAGACTGGTTAACCGACCTGCAGTCCATGCAGCGCGCCAGTATGAATCTCATCCGGCTTGGAGATGTGCATGGTTCGTGGGATTTAATTGAACCGCGCGAAGGGCACTATGAATTCGATCAGCTCGGGCGTTTTTACCGGCTGGCAGCAGAATTGGGTATTCACATTCTGATCAGTACCGGCGCAGCCTCTCCACCGCTCTGGCTGGCAGAGCGCTACCCTGATTTACCCATTCTTTCTAACCGCGGTGAACGGTATCCGCTCGGCGCTTCATACCACTGGGCATGTATTCATCATCCCGCTTATCGGGCTGCGGCGGAAAAGTACCTTCAAGCCTTGCTGGATTTCACCGCCGCCCAGCCCAATCATTTTGGCTGGCAGATTTCCAACGAAATCGGTTTTCCGTTTTTACCCGCCCGCGGTGAAGTGGATTTGAGCCTTTATTGTTACTGCCCCTATTGTGTTGAAAAATTCCGGGGGTGGGTGAAAGCAAAGTATCACACTCTCGATCAGGTAACGAAGGCATGGGCGTGGGGGACAACCTGTCTGGTTTACAACGATTGGGAGCAAATTTTTGCTCCCGAAGCCTTGCCTTCTGGCTGGGCAGGGGTCACCCGCTGGATGGACTGGCGCTTGTTCTGGCAGCAGGCGTTTGCCGAGTTTGCCGGCTGGCAGCACCAGATCATTCGCCGGCGCGACCCACATCATCCCACTTCGGTCAACACCTTCAATTTCAAAGGCTATGACCGTTTTGGGGTTTTCACGGGTCTGGACCAGTGGAAAATTGCCGCTGAGGTGGATCACATCGGCTATGACCTGTATCCCGGCAGCGGCAACAAGCTGGCAACCCGCCCGGAGCACATTTCGATCTTCCTGGATCACGGTCGCAGTGTCAGTCAATCGGCAGGGAGGGATTTCTGGCTGCATGAGGTGGAAAGCGGTCCGATTGGCGGCTGGGTGATGGGTCCGGACTACAATACCCGACCGGCGGATGTGTCGAATTACCTGATCGAAGCGGTTGGGCACAACGCCAAGCTGATTTTATTCATGCCGTGGCGGGAATGGGACTATCAACCGCTGCATTGGGGAGCGCTGGTTGATCTGGACGGAAAACCCACCGGGCGGCTTGCTGCTGCGGCTCAATTTGGTGCTTTTCTCTCAAAACACGGCAGGGAACTGAAGCAGGCAAAGCCTCCCAAAGCGCAGGTTGCCATTCTGGAGTCCAAAGCCAATGCCATTTTCTTTCGCGGGGTGGGTGAGGAAGAAGCCCTCTTTGAGGCGCAGCGCGGAGCATACCGCAGTTTTTGGGAAGCCGGTTTTGAAGTGGATTTCATCACCCCGGATCAAATTGCCCAACACCGCTGGCAGGGCTATCGGGTCATCGTCTTGCCGCTGATGGGGCTGCTCGATGAGTTCACGGCTCAGCACCTGGCGGAATTTGTCCGGCAGGGCGGCTTGCTGGTGGGCTTTGCCCGTTGTGCAACCGTAGATGAACGCGGCTGGTTCCATCATCAGGTTCCAGCCCCGCCGCTCAGGGATGTATTTGGATTGGTGGATGTACAGCCCGACCGCCTTGACCAACACCGTATTCACCTCAACGGCGAGTGGTACAGCGGATACAGGAATCGCGACCTTCTGGCGCTCCATCCCTCTACCAGTGTGCTTGCCGAATTCGACGACCATTTTCCTGCTGTTACGCTTGCATCTTTTGGGCAGGGGTATGGTTTGTATTTTGCCACTCAGGCAGATGCCGATTACCTGAAAACCGTTCCCTCGCTTTTGGGAACCGTGCTGAATCAGGTTCTGCCCCAATTGAATATTGTGCCGCCAATCAGGATCGAGTACGAAGGCAAACAATCCCGCCGGGTGGATCCCCATTTATTAGAGTTGGGAAATAAAAAGTGGCTGCTGATCAGTAACTATCTCAAAAAAGCGGTGGATCTAACCATTCAAACCGATATGAGCGGGTGGGGCAGAGATTTGCGGAAAATCTCCAAAATTTTTCCTGCCCACCAGTTGCTGGATTGGGAAGTAACCGCTCAGCAGGTTTTGACATTGCGATTTCACCTGGAAGCAGAGGAGGTGACGGTTATCGAAATAGAATTGGCTGCATAAGAAAAATGTTTTGAACATCGTTTCCACCCAATTTTTCAAAAAGGAGTAACCTCATGGACGTCGGATTAATTTTCAGTATCGTCCCCCGTTTGTTGCCTACTTTCATGCTGGGGTTGGTTGCGCTGCTGGGTTTGCTTTTACAGCGTAAAACCTTCAGTGAAGTCGTTTCCGGCACGATCAAAACCATGGCTGGTGTCATCATTCTTTTCTCGGCAGTTGATCTGCTGGTCAGGGTCATTTCACCCATCTCGACCATGTTCGGAAAAGTCTATGCCTTTCAGGGCGAGCCAATCAGTGTTGACTGGACGGCGTTCCTGAGTGAGTACGGCATACCGGTTGTGCTGGTAATGGTGTTTGGCTTTTTTGTGAACATCCTGCTTGCCCGTCTGACCAGACTCAAGTATGTTTTCCTGACCGGTCACATCATGTTCTGGAATGCCTTCATGGTGGTTGCTGCGCTGGCAGACGCCGGTAAAATCAAGGGCGTGGCGCTGGTTGGGCTGGGCAGCGTGATTCAGGGTATTCTTGCAACCGTGCTGCCGGCTTTGATTGTTCCCTTTGTGTTCAAGCTGACGGGCAGCAAAGATTTCACAATCGGCCATACCACCACCATTCTGGCGGTGATTGGCGCCTGGATTGGCAAACTGGTCGGTGATCCTTCAAAATCCACCGAGGATTTGAAAATCTCCGATAACTGGAGCTTCCTCAAATCCATGACCATTTCCACATCGTTGATCATGTTCCTGCTGTATCTGGTGATGGGCTTTATTGCCGGTCCAGCCTGGGCTGCCGAAACCTTCTCCGGCGGTTCCCAGCCAATCTGGTATTTGTGGATCATCTATCAGGGTATTCTGTTCGGTGCTTCGTTGACCATTTTGCTGACCGGCGTACGCCTGATGCTGGCGGAGATTGTGCCCGCCTTCCATGGCATTGCAAAGAAAATCGTTCCGGATGCCGTACCTGCGCTGGACTGCCCGATGGTATTTCCTTACGGTCAAAACGCCCTGGCAATTGGATTTCCCATTGCGATGATTGCTTCCCTGGTGACGCTGGTCATCTTTGGTGCGATTGGCTATCGCTACGTTTTACTGCCGCTGGTGGTTGCCGCCTTCTTTGATGTTGGGCCTGCGGCGGTTCTGGCAAATGCCACCGGTGGGCGGCGCGGAGCAATCGTCGCTTCCATCGTCGGTGGTGTCCTGTTGATTGTCTTTCAGGCGCTTTCGCTGCCGTTTGTGGCAAATACGGCTGCCGGTTTTGTCAACGCCTTTGGCGGCAATGATTTCTCCATCATTGCCATTGTGGTGGGTGGTATTGCCCGGCTGCTGGGATTCTGATTTTCAGTGCGGTGGTCTCCCCTGATGGTTGCCTCAAGTACAAGGCACATAAGGAGGAGACCACCAAAAAGGAAAAGGTTATGCTGCCCATTGGGATTCACCTGTCTTACTGGCAGGTAAACTGGAAAGATGATCTTCAGCCCCTGATTGGAAGAGCCCGAAAGGCCGGTTTTGAGGTTGCCGAGTTTCCGTTGCTCGAGCCGCGCCGACTGAATCTCCAGCGGCTTCGCCGCACGCTGAATCAGGAGGGAATGCTGGCGTCCTGCGGTACCGGTTTGGATGCTCAGCGGGATATTTCCAGCCCCGATCTTTCCATACGGCAGGCGGGACTCTCTCATTTGCGGGCTTGCCTTGAAGCTGCCGCCGAACTGGGCAGCCCCGTTTTGGGCGGGGTAACCTATACGGCATGGGGGGATCTTCCACCAAGAGATCGGCAAATTCGGCGTGCTTATGCGGTTGAAGGCCTTCAAACCGCCGCCGTCATTGCCGAGGAATATGGAGTGTGCCTGTGTCTGGAAGTGCTGAACCGTTTTGAAGGCTGGCTGATGAATACGGTAGAACAGGGTTTGCAGCTGCTGGCTGAGGTGGGCAGCCCTTTTGTCCGTCTGCATCTGGATACTTTTCACCTCAACATCGAAGAAGATGATATTGCGGCGGCAATTCGTCAGGCCGGAGATCAACTGGGACATTTTCATTGTGTGGAGAATAATCGAAAAATCCCCGGCCGCGGGCATATCCCCTGGCCGCAGGTGAGGGCAGCGTTGAAAGCGATTGGATATGCGGGTTTTCTGGTGACTGAGGCTTTTGTCAGTCCGGCAGGTGAGGTGGGTACGGCATTGTTCATCTGGCGTTCACTGGCGGAGGATCTGGATGAAGAGGCGCGCACGGCGGCGGAATTCCTCAGGCGCGAGGTTGCCAATGTTTGATTTGGGGACTTTTCGATTGTGGTTCGACCTGCTGGCACAAACCTTCCAAAGCCAGAGAGAAGCTTTGAATGAGTTGGATCGGGTCATTGGCGATGGCGACCATGGCTATACCCTTGCCAGAGCCTTTGCTGCAGCCGATGATGAAATTACGCATGCGAACCCGCCGGATATCGGCAGTCTTCTGGATGTGGCGGCCAGCGCACTGGCGGAGAATGCCGGTGGGGCAATCGGTCCGCTTTTGGCGGCATTCTTTGCCGAGGGCGGCGTTGTGCTGCAAAATAAGAAAACCTGCTCAATGGATGAGCTGGCTGAATTTTTTCAAAATGGCGCCGCGGCAGTCAGTGAGTTGGGTGGCGCCCGCGCCGGGCAAAAGACGCTGGTTGATGCACTCCTGCCGGCCGCCCGGTTATTAGTACAAAATCGTTCAACGGCAGACCCGGTGGACGCTCTGGAAAAGGCGCTGCTGGCTGCCCGCAGCGGGGCAGAGGCTACCCGCCAGATGCCGGCCGTGTTCGGGCGGGCGGCTTTTTTGGGTGAGCGTTCCACAGGCTATCTCGACCCCGGCGCATATTCCTTCACCCTGATTGTGGAAGGTCTCTGGTTTGCCGCCTCCGGCAAGGAAGGGAAACGAACCGATTTTCAGCCTGAGGAAACCCAATTCGTTCCAGCCGGTAAATTCGTCAATCACCCCGAGCAGATGGTTCAAGAGGACAATCAGGGTTTAGCGCTGGCGCATGCGGGCATTGTCCGCTTTCTGGAGGATGGTTTTCTGGTGCGTGCCAGTCCAAAAGCAGCCGGGAAGGTTGGGCTCGCCATGGGACACGGCGGCGGCCATACCCCTTCGATGGGCGGGCTGGTAGGAATGGGACTTCTGGACGCAGATGTGTCCGGTCCGATATTTACCTGCGCCTCCGGAATCAAAATTGCACGCGCCATTCAGCTGGCTGACCGCGGGGCAGGGGTGGTTCTGCTGGTTTCCAATCACAGCGGTGATGTGTTGAATGCGCGTATGGCGCTGCGGCGCGCATCTCGAATGGGCATTGCGGTGCAGCCGGTTTATCTGGGTGACGATGTGGCCACAGCTCCGCGCAGTGCGCTTGATAAGCGCCGCGGTTTGGGAGGCCTGCTGTTTGCGCTCAAAATTGGCGGGGCAGCTGCCGAAGATGGACAGCCGCTCTTTGAAGTTGTCCGCCTGATGGAAAAGACCAACCTGCGCACGGCAACCCTGGCGGTGGCGGTGCGGGCGCCCACCCACCCAGCCAGTGGAAAGCCGCTGTTTGATCTCCCGGTTGGACAAATGGAGATCGGCACGGGTGTACACGGAGAAGCGGGCGTTTACCGCGGGGCAATGCTGCCGGCCAATCAGGTGGTTGATCTGGTGCTGCAGCGCCTGCTGGAAGATTTGGGCGGACTGCTGCAGCAAAGCGTTGTGGTATTCCTGAATGGTTCCGGCGGTACTTCGCGCATGGAATTGAACATTCTGTATCGGCGGGTTTTCTATGCCCTTCAGGAACAGGGTATCCAGATTGCTGCCGGCGTAGTGGATTCGTTATTTACGACGCAGGAGATGGGCGGCTTTTCGCTTTCGCTCTGTGCGGTGGATGATGAATTGGAAGAATGGTGGCGGCGACCGGCGCTGGCGGCTCATTTCCGCTGGCCTGTGGATCGGATTTGGGGATGATTGGAGATAAGATGGCAGCATTGCGTAAGTTAAAAATCGGCGTGGCAGGAGTCATGTGCACTCCCTTTCGCGGGGAGAAGGAACGGTATTTTGCGGAAGACTGGACGGCGCTTTCCGGTCAACAGGAGGCGGCCGGGTTTGAGTTGAAAGTCATCGAAAAAGGCATTTACACGCAGGAAGAGGCGCAACGGGCAGCCGATGAATTATCCCAATGGGGGGCAGATTTTATCCTCCTCCAATCCAGTTCCTTTGCTGCTGGCGAGTTCATTCGTCCGTTTGCCGCTACTCAAATTCGGTTGGGGCTGTGGGGTGTTCCCGAAGGTGAGCCTTCCTCGGAGGGCGGATTGCCTCTTAATAGTTTTACCGGCGTAAATCTTTATAACAGTCTTTTGCAAACCCGTTTGAAGGAGTATCCCCATCCTGTCAAATGGTTCTTCGGGCATGCCGAAAGCCCGTCGTTCCAGGAACGGTTCAACATTACGGTGCAGGCTTTACGAGCGCTGGTTAATTTGCGGGGCAGCCGGGTTGGCCTGGCCGGCGGTGTGGCACCCGGTTTTGATAACCTCACAGTTGATCCGGGCGTTCTGAAAAACAAACTGGGCGTTGAGGTGGTTGAACTGGATTTTGACGCGGTCTTGAAGCGCGCTCGGACACTGGAAGACCAGAAATTGATTGATACGGTCAAGGCATCCTTCATTCAACCCAATGTAAACCTGAATGCGCATCTGACCGGGCAGCTGGAAAAGTTGAGCCGCCTGCAGGTGGCCTATTCTCAGTTGGCACAGGAAGAAGGATTAAGCGCGTTTGCCATTTCGTGCTGGCCGCGTTTTCAATCGGATTATGGGGTTGCGGTATGCAGTTTGCTGGGACAACTGAACACATTGGGGGTTCCGGCAGCCTGTGAGGGAGATGTGCCGGCAGCAGTTTCCATGCTCACGCTCTCATTATTAAGTAATGGGGCGGTCACTACCCTGATGGATCTGGTTACGCTGGACGAAGAAGATGACAGTGTGTTGTTGTGGCATTTCGGCCCTACTTCTCCGCTGCTGGCAGACGAGCGCGGCGTGCGCATGAGCTCGTTGTGGTTGTTTGACCAACCCGATTCCCAGCCGGTTGGTCTGCACAATGATTTGATTCTCAAAGGGGGAAAGGTGACGGTGGCAGGTTTTACGGCGGATTTTGAAAGAGCGCTTGTGCTGGAGGGAGAAATTGATCCACAAAAACCTTCCTACAAAGGCAGCAGCGGCTGGCTGAAGCAAATTCACATGCGGGGCAAACGTTTACAGGCCATGGCTCTGGCTGAAACACTACTTTCCAACGGTTATCAGCATCATTATCCGCTGGTTTATGGGCAGGTAGAAAATGCTTTCCTGGAAATGGCAGCCTGGGCGGATATTGCCGAAATCAGCCCTCTGAATTACACAACCTATCTCAAACCACAGGGGACGATATGTTAGTATCTTTGAAGAATTTACTGAGTGAGGCTGAACGGGGAAATTACGCGGTGATTGCTCCCGACTTCCCGACCCTGGAAGTGGCGGATGCACTCTTGCGCTGTGCAGAGCAGCACAACGCACCGCTGGCTTTGAGCTTTTCACCTTCATTAAAACCCTATGCCGGGGTGACGGATTTTGCCCATTTCATCCGAATGGTGCGCGAGATGGCTGTTCAGGCAACGATTCCGGTAGCCCTGCATCTGGATCATGCCTATCGCATGGAGGACATCGAAGAGGCGATTCGTCTGGGTTTTACCTCGGTGATGATGGACGCCAGCACTGAGCCGTGGGAAGTCAACGTGGAGCGCACCCGCCAGGTGGTTGAACTGGCGCATCCGCTGGGCATTTCGGTGGAAGCCGAATTGGGTCATGTGGCCAGCAGCGGGCGTTATTTGACCGCTGACAGCCAACAGGGCTGGTTGACCGACCCGCAGGAGGCGGCCGAGTTTGTTCAACGGACCGGCATTGATGCGCTGGCTGTGGCGATTGGTACCGTGCATGGTTTGTATGCGGGTGAGCCCAACCTCGATTTTGAAAGGCTGCAGCGTATCCGCGAGCGGGTTTCCGTTCCGCTGGTTTTGCATGGGTCATCCGGCACCGGTGAGCAGAAATTAAGGCAGTGTGTGGAAATGGGGATTCGCAAAATCAACGTGTATTCTGACCTGATGAAAGCGATCACCCAGAGCGCACGCGGTTTGCTTGCAGATTCCGAAGCCGACCCTTTGGACTTCATTAAGGAACAGCGCAATGCGGTGAATCGGGTTTTGAGCGAGTATCTGGCAGTTTCCGGCAGCATGGGAAAGGCGCATCTCTCGCAGATTTCCATTAAAAACCGGGTGCGGGCGTTGTTTTCTCAGGGATACACCTGTGCTGAAGCGGTTTATCTTGCTTTTGCGGAACGGGAAGGATTTTATTCCGATGCAGCCATGAAAATTCAAAGCCTGCTGGGTGGGGGTATTTGCAATCAGGGTGGAATGTGCGGGGCGTTATTTGGCGGGCTGGCGGTGATTGCCGCCCGGCAATCCAGCGTTCAGGGGGCAGATCGGATCAGCCGATCTCAGGCAAATTCAACCGGCACAAAATTGATAGATGCCTTCAACCGGCGACATTCTTCTGTTTATTGCATTGACCTGACCGGTACCAATTTTCAGGATGCTGAACAGGTCAAACGTTTTGTGGAAAATAATGTGGTCGAAAAAGCCTGTCTGCCGGCGCTGATGAGCGTGACCGACTGGCTGCTGGAGATGCGGGCATGAATCAGTCGTTATCGTTGGCGAGTCAATTATCTCAAATGCGCTGTTTTTTGATGGATATGGACGGCACGGTCTTTCTGGGGGAACGGCTGCTGCCGGGTGCGGTTGAGCTGGTGGATTATCTGGAGCAGCGTGAAATTCCTTACTTCTTTCTGACCAATAATTCTTCGCGTTCCAAAGCAGATTATGCCCAAAAACTGAACAGACTGGGGTTGACGGTCAGCGAACAGCGCATTTTTACCTCCGGTGAAGCAACCGCCCTCTACCTGAAAAAAAGAATGCCCTCAGCACGCTTGTTTATTGCCGGAACCGATTCTTTGAAAGAGGAATTCAGACAGCACGGCTTTGAGATTGTAGAAGAAAGACCGGAGGCGGTGGTGCTGGGTTTTGATACCACCCTGACTTATAACCGCCTGTGGAAGTTGTGCGATTTTGTGCGGGCAGGCTTGCCCTATTTTGCCACTCATCCGGATATTAATTGCCCGACTGAAAATGGATTCATGCCGGACATTGGGGCAATGATTGCTTTTGTGCAGACTTCCACCGGGCGGCAGCCGGATGTGATTGTGGGTAAGCCGAACCCGCCAATCATCGAAGCAGTCACGGCCAAAAGCGGCATTCCCTTGCAGTTCACGGTGATGATTGGTGACCGATTGTATACCGACATTGCCCTTGGCAGAACCGGTATCACCACTGTGCTGGTCTTGAGCGGAGAGACCAAAGCCGCCGATGTGGCCGGCTCCCCCTTCCAGCCGGATTGGATTGTGGAAAATCTGGCGGAGTTGTATGCGCTCTTAAGCCGGGCGCAGTCCGTTTCCGGTTAAACGGGCGGCCAAAATTGAATTTTTGTCTGACATTTGGCTGAAGTTTAGACATGAGTTCGGACAGGGTGTTGAACAAGGGCGATAAACGCTGCGAAAACGTCATCGAAGATGGCGCGGCGGGCGGCTTTGGATATAAGCCATTTCTGTTTCAGCAGGATAAATAAGCCAGAATAGCCTTTCCACTTCTTGCCCTTTTTCAGGTTTGTTGAACCGGGAAGCCGGTCTTTTTCAAGCACCAGCTCATTTTCAGTCAGGACCTCACCATAGAGAGGATCGCGGATAGCCTCCCCCAGCATCAGAGCGATGGGATTTTGCAACCTTCTTTCCGTCAAATTGATCCAGAAGTCACCAAAGTTTGGTTGCGCAGCGCCAAAGATTTTTCCGCTCCGCTATTTTAGATCAGGCAGGAAGTCTGCTTGGGAAAAACACTCACGGTGCTCGCTCTACGACGAATCCCCCCGTTGAGCCGTTCCAAATTGTCGGCATTGGATCATGCATCAGTGTTTCCACACAAAATCACCAATCGTAATCCACCCAAAAAATTCCCCCCGCCGCTTTCCTGCACCTTACCCGGCTGCCTTGTGGGGGCGAAGCAGCCACTTCTTCAGCAGCGAGCTGAACAGGAAAGACAGGCCGAACGATACCACAAACAATCCGATGAAGAATGGAATGGTCATCCTTTCAGCAGTTTTGCCCACCACCGTCAGGAAAAGGTTGCCTACCTGCCCGATCAGGATACTCACCACAGAAGAAAACCCACAAGAGAGCAGCGGGATGACCACTAAAATCATCAGCCGTTTTTTCGTTCTTTTAGATGCGTTTGTCGTCATTTGAACCGCCTGCCTTTCCACTTATACTTTCTCCGCTTTTACCTGCAAACCGGCCTCGGTCAGCCGCACGACCGTTTCGCCTTTCATGTTGCCAAGCGATAAACTGCGCTCATCCAATGCGGCGATCTTCAGCCATCTTGTCGAACAGGTGCTCCATACCGCCCCATCTACCGGAAGTTTCCCCATCTTCAGGTTTTCGTGCAATTCGCGCAAACGCAGCGGGCCGATCAACACTTCGGCACGGCGATAGACGCACCACGCGGCAACCGGCCCCGGTTGGGGCAGCTTTTTCATACCCGCTGTCCGCCCGACCGCCAGTAAAATCGCTTCATTCACCCCGCAGCCGGCGTAGGCCCATTGATTGTGCAGCCGGTCGAACCACAGCCACTGCTTGAGGTTGGGATGCAAAAAAGCCTTACGCACGCCGATTTGCAGCATCCACTCCTCCAGCCGGCCGTATGCCTGCTGAAATGTCAAAATCCCCTTCTCCACCTGCGCTTCGCGCTGCACCAGCAGCCTTTCCAATTCAGCCTGTGAGCCCATCGCCTTCCTCCCTCATAGCACCGATACTCTTTCCATGAACTCATCCCCCAGGTAATCTTTCCACTCTTTGCGGACTTCTTCCCACGGGCGCATCAACGGTTTGCGGTTGACAAAATCGTTGTGCTGGTGAAAATCAACTGCCCATTCACTGCCATCCGGCAGTGTGACTTTGATGAGATTGTGATTGTCATCATTAAGCTTGTCAAACCAGTCCAGAATGTTTTGCGGATTGCGGGTGGACTTTTCTTCAAAAACAATCCCCTCCGCTTTGGCCTGTTCTCCAAACCGCTCCTGAACCACCTGTTTCACTTTTCCCAGGGTTTCGCCCACATAATCCCCGCAGGTCATACCCTGGGCGTTGGTGATCCAGCCAGCGGTATTGTCCCAGGCCATTAAACCCATTTTTGTAATTCCATCCAGGATCAGGGTGGGGTCACCCTGCAGGGGGTTGGCCACATGGATATTTTGATCCAACAAGGATTGATTGATGGCTTCCAACTCCTTGCGGAAATCATACAGGTTGGCCTGCGGCTGCAGTTGATTGAGTTCTTCCGCCTGGCGCGCCAATTCGGCTTGCCCCCGTTCAATTTCCGCCTGCTGCTGAGCGCGCCACCCGGCATCCGCCGCCTCTACGGCAAGACGGTTGTTCTTTTCCCACTCCAGATTTTGGCGAATCTCGTCGGGGCTGCGCCAGCCGTCTTTCGTCCAGCGGTAACCCTGCGCCAGCATTCGCTGCGTCTGTTCATATTCCTCACGGGTCACAAAGCCCGGCCCGGCTTCATCCCATGGGCGTTCTGACCAGTAGAGTTCCTTCCCGTCTTGAACAATGGTCGCCGGAGCGGCGGCAGATTGGGCAGCGCCGGCCGCTGTTGAACCGCCCATAGCCAGCAGCGAGGCAATCACCGAGGCGGCTGCCCCCAAAAGCGCTCCAATCACCGGTATTGCTAAACTGCCCACAATGATTTCTTCGGGCAGCGCGAAGGAATCGGCGTTGTTTTCCGTATCGCTGTCTGTTAAATCCAAAGGCTGCGGCAGATTTTGCGGCGGATTGACGGGTGCAGACTCCAACTCAGGCGGCGCCAGCGGTTGATTTTCGGAAGGTTTGGCTTCGGGAAGCGGTGGTTCAACCCCCGTCCCCGGCAAATTTTCACTGGCAACGGCGTAAAATGTTTCGGCAACAGCCTGCATATCGTAATGACGGTCAATAAATTCGTTGGCGCGAACTTCAAATCCGAATCTTAGAAAACTGAATTGAAGTTTCCGATCGGTATCCAGCCATTCAAAGGTATAGGTGCTCTCGTTTTGTGAAAGCAACGCCGGATGGCCATAAAAGTTCATGCTTTGTCGGATGGGATCGGATTTGCGAGCGCTGAGGATTTCAGCGGATGGGTTCGGGAAAATTTGGAAAAAAGCCTGTTCAAAATTGCTGTATCCATCTGCCGCTGGATTTCCTTCCTTGTAGTATTCCTCGATACACAGCGAACAGGCAGAATAGATGGTATATCCTGAAATTTCAGTACAAGATTTCTCCTTTCCGGGTATCCCCGCTCTGGATACGACCTCGCGAAGGATTTGGCGGCATTCCTCCTCGGGTGGAAGGGATTGTGCGGAAACCGGCCTGACCAGGACGGGCAAGAATATCACCATGACCGAAAGTACCAGCCCAGCCAATGCTTGAATAAAAATTTGCCGGGGTTTCTTCATATACACACTCCTGTACACACTCCTGAATTCGATTCGAAGTTTTTGCGATTGACTGCGGGCAGCCCGCTCGCCTCAACCGCCCAAAACACAAAGCGCAATTGAAAGGAAGGATTTTCAGTTTTCTGCGAAATTGTGGAAAGGACTGCGCCGTTTGAAGTTCGGTTTCCTCCCCCTGCGCCATATCCTGGGCGGAGAATCAACCATCCGCCCAAAGGATTTTTCTAAAAACCGATTGAGCAGATCATCTACGGCAGGCGGCGACTTCTGCCGCCACCCCAAACGGGATGTCTGAAGGAAAAACTTTCAGGAATGATCATAGCAGAGGTTAATGAAAATTTCAATCGAATGCGACTGATGTTGGGACATTTGTTAGGATAATAATGATAGAGAGTGGCCTAACCCCAGAACTCTGCTATACTTATACCATATCTCCAAGTCCTTCCAAACCTTTCGGAAGGGTTTGTGGTTTTCAAGCAACGGCTGTCACTCAAGGGGATCGGCATGGCAAGACTGGAAGATTTGAAACAGGGGGCGCGGGTCAAGGGGATTCACCCATCCGGAGCAGTTACCGTCATTGATGTCAAATGGTTCGGTTCGGATGTAGTTCAACTGACCTACCAGAATCAGAACGGTCAGCCCCAAATGGAACTCATTTACCGCGACCGCGAAGCGGACCTTGAAGTGATCGAGGCGGGCGTACCGTGGGCGTTCGATGCCGACGGCCAGCTCTTTCGCCTGGTGTCGGAAGCCTACCGCATTCGGATGGCGTATCTTTTTGACCCATGGATGGCGGTACATCTTTCCCTGATTGAACCACTGCCCCATCAAATATCGGCTGTCTATGGCGAAATGCTGCCCCGCCAACCGCTGCGTTTTTTGCTTGCCGATGACCCCGGTGCGGGCAAGACGATTATGACCGGGCTTTTCATTAAAGAGTTGATGCTGCGCGGCGATTTGGACCGCTGCTTGATTGTTGCCCCCGGCAACCTGGTGGAACAATGGCAGGATGAGCTGTTCCAGCGTTTCCAATTACCCTTTGAAATCCTTACTAACGACCGCATAGATGCAGCCCGAACCGGAAATATCCTGCAGGAAATGAATCTGGTGATTGCGCGGCTGGACAAGCTCAGCCGCGATTCCCAGCTGCAAGAAAAACTGCAGCAGACCGAATGGGATCTGGTGGTAGTTGACGAGGCGCATAAGATGTCGGCATCCATTTTTGGCGCACAGGTCAACTATACCAAACGCTACCGCCTAGGTCAGTTGTTGACCCGTCAGGCGCGGCATGTTCTCTTCCTCACCGCCACCCCGCACAACGGCAAGGAAGAGGATTTTCAGATGTTCATGGCGCTGCTGGATGCCGACCGCTTTGAGGGACGCTATCGCGAAGGGGTGCATGATACCGATGTTTCGGACTTGATCCGCCGGCTTTCTAAAGAGCAGCTGCGTAAGTTCGACGGCACCCCCCTCTTTCCTGAACGGCGGGCATATACGGCGACCTACAAACTTTCCGATTTGGAAGCCGCATTGTATGAGAGAGTGACCGCTTATGTCCGCCAGGAGTTCAACCGCGCCGACAATCTGGAAAGCGACCGACGAGGCACGGTCGGCTTCGCGCTGACCATGCTGCAGCGCAGGCTGGCATCCAGCCCGGAGGCAATTTACCAGTCGCTTCGCCGCCGTAGGGAAAGACTGGAAAGCAAACTGCGCGAAATCCGGCTGATGAAACGCGGCGTTGAAGTTCAACAAAATATCTTCAAGGAAGTCCCTACCCTTAACGAAGAAGTATGGGAAGACTTTGAAGATTTGCCTGAGGAAGAAGCCGAGCAAACCAACCAGACTATTTTGGACCTGGCAACAGCGGCGCAAACCATTTCAGAATTGCAAGCCGAAATCCAAACCCTGCAAGAACTGGAAAAATTAGCCGAACAGGTGCGCCGCAGCGGGGTGGACCGCAAATGGAGCGAACTTTCCCGCCTGCTGCAGGAGCAGTCGGAAATGTTTGATGCCGGCGGGCAGCGGCGTAAACTGGTCATCTTCAGCGAACACCGCGACACGGTGAATTACCTCGCCGATAAAATTCGCAGCCTGCTGGGCAAACCGGAAGCCGTGGTCACCATTCACGGCGGGATGCCCAGAGAGCAGCGCCGCGCCGTTCAGGCATCTTTCGTACAGGATAAAAATGTGCTGGTTTTGGTAGCCACTGACGCCGCTGGCGAAGGCATTAACCTCCAGCGCGCGCACCTGATGATTAATTATGATTTACCGTGGAACCCTTCCCGCCTGGAACAGCGTTTTGGGCGCATCCACCGCATTGGTCAAACCGAAGTATGCCACCTGTGGAACCTGCTTGCGGGAGAAACCCGTGAGGGCGATGTCTATATCCGCCTGCTGCAAAAAATTGAACAGCAGCGTCAGGCGCTGGGCGACGGCGTGTTTGATATCTTGGGTTCGATGTTTAAGGAAGTCAGCCTGCGCCAACTACTTTTGGAAGCCATCCGCTACGGCGACCGGCCTGAGGTTCGTCAGCGGTTGTACGAGGCAGTGGACAATGCCGCCGATCAACACCGCATCAGTGAACTGCTGGCGGATTATTCCCTCGCTCACGATACTTTGGACACCAGTCAAATCTTCCAGATTCGCGAGGATTTTGAACGCGCTCAGGCGCGCCGTTTGCAGCCGCATTTTGTTGCCGCCTTTTTCAAAGCCGCTTTTGAGCATTTGGGCGGCAGTATTCATCCGCGCGAGTCCAAACGGTACGAGATTACCCGCGTTCCCTCCGTCATTCGCGAGCGCGGGCGACTGCTGGGACGCGGGCTTGTGCTACAGCGTTACGAACGGGTGACCTTCCACAAGGATGAAATTAACCTGCCCGGCAAACCCACTGCCGAATTTTTGTGTCCGGGACATCCTTTGATGGATGCGGTCATTGATCTCATTCTGGAACGTTACCGCCAGTTACTGCGTCAGGGTGCCTATCTGGTTGATCCGAATGACCCGGGCGATCAGGTGCGCGCATTGTTTTACCTGGAGCATTCCATTACATCCGGCAGTGAGCCGCGCCGCGAGATTTCCCGCCAGCTGCAGTTCATTGAGATTTGCCCGGCTTCTCATGCTCCCCAGGCCGATATTCAAATTGCCGACGCCGGCCCGGCACCGTTCTTGAATTACGAACCCCTCAAGGAGGAAGATCTTCCCCTCGTTCGGCAAGCGCTTCAAGAAGCGGCCTGGCTGAAAGAAGACCTCGAAGACCGCGCCGCATCCTACGCCGTCCAGAACCTGGTGCCGCGGCATCTGGGCGAAGTAAAAAAACGACACCTTGAAACGATTGACCGCACTTACCGCGCCGTCAAAGACCGGTTGACCAAAGAAATTGCTTATTGGGACCACCGCGCCGCCGAACTGCGCGCTCAGGAACAGGCCGGCCGCCCCAATGACCGCCTGAATTCCGAAAAGGCGCGCAGCCGCGCTGATGAACTGCACGGACGCCTGCAGCGCCGCCTGGCGGAGCTGAACGGCCAGCGCCATCTGGCCGCCCCGCCCCCGCTGGTCATCGGCGGAGCCATTGTCATTCCGGCTGGACTGTTGGCGTGCCTGGAGGGCCGCACCAGTGAAGAGGTCGGCTTGTTCGGCAGCCAGAACCGCAGCCTGATCGAAAAAGCCGCCATGCAGGCGGTGATTGAAAATGAAATCCGGCTGGGTTATCAGCCTGTGGATGTCAGCGCTGCCAGACTGGGCTGGGATATTGAATCGCGCATCCCTCAAAGCGGAAAACTGCGCTTCATCGAGGTGAAGGGCCGGGTGCAAGGCGCGGCGGCCGTCACCGTCAGTAAAAACGAAATTTTGGCGGCGCTGAACAAACCCGATGATTACCTGCTGGCGGTGGTGGAGGTTGACCTCGACAACGGGCAGCCTGCAGCGCAAAAAATCCACTACATCTCCCGCCCCTTCCAAAACGAACCCGATTTTGCGGCGACCAGCGTCAACTTTGACCTTGCCAGACTGCTCAAGCAAAAGTAATTCCAATTTTTCAAAAAGCGCAGTTTACAAAGTACGAGGAATTGGTTTCGTTTGGTTGATTTCAAAGGTTTTCGATCCGAAAGGTGGGAAAAAATGAAAAGTAAACCGGATTATTTCGACAAGATTAGAAACCGAAGCCTTGCTCGCTGGAATAAGCTTGAAAACGACCCGGAACTGGCGGCCCCCTGGTGGCAGTTGTTTAACCAGATTCAGAGCCCCAGGCACGTCATTTCGGAGCTGCTTCAAAATGCCGATGATGTTTTGGCTGATCAAGCCAATATCCAGGTTCAAGACGATGTTTTCCTTTTTCAACATAACGGTAAAGATTTTCGAGAAGAGGACTTTGAATCGCTTTGCCGTTTTGGATATTCGAACAAGCGCAAACTTCATACCATTGGCTTCCGCGGCATCGGTTTCAAGTCCATTTTCAGCCTGGGAGAAAGGGTGGAAGTTTTTTCTCCTTCTCTTCAAGTTGCTTTTGACAAAAAACGTTTTACCGAGCCAATCTGGCTGAACAGTGATGAAGTTTTTAATTCCCTTACGACCATTCGGGTGAGATTTGATGACAAAAAAATTGCAGACTTAGTTAAGAAAATCCTCTCTTCCTGGATCGAAAATCCCGTTTCTCTGTTATTTTTTCAGAATATCAAATCACTTTCCCTCAATGGCACGGTCATCCGTAAAAAAGTCATTCGTAAAGGGCCGGTAAAAAACAGCCAGTGGGTTTCGCTCATCTCGGGTAATACCTCCAAAGAAGTGTTAATCATTTATTCTTCCCCTAGGGGGGTAAGTGAGGAGATTCAGCAAGAGGTGAAAGAAGAAAGAAACGACCCCGAATTTTCTGTTCCTCCCCTTGAGATCAGCCTGGTTTTGGGTCTGGAAAGGCAGCAAATTTACGAAGTACTGCCAACCAATGTCGAGCTGTACTTGCCTTTTTCCATCAATGCCCCCTTTATTCAAGATCCAGCCCGCACCGGCATCAAAGATCCGTTGAAATCCCCTTTGAATTACTGGCTTCTGCAAAGCGCTGGGGAATTGGCTGCCAGCTCTTTTGTAGAGTGGCTGAGTAATGAGAAACTATCGCTTGATGAGCGTTCTGGTGCCTATGACCTGCTGCCTGATCCACAAATTCCGCAAAACAGCGGTATTTCGGCTGAATGCAGCCAGCAGATTGTCAATGCTTTTGCGGAATTCCATTCCGATCAGAATGTGCTCTTAACCAGTCGTGGTTCGCTGTCCAACCAGCAGGAATGTCTTGGCCTGGATGCCGACCTTTTGAAAGTGTGGAATTCGGAGTACCTGGTCTCGAAATTTGGCAGTGGTCATCGCTTTGTGCTGGCAGAGCAGGTTTCAGTTCAAACCAGGACAAAATTGCAACAGTGGAATCTGCTGAACAGGGTCCCTCCCAGAGAAATTTTGAAGAACCTTGCTAAAGAAGAGGCACCGCCTAATCCGGGGCGGGAAAGTCTGAAGCACCTGTGGAATTACGTGGGCGGCGAGCTCGAAAGCATGGGGTATTTTAAAAAAGAGATTCTTAAAAAATTGAGAATTATCCCCGCGCGAAGCCGTAAAGAACTTTATCCTGCCAGCCAGATGTTGATGCCCAGCAAAAAGGATAAACAGCTGAAGCCGGAAGAGTTTCGATTTCTCCAGAGGCATCTGATTTTGATGGACGAGGAGTGGTATTCCTATATTCAGCATCTTCAAAATATTCCATCAGACCAATTAGAACCCTTTGAGATTCGGATCATCAATCTATTCAAGGAACTGGGACTGGAATCGGCTGCTTCTCTGGAGAAAGTGATTCAGGAAGCGGTAAAGGACATTTTTTCTCTGGCCGATCCTTCGCAGGACGGCCTGGAGATTGCCAGAATCATTGCCCGGCTCAATATTGAACCGCCGCAAGATTTCAAGTTCCTCTGTGCAGACGGGCAGTGGCGTTCGGTTCGCGAAACGGTGCTCTCCATGGATGAAATGGAATTAGAGAGATTACTTTTACCGTCTTACAGGAAATGGGCAATCAGTGATCAGTACGAGCAGGGATTAAGCGGCACAGACTTAACTACCTGGTTGAATTGGAAAAATTCCATCAAGAGCTGCCTGCATCGGTTCATAACCCCCTTCCAAAAATTGGTTGAGGGCATCAAGAGCCAAGAAGATTTTCGAATATTTTGCAAAAAAAGGGGTTCTCAATTTCTAGGGTCGTTCCCCGTACAAAACCCCGTTTTTGGAGTTGAAGATTGGGATTTTCCAGATGATTTGTGGCAGCATTGGGAAACCGTATCCCAAACACAACCGCAGGTCTGGAGCGATATCCTGCGGTTAATTGCAGAGGATTGGGAGAATGGCTGGAGCAAGTATACGAAAATCAGCGCATATCAATGGGGTTGGTCGAATCGTCATGATTTAGATGTGAGAAATGTAATGCCGGGCTGGGTGATCAAACTGCGGCAGTTGCCCTGTTTGCCGGATGATTACTCAAATTTCCACCACCTGGCAGAATTGTATGTGCGCAATCAATACACCGCCCCTCTCGAAAATGTTGAGCGGTTCGTCCATCCGGACTTTGATAATGAGACCTTTTTACCTCTGCTGCGATTGTTGGGGGTACGGGAGAGACCCGAAGATGTCGGCAAGCTCATTCAAAGGTTGCGCGCGCTTTCCGAAAGTCCGCAGCCGCCTCTTCCTGAAGTCATTCGAATTTATGACGCGCTGGAGCGCGTCCTGTCCTATCTCAGCAAAGGGCAGCTGGAATCTATCCAAAAAACTTTTGCGGAGCAAAAATTGATACTGGGGGAGAATCGCCACTGGTATTCCAGCTGTGAAATCTATCAGGAAAATCCACAAAAAATTCCGGGACTTCAAATCATCCTTCCAGACGTGGCATCTAAGAGTTTGTGGGACCGCTTGAATGTGGTCAAGCAGCCAACCGCGCAGGATGCGCTGAAGTGGCTGATGAGTTTATCACTTCGCGTTTCGTTGACCGAGGAAGATGCAAAGCGCGTGGCGGCTATTCAGCGTCGCTACCCGGAGCAGGTTTATTTTGACTGCAAGCGCTGGTTAAACCTAAAAAGAGAATTGTGCTCTGTTGTGGAGATGGAATGGATTGCAGAAGACCTTGATCAAGGCCGTAATTTATTTGATTGGGCACTGAGAAAAACCGCCGATTTTTCGATGATATCCAACCCGGCTCAATTTTTGGAACAGACCGGACTGAAGCGGCTGGCAAATGTTCTTCAATATAAAATTCATGAATACCGAAACCCGCATTATGTACCCAACCCCGAGTGGATTCCGGCCCTGGCCAAAAACCTGCTGCGCATCCAAAGCCCCAAACAAAGTAGCGTTTCAAACTCGGGCGGAATGCTGGATTTTGACAACCTTCGCCAGCAGGCTCAGCGGTTGTCGGAAACCCGTTTGCTGCGCGTTCAACCGCTGCAAGCGACCCCTTATATTGAAGGCCAGCAGGCCGGTTACCCGATGGAATCGAAAGTGTTGTGGCATCAACTTTTTTTGCTTTTGTTGGATTCTCCCGAAAATCATATTAATGATATGGTCTCAGCGGTTACCCTGCCCTTCAAAGATGCCCTCATCCAAAAGGCAATTGAATATTCCATAGACCGAGATGCAGCCTGGATTGACAACTATTTTTCCACTTATTTCGTACTTTCCGAAAACCCGCAAGAAGCCGCATCTTTTCTGGAAAATGCGGACAGGCCGGAAAAGGACGAGGGAACGGAAGTCCCCCGCTCTGACTTTGTTACCAAACCGATTGAATCCACAAGGACAGGGTTTGAGGACGAATCGTTCGAGAAGGAAGCGGAAGATGATCTCCAAAGCAGCCAACAAACGCCCACCCAGCGGCAGCCCAAACCGCCGATGAAGCCCGAGGAAAAGTTTTCTCTATTTATTCATCAGGAAGGTTTTCACTGGCAGAAGCACAAAAAAACCTTCACACGGCTGGACGGGCACGAAATTTACAAAGAACAGGGCGTATTTCCTTTTGTTGAGTACGACCCGCAGGGTTTTGCCGTCAGGCGGTTTCGGCTACTGGAAGGTGACCTGAAGAAGGGCGTGGTGATTCCCGCCGAAGTCATCGAATTGATGCGCTCGTCGCAGGCCGATGAATACCTGCTGGTGGTTCAGCAGGAAAATGATTTTGTGCTGTATAATTGGGCGCACCTTTCCCTTTTGCTCAGCCAAAATCAGCTGATTTTGCAGCCCGCCGCTTACCGGCTAAAAAGCACCTGAATCGCGCTTTGAAAAATTGGTTCCGATGCCCCAAGTGAGATGCCGATGTCCAAACCGACCCGCAAACTGATTGAAGTTGCCCTGCCGCTCGAAGCCATCAACCGCGAATCGGCGCGCGAGAAATCCATCCGCCACGGCCACCCCAGTACACTGCACCTGTGGTGGGCGCGCCGCCCGCTAGCCGCCTGCCGCGCCGTGCTGTTTGCGCAGCTGGTGGATGACCCCGCCGAATACATCGGCGACCCGCGCAAAGCCGATGAAGAGCGCCAGCGCCTGTTCCGCCTTATCGAGGAGCTGGTTAAGTGGGAAAACCTGAACAACGAAGCCGTGCTCGATAAAGCCCGCCTGGAAATTGCCCGCAGTGTGGCGCGTAATTTGGGGCTGCCCGTGCCGGTCGGCACTCAGGCAATTCGCGAATTTCTGGCCGAAAAGGCCCCGCCGGTGCTCGACCCCTTTGCCGGCGGCGGCTCGATTCCGCTGGAAGCCCAACGCCTGGGGCTGCGCGCTTACGCCAGCGACCTGAACCCGGTGGCGGTGCTGATCAACAAAGCCCAGATTGAAATTCCCCCGCGCTTTGCCGGCCTGCCGCCGGTCCACCCGCCCGAAGCCGCCGCTCCCCGCCGCGCAGGGGTGAAGGACAAAGCCGGGCAGGATGAACTCTGGCAGAAGGAATGGCCGGGCGCGGCCGGTCTGGCCGAGGATGTGCGTTACTACGGGCAGTGGATGCGCGCCGAAGCCGAAAAGCGCATCGGGCATCTTTACCCCAAAGTGAACATCAGCCGCGAGCTGCTGGCCGAACGCGCCGACCTGCGCCGGCAGGGGCTGCAGGCCGGCGATCAGCTGACCGTCATTGCCTGGCTGTGGGCGCGCACGGTGAAGTGCCCCAACCCGGCCTGCGGCGCGCAGATGCCGCTGGCAGCCTCTTTTACCTTATCCACCAAGAAAGGCAAGCAAGCCTGGGTAGAGCCAATTGTTGACCCTGTCCGAAAACAAATCGGGTTTACCGTCCGCACAGGTGAGGGCAGCCCACAGCCAGCCCCCAAGATTGGGCGCGGAGCGCAGTTCCGCTGCCTGGTCTGCGGGCAAATTGCGCCGGAAGATGCCGTTCGGGCTGAGTTCAAGTCCAAACGCAACGGGGCCCAGTTGATGGCTATGGTTGCTGAGGGCAGCAATGGGCGTGTTTACTTGCCTCCCAACGAAGAGTATGTGCGCATAGCCAAAAGCGCACAACCTGCCTGGATGCCCGAAGAGGAAATGAACACCGAGACGCCCAACTTGGTGAGCGGACGCGGTTACGGCATCACCCACTGGCATGAGCTGTTCACCCCGCGCCAGTTGACCGCCCTGACCACCTTCAGCGAGCTGGTGGGTGAGGCGCGCCAGAAGGTGCTGGAAGACGCCCGCACCCGCCGCGACCGCGACCCGCAGGCCTACGCCGATGCCGTCGCCACCTACCTGGCGTTTGTTTTAGACAAGCAAGCTGATTTAGGAAACGCTTTAAATAGGTGGGAGCCAATTGCTCAATGTCCGCGTCAGTTATTTGCTCGTCAGGCAATTCCGATGGTGTGGGATTTTGCTGAAGGTAATCCCTTTGGAAAAAGCTCGGGTTCTTGGGAAGTGCTTCTTGATAATTTAATGCGTAGCTTTAGTTCTTCGTTATTTAATTTTGAGCGTTTTGCTAATAGCAAGGTGATGCAAATGGACGCAATGGAGTTATCAGGGGTTGAATCGGCATTGATTTCAACTGACCCGCCCTATTACAACAATATTGGCTATGCAGATTTATCCGATTTCTTTTATATCTGGCTCAGAAAATCTCTTGGATCTGTATATCCCAACTTATTTGCAACTTTTTTAGTTCCCAAAAGTGTCGAATTAGTTGCCACGGCTTATCGTTTTGAGGGAAATAAACAAAAAGCAAAGGATTTCTTTGAAAGTGGCTTAAGGAGTGTTTTCTTGAAATTTATTCAAACCACTGTATCAAATTATCCAATTACCATATATTACGCATTCAAGCAATCCGAAGAGGACATCGCCGATGAAGGAGTTCAAATTAACGGTCGAACTTCCACAGGTTGGGAAACTATGCTATCCGCTCTTTTGGAAACCGGCTTCCAGATTACCGGCACCTGGCCGGTGCGTACCGAAATGGATAGCCGAATGGTTGGGCAAGGTACAAATGCCCTTGCCTCTTCCATCGTTCTGGTCTGCCGGCCGCGCCCGACGGATGCGCCCACCCTCACCCGGCGCGAGTTCCTCGCCGCGCTCCAGCGCGAACTGCCCCCCGCCCTGCGCGAACTGCAAAAGGGCAGCATTGCCCCGGTTGACCTGGCGCAGGCCGCCATCGGGCCCGGCATGGCGGTTTTCTCGCGCTGCAAACAGGTGCTGGAAGCCGACGGCTCACCCATGCGCGTGCGCACCGCCCTCGCGCTCATCAATCAGGTGCTGGATGAATACCTGACCGAGCAGGAGGGCGAATACGACGCCGATACGCGCTGGGCGCTGGCCTGGTACGAGCAGTACGGCTTCAACGAAGGCCCATACGGGGATGCCGAAACCCTCTCGCGCGCCAAAAACACCAGCGTAGAAGGCATGACCGAAGCCGGCATTATTTGGGCGCGGGGCGGCAAGGTGCGCCTGCTGCGCCGCGATGAACTGAACGGCAGCGGCGGCGGCAGCGCATGGGACCCGTCCAAAGACCGCCGTCCCACCGTTTGGGAAGCCGTCCAGCACCTTGTCCGCGCGCTGGATAAAGAAGGCGAACAGGCCGCCGCGCAGCTGCTCGCCCGGCTCGGCGGGCTGGGCGAAACCGCCCGTCAGCTGGCTTACCGCCTGTACAGCCTGTGCGAACGCAAAGGCTGGGCGCAGGAAGCGCTCGGTTACAACATGCTGGCTGCCGCCTGGCCGCGGCTCAAAGAGCTGGCCGGCAAAGGCGCAGCCCAGGAGAGGATGTTGTAACCGCTTGCCGTTCCGCCGGCAGCAAAGCCGCGCCGGAAGCCCCGGCATTTTTTTCTTCAGGTCTGCTTGCGGCGCAGAAACCAACCCCTACCAACCTGCTCCAAAATCACTTTGGGAATGTTGGGGAGGAGCAGGCGGGGGCAAAATCGCTCGATTTAACGCACAAGTGGATTAGTCCGAATAGACCTCGCTCAGCACCCGCCGGCTTTTGTTGGAACATTTTCGACTGTGAGAAAACCAAAAAATCCCCCTCTCTTGGGCTTGCCCAAGGCGGCGGCGCACGGTTAAAATAAACGCAAGTTTGCGAACATCACCAAACGGGGAGGGCAATCATGGAAACCAAACAAAACGATGAATTGCAGAAGGAAGCCATTCGCAAAATCTGCGAGGAACGAAACATCACAGAATTGGTGCACTTTACACACATTGATAACCTGATCTCTATTCTTGATAAAGGGTTGATGACGGTTGAGGAATTAGAAGAATCTGGAGTGAATTATAAAAAATCTGACCATCAAAGACTCGACGGCCAAAAAGATGCTGTATCCCTGAGCATTAGCTTCCCAAATTATAAAATGTTCCACAGCAAGAGTGGTAGTCAAAAAGAAAAATGGGTGGTTCTTTCATTGCTCCCAAAAATTTTATGGGAATTTGACTGCGTTTTTTGTACGCATAATGCCTCAAGTCATAAAATAAGTCGTTACATTAATTTGCACAAGTTGTTCTCTAAAGGTGCCGATGCACTCGAGAGATTATTCGAAAATTATGATGATAAGGAACGCAGTCCAGAAATTCCGTCTTGTTATCCGACAAATCCTCAAGCTGAAGTACTCGTATTTGGTACGATTCCCTCGAGTTACATCCAGAAAATTTATTTTTACAATGGTGATGTAGCTAAAAGATGGGCTGAAAGTTTGAATCAAAGTCAAAAGGAAATTGCACGTAAATTTCTTGATGGTTTTTTAATTAACGAATATTATTTTTCACCGAGAGAGGATTACTCAAATTGGTAATTAACGTGAGTTCGGGATAAGATCAAAACATGGCAGGCAGTGCTGATTACCCCCACCTGCACCTCCCATATGCGCTAACTTAAGGGCAGAAATCATGGAATGAGGAATGGAGTGCAAGAGCTCTAACCCAGGTAGAATGTTGAAGACGGCGGCGCGGGGGGTCGCAAAGATA
>Ga0308395_1000289_pt1 | contig 43162 bp, 38 predicted proteins | sample Hotspr20SampleP4_FD_202097 | JGI IMG/M metagenome (GOLD analysis project Ga0308395, IMG submission 202097) | Hot spring phototrophic mat microbial communities from Mushroom Spring, Yellowstone National Park, Wyoming, United States - 20050930_P4 ... | reverse complement strand
TCTCGCAGATCTCTTTGAACCTATTCATACGTTCTTTTCCAGGGCAAACTCAACAATCCGGCGGGAGATGCGAAAGGTAGGAGCAAAGAGGAGCCCGTGACCCGCGGGAAACCAGCTGAGTTTCTTTGGGGAAGGTGCTGCTTCATAGAGGTCGAACGTACATCCCTGAGGTACAATTTCATCGTGGGTAGCGTTGAGGAAAAGAAGGGGAGCAGAAGAAAGATGCCTGACAGAAAAGAGAGGTTCAAAATCGTGGAAATCCTGCGTAGCTTCCCGGATAGGAATTCCCCGTCGCCGGAGGTCGTAGCGGATTTCCACGATGGAGTCAAGCATGCTCTCTGCGATGAGGGTTTCCAGGTTTCCACCCCCTACTACAAAGATAGCTTTTTGAAAACGTCGATATTCCCTGCATACCGTAACTCCCAGGATTGCGCCTAAACTCACGCCAAGAAAATAGATCGCTCCTTTATCGATTTCTTCCCAGGTTTCCAGAAATTCGAGGCTCAAGAGAGCACTATCGAGTGTTCTCCGAAACGCCAGAAGATCATCTTTGAGGTCGGTGGAAAGGAGGTCTCGTCCTTCTTTTCTTCTTTCTCCATGGTATTCCATATCGATGGCCAGAGCGGCAAAACCGTTTTTAGCAAATTCCTGAGCCAGAGGAAGGAGATTTTCTTTACTTCCCCGGTAATAGTGGAGGAAGAAGAACGTGGGATAAGGGGGTGAGAATTTGCGGGGCCGGAGAAAAAGAGCCGGAAGAGAGGGGGTGAGTTCCAAACGGAAGAGGGTATAGGTGTGGTGTTCTTTGTACAGGGTAAAATGAGCGGGAAGCATGTGTTCGTCTCCTCTTTTTGTAGTTATATCTGATAGTTTTTGTTATAATTCTTTTAAATGATTATATAACAAATTTACTGCAGTTTCACTCACGAAAGGAGGTGAGAGGGAAGGGAGGGCTACAGAAAGAGCTGTTGCGTTTCATTTTTACCTTGAAAATCCTGAAGGGGGTGAACTGAGTGAAGAAAATCGTTTTGGTAATGGTGGTTGCGGTGTTTGTGTCGGTGGTTCTTTTGGGAGGGATGGCCTGGGCAGCAAAATATCGCTTTACTTTCATTTCCCACGCTGGAGAAGAGAATCCCTTCTGGGCAGCGGTATACCGTGGAGCCCAGGATGCGGCAAAGCTTTTAGATGTTGACTTTATGTTTGTGCGGCCGAAAGAGGAGGGCGATCTCCCGGCACAACTTGCACAGTTTGAAGCCACTCTGGCCCAGAAGCCAGATGGGATCATTGCTACCATTCCTCACCCGGAGATGTTCGATGCCGTGATTCAGAAAGCTATCGACATGGGTATCCCGGTTATCTGTTCCAATACCGATGATCCGGAGGGAGCAGCCGGTAATGCTCGACTTTCCTATATCGGTCAGGATTTGGTTCAGGCGGGGTACTTCCTGGCCAAAAAGGTAACGGAAGGTCTTCCGGCAGGAGAAAAGTACCACTTCCTGATCAGTGTTGGTGGTCCAGGGTTGGTGTGGGCCGAGCAGCGGGCTAAGGGTATCACCCAGTACCTTGATGAGATCGGTTATACGTATGAACGCCTTGATACCACTATGAAGATGGATGTAGCACAATCTCGTATTCAGGCGTATCTTCAGGCCAATCCGCAGACCAAGGGCGTTATCGCCGTGGAATACAACCATGCTTCGGCGGCCAAAGCAGCCAAAAACCTTGGGTATAAGCCTGGAGATCTCCGCATCGGTGGATTTGACCTGGTACCGGAAGTACTGGCGGAGATCAAGAGTGGATACATCAAACTGACCATCGACCAGCAACCGTACCTGCAGGGATTCTTACCCATTGTTCAGCTCTATCTCATGAAAGAGTACGGTCTGAGCGCCTGGGACGTGAATACTGGTAACGCGGTGGTGGATACTTCGAACGTCGATCTGGTGTTGGAACTCTCGCAGAAAAGGGTGAGATAATCGAAAAGGGGGAGGGTAAACTCCCCCTTTCCTTTTACGAAGGGGTGTTGCTATGCAGAATTCACCTTGGGCTTTTAACTGGAGAAAAATTCTCCTTCTTCGAGAGACCAGTAGTCTCATCATGCTCTTTGCAGTGATCATTGTCTTTTTTTCCATTGCGCCGCTCTTTTTGAGTAAAGAAAATGTAGGTGTGGTCCTCGAAATTATTCCCGAGCTGGGTATTGTCGCTCTGGGAGTAACGATGCTTATGATTACCGGGGAGTTTGACCTTTCGGTAGGTTCGGTATTCGCCTTCTGCCCCATCATGATGGCTCTCTTTATGGATTGGGGTATCAACGCTGTGGTAGCGGTGATTTTCGCTCTGATTATTGGAATAGGTCTTGGAGCGTTAAACGGATTCATCACCCTTACCTTTGGGATTCCTTCCTTTATTACCACTCTGGGAGCCATGCTCATCTGGCGGGGAGGGGTGCTCCTCATCACCGGTGGCTGGCCTCCACCTTTTCCGGTGGGGATGTCGACGGTAGCTCTGGTGGGAAGAGTGGGAATCCTGCGAGGCTCTCTTTTCTGGTTTGGGGTTATCACCGTTCTCCTCTGGTTCATTCTGGAACGTACCGATTTTGGAAACTGGATGTTTGCCAGTGGGGGCAATCAAATCGCAGCTCGAGCGATGGGTATCGATGTGCGGAAGGTAAAGCTGGCCAATTTCATGATTTGTTCCCTTCTGGCCGGTTTTGCCGGAATCATTCAATCTTTCCGGCTGGAAACCACCCTTCCTTCCATGGGAAATGGTCTGGAGATGGAAGCCATTGCGGCTACTGTCATCGGTGGGACAGCTTTGAGTGGAGGAGTGGGAACCCTCATCGGAACGGTAGTGGGTTCTTTTCTGATCCGCATGATCGACAACGGTCTCATTATGGCCCGGGCGCCCAGTTACTGGTTCCGGGTTTTTATCGGCATCGCTACCATTCTGGCGGTTATCCTGAATACCTTTGTTCGAGAAAGAGCCAAAAAGTTGAGGTGCTAACATGGAACGTGATGACTATCTGGTTGAGATGGTGAATATCCATAAATGGTTTTCCGGAGTCTGTGCTCTGAAGGGTGTGGACTTTGCGGTACGATACGGGGAAATCGTGGGTCTTTTGGGCGACAACGGTGCTGGCAAATCCACCCTGATTAAAATTCTTTCCGGTTTTTATCCCCCCGATGTGGGGAAAATCATCTTTGAGGGGAAAGAGCGGGCGTTTACTTCGCCTCGGGAAGCGAGGGCTCTGGGGATTGAGACCATTTATCAGGAAGCAGCCATGGTTCCCAAGATGAGCATCATGCGCAACATTTTCATGGGAAGAGAGCTTTCGAGGCTTAAAATGGCTTCGCTGGGGTATCTTGATATTGCTCGCATGGAAGAAGAATCGATGAAAGCCCTCGAAGGAGTGGGATTGCGGCTTCGCTCTCCTCATGCTTTGGTGGAAGAACTTTCCGGGGGCCAGAGACAGGGAGTGGCCATCGCCCGGGCGATGTACTTTAAATCGAAACTGGTGATTCTGGACGAGCCCACCAATAACCTTTCGGTAAAGGAGTCGGAAAAAGTTCTGGAATTTATTCGGGAGTTGAAAAGGCAGGGGATTTCCAGTATCTTTATCTCCCATAATCTCTATCATGTGTATCCGGTGGCGGACCGGATCGTGGTCTTGAGTCATGGAGAAAAAATCGGTGATTACTTCAAAGAGGAAACCTCGGTTGAGGAAATCACCAGGTTGATGGTTTTACCCTGAGCACAGATCTCCAAAGAGGGTATTCGGGTTCGCAGAGGGCCTTTGGTCGAGAGATGCCCGGCGTGGCCCTCTTGTTCTTATTTCCGGATCTCCTGAGCCCACGCTTTTCCTCTTGCCCGGAGGCTTTTGAGCGACCTGAAGGAGGAAACAAAAATCTTTTCGGCCACGATTTGAGCTCCTCTCTCCTGGAGCGCTTCTCGAAGGGTCTTTAAGGCTCTTCTTCCTCCCATACCGGCTTCGGTGATGAAGAGCGTAACCTTTTTACCCTTCCAGGACATTTTCTGGACAAAGCTCAAAAGCGGTGGGGCGATGTTGAAAGCCCAGACCGGTCCGCCCAGAATGATTTCCTGGAATGCATCAAGGTTTTGAATCCGTGAGGAAATGACCGGAAGATCCGAATCCCGCCAGTGGCTTCGTAGGGGCTTTATCCTAGCTTTACCCTGAGGACAGGTGATGCTTTCTATAGGAACCCGCAGTTCTTCGGCGATACCCTCTGCGACTGCTCTGGTTCTACCGGTCTGAGAAAAAAATACCACCAGTTTACTCATCCTGTTTTCCCTCCCGAGATTGATTTTTTAGGACTGATAAATTTCCTCGTCGCTCAGGAGCTGGAAACCATTGCGTTCCAGAACGCTCTGGGCCCGAGGCTGGTTTTCGACCTGGATTACCAGGACGGCTTTTTCACCGCTTTTTACCACGAATCCATAGGCGTCTTCGATGTTGACGCCGTTTTCGGCCAACACCCGGGCAACGCTGTGGAGGCTTCCAGGTTTATCTTCCATTACCACGGCGATAACTTCCTGAAGATAGGTGGGAATTCCCTGAGTTCTCAGAACTTCGTAGGCTCGCTGAGGGTTATTGACCAGGATTTTGATGACTCCGAAACCGTTGGCACTGGAGATGGTAATGGCTCGGATATTGATCGATTCCTGAGCAAGAATTCGGGTAATTTTCTCGATTCTCCCCGGCTTATTCTCGGCAAAGACGGAAATCTGATGAGCCATGTCATTTCCTCCTCTCACATTTGACGATGGTCAAAAACTCTTTGGGCTTTGCCTTCCTGGGTAGGAAGGGTTCCTGGTTCTACCAGGATTACCTCCGGAGTTACCAGAATTTCCGAACGGAGTTCAGCCTGGATGCGTTCCTGCAGTCTCTCTAATTTTTGCAGGTCTCCGAAGAAGAGCTCTGACTTGATTTCCACTTCGATGCGCATGATGTCGCGGTAATCTTCTCGCGCCAGGACAATACGGTAGTTGTTTCCGACCTCAGGAATGTTCATGAGGACTTTCTCGATCTGGATGGGGAAAATATTCACTCCTCGGAAGATGAACATATCGTCACTTCGTCCCTGGATGCGGGAAATGCGGCGGTGCGTCCGACCGCAAGGGCATGGCTCTGCCGTAAACGAAGCCAGATCCCGGGTGCGGTAGCGCAGGATAGGAGTAGCATCGCGATAAATGGTGGTGAGGACAATTTCCCCGACCTCTCCTTCTCGACACGGTTCTCCGGTTTTGGGATCGACAACTTCCAGGATGTAGTAATCTTCCCAGAGATGCATGCCGTTCTGGTAAGGGCATTCAAAAGCGACTCCAGGACCGTTCATTTCCGAGAGGCCGTAAGAATTGTAGGCTTTTGCACCAAAGGCTTCCTCGATTCTTTTTCGGGTTTCTTCGCTGTGAGGTTCTGCTCCGATGAGCATGATGTGGAGATTGAGATCCCTTTTGGGGTCCAGGCCTTCACTTTTGATGAGCTGGGCAAGAAGGAGGGCGTAGCTCGGGAGGATATGAACCACGGTAGTTTTGAAAAACTGCAAAAACCATATCTGTCGCTTGCTATTGCCGGTTCCGATGGGGATGGTCATAGCCCCTAACCTTTCTGCTCCATAATGCATTCCGAGCCCCCCGGTGAAGAGTCCATAGCTCATCATGTTCTGGAAGATGTCGGTCTTTCTGACGCCCACCATGTAGAGACATCGGGCCACCTGGTTCGTCCAGCGTTCCAGATCCTGGGCGGTATGGTAGATGACGGTAGGTGTTCCGGTGGTTCCTGAGGAAGAGTGGAGACGAACCACTTCTTCCAGGGGGACGGCCAGGAAATCAAAAGGAAATCCCTGCCGCAGGTCTTCCTTGGTGGTAAAGGGAAGGCGCTGGAGATCCTTGACGGTTTTTATTTTCCCTGGATCCACTTTGAGCTGGGCGAAACGTTGACGATAGAAAGGCGTTTTCAGGGCCTGACTGATGGTGTGTCTGAGACGTTCTTCCTGGAGCCTGGCAAGTTCCTCTTGAGGCATCGTTTCAATAGCTTTTTCCCAGTACAAGGTTTCTTCCTCCTTTGAAACGGAAACATTTTTGATATTCTCTCACATTTTGGTAGTCTTGCGCAACGGAAAATGGATTCGAGCAGCCAGGTTTCGCAGAGCCGGAAATTTTTCGGGATATTGCTGTGAAAACGATGCATGATAACCTTTCACCATGGGATGCTGTGATACAATACTATGGAAAGGAGTGTCCGGGACAGGCAATGAAGTCGGAAGACTTCTATTACCAGAAGTTGTGGATTTTTCTGGGTATCGCTCTGGGAATCCGCCTGATCCTTTCTACCCTGGTGTACGGATATCCCTCTGATATGGGTTGTTTCTCGGGTTGGTCGGAGCATCTCCTCAGGGTCGGTTTTTCTCGTTTTTACTCTGGGGAGATTTTTGCTGACTATCCCCCGGGGTATATGTACGTCCTGGCAGGAATTGGCGCGTTGCGCAGGGCTTTGAATTTGCCTTTCGATTCAAGCATATACCTTGCTCTGTTGAAAATGCCTGCCCTTCTTGCCGATATTCTTCTGGCTTTTTTGCTCTATCAAGTAGGGAAGAGGGCCTCAGGCCGGTGGGTAAGCTTTTTGGTGGCGCTGGCTTTCGCTTTGAATCCGGCGGTAATTTTGAACTCTGCTTTGTGGGGACAGATCGATTCTTTTTTTCTGCTCCCCCTAGCAGGGGGAGTGTTCTTGCTCTCGGCAAGAAGAGTGGAATGGTCGGTGGTGTGCTGGGTTCTGGCTTTCCTCATTAAGCCTCAGGCGCTGATTTTTGCGCCGCTCTGGCTTTTTGCTTTGGTAGAGCAAAAAAGTTTCTGGCTTTTCCTCAAAAGTACTCTTTTGGGGATAGGAACCTTTGTGCTCGGTAGCGTTCCTTTTGTGAATATTCGGACCATTATCGGAATATACCGGGGGACCATGGGTTCGTACCCCTATGCTACCCTCAACGCCTTCAATCTTTTTGCGTTTCTGGGAGGGAACTGGGTTTCGGATACAAGAAAGCTTTTCCTTTTCTCCTATCGAGGCTGGGGATATCTGTCGCTTCTTTTGATCGTTTTTCTCGCTGCTTTCTTCTTTTTCCGGATGAAAACTCAGGAGAAGTTTTATCTTGTGGCCTCTTTTCTCTCTTTTTCGGTCTTTCTCTTCTCCCATCGCATGCACGAGCGGTATCTCTTTCCGGCACTTTTTTTCTTCCTTCTGTGGTATCTCTTTGAACCCCAAAAGGAAATCCTCATTCTGCACGCCGGTCTCAGCGCTACCTTCTTCATCAACGTGGGTCTGGTACTCCTTTTTGTGCTTCTCTACGAGGTGTATCATGTGCCTCGATGGAACCTCTGGTTGCTCTTTGTCTCGGCGCTGAACTGTATTCTGTGGGGGTTTCTCCTCTGGCAGATTATAAAAAAATTGAAAAGTGAGGGAACTATAGGATGAAAAAATGGTTGCCGGCACTACTCCTTACCCTTTTTTCTCTGGGACTTTCCCTTTATCACCTTGGCTCAACGCAGGCTCCGGAAACCTTCTGGGAGCCACAAAGGGCAGGGGAGAGTATTGTGGTCGATCTGGGGAGCATAGTGGAAGTGGGGCGGATGGTGTTTTTCGGGGCCATCATCCGTCAGGGAAGTTATCGGGTGGCATATTCTGAAGATGGATGGAGCTGGAACGAAGGACCGGCCATAAAGCTCGAACAGGTCTTTCGCTGGGAACACCGTGACGGTTCGTGGAAGGGTCGATACTTCAAAATCATTGTGGATACTCCAGGGGGAATGCTCAACGAAGTGGGCTTTTTTGAGGCTGGGACCGGGAAATTGCTCTCCGTTCAGGGGGTACAGCCCTTCCCGGGCTCGGTGGCACCCTCACCTGGTTTTGAGAGGCTCTTTGACGAACAGGATACCGTGGTGTATCAGCATTCTTACCTCACCGGGACGTATTTCGACGAAATTTATCACGCTCGGACTGCCTACGAGCACCTGCATCGCCTGGAACCATACGAATGGACGCATCCCCCCCTGGGGAAGATCATCATCGCCCTGGGAATTGCTCTTTGGGGAATGAATCCTTTTGGTTTCCGGATCATGGGAGTTATCTTTGGGTCTCTGATGATTCCCCTTTTCTATGCCCTGGCATTGCTCACCCTGGAACGCGAAAAGTACGCCCTCTTTGCCGCCTTTCTCTTCACCTTTGAATTCATGCGCTTTGTTCAGGCCCGGATTGCCACCATTGACACCTATGTGGTCTTTTTCATCCTGGGAGCCTATTATTTCCTCCTGCGATACCTGAAGAATAGGGAGAAAATTGACTACCGGGCCCTTCTTCTGTCGGGAATTTTCTTCGGTTGCGGGGCGGCAACCAAATGGACGGTTCTCTACGCCGGCCTGGGAATGATGGTGCTCTTTTTCCTGGATCTTTGGAGGCGCTGGCGGGAAGATGCCTCTTTCAGAATGTTATTCTGGCAAAGGCTTTTCCCTTTCTGCATGGTGGCTTTCATTGTCATTCCGGTGGGTATTTATGCCCTGTCGTATATCCCGTATATCCTGGTCCCCGGCCACGATGTCTCGGATATCTGGAGGTACCAGGGGCAGATGTACCGTTACCATAAGGATCTTCGGGCTACCCATCCTTTCTCTTCGCCCTGGTGGGAGTGGCCGGCCATCATCCGACCCATATGGCTCTATATGGGAGAAGGGCTTCCGGAGGGTAAAATTGCCAGTATCGTCTCCATGGGGAATCCGGCTATCTGGTGGCTGGGTGCGCTCCTTATGCTGGCGCTCCTCTTTTTCCCGGTATTGCGAAGAAATGCAGCGCTTCCCTTTATTCTCCTGGGCTTTTTTTCCCAGTATTTGCCCTGGGTTCTGGTTCCCAGGATTACCTTTATTTATCACTACTATGGATGTGTGCCTTTTCTGATTCTCCTCATCGGTGCGTTCTTCTGTGGTCTTGAGGAACGTGACTCGCCGTATGCCCGATGGATGTGGGTCTATGTGCTTGCGGTGCTCTTCCTCTTTGCCATGTTCTATCCCATTCTTTCGGGAGAAACGGTGAGCCGGTTCTATGTAGCACGGTTTTTGCGCTGGCTTCCCAGCTGGACATTTTTTATATAGGGAGGAAGGAAGGAAGGATGGAAAAGGTGGTTTTATCGATTGTTGTCCCGGTATTCAACGAGGAAGCCGTTCTCTCTGAGACCTATCGTCGGCTCACTGCGGTTATGGAAAAGTTGAAAGAACCCTATGAGTTGCTCTTTGTCAACGATGGGAGTAAAGATAAAAGTGGGGTAATCCTTGAAGAGCTGGCCCAGAAAGACCGGCGGGTCCGGGTGGTCCATTTTGCGCGCAACTTTGGTCATCAGGCTGCCATTACTGCCGGCATGGACTATGCTCAAGGAGAGGCAGTGGTGGTCATCGATGCCGATCTTCAGGATCCCCCTGAGGTGATTCTGGAAATGGTCGCTAAATGGCGGGAAGGGTATGAGGTAGTCTATGGAAAGCGTATCAAAAGGGAAGGCGAGACCTTTTTCAAGCGTTTCACCGCTTCGCTTTTTTATCGGTTCCTGCAACGGATGACGAACGTGGATATTCCTCTGGACACCGGAGACTTCCGACTCCTGGACCAGAAGGTGGTGGAAATTATGCGCCTTCTGCGGGAGAAAAACCGGTTTGTACGGGGTCTGGTGAGCTGGGTAGGCTTTCGTCAGATTGCCCTGCCGTATGTCCGGGAAAAGCGTTTTGCCGGAGAGACCAAATATCCTTTACGGAAGATGCTGAAGTTAGCCTGGGATGGGATCACTGCTTTTTCTGACAAACCCCTGAAAATTGCTTCCTACATTGGATTTACCCTTTCTCTTTTGAGTTTTATTTATCTCCTTGTGGTTTTGATCGGCAAACTCTTCGGCCAGAGCACCGTACCCGGTTGGGCTTCCATTGTGGTGATCAACCTCTTCTTTAACGGTGTGATTCTCATTATCCTGGGAGTAATGGGGGAGTATATCGGGCGGATTTATGACGAAGCGAAGAACCGTCCTCTCTATATCGTCGAAAAGGTGACCACCAGAGAAAATGAACGTTCGGAGTAATCTCATTCAGCTTACCAAATTTGGTCTCGTGGGTATAGCGAATACCCTGATCGACTTTGGAGTTTTTGTTTTCCTCCATGGGCGCCTCCAGGTTTTCTATGCTCTGGCACAGCTTGTTTCCTACTCCTGTGGAATGACCAACAGTTACTTCCTGAACAAATTCTGGACCTTCCAGAGTCGCAAAAAGATCCGGTTTGAGGAAGTGTTCAAATTTGTGGTGGTAAACCTGCTCTCTCTGGGTGTTTCTCTGGTGCTTCTCTATTTTGTGCGGGGACGGGGAAACTGGGGAGTGGTAGAGAGCAAGGTCTTCGCTACTACCGGGTCGCTGCTCGTCAATTTCCTGGGGAATAAATTCTGGGTTTTTGGAGAGGTAGGAAAGTAAAAGCGCCAAACGCGAGTCTTGTTTTTTCCTTCCCGGGTAGGATATACTGGGTTTGCGAAGTGAAAATTTCGGTGAGGGGGGATCGCCGTGGAAAAATTAGCCATCCTGGGAGGAAAACCGCTCAACAGAGATCCGTTTCCCATGTGGCCTGCTTTCTCGGAAAAAACCAAGAAAGAAGCCCTGCAACCCCTGGAAAATGGTCTCGTGAACTACTGGACCGGTACCAAGGGTATGGAATTCGAACAGAAATGGGCTGAATACTGTGGATGTCGGTTTGGTATCTCCACTACCAACGGTACCTCTGCGCTTCATACCGCTTTGGCTGCCTGTGAAATCGGTCCGGGGGATGAGGTAATCGTGACTTCTTATTCTTTCATTGCTTCGGCTTTCTGTGTACTTCAGGCCGGGGCAATTCCCGTTTTTGCTGATGTCCGAAGGGACACCCACACCCTGGATCCGGAGGACGTGGAGCGGAAAATTACCGCTCGCACGAAGGCCATTTTGCCTGTGCACCTTTACGGGATTCCCTGTGATATGGATCCTCTCATGGAAATAGCCCAGAAGCACGGTCTTTTTGTCATCGAAGATTGCGCTCAGGCCCATGGGAGTGAATACCGGGGTAAAAAAGTGGGGAGTATTGGCCAGGCGGGCTGTTTCAGCTTCTGTCAGTCCAAGCATTTTACCACCGGTGGAGAAGGTGGATGTGTAACCACCAATGACGAAGAGATCGCCTGGAGGGCGCGTTCCTTCCGGGACCATGGGTACGACGTGAAGGAGCGACTGCGGCTTCTGGAGATGGAGAAAAAGCTCTTCTATATCCATGAAAGGGTGGGCTTTAACTATCGCCTGACGGAAATCCAGTCGATTATCGGACTCTGCGAGCTGGAGCGCTTCGATTCTTGGAACAAGCCCCGAAGGGTGGCCATCGGGGAGAAATTACTGGATGCGTTTTCGGGTCATGAGGCCATTCTCTATCTTCCTCCCCATGGAAAAGAGGGGAGGTTCATTTCCTTCTGGCTTTTCCCCATCGTCCTCGATGTAGAGAAGATTTCCTGCAGCATCAAGGAATTCTGGCAGGCAGTGGAAGCCGAAGGAGTGCCGGTGGTGCCGGTGCTCTGGCCGCAGATGTACCGGGAACGAGCCTTTCTGGAGCACAACGGATTTGGACGGGTAAAGTTCCCCTTCCGTTCCCGCGAGTATACCGATCCCGATTCGGTGGCTTATGATCGGACCTTCTGTCCCAATGCCGCCTTTCTGGAGGAGCGCACCTTCTGTTTTCCCTGCCATCCGGTGTACCAGGATGACCATGTAGAGCTCATGGTCCGGGCCTTTGAAAAAGTTTATGCTTACTATAAGCGGTGAGGAGGATGGTGATGCAAAAGGTGCGCTTTGGGGTAGTGGGGGCAGGAGGTATTGCCCGCCGGCGAACCATTGGGGAAGTGCAGAAGTATGCTCAGCATGGGGAAATCTATGCCCTCATGGATGTGGATCAGAAACTCCTGAATGAAACCGCCCGGGAATTCGGAGTTGACAGAACCTTTTCTTCCCTGGAAGAGCTTTTACGGGAAGATATTGAGGCGGTATACGTGGCCTCTCCGGTGTATGCACACCACGCTCAGGTTCTGGCAGCGCTGCGGGCCGGAAAACATGTCTTGTGCGAAAAACCCCTGGCTCTGAATCGAAAAGAAGCTGAAGAGATGGCCGAACTTGCCGAAAAAACGGGCCTTCGGCTGGGTGTGGGTTATATGATGCGCTATAATGTCTATCACCGCAAGATCAAGGAGCTGATTACCGAGGGTGCATTGGGACGACTTGTAGCCGGGAGGGCGCAGCTCACCTGCTGGTATCCGCCCCTTCCGTTGGCCTGGCGACAGGTGAAGAAACTGGGGGGAGGCGGAGCGCTCATGGATATGGGGGGACATTGCATCGATCTTCTGGAATGGTTCCTGGGTAAAGCCAGAGCAGTCTTTGGATTTATCGATACCGTGGTTCACTCTTACGAGGTGGAGGATACCGCTACGGTGCTGCTCAAATTCGAGAACGGTGCTCAGGGAGTGGTGGATAATTACTTCAACGTTCCGGATAAAGCTGCCCGGAATCTTCTTGAAATTTATGGAACGAAGGGAGCCATCTTTGCCGAAAATACCATCGGTCAGGACGGGGGTGGAAATCTCTTCTTTTGCCAGGCTTCAGGGGAGATGTATGATGCTACCCAGAAAAGAGTCGAAGCCCCCTATGAGAAAATTACCCTCACGCCTGAGCCGCTCTACGCTCAAGAAGTAGACGCTTTCAGTCTCTGGGTCCGAGGAGGAGCAAAACCGGAAATCCACTATGAGATTGGGCTTCGAAATCTTCAGGTGGTCGAAGCAGCCTACCGTGCTGGCCGGGAAGGGAAGATGATAACGCTTGATGGGTATGCGTAGAACGAAAATTATCTGTACCCTTGGTCCTGCCTCGGCCGAGAGGCAAACCATCCGGGAAATGATCTGCTCGGGGATGGATGTAGCCAGGCTCAACTTTTCTCACGGAGAACCTTCCTGGCACCGGGCTACCGCCCGGATGGTGCGGGAGGAAGCCGAGCGTTTGGGAAAAGCGGTGGCCATCCTTCAGGACCTCCAGGGGGTCAAAATCCGAATTGGGGAGGTGGAGGGCGGAGCGGTGGAGCTCGCCGAAGGTCAAACGGTAGAGGTTCTTCCGGGTGAAGGTCTGACCACTGCCACACGGGTTTATGTGCGATATGAGAGGCTCCTGGAGGATGTGCAGGAAGGCGAAGCGATTCTTCTTGATGATGGCAATTTGCGGTTGCAGGTTACCGGGAAGGCTTCTACGAAGTTGATAACCCGGGTTCTTGAAGGGGGGACGCTACGTTCCCGCAAAGGGGTGAGTTTCCCGGCTACCCGGACTTCGGTGCGAACTTTTACCGAGAAAGATAAGAGAGACCTTCGGGTGGGGGCAGAAATCGGTGTTGATTATGTAGCCATTTCCTTTGTCAAAGATGCCAAAGATATCGAGCGCATGAAACGCTGGATGCAGGAGAAAGAAATTCCCCCTCTTCCCATCATTGCCAAAATTGAGAAACACGAGGCTATTCAAGCAATTGAAGAAATCTGCGAGGTGGCCGAGGGAATCATGGTGGCTCGGGGAGATCTCGGCGTGGAGGCTACCCTGGAAATGGTCCCGGTCTATCAGAAAAAACTCATGGATACCGCAAACAAAAAAGGGAAAATTGTTATCGTGGCGACCCAGATGCTGGAATCGATGCGGGAGTCACCGCGACCCACCCGTGCGGAGGCCACCGATGTGGCCAATGCCGTCCTCGATGGAGCCGATGCCCTGATGCTCTCTGCAGAGACTGCTACCGGAAAGTATCCGGTAGAGGCTACCCGGATGATGCGCGCCCTCATTGCCAACACCGAAGCCCACTTCTTTTCCCGGATACCGGTGGTGTACGAGGTGCGGGGTATTTTTCCGGAAGCCATCGTCGCCGGAGCGGTGCGTACAGCCTGTGATATCCGCGCCAGAGCTCTGGTCGTGTTTACGCAATCAGGATTTACTGCTTTTCTTCTGTCACAGCTTCGCCCGGCTATTCCGGTGGTGGCTTTTACACCTTCTGTGCAGACCTTCCATCAACTGGCCATGGTCTGGGGGGTCCTGCCCCGATTTCTTCCCCAGGAAGTGCGGCTTGACGATTTGCACTGTCTGAAAAATGCCGAAGAGGTTCTCTTGCAGGAAAACCTGGTCTGTCCTGGGGATCCGGTGGTTCTGGTAGCCAGCTCACCATTTTTGGGAAGCGGTAACCTCATTCGCCTGCACCGCATTGGGGATCCACTGGTATAGTTTTTATTGACAAAGCCATTTTCTTGTGTTAATAAAACCAAAAAACCAAAGAAGAGGAGTAAGCATGCTGGGGAATAAAAAAGTAAATTCGCAGAACCACCTGGAAATTGCTGGCATAGATGTGGTGGATCTCGCTGAAAAACTGGGCACTCCCATCTATGTTTTTGATGAACATATGGTGCGCGAAGCGATGCGGGAGTACCGGGAATCTTTCTCTCGCTTTTATCCCGATTTCCAGGTAGCCTACGCGGGGAAAGCGTTTCTGTGTTCCTACATGTGTAAAATCCTTGAAGAGGAAGGGTTATGGCTGGATGTGGTTTCTGGAGGAGAGTATTACCTTGCTTACACCAGTGGCTTTCCTACTGGGAACATCATCTTCCATGGCAACAATAAAACCGAGGAAGAACGGAAGTTAGTCCTCAAGGAAGGTATAGGTCGCTGGGTAGTGGATAGCGAGGGTGAACTGGAGGTTCTCCTTCAAGAAGCCAGGGAAATGGGGAAAAGGATCCCTGTGCTCTTCCGTCTCACCCCTGGGATTGACCCCCATACCCATGCCTATATCACGACCGGCAAGATTGACAGCAAGTTTGGTCTACCGCTTCTTGGGGGAATTGCGGAGCGGGTGATTGCAAGAGCGTTCCAGTCACCAGACCTGGAGGTTCTGGGGGTGCACTGCCACATTGGTTCACAGATCGATACTTTGGAGCCATTCTGTAAGGCTGCTCAGGTGACGCTCCAGTTCATGGATGATTTCCGCAAAAAATATGGTTATACCCTGCAAGAGCTCGATCTGGGTGGAGGGTTGGGGGTTCCCTATCTTGATGGAGATCGAAATCGGTTTCCTTCCATATCTTCTTATGTAGAGGCCATTACCAATACCGTGAAAGAAACCTGTCAAAATCTTTCCTATCCCTTGCCAAAGCTTTTCGTGGAACCAGGTCGCTCCATCGTGAACCTGGCAGGAAGCACCATCTACCGGGTGGGGACGGTCAAAGAGGTGCCTGGGGTGCGGAAGTATGTCGCGGTGGATGGGGGAATGACCGATAATCCCCGCCATATCCTCTATGGAGCGAAGTACCAGGCGATAGTGGGTAACCGGGTTCGGGGAGAAAACTTCGAAAAGGTAGCCATCGTGGGAAAATGCTGTGAATCAGGGGATGTGCTGATTCCGGAAATTGAGCTTCCGGAAATTCGGCCCGGGGACGTTCTGGTCGTCGAGGGAACCGGTGCCTATAACCATTCTATGGCTTCGAACTATAATTTGATTCCCCGGCCGGGGGTGGTATTCCTGAAGGAGGGAAAAATGGAGCTTGTGGTACGGCCGGAGAGCTTCTTTGACTTGGTGCGACGGGATCTGGTTCCGGAGTCTTCCGGTGAGGAGGGTCAATGAAATGGAAAGGATTCGGGTGCTTCTTTCCGGTGCAGCGGGAAAAATGGGGCGGGAAGTGGTCAGAGCGCTCTTTCTGGAAAAAGATATGGTGCTCGTGGGCGCATATGATCAGCGCGAAATAGGCCAGGATGTTGGAAACCTGGCCGGGATAGGGGCTGTGGGAATAAAAGTCGAAAGCGATCTGGAAAAAGTTGTGGTGGAAGGGAATCCCCAGGTAGTGTGTGATTTTACCCATGCCGATGCCTTGCGGGAGAACTTGCCCCGGTTTCTTGCCCATCGCCTCCATCTGGTTATCGGAACTACAGGTCTGTCGCTTCTGGAACTGGAGAAGCTCAGGAAGGATTGCGAAGTGCAGAACCTGGGGTGCATGGTCGCACCCAATTTTGCCCTGGGGGCAGTGCTCATGATGCATTTTGCTCGTCTGGCAGCCAGGTATTTTAAGCATGCCGAGATCATCGAATACCACCATCCTCAGAAGAAAGACGCCCCCTCGGGTACGGCTCTCAAGACGGCCGAAGGCATGGAAAAAGAGGGCATTGTTCTGGAGGATAAGGGTCAGGAGCTGGTGCCCGGAGCTCGTGGTGGGCAATACCACGGCCTTACCATTCACAGCGTGCGCCTTCCAGGTTTTGTGGCTCATCAGGAAGTTATTTTTGGAGGAGAGGGCCAGATTCTCACCATCCGCCACGATTCCTTAAATCGCTCTTCTTTCATGCCCGGGGTCATGATGGCCATCCGTAAAGTGGTGCATGAACCTCGCTTTTATTACGGTCTTGACGCCATACTGGAACTTTGAGGGGGTAAACCGGTGCGCTTTGTGAAGATGGAAGGTTTGGGAAATGATTTTATCGTCGTGGAGGAGCAAGAAATTGTGCCGTTTTCCTCTGCGCTACCGCTTCTTGCCACGAAACTATGTGACCGTCATTTCGGGGTAGGTGCTGACGGAGTCATTGTGGTCTGTAATTCCCAGCTGGCGGACATCGGTATGCGTATTTTTAATGCTGATGGAAGCGAAGCCGAAATGTGCGGCAATGGAATCCGGTGTCTGGCAAAATTCGTCTTTGAGCGAAGAATGGTGGGAAAAACCGAGTTTGCTGTAGAAACCAAAGCCGGTCTCATCTTTCCTCAAGTAGTGGCCGAAAACGGCCGGGTAGCGAAGGTAGTTGTCAACATGGGAAAACCACGTCTTTCTCCGCAGGAAATTCCGGTACATATCCAGGGAGATACCGTTGTGGGGAAGACTCTTCCGGTTGAAGAAAGAGTTTTCCATTTTACCGCCGTCTCCATGGGGAATCCCCATGTGGTAATTTTTGAGGTGCCCTCAAACTGGGAAGACTGGGGAAGAACGATCGAAATTCATCCCCTTTTTCCTCGGAGGACCAACGTGGAGTTCGTGGAGGTGGTCAGTCCCCAGGAAGCACGGGTTAAAGTGTGGGAACGGGGTGCAGGAGCTACCTTAGCCTGTGGAACCGGTGCCTGTGCAGTGCTGGTGGCTGGTGTACTCAATGGCCTTCTGGAGAAAGAGGCCAGAATTCATCTTCCGGGAGGAACTTTGCGGATATCATGGAAGGAAGATGGGAATGTGTATATGGAAGGAGAAGCACGAGAGGTTTTTGAGGGAAAAGTTTCTGAAGGGGTGATTAAGGAGTGGATGTCGCGGAGCGAATAAAGAATTTGCCACCGTACCTTTTTGCTGAAATTGAGAAGAAGATTGAAAAAGCAAAAAGAGAGGGCCATGATGTCATTGACCTGGGAATAGGGGATCCGGATTTACCTACCCCTCCGGTGGTGGTGGAGAGACTCTGTGGGGAGGCTCACAAACCTGAAAATCACCGTTATCCGTCCTACCGGGGTCTACAGGCTTTTCGGGAAGCGGTTGCTTCCTGGTACAAAAAGCGTTTTGGGGTTTCCTTTGATCCGGATAGGGAGGTGGTAGCCCTCATTGGCTCAAAAGAGGGTATTGCCCATTTTCCCTGGTGCATCCTGAATCAGGGTGACATCGTTTTGGCCAGTGACCCGGGGTATCCGGTGTACAAAATTGGGAGCATGCTGGCGGGAGGGATTCCTTTGCCTCTACCCTTGCTTGTCGAGAACGATTTCCTTCCCGATTTCCGATCTTTTCCGGAAAGCGTTCTGGAACGTACCAAGCTGGTCTTCGTCAATTACCCCAACAATCCTACTTCTCAGGTAGCGCCCCTGGACTTTTTTAAAGAAATCGTCGATCTGGCCCATCGGTACGACTTTGTGATTGCCCACGACCTGGCTTACTCGGAAGTGAGTTTCGACGGGTACAGAGCTCCCTCCATATTTGAGGTAGAAGGGGCACGGGAGGTAGCCATTGAGTTTCATTCCCTTTCCAAGACCTGTAACATGACAGGGTGGAGAATCGGCTTTGCGGTGGGAAATGCCCGGTGGATTGAAGCTCTGGGTAGGGTAAAAACCAATATCGATTCGGGTATTTTCAATGCTATCCAGTGGGCTGGGGTTGCAGCTCTGGAAAATGCAGATGATATCCTGGCCGGTATTCTTCCCGTCTACACCGAGCGGCGGGACATGGTGGTCAAAACCTTCCGGGAACTCGGTTTTGCTCTCAAGGTGCCTCTGGCTACATTCTATGTTTGGATTCCGGTTCCCTCAGGGTTTACCTCCCTCAGCTTTGCGGAGTTTATTCTGGAGAAGGCTCAGGTAGTTGTTACCCCGGGGATTGGTTTTGGGAAATTCGGAGAAGGTTTTGTGCGGATTTCCATTACCACACCTTCAGTTCGCTTGCAAGAGGCGATGGAAAGAATCAGAACGGCATTAGGTGGGTGAAAACAATGAATATCGTGGTTCAGAAATTTGGCGGCACCTCGGTGCATACCAGAGAACTCCGGGAAAAAGCGGCTTTGAAGATTAAAGAAGCTCTGGAGGAGGGTTTTTCGCCGGTAGTAGTGGTCTCTGCCATGGGAAGGAGTGGTGCTCCGTACGCCACCGATACCTTGATTTCGCTTGCCAAGGAAGAGTATGCCGACCTGGATCCTCGGGACCTCGATTTACTGCTCTCCTGTGGAGAAATTATTTCTGCAGTCATTATGAGTCAGACCTTACGCCGGATGGGTATGAAGAGTATTGCTCTAACTGGAGGACAGGCTGGTATCATTACCGATTCACGCTTTGGGGATGCTTCGGTCCTGCGGGTGGAGGGCAAGAAAATTAAGGAATACTTGAGTCAAGGTTATGTAGTGGTAGTGGCTGGGTTTCAAGGTGTTACTGAAGATGGGGACATAACTACGCTTGGTCGGGGGGGTAGCGACACCACGGCGGTAATTCTGGGAATTGCTCTTGAGGCCGACTATGTGGACATTTTTACCGACGTTGAGGGTGTCATGACTGCGGATCCTCGAATTGTCCCTGAGGCGCAGATTTTGAAGGGATTGACCTATACTGAAGCGGCTGAGATCGTCCAGCAAGGGGCCAAGGTGCTTCACCATAAGGCTATGAATCTGGCGCGAGAGTACCGGGTGCCACTGCGGGTGCGGAGCTTAAGTGACGAAGGAAAAGGGACCCTGATCTGTGACATCAGAACGCTTACCCAGGAAGGCTTGCGGGCTCTTTCGGAGGAAAGACCGGTTTATAGCATTGCCTACCGGAAGGGCTTATCGCAGGTGCGAATTGATTTTAGCACCAGGCCCGAGCGGAAACTTTCTGTGTTTCAATCTCTGGCCAGGCGAGGAATCAGTATTGATCTTATTAACCTTTTCCCCGATGAGACCGCTTTTGTGGTGGATGAGAAAGTAATTCAAAAGGTTGAAGAACTTCTTACCCAGGAAGGATTCACGGTGAGAGTCTATTCTCCCTGTGCCAAGATTTCTCTGGTTGGTTCTGGAATGGCCGACCGCCCGGGAGTCATGGCCCAGGTGGTGGAAGCGTTGAAGGAGGCAGGTATCGAAATCTTACAGACCGGTGATTCGCACGTGACCATTACGTGTCTAGTGAAAGAAGAGATGATGGAGGAAGCCATTCGGGTTCTCCATCGAAAGTTCGAGTTACAGGCCTGTTAGGAGGGAGGACATGCGAGGTGATTTTGGTTCAGTCCTGACCGCGGTAGTGACGCCGTTTAATGAAAATCTCGAGGTTGATTACTCGGTTTTTCGAGAACTTCTGCGGATGCTGGTTACCGGTGGCTCTCAGGGGGTAGTGGTGGCAGGAACCACGGGTGAGTCGCCTACCCTCTCTCGAGAGGAAAAACTCCGACTCTTTGAAGTGGCTCTCGAGGAAGTTGGCGACCGGGCCCAGGTGATTGCTGGAACCTGTGGGTATGACACCCGGTCTTCGGTGGCCCTCTCCAGAGAAGCCGAAAAACTTGGGGTGCACGGCATCCTGGGGGTCGCTCCATACTATAACCGCCCCCCTCAGCAGGGGCTCTATGAACATTTTAAGGCCATTGCCGAGGGGGTAGCCATCCCTATCATGCTTTACAACATTCCCTCCCGAACCGGGGTGAACATCGAGCCGGAGACCATAGCACAACTCTCCGAGATCCCCAATATCGTAGCCTTGAAGGAAGCTTCGGGAAGTCCTGATCAGCTCTCCCGGGTAAAGTCTCTGGTGGGTGAAGATTTTGGTATCTATAGCGGTGATGATAATATGACTCTGGTGGTGCTTGCCCTGGGGGGAAGGGGCGTGGTAAGTGTCGCTTCACACCTGGTAGGGCGAGAAATCCAGGAAATGATCCGGGCATTTCAAGAAGGTCGCAACCGTGAAGCCTTGCAGATTCATCTTCGCCTTTACCCCCTCTTTAAGGCCCTTTTCCTTTCTACCAATCCTATTCCCCTCAAGGCGGCTCTGAACCTCCTGGGATGGCGAGTGGGACTCCCCCGTCCACCCCTCTGTCCCCTGGAAAAGGAAAAAGAAGAGAAACTCAAACAGGTGCTGGATGGTTTTCCCCACCTTGTCAAAAGGGGATAGTTCCTGTATAATCGGAAAAATTTGAAATTCGGTCGTTGTCAAGGGAGGAAAAAGCGGTGGTAAGAGTCGTCGACACCACGCTTCGGGATGCTCACCAGTCGCTCATTGCTACCAGGATGCGTACTGAGGATATGCTGCCCATTCTCGATACCCTGGATGGGATGGGTTTTTATTCGCTGGAGTGCTGGGGTGGTGCCACGTTTGATAGTGCCTTGCGTTTCCTTGCCGAGGATCCCTGGGAACGGTTGCGGAAAATCCGTGAGCGGGTGGTTAAAACTCCTTTGCAGATGCTCCTGCGAGGGCAGAATCTTCTGGGATACCGGCATTACAGTGACGATATTGTGAAAAAATTCATCCCCCTGTGTGTCAAAAACGGTATTCGCATCATCCGTATCTTCGATGCGCTCAACGATATCCGCAACATGGAATTGTCCATCAAAGTGGCCAAAGATGCCGGAGCGATCGTGCAGGGAGCCATATCTTACACCATTAGCCCGGTACATACCATTGAGGCATTTGTGGAGCTGGCTCAAAATTTTAAGGATCTGGGTTGCGATGTGATCTGTATTAAGGACATGTCGGGAATCATTTCTCCCCAGGCAGCCTATGATCTCGTGGCAGCATTGAAAAAAGAAGTGGGCCTTCCGGTGGATCTCCACACCCATTCTACCAGCGGGATGGCGATGGTGAGCTACTATGCCGCCTGTCAGGCCGGTGTGGACATCATCGACTGTGCTTTTTCCCCGTTTGCGGGGGGAACGTCCCAACCACCGGTGGAGTCAATGGTGGCCTGCCTGCAGGGGACTCCATACGATACCGGTCTTTCCCTGGAGAAGTTAGTCGAAATAGGGATGTACTGGTTGAGGGTGCGAGAGAAATATGAAGCGCTCTTCAGTCCGGTGGCAGAGCGCTCGGATGTGAGTGTCCTCATCCACCAGATTCCCGGGGGTATGATTTCCAACCTCTATTCTCAACTGAAGGAACAGAAAGCGGTGGCCAAGTATCGGGAAGTCCTGGAAGAAGTGCCCCGGGTACGAGAGGACCTGGGATATCCACCCCTGGTGACACCTACCAGTCAGATTGTGGGCACCCAGGCGGTGCTCAATGTCCTTCTGGGGGAGCGTTATAAAAAAGTCACCGAAGAGGTCAAACGGTATTGCCTGGGCTTCTATGGGAAACCACCGGCTCCCATCAAAGAAGAGGTGCTCCGGAAGGTGATCGGTGATGAAAAGCCCATCTCGGTCCGTCCGGCAGACCTTCTGGAACCAGAGTGGGAAAAGGTCAACAGAGAAATTCAGGAGCTGGGATTACCGGTCAAAAGCGAAGAGGATATTCTCACCTATGCTCTGTATCCTCAGATAGCGGTGAAATTCTTCCGGGGAGAACTTTCCTGCGAAGAACTCTGTCCTCCAAAGAAAACGGAAGAACCCCAGGCGACTCCTCGTATTCCCCAGGAGTTTGTGGTGAGTATTGATGAGGAAGAATTCCGGGTTCGGGTGCGACCGGTATTTTCGGTTACTCCCTTATCCGAAGAGCGAGTGGAGGCAGTAAAGAAGAAGGAACCCCCCAAAGGGGCGATCGTTTCGCCCATGCAGGGGATGATCGTGGCGCTCAAGAAACAAAAGGGAGACCCGGTGCGTAAAGGGGAAGTGGTGGCCGTTCTGGAAGCCATGAAGATGCAAACCGAAATCCATGCCGAAGCCGAAGGAACGGTTCGGGAAATCTACGCTTATGAAACAGAGCTGGTTGACTCCGGAGATGTTATCATGGTGGTGGAGTAAGGCGATGTTTCGAAAAGTTCTGGTTGCCAATCGTTCGGAAATTGCAGTGCGGGTGATGCGGGCTTTGCGGGAAATGGGTATCCAGTCGGTAGCCATTTATTCCGATGTGGATGCCGGTGCTATCCATGCTCGTTATGCCGACGAAGCCTATCCCCTTTCCGGGAATCATCCCCGGGATACTTACCTCAACATCAAAAAGATCATCGACATTGCCAAGCAAGCCCGGGTGGATGCGATTCACCCCGGTTATGGGTTTTTGGCCGAAAATCCTTCTTTCGCCTATGCCTGCGAGAAAGAAGGAATCGTTTTTATTGGCCCCTCCAGTCGGGCTATCGAGCTTATGGGAAACAAAGTAGTCGCTCGTAGAACCATGAAGCAGGCCGGTGTTCCGGTGGTACCGGGAAGCGACGGAGAAATCCGCACCCTGGAGGAAGCTCTGGCCGTGGCCGAAAGGGTGGGATATCCTGTCCTCATCAAGGCGGCCGCTGGTGGAGGGGGAATCGGCATGCAGGTGGTGGACAATCCGGAGAGTTTAGAAAAAGCTGTGAAGCAGACCATGGCTACTGCGCTCTCGGCGTTTGGGGATGCCAGCGTTTTCATCGAGAAATATGTGGCCAACCCCCGTCATATTGAGTTCCAGATCCTGGCCGATCGTTTTGGCAATACCATCCACCTTGGTGAAAGGGAGTGCACCATTCAGCGTCGTCATCAGAAGATCCTGGAGGAAGCACCTTCTCCGGTGATGACCGAGGAGCTCCGCTCCAGGATGGGAACCATTGCCGTTCGAGCAGCCCAGGCGATCCAGTATGTCAACGCCGGGACGGTAGAGTTTATCTACAGTGATGGGAATTTCTATTTCATCGAGATGAACACCCGTATCCAGGTGGAACACCCGGTGACGGAAATGATAACCGGTGTGGATCTCGTCAAAGAGCAGATTCGCATCGCCGCGGGGGAACCGCTCTCCATACGACAGGAAGACATTCGCTGGCATGGCCATGCCATTGAGTGCCGGATCAACGCCGAAGATCCGCTCAACAACTTTGCTCCCTCACCGGGTAAACTTCTGGGGTACCGCTCACCGGGGGGTATTGGGGTACGGGTGGATTCAGGGGTCTTTACGTCGTATTCCATCCCTCCCTTTTACGATCCCATGATCTCCAAACTGGTGGTCTGGGGGCGGAATCGGGACGAAGCGATCCGCAGGATGCAGCGAGCCCTTTACGAATATATAATCGTAGGACCACATACCAACATTCCCTTCCTGAAAGCGGTGCTGGCCAACGAGCGTTTCCAGAGGGGAGAATTTACCACTCATTTTGTCCGAGAGGAAAGTTCTCTCCTTCAAGAGACGGCTCGAATTCTTCTTGAGGAGCATCCCCTGCAAGAAAAACTCCAAAAAATATTCCGGATCGATTCCAAGATAGCCGCGGCAGCGGCTGCTGCCCAGGCAGCCCTTCACCACTACCAAAATCTTTCTCCAGAAGAATAGAACGTCTTGCACAGATACGTTTTTTAGGGTAAAGTAGTAGAGCATATGTGAACATCGTGGCAGCGATGACGGGGAAGCCTTCCGAGTTCTGCTTGAGCGAGGAAGAAGCCGGTGAAAGTCTTCTGCAGACTCGAAAAGGTGAGAGCCCCGGAGCTACCTCCGAAGAAAAGAGGGTTATCCTCTAAGTAGGAGTGTCGGTTGATACCGTTACCGTAAAAGAGTAAAGCAGGGTGGCACCGTGCAGTTATTTGCACCCCTGCAGGCTGTGGAACCTCGTCTGGCGGCGAGGTTTTTTTATTTCCAGAGCGAAGGAGTGAGTGGAAAGTGGTCCGAGTTGGTATCATCGGTGCGACCGGGTATACAGGTCTAGAGCTTCTACGGATCCTTGAGAATCACCCTGAGGTGGATATTGCGTGGGTGACAAGCGAAAGCTATGCCGGTATGGAACTTGAAGAGTACTGTCCGGCCTGGAGAAGGAGAAGATCTTTTACCCTGCGCAAGCAGGAATTGAGTGAATGGATAAAAGAGGTGGACGTGGTTTTCCTGGCTCTCCCGCACGGCCTGGCTATGGATTATGTTCCTTTTCTCCTTCAAAAGACCAGGGTTATCGACCTGGGGGCCGATTTCCGGATCAAAGATGTCGGAATTTATGAAAAGCATTACCGTCTGGAACATCGAGCCAGAACCCTGGTGGAAGAAGCAGTCTACGGCATTCCTGAAATCTATCGCTCGGAAATCCGGAAAGCCCATCTTGTGGCCAACCCCGGTTGTTATCCGACTTCGGTGATCATCCCTCTTTACCCCCTTTTGCGAGAGGGAATCCGGTTCCGCTCGGTGGTAGTGGACAGTAAATCGGGGGTCTCCGGGGCGGGAAAGAAAGCTACTGAGGAAGTTCATTTCTGTGAGGTGGATGAGAATTTTAAAGCCTATAAAATAGGGGAACACCGCCACCAGCCGGAAATCGAGGAGCAGTTAAAGAGGTGGGGTGAAATTGGGGGGTTGACTTTTATACCGCATCTTTTACCCCTCAGACGGGGCATTTTAAGCACCATCTACCTGGAGTTCGCCGAAGACCGGAGCGAGAAAGAATTGTGGGAAATATGGCAGAGGTATTTTGCTACCGAGCCCTGGGTGCGGGTCCTTCCTGGGGGTCGTTTTCCGGAACTCAAGTGGGTTCTGGGTTCCAATTTTATCGATATGGGTCTGAAAAAACTCCGGGAAGGGCAGGTGGTGGTCATTTCGGCCATCGATAATCTCACCAAGGGTGCTTCGGGGCAGGCGGTGCAGAATATGAACGTGATGTTTGGTCTGGATGAAAAAATAGGGCTTCCGGCCACCGTTCTTTATCCCTGAGGAGGTAATTTTTATGGCCGAGAGAAATTTTCAGATAGTGGAGGGAGGACTGGATATCGTCCAGGGATTCAGTTCTCTGGGAATTTGCTGTGGGATTAAGCGGGAGAAGAACGATCTGGCAGTCATTTGGTCGGAGGTTCCCGCGGTTTCAGCAGGGGTTTTTACCCAGAACCTGGTAAAAGCGGCCCCGGTTATACTGACCAGTTCTCACCTCCGGGAAAAAGGTCAAACCCAGCTTCTCGTGGTCAACAGTGGGGTGGCTAATGCCTGTACCGGGGAGAAGGGGATCGAGGATGCACAGGAAGTGGCTCGTTTTGGAGCATCCTGTTTTGGCATTGCCGATCCACGTCTTGTGGCAGTGGCATCTACCGGAGTTATCGGGGAATTTTTACCGCTGGAGAAGATTAAGAACGGACTCCTGCGCTTGAGAGAGTTGCTTCCGCACAAGAAATCGGGCGCGGAGACTGCTCGGGCTATTATGACCACCGACACCTTTCCTAAGGAAAGGGCGGTAGAGTTTTCCTGGGGAGGTACAACGATGCATTTGGCGGGGATTGCGAAGGGCTCGGGCATGATACGCCCGAGACTGGCCACCATGTTATCCTTTCTCATCACCGACGCAGCCCTGGCCCGGGAAGACCTGCAGATGTTGCTCTGTGAAGCGGTGGAAGGAAGTTTCAATCGGGTAACGGTCGATGGGGATACAAGCACCAATGATATGGTCTTACTTCTTGCTAACGGTCGGAGTTGGGCGCCACTTCTAAAGCGGGGGAGTGAGGGGTTTGAAATCTTCCGGGAAGCCCTGGGTTTTGTCTGTCAGGAACTGGCTCGAGACCTGGCTCGAGATGGTGAGGGGGCGACCAAGTTTGTGGAGATTGTGATAGAAGGGGCCAGAAATAAAGAGGAAGCAAGACAGTGTGCTTTCACCGTTGCCGAATCGCCCCTGGTGAAGACAGCTTTTTTTGGGGAGGACCCGAACTGGGGAAGGATTATGGCTGCACTGGGGCGCAGCGGGGTAAATATTGAACCGGAAAAAGTCGATATTGCCATCAACGGAGTGCGATTTGTGGAAAAGGGAATGAAGGCAGCGGGGCTTGAGCGTCATATCCTCCAGGAAGCGATGAAACCAAAGGAATTGCGGGTGGTCATCGACCTTCACCTGGGGGAGGTACGTTTCCAGGTATGGACCTGTGATCTCTCTTTTGATTATGTGAAGATCAACAGTCACTATAGCTGAGGTGGACGACGATGCGAGTGGTCATCAAGGTAAGTGGAAAGGTGCTCTGTCCTGAGGAAACGGTTTTCCCCAGGGTCATGAAGGAACTTTTCTTGCAGGGTTTTCAACTCCTCATCGTCCATGGAGGTGGTCCGCAGATCACGGCTATGATGGAAAAGCTGGGAAGGAAACCTCAGTTTGTAGAGGGACTGCGGGTCACCACCCCTGAGGATATGGAAATCACCGAAATGGTGTTGAGTGGACATCTCAACAAGATGCTGGTATCGATGCTTTTGCGGGAAGGGGTTCCGGCCTGCGGAATCAGTGGCAAAGATGGATTTCTGGTTGAAGCTGAAAAGTACTGCGGGGAAATTGACCTGGGCTGTGTGGGGGAAGTAAGGAAAATCAACCCTCACCTGGTGGAACTTCTCTGGAACGGTGGTTTTCTTCCGGTAGTTTCTCCGGTTTCGGTTGATTCCAGGGGGGAAAGTCTCAATGTGAACGCCGACTGGGTGGCGGCAAAGCTTGCCCAGGCCCTTTCGGTAGATGCCTTTATCTTCTTTTCCGACGTTCCGGGAGTTTTACGGAATCCGGAAGACCGGAGTTCGCTCATCGAGAATCTTTCGCTCTTGGAAATGGAAACGCTTTTTGCGGAGGGAAGAATCCGGGGAGGGATGGTTCCCAAGCTGAAGATGCTCAGAGAAGTCCTCACGGGTGGTGTGAAAGAAGTATTCATTGGTGAAGGGGAAGAGGTGAAAAATCTGCCTGCTTTCCTGACTGGACGGTCGATGCGGGGGACCAGGATTATCCCGTAGGGAGGTAAGACCATGTATTCTGAAGAAATTATGGCAAAAGAAGGACAGTATTTCTTGGCTACCTACAACCGCTTTCCGGTGGTTTTCACCGGGGGTCAGGGAGTGTACCTGTTTGATGCCGAAGGAACGAAATATCTCGACCTCATGGCGGGAATCGCGGTCAATATTTTGGGGTATGGATTTGTGCCGCTTATTGAAGCCATCAGAGAAGAGGTAGGGCATCTTCTCCATACCTCCAACCTCTACTACAGTGTACCACAGGTGGAGCTGGCCGAACGCCTGGCGAAAAAGTCCGGGTTCCCCAGGGTGTTTCTGGTGAACAGCGGAGCGGAGGCTAACGAAGTGGCTCTCAAGATGGCTCGCTTCTATGGGAGAAAGAAACACGGGAAGCGTTATAAGTTTATTTCCTTTTACCGTTCTTTCCACGGAAGGACGCTTTTAACTCTGGGACTCACCGGACAGGAGAAGTTTCACCGATATTTAGATCCTTTCCCTGCAGGAATACACTATGCCTACCTCAATGACCTGGAGAGTGTACAGCAGGTTCTGGATGACGAGGTGTGTGGAATCATCGTAGAACCCATCCAGGGTGAGGGTGGTATCTATCCCTGTGCGGGGTCCTTTTTGCAGGGTTTGCGGGCTCTCTGTGATGAACGGGATTTGATTTTGATTTTCGACGAAGTACAATGTGGGATGGGAAGAACCGGACGCTTCTTTGCCTTTGAGCACTTTGGAGTGCAGCCCGACCTCGTGACTCTGGCAAAGGGCCTGGGCGGGGGGTTACCGATTGGAGCGGTGCTGGTCAGCGAGAAAATTGCTTCCTTTACCGAGCGGGGCGAACACGGGAGCACCTTTGGAGGAAATCCGGTCTGTGCTCGTTCAGCCTGTGTGGTAGTGGATACGGTGAGTGAGGAGGCTTTTCTTGAAGCGGTACGGAAGAAGGGAGAATTTTTCCTGCAAGAGTTGCAGAGACTCCGGGAAGATTTCCCTGGTTTGGTGAAAGAGGTGCGGGGCATTGGTCTCATGCTGGGTATTGAAATTCCAGGCAAAGCCAAGCTCCTTGCGCAAACCATGTTTGCACACCGGGTCCTCATAAATGCCTGTAACGATGATACGGTGAGGTTTTTGCCCCCTCTGGTTATCGAGGAGGAAAACCTGCGGGAAGGAATAGCGGTGTTGAGAAGATCACTTTCAGAGCTTGAAAAACGGGAGGCATGAACATGGGAAAGAATCGGATTGTTTTAGCGTATTCGGGTGGGCTGGACACTTCGGTGGCCATTCGCTGGTTGCAGGAGCAGTATGATGCCGATGTCTATACTGTGACTCTGGACCTGGGGCAGGGCAAAGATGTGGAAGAGGTACAGAAGAAGGCACTCGGCATCGGAGCCAAGGAGGCGTTTGTATTCGATGTGCAGGAGGAATTTTTAAACGATTACGTGCTTCCGGCGCTCTGGGCCCAGGCGGTCTATGAGAAACGGTATCCCCTGGCTACAGCGCTCTCGCGACCTCTTATCGCCAAGTATCTGGTGGCGGTGGCTGAAGAAAAAGGGGCCATGGCGGTAGCTCATGGATGTACCGGTAAGGGAAATGACCAGGTAAGAATTGAGGTTTCTGTTGCCGCTCTGAATCCCGACCTCAAGGTGATTGCTCCGGCCCGGGTCTGGGGATTGACCAGAGAGCAGGAAATCGAGTATGCCAATGCCAACGGGATTCCGGTTCCGGCAACCCTGGACCGCCCTTACAGCATCGACCAGAACATCTGGGGTAGAAGTATTGAATGCGGAGTTCTGGAAGACCCCTGGGTGGAGCCACCGGAGGATGTTTTTGAATGGACCAGGGATCCGAAAAAAGCGCCCGATGAGCCCGTCTATCTTGAAATCGGTTTTGAAAAAGGGGTTCCCACTCTTTTGCGAGGGCAGTACTATTCCCTTTTTAACCTGGTGGCGGAATTGAACCGGATTGGGGGAGAGCACGGTTTTGGAAGAATTGATCATGTAGAGAACCGTTTGGTGGGAATCAAATCACGGGAGATTTACGAGTGTCCCGGCGCGCTCATCCTCCTTGCCGCCTACAAAGACCTGGAAAACCTGGTGATGCCCAGAGACGTCACCCATTTCAAACCGTACCTGGAAGAAAAATATGCTCAGCTTGTCTATGAAGGACTCTGGTACTCTCCGCTCAAAGAGGCTCTGGATGCCTTTATGAAGAAACTGGCGGAACAGGTGACCGGAGTTGTCCGGGTGAAGCTTTTCAAGGGTGCCATGTCCATCGTGGGGAGGAAATCAGATTATTCCCTCTACGACTTTGGGCTGGCTACCTATGACCGAGGAGACCTCTTCGATCATAAGGCCAGCGAAGGTTTTATCAAACTCTGGGGGCTTCCCATCCGGACCCAGGCTATGGTGCGCAAAAAAGTTAAAAAAGGGGAAAGGTGACCGGAATGCGGTTGTGGGGGAGTCGAATGGAAAAGGAGCTCGACCAGGAAGTGGCCTCCTTTTCTACTTCTATTGGCGAAGATATTGCCCTTTATCGCTACGATATCTGGGGAAGTATTGCTCACTGTCTGGGTTTGGAAAAAGTGGGTATTATTTCCTCCGAAGAAGCACAGCGTATCGTTGGGGGTTTGCAGGAAATCTATCGATTGCTCCGGGATGGGAAAGTCGACCCTGCCCCCTTCGAAGACGTGCATAGTTTGGTGGAAGTAACGCTGCGGGAAAAAATCGGGGAAGTGGCCGGTAAATTGCATACCGCACGCAGTCGCAACGACCAGATTGTGCTGGATGAACGGCTCTTCCTGCGGGAAAAGGTTGCCGAGGTGGTAACCGGAATTCTTTCCCTTTATAGGGCACTTTTGACCAAAGCAGAGGAGTACCGGTCGCTCATCATGCCAGGATACACGCATCTTCAACCGGCTCAGCCGGTACCTTTTGCCCATCATCTTCTGGCCTACTGTTTCATGTTAGCGAGAGACGTAGAGCGTCTGGAGGATGCGCTGAGGAGGATTGACCGTTTTCCCCTGGGAGCGGGAGCTTTGGCCGGTACTTCCCTTCCCATTGACCGTTTTTATGTGGCCTCTCTTCTGGCTTTTCCAGAGGTGCAGGATAACAGTATGGATATCGTCTCAGATCGGGACTTTATCCTGGAGTTTCTGGCCGACGTTACCATTTTGGCGCTCCACCTGAGTCGCCTGGGGGAGGAAATCGTTCTTTGGAACGCCCCTCCCTTTGGTTTTATCACCATTGATGATGCTTTCACTACCGGCTCCAGCATCATGCCCCAGAAAAAAAACCCCGATGTTGCCGAACTCATTCGGGGAAAAAGCGGAGAGATCGTCTCTTCATTTGTAAGCCTGAGTATCACCCTCAAGGCTCTTCCCCTCACCTACAACCGGGACTTGCAACAGGATAAGCCTCCTCTTTTCCGGGCTATCCGAGAGATAGTTTCCATCCTTCCTATCGCCGCCAAACTCGTCCATCACATTACTCCCCGGAAAGAGCGGATGCAAGAAGCGCTTCAGGAAGGATTCCTCACGGCTACAGACTTCTGCGAGTACCTCGTTGAAAAGGGCGTGCCTTTCCGTGAAGCCCATGCACTGGTGGGCGAGATTGTGAAAAAGCTCGCCTTACAGGGGAGGACCCTGCGGGAACTCACCAGGGAAGATTTAGGAGCATATGGTTACCTTTTCGAAGAAGCGCTTCTGGAAAGACTCAGAGAGGAGACCTCCATCGAGAGGAGGGTTTCCTTCGGAAGTGCTTCCAGAAAAGAAGTGGCAAGAGAAATCGAGACCTGCAAAAAATTCTTGACGCAGAAGGAGGATATAGTTAAACTCTGGCAAGATACATGGTGGGAAAGTTTTCGGAAACTGGTCGGTGAGTAGAGGAGGTTGTTTGACTTTGATTTCGATGGAGAGGATCCTCGAAGAAGTCAGGGAAAAGAAAATCCGCTTTGTGCGCCTGCAGTTCGTGGACGTTCTGGGGATTCCGAAAAATGTTGAAATTCCGGTAAAAAAACTTCGTGCTGCAATTGAAGAGGGAGTCAATTTTGATGGTTCTTCCATCCAGGGTTTTGTCCGGATTGAGGAATCGGACATGAAGCTCGTTCCGGATGTCAATACCTTCGTCACCTGCCCCTGGGAAGAAGAAGGAGTAGCCAGCATCATCTGTGACGTTCGTAAGTCAGATGGGAGCTTCTTTGAGGGATGTCCCCGGAGTAACCTCAAGAGGGTCATCCAGGAAGTAGAAGGTAAGGGTTTCGAGTTTAAAGTCGGTACCGAAGCAGAGTTTTTCATCCTGAAGTACGAAAGTGGGAAAATCCATACCAGTGACCACGGAAGCTATTTCGACCTTTTGCCCCTTGATCAGGAGGAAAGTCTCCGGAGGGATATGGTCATTGCTCTGGAGGAGCTGGGCTTCAATATTGAAGCTGCTCACCATGAGGTAGCTCCTTCACAGCATGAGATTGACTTTGAGTATGGAAATGCTCTCAAAATCGCCGATAGTCTCATCAATCTGAAACTGGTGGTCAAGACTTTAGCGGCGCGCAAAGGGTATATCGCAACGTTTATGCCCAAACCCATCTACGGGGTGCCCGGTTCTGGCATGCACACCCATCTTTCTCTCTTTCGAGAAGGAGAGAACGCCTTCTACGACCCGGAGAAACCCGATGGGTTGAGTAGTATCGCTCGAGGATTCATTGCCGGTCTTTTGCAGCATGCTCCTGCTCTCACAGCCATCACCAATCCCCTGGTTAACTCCTATAAACGATTGGTTCCTGGCTATGAGGCCCCGGTGTACATTGCCTGGGCAGAGAAGAATCGCAGTCCCCTGGTGCGAGTGCCGCCTCAGCGGGGTAAGGGCACTCGAGCTGAGCTCCGTAACCCTGACCCTTCCTGCAATCCCTATCTTGCTTTTGCCTGTATCCTCAAAGCCGGTATCGATGGGGTGGAGCGGGAACTTGACCCGGGAAAACCCTGTAATAGTCTGAATCTCTACCACATGAGCTGTGAAGAACGGGAAGAGTGGGGGATTCGGAATCTTCCCAGAAACCTTGAAGAGGCTCTGCAGGAACTGGAAAAGGACACCGTCATTCAAGAAGCGCTGACATCCCACATCCTGAATTACTTCCTGGAAGCGAAAAGACAGGAATGGCAGGAATTCCAGGAGCGGGTACACCCCTGGGAGATCGAGCGGTATCTGGAGCTGTATTAACCTTTTACGTCCTGCCAGGTGTGAGCACCTGGCAGGAATCTTTTAAAGCTGTTGCGCTGCTTCCTGTGGCTGGTTGGGGCCCGGTGTAGGGGATGTTTCCTGACATTTGATGGTAACCTGGAAACAGGCGGTTGTGTCTCGAAAGACGCCTCCCCGAGGGGTAAATTCCCAGCTACCCACTAAAGGAATGTCGTTGGCCGGAGAGTCGATCTCGGTTACAGAGAGGAGTGTGACATGTGAATCGAGATCGGTTTTTTTGCAGTCCCACTTGTTCCAGAAACTGCCGGTTGCACAGGCTACCGTCTTAATTGTGCTCACGATGATATGGGGACTGGTGGTGACAGGAGATACGTCTACAGTCCAGACTCCGGCTTCGATATCTCCTCGAGCCACGAGATCTATGACTTCGCCACCGCGCACCACGTTTACGGTCACCGTTTGTTCCAGAGTACATTCTCCTTCAGCTTTCATGGTGTAGCGAGTGGTCACCGCTGGGGTTACGTTCTGTGAACCGCTCCGGACGGTAAACGGTCCATATTTGGTTCCAAACTCGGAAATAATGGTTACCTTGGTTACGTCTTCGGAGACATTCCAGTAAAGCGTGGCGGTTTCTCCCGGACAGATATGGACTTCCTGGGGGCATACATTGGCCCCCACCGTAGTCGGCAAGCTCCCAAAGATGGCTACGCAGAATTGACCTCCGGTAGGACAGGCCCTGGCACAGGCATAGAGCAACATAGCGGTGGTTACGAGGAGCAACCCCAAAAGAACAACCCAGAACCACTTTTTCACCCACATGACATTTCCCCCTCCTTTTCTGTGGGATTTGGACAATCTATTATACCACCAGTAGAAGATTCAACTCAAGAGGATGGTCAAGACAGCCAGGTCCGCCGGTGTCACCCCGGCTACCCGGGAGGCCTGACCCAGGGTGGTGGGCCGTACCTTCTGGAGTTTTTCCCGAGCTTCAGAAGAGAGACCGCTCACTTTCGAGAAGTCAAAGTCAGAGGGAATGCGTTTATCTTCCATTTTCCGGAATTCCTCAATCTGCTGGAGTTGCCTTTGAATGTAGCCCCGATACTTGACTTCGATTTCTACCTCTTCGATAACCTGAGGAGGAAGGTGGGGTCTTCCAGGGTCGAAAGGTGATAGGTCATAATAGGTAACCTGTGGTCGAGTCAGGAGAACCGAAGCCCGTATGGGTTCTTGAAGAGGGGTGGTACCCTTTCTTTGGAGAAGGGCGTTGAGTTCCGGCCGGGGAGAAAGGACGAGATGCTCCAATCTTTCAATTTCTTCCCGGATGAGTTCTTGCTCTCGCTGCACCTGTTCGTAGCGCTCTCTGGGTAGCAATCCCGCTTCGTACCCATATCGAGAAAGTCGCAGGTGGGCGTTGCTATGACGGACGATCAGACGGTACTCCACCTTTCCGGTTCGGAGCCGGTAAGGTTCTTCGACCCCTTTTGTGACCAGATCATCGATCATCACTCCAATATAACTCTCATCGCGGCGCAAGATAAGGGGGGCTTTCCCCTGGACATAGTGCGCAGCGTTTATTCCAGCAATGATTCCCTGCCCGGCGGCTTCTTCATAGCCGGAGGTACCGTTGATTTGTCCGGCGAAGAAAAGTCCCGGGATGGATTTGCATTCCAGGGAAGCCTTGAGTTGGGTGGGCAGAACATAGTCGTATTCAATACCATAGCCTGGCCTCACGATATGAGCTTTCTCTAAACCGGGGATGGAGCGAATAATTTCCCACTGAACTTCCTCCGGAAGAGAGGTGAAAATTCCCTGGGCATAAATCTCGTTTGTTTCTCTTCCCTCGGGTTCTAAGAAAACGAGATGGTTTTCTCTCTCTGGAAAACGGTATATCTTGTCCTCCAGAGAAGGGCATTCCCGCACCGGAGAACTCTCCGCTACCGAGTAAAGAAGTGGAGAACGGTGCAGATTCCGCTTGATGATCTCGCAGGTTTGCGAAGTGGTACGGGTGAGGTAGACCGAAGCACCCTGATACACCCTGGGTTCACCGTCAAATGAGAAACAAAGAGGCTCGGGGTCGCTGGGTTGCTCCTCAAGACGCGTAAAGTCGATGGTTCGCCGATCCAGACGAGGAGGCGTGCAGGTGTTCAGACGCCCGAGCATAAGACCAAGTTTCCGCAAACACTGGCTCAGGGCCTGGGCGGGAAACTCCCCGTGTCTTCCGGCCGGAAAATGTAACTCCCCGATGTGGATAACACCGTTCAGAAAGGTACCGGTGCAGACCACCACAGCCGGGGCCAAAAACGTGGTTCCCTGTTTGGTGGTAACCCCCTTGACTTTTCCTTCGCAATCGAGCAGGATTTCCACCACCTCTCCCTGGAAGAGCTTCAGGTTAGAAGAGGCTTCCAGAAATTCCCGCATGATGAGGCTGTAGCGGTCTCGCTGCGTTTGGGCTCGTAGGGTTTGTACCGCCGGTCCCTTGCCGGTATTGACTTTCTTGAGGTGAATGGTACACTGATCGGTGACCCTTCCCATGAGACCTCCCAGGGCATCGATTTCCCGAACTACGTGTCCCTTTCCCGGTCCTCCTATGGCAGGGTTGCAGGGCATGAGAGCAATGTGATGGATGGAAGTGGTCACAAGGAGCGTTGAAAGCCCCATCTGCGCTGCAGCGTAACTCGCTTCGCAGCCAGCGTGACCACCACCGATGACGATAACCTGGTAACACTTCGTTTCCATCTGGCAACCTTCCTTTCCGGATAGAAAGTATACCACTTCAGATGCTTTTTTGAAGGGTCTGGGCCAGTTTTTCGATTCTTTGGGGGAGATCCTCTGGAATAAAAAGGCGATGGCGCCAGTTGGGAAATTCGGTGGTGGTGCCGGGGAGATTTGGTTGTTGCTCGCTTTCCAGGAGGTCATCGAGACTCAGGGCGACGATGAGAGACGGCGTGAGCGCCAGAAAGCGCAAAAATCGTTCCCACGGTGCTCCTTCGTTCCATCCCCATTCTTGCCACATCCGGAGAAGATTTTCGATGAATTCTTCCCGTTCCCGTCTCTGTCTCTCCGCTTCCTCCGGGGTGAAAATGCCGAGTTTTTCTCGAATCTGAATGTCATGATAATTGAGAAAACCGAGAAGCGTAGGCATATCGTGGGTATTGAGGGTGGTAAAGCTCTGAGAGGGGTACAAAGAGGGATGACGCGGTTTCTGTTCGGAATCTTTTTCAAAATAGAAAACCTTGGTGGAGAGAATTCCGGCCTTTTCCATAGCCCGACGCACCGACTTAGGAACTGTTCCCAGGTCTTCTCCGATCACCACCACGCCATGGCGATAACTTTCTAAGGTGAGAATGCCCAGTCGCTCGGCAAAAAAGTTCTGCACATACGTTCCTTCCCGGGGATGAGCACCACGGGGGATCCAGAAGAGTCTCTGCAATCCCATGATATGGTCAAGACGTAAGAATTTTGCAAAGCGGAAATTGAAGCGCAAAAGATCGATGAAATGCCGGTACCCCTCCTGGCGTTCCTTCCAGGGATTGAGGGGAGAAATACCCCAATTTTGCCCCTGGGGAGAAAAATCATCAGGAGGAGCCCCAATAGAACACTCAAAAACTACCTGGTCCTGGATGAGCCAGTTTTCGATGCCCCGCGGAGAAGAACCGATGGGAAGATCAAAACCCAGGATAGGAAAACGCTTCGTAATCTCAGCAACGTTTTCTTCCATGAGCCACTGGAGGAAAGCATAATAGAGCACCTGTTCCCGGTACTTTTCGCTCTCTTGACGAATGGTTTCCTTTTGCAAATGGCGAATTGCTTCCGGCCATTCCTGCCAGTTTGAACCCTTTTCCTCTGCCAGAGCCTGAAAGAGCGAAGCGAACCTGAGACGTTCTCCTTTTTCTTTCATGAACCTTTCGAAGGCTTCCCAGAGTTGTGGGGAAGTAATTCTACTTCGGAGAAAGTCGTCAAAAAGGTCTTTGAAGAAGCGGTTTTTCCCCTGCCATACCTTTTGATAATCGACTCTTTGAGCGAATTTTGCTTCTTGAAAGGTCTCTTCTTCGTAGGAGAGTGAAAGCCCAGGAAACCGCTTGATCGTTTCCTCCATCGAAAGATAAATTGGCTCGAAAGAAAGTCGATCTGAGGGAAGGTAAGGACTGAAACCGAAAGACTCGTCTTTTTCCAGGAGATAGAGGGGTAGAAGCCCTAAGAATTGGCCACCTTTTTCCTGCAAAGTTTGAGCAAGAATTTCTAAGTCTTTGAGATCTCCAACACCATGATTTCGTGGAGTAGCAAGAGAATACAGAGCTACGTTCAGTCCCCACATCCTCTTGGGGGGGAGGTAGGAATGAAAGGGCGAAAAAACCCATAAAATGCTATGGGACCGGTGAGAAGACACCACGAAGACCCGATAGTACCCCCAGGGGCTCTCCTGAGGAAGCAAAAGTGGTATGGTTGAACCCCGAAAAGGATAGCGATTGACTTCTTCGTGATTTTCATTTTGAATGAATACTTCTCCCTCTGAATAAGGAGCAGCGAGAAATATTTTCCTTCCTTTGCTGACCACCACCGGGGGCAATTTTTCCTCCCGATCTTCTCGGAGATGTTCCACGATGAAGGCCAGGGTCTCCAGGGGGACCTGGATACGTTCTCCCCGAATATTGTAGTAATGCTCAGCCACTCCATACTGGCGGGCAAGGGATCTGATTTGTTGCTCGTGTCTATCCATGGCATGTTCTCCTTACAAAGTGGTTTTTATTGTAGCACAGTCCATAATAATGGAAAAAGGCAGTGTTTCGATCCGGTCATCGCTGAAAAAGAAATCCCGGAATGTGGGTATGTGTGGTTTTGAGTTTGGTATTCATATTTTAAAGATTTTGTAGTATAATTGTTATCGATAACAAAAGTGGTTTCAGGGTGGGGTTATGACCACGATCTATGATGTAGCTCGGCGAGCAGGGGTTTCTGCCATGACGGTTTCCAGAGTCATAAACGGCAGGAAGGGCGTAAAACCTGCGACGCGAGAGAGGGTCCTCAAAACAATTGAAGAAACTGGTTATATTCCCAATTCTCTGGCCAGAAGTTTTGTCTTGCAAAAAACCAGAACCATAGGCCTTGTGGTTACCGATATTACCAACCCCTTTTTCACCACTCTGGCAAGAGGTGCAGAAGATATTGCCGCCAGGAACCAGTTCAGCGTGATTTTTTGCAATACCGATGAGAACCCGGAGAAAGAGCTCCTGTATCTGGAATTTCTGGCTAGAAAGAGGGTCGATGGGGTGATCCTGGCACCGGCGAGCAAGAAGAGGAACTCGCTGGGATTTCTTCTAGCGAAGAATATCCCTATAGTCCTTGTGGACCGGGAGTTAGAAGCAAAAGACTCGAGGGTGGATATTGTTAAAGGGGATAGCATATACGGTGCGTATATCCTGACCAGACATCTTATCAGTCTGGGTCACAGACGCATCGGCATTATCGTGGGAAATCGGGACATTTCTACCGCTGAAGATCGGGTTGAAGGTTACAGGAGGGCACTGGGAGAATCGGGTATACCCATTGACGAAGCGCTCATCAAATTTGCGAGTTATTCTGAGGAAGGGGGGTACTTTGCTACCAGAGAACTCCTGGCTATGCGCAAGAGGCCAACAGCGATCTTCGGGGGTAACAATTTCATCGCCATGGGAGCCATGGTAGCCATAAGGGAATTGGCATTGAGGATTCCAGATGATGTTGCTCTGGTTTGTTTCGAAGATATCGATTGCCTTTCTCGAATTTATCCCTTTCTAACGGTTATGGTGCAGCCCGCATACTCTATGGGGGTTATTGCTACCGAATTGCTGATTGGAAGAATAGAGGGGAGGGATAAAATTCGAGAGCGGAGGGAGGTGGTGTTAAAACCGGAACTGATCGTGCGGAAATCGGCTGGGGAGCAATTACCAGAGGGAGTGAGAGCGAAGGAACATTCTTATGATGGATGTCTATTTTCGTAGTTAGGCAGTTTGGCAAGTCTCAAGGGAGAAAACTTCGATTGAAAAACAAAGGAGGTATGTATTGACCATGAGAAGACCCTTACGAGCAATGCTTGTCCTGTTGGTTCTGGCGTTGATTCTTTCCATCGGTTTAGCCTGTGCAGAAGAAAAGCCCCTTTATATTCCTATGATTTCTAAGGGCTTCCAGCACCAGTTCTGGCAGGCAGTCAAAAAGGGTGCCGAGCAGGCTGCTAAGGATTACGGGGTAACAATTACCTTTGAGGGGCCGGAATCGGAAGCAATGGTTGACAAACAGATTGACATGCTCCAGGCAGCCCTGGCCAAGAAACCCGACGCCTTGGGCCTTGCGGCACTGGACTCCAAAGCCGTGGTTCCCTATGTGGAAAAGGCGAAAGAGATGGGTATTCCTGTGATTGGCTTTGACTCCGGTGTGGAAAGTGACATTCCGGTAACAACCGTCTCGACCGACAACATTAAGGCTGCGGGATATGCTGCGGACAAGATGGCCGAGCTCATCGGTGGCGAGGGAGAAGTAGCCCTGGTGGTTCACGACCAGACCAGCATAACCGGTATTCACAGACGGGACGGTTTTGTCAACCGCATCAAAGAGAAATATCCCAATATTAAGATCGTGGACATTCAATACGGTGGTGGAGACCATCTGAAATCCACGGACCTTACAAAGGCCATCATCCAGGCCCATCCAAACCTGAAGGGCATTTTTGGAGCCAATGAGGGTTCTGCTATTGGAGTTATCAATGCGGTCCGAGAGTTAAACAAAGTGGGAAAAATCGTGGTCATCGGGTATGATTCGGGTAAACAACAGATGGATGCTATCCGGGAAGGATTGATGGCCGGAGCCATTACCCAGAACCCGGTGGGGATGGGCTACATGGCGGTAGAGGCTGCCATTAAAGCCATCAAAGGAGAGGAATTGCCGAAGCATATCGATAGCGGTTTCTACTGGTACGATAAGACCAATATCGATAATCCCGAGATTCAGCAGTGTCTGTATGAATAAAAGTAGTCGCTCTGAGAGGACCCCTGGGGTCCTCTCAGGTTTTTTATCATGGCGAGGAATTGAGAGATGAAAGAACCGCTTGTCTTGATGGAAGGGATTGACAAGAGTTTCCCTGGGGTCCGCGCACTGGAGAATTGCCGGTTTGAGTTGTGGCCCGGGGAGGTTCATGCTCTGGTGGGAGAAAACGGTGCCGGTAAGTCCACCCTCATGAAGGTCCTGACCGGGGTTTTTCAAAAAGACGCCGGACGCATCATCTATAAGGGGAAAGAAGTGAAAATCCCCAACCCCAGAGTAGCTCAGGAGCTGGGTATTAGCATTGTGCATCAGGAACTCAACCTGATGCCCCACCTCACCGTAGCGCAGAACATCTTTATCGGACGTGAAGCCAGAAGGAAGGGTTTCTCTCTTTTCCTGGATGAAGAATCTATGAACGAAAGAGCACAGGAGCTCCTTGATCTGTTTCACATCAATATCGATCCCAGGATCAGGGTCAAAGAATTGACTGTAGCAAAGCAGCAGATGGTAGAAATAGCCAAAGCGCTCTCCTTCAACGCTGAGGTTCTGATTATGGATGAGCCTACGGCGGCTTTGAGTGAAGCAGAAGTTGAAGAACTCTTTCGAATCCTGAGAAAGCTGAAAGAGAAAGGAATGGGAATCATTTATATCTCCCATCGTCTGGAAGAACTCAAGGAAATTGCCGACAGAGTTACGGTCATGCGTGATGGCCATTATATTGGGACCTTGGTTATTCATGAGGCTACTATCGATAAGATTATCAGTATGATGGTGGGACGTAACATTTATGAAACTTCGAGCAGAGAGCATATTGATAAAGAAACTGAAGTGGTGCTGGAAGTGAAGAATTTGAATCGAGGACGAGAGATTAGAGACGTCAGCTTCAAGCTCAAAAAAGGAGAGATTTTGGGACTGGCGGGTTTGGTTGGTGCAGGAAGGACCGAAGTAGCGAGAGCCATATTTGGGGCTGACTCCGTGGAATCAGGTGAAGTTTACGTCAGGGGTCAGAGAGTACGCATTAAAAGCCCTGCCGACGCAATCCGCCATGGTATTGCCTACCTTTCCGAAGACCGGAGAAGATACGGTCTGATGCTGGGACTGAGTGTAGAAGACAACGTGGTCTTGCCCTCTATGAGTGAGTTTTTGCGTTTTAACTTTTTTGTACATCGGAAGAAGTCTAAGGAACGGTGTGCAGAGTATGTCGATAAACTCCGGATTAAAACGCCTACTTTGGCCCAAAAAGTGAAAAATCTCTCTGGTGGAAATCAACAGAAAGTGATTGTGGCGAAATGGCTCCTTAAAAACTGTGAAATATTGATTTTCGACGAGCCAACTCGGGGAATTGATGTGGGAGCCAAGAGCGAAATTTATAAACTTCTGAATGAACTTGTGGAAGAGGGCAAATCCATCATCATGATTTCTTCCGAATTGCCTGAAATCCTGCGTATGAGCCACAGGATTCTGGTGATGTGTGAAGGGAGAATCACCGGTGAAATCGATGCCAGAGAGGCTACCGAAGAGCTGGTTATGAAGTACGCTACCATGCGGAATTAGGAAAGCAAGTGAGTGGAGGGTAGGAAAATGGAGACAACTTATAGTGCTGGACGCCTGCGGAGAGAAATCTTGCGCCAGTTTTTAATGTTTGGGAGTTTGTTACTCCTTTTTGTTTTCTTCTCGTTGTCTTCTCCTAACTTTTTCACCTTTGGAAATGTCGTTTCCATCATGCTGGCTACCTGCGTGAATGGAATGCTGGCCCTGGGGGTGACATTCGTCATTATTACTGGGGGTATAGATCTTTCCATAGGAACGGTCATGACACTTTCGGCGGTGATGAGTGGTGTTTTCATTACCTACTGGGGTTTTCCTGTATTTCTTGGCATCCTGGGTGGAATTGGAACGGGAATGCTTTGCGGTTTTGTGAATGGTATCGTCATTTCAAAGATGAAGTTGCCTCCGTTTATCGCTACTCTGGGGATGATGATGATTGCCAAGGGTTTGTCGCTCGTTATTTCGAGAGCTGCACCCATATACTTCACCCATGCTCCCAGTTTTTCCAGGATTGCTATGGGCTCGATTGTAGGGCGTCTTTTTTCGGGATTTGATGTTCCCAATGCGGTTCTCATTTTTATTGTTTCTATCGTTATTGCCAACATTATTCTCACCAAGACCGTGGTTGGTCGATACGACTTTGCTATCGGCAGTAACGAGGAGGCGGCCAGGCTCTCCGGTCTCAACGTCGATAAATGGAAGATGATTATTTATTCTCTTTGTGGTGTTTTCGTGGGAATGGGTGGAGTAATGATGGCGTCGAGACTCAATTCTGCCCAGCCAGCGTTGGGGCAGGGCTATGAACTCGACGCCATTGCTGCTGTAGTTATCGGTGGCACTTCTTTAAGTGGTGGAGAAGGCTCAGTCATCGGAACGGTGGTGGGTGCGTTTATCATGAGTACTTTGATTAACGGATTGCGTATCCTTTCTGTTCCGCAGGAATGGCAGATTGTGGTGAGTGGAATCATCGTCATCGGGGCCGTTTACCTTGACATCGTGAGAAGAAGGGGGTAGATTATGGAAACACTGCGCCAGCGCTTACACGCATTGGGTTTTGAGCTCCCTTCACCCCCACAGCCGGTAGGAGCTTATGTGCCTGCCTTACAAGTCGGTAATTTGGTCTTTACTTCCGGACAGCTTCCTCTGTGGGAGGGAAACCTGAAATACCGGGGTAAATTGGGACAGGAAGTTTCTATCGAGGAAGGGAAAGAAGCCGCGGCGCTCTGTGTTCTGAACGCTCTGAGCGTTATCGAGGCTCTCATAGGAAATCTCGAAAAAATCAAACAGATTGTGCGGGTAGTTGGGTATGTGGCTTCGAATGATGGTTTTACTGCCCAGCCTCAGGTGATAAACGGAGCCTCAGAACTCCTGCTCCATCTTTTTGGCGAAAGCGGGAAGCATGTACGGGTAGCCGTAGGAGTGAAGGAGCTCCCTCTGGGGGCTCCGGTAGAAGTCGAATTGCTCGTGGTGGTAGATTGAAAGAGTGGTTCCTCAGGCCTCCTTTGTCTATGGACAGGAAAGAAAGTCGAAGCATTGAGTTGTGAGAGCTTTCGTGCCAAATACTTGGCATAGCGCTACACCATGTAGTTCCTTTGCGAGGCGTCCACGTATTCTGCTCCTTAGCAATGAAACAAGGCAATCTCAGGGGGTACTCAGAGCTGCTGTCACTACACATGAACTGTCTGGAGATAGGTCTGAGTGGAGAGTAAAGCAACGCAACGGATGAAACCATAATTAAAAAGTGCATCTTCCCACAAAGATTGGATTTTTAAACATAGAGGGATCTCGCGGGACATCGCGATGATCAGAAAAAGAGCCTTCCCATAGAAGGTCTTTCTGCAGCATTCTTCTTGGTAATTACGCAATCCACCATATGTGGTGGACTTCTCCCCAAAAAAGTGGAGGAACATTTTCCTACGTCAGCCCATACTGTCTTTCAAATCCTTGAGGACTATTTTATCGGTAGTGTACTCTATTTTTGTGTCACGTTTGGGAAGCAATAAAACCTCCTGACAGGTACAATTGGTAAAACAAAAGGAGAATACCAATCATCCTATCAGGAGGTGTCCAAAGACTATGAAAAAGG
>Ga0308395_1000287_pt1 | contig 43323 bp, 36 predicted proteins | sample Hotspr20SampleP4_FD_202097 | JGI IMG/M metagenome (GOLD analysis project Ga0308395, IMG submission 202097) | Hot spring phototrophic mat microbial communities from Mushroom Spring, Yellowstone National Park, Wyoming, United States - 20050930_P4 ... | reverse complement strand
TGGTAAATTTCATCAATCAGACAATAGACAGCAATAATGAACAGCTCTTCGTCAAACATAGGGCTATACCTCCAGGAGAATTTACCTGGAAGTATACCCCAAAAAAATCAAGTTGCACATGGCGTAAAATATTTTTCGTTGCGGCGGCTTCGCCGCCGCAACGAAAAATAATCGTCTTTTTGGGGCTGCGGAGACAGCCAGGGGCCTACGCAGAGGGGCCACGGACAAAAAGCCAAAGTTTAGGGAGGGGGTAGCGGCGAAGCCGCTGGGGGAGGGGTGAGGCTGAACAGTTACCTCCCTGGGCCCTGCGTGCTGGGTGTCAGCCTTCGCCGATACCCGTCCACGGACATCCCAAGAGAGAGGGTCGGCGAAGGCCGACCGAAGGCCTGCGGCCCAGGAAGGGTGACTTGAGTCAGCGCCTGAATAGTTACCACCCCTGTAGCGCAGGCCGCCAGGCCTGCACACAGGCTGACAGCCTGCGCTACGTGAGGAGTGTGGAGAAGTACGCCCGGGCCATGGTCTCCATGTCCAGGGTGATCCCCGCCAGCGGGCCCACTTCCTGCGGCGGCTCGCCCCGTTCCCGCGCCGGTAGCGGAAACTCGCGCGGGAGCCCGTGCCGTTCGTTGAAGGCATGCCGCCGCCGCTGAATCTCCCGGCCGGCCTCCAGGAACTCCCGTTCCGTCATCCCCCAGCCGGTGGCGGCGTTCAGCCAGGCCAGAAACGGCACCTCGCCCATGTACAGCGCAAACTGGCAGAGGCCCAGACTGTCGTAGGCCCGCAGAACGGACATCCCCACCGCCATGACCCGCCCCTTCGTCGCGTAGTCGTAGCGGCCGCCCGGTTTGATCCCCTCCAGCGCGAAGTACGGCATCAGCGGCGGCACTTCCACCGTCCCGGAGAGGGTGGCGGTATGACGGCCCGGCGCCGGGTCCACCTGATAGCCCAGCGCCACGCCCGGCTCGTAGAGGCCCCGGTGCATGGCCAGTTCCTGCCCTCCGGCGTGGATTGCCGCCTCCTGCGCCTCCGGCCCCAACCGCTCCGCGGCCCGCCGGACCCCGTCGGCCAGCCAATCCCCCAGGCCCGGCTCCCGGCGGGCGATACGCGCGGTCAGTTCCACAATCGCTTCGCCGTTCCCCCAGTCCAGCGGCAATTCCTCCGCCAGTTCCGGCGGCAGCCACCCCCGCTCCCGGCATTCTATGGCAAAGGCGACGGCGACGCCCGTGGAGATGGTATCCAGACCGGCCCGGTTGCAGATGCGGTTGCAGCGCATCACCACTTCCAGGTCATCGTTCAGTAGCAGCGGTCCGAACGCGGCCAGCGTCTCGTACTCCGGCTTGTGGTCCGTGTCGCCGTCGGGCAGGCGGACGATGCCGCCACAGGCCACCGGGCAGAAGGAACAGCCGTACCCGCGAATCCTGGGCCGGATGACCGCCTCGTCGCTCAGACGGGCGGCCCGGCGAAGCGGGAAGTCCCGATAGCCGATGCCGGTCCAGTTGCGGACCGGCGTGTCCCCCAGTTCCACCAGCGCGGCCGTCCCGGCGGCCGTCCCGTAGAGCCGATAGGTGTCTATGACCATTTGGGTCGGCCCGCCACTCAGCCGGGCCCGCAGACGGCGCATAATGGGCAGGATGCGCAGGAGAAAACCGGAGATGCCGGAGGCCCAGCGGGACGGTTTCCGGCGGAAGAGGCGGCGGTACTCGTCGGTGATCCGCCGGAAGGCCTCGGGGTCGGCCAGCGGCGGGCGCACCTTCCCCCGCGCGGCCACGGCTTTGAGGTTTTTGGCCCCCATGACGGCGCCCAGGCCGCACCGCGCGGCGGCCCGTCCGTCGTCGTTGATGATGGCGGCCAGGAGCGACTGTTTCTCCCCCGCCGGGCCGATGCAGGCGACGCGCACGTCCCGGCCCGCCGCAGCGCGGACGGCCGCCTCCGTCTCGCGGGTATCCAGCCCCCAGAGGTCGGCCGCGTCCCGGATTTCGGCCCGTTCGCCGTCTATGTAGAGGTAGACAGGCCGCCGGGCCCGACCGGTGACGAAGACGCCGTCGTAGCCGGCCCCCCGCAGGGCCGGGCCGAAGTTCCCCCCGCAGTTGGCGTCCCCCCAGGCGCCGGTGAGGGGAGAGCGGGCGCAGACCATGAAGCGTCCGCCGAAGAGGGCGCCGCTGCCGGTCAGGAGCCCGGGCAGGAAGCCAATGACGTTCTCCGGCCCCAGCGGGTCGGCCCCCGGCGGGATGCGGTCGGTGAGCACATAGGCCCCCAGGCCGTACCCGCCCAGATACCGGCGGTAGACCTCCTCGGGAGGTGTTTCCACCGTGATTTCGCCCGTGGAGAGGTTGACGAAGAGGATTTTGCCCCAGTAGCCGTTGGGCATGGAGTGCCTCCGAGATGCAGGAATGGGACACGGATGGGCACAGATGGCACGGATTTTCACGGTTGTTTATATCTGTGCCAATCTGTCCAACCCGTGTTCATCCGTGTGCAGTTGAATGGGACACGGGTGGACACGGATGGTACGGGTTTTCACGGATTTGTATATCCGTGTCAATCCGTAAAACCTGTGTTCATCCGTGTCCGTTTGAACGGGACACGGATGGACACGGATGGTACGGGTTTTCAAGGATTTTTATATCCGTGCCAATCCGTCCAACCCGTGTTCATCCGTGTGCGATTGAACAGGGCACGGATGGCGCAGATTCTCGTGCTTGTTTTCTAAGGCGGCAGCGGAGTGGGCGTGGGCGTCAGCGGCGATTCCAGCCAGAGGAAGCGGCGGGTCAGCCCCTCCTCCGACGCGGTGGTGAAGACGCCGCTGCGGGTCTCCCGCACCACCCGCACCTCCCACTGGAACTCCCGCGCCTGCGAACCGGGCGGGGGGAACAGGTCGGCGGGTACCCGGTAGGCCGTCGTCCGGGTCCGTACCCGGACAACGGGGATGCCCGGGCGCACAATCCGCAGTTCGTACCACTCGTTGGGGCGCAGGACTGCGACGGAAGCCCACTGGAGCACGATGCGGGCGTCCGGCCCGCCGAAGACGGCCCCATCCGGCGGGCTCAGCAGAGGCGGCGGCGGATAGGGCGGAATGGGCGTCGGCGTGGCGTAGGGGTTGGGGGTGGGCGTCGGCGTGGGCATTGGCGTCCCCAGCGGGATGATCAACGGCTGGTTGACCCGGATGACATCCGAGCCCGCAGGAATTTCCGGATTCGCCGCCCGGATCAGGGAGACGGTGACACTGTACTTCTGCGCAATGGAGATGAGCGTCTCCCCCGGAGCGACGACGTGGATGATGTAGTCGCCCGGCGTAGGGGTCGGCGTGACCGTCCCCGGCAGTGGAGAGGGCGTCGGGGTGGGACGGGCCGGGGGGATGAGCAGCACCTGTCCAATCTGCAACGCATCCGGGTTGATACCCGGATTCAGGGCGACGATTTCCTCCACTGTCGTATCATACCGGACGGCGATGCCCGAGAGGGTATCATTCGGCTGGACCTGGTGGGCCCGGGGCGGAAGCGGGGTGGGCGTGGGCGTCTCGGTGGGCGTGGCGGTGGGAGTGGCCGTGGCCGCGGGCGTCGCCGTCCGGGTCGGGGTGACCGTGGGCGTGGGGGACGGGAACATCTGGGGGAACAGAAGCGGCCCCAGGAGCCAGTACGCCGTCCCCAGGACCAGCAACGCCACCGCAAAGGCCGCCACCCAGAACCCCCAATGGGAATGGCGGACCGGCGCCACCGACGGCTGAGTTTCCGCCTCTGCCAGTGCTTCCGTCAGGGGCGCGCCGCAGATGATGCATGTTCGGGCCCGGGCCGAGACCTTCGTCCCGCACGCCGGGCATGTTCGGGATTGCTCCTCACTCATTGGTCAGTCGGTGGTTGGTAGACTGGTAAATTGGTCATTGGTCATTGGTCATTCGGTCATTGGTCATTGCGTCATTCCATCCAGCCCCAGTTCCGTCGCGATGGACTGCATGGCCTCCAGGACGACGCCGACGTGCTCCCAGAGGTCCACGCCCAGAAGCGCCGCGCCTTCCTCGGCCGGGCCCCGGTCGGCGCCCGCCGCGAATCGCTTGTCCTTCCACTTGTTCTTGACACTCTTGACCGTGATCTGGCGGATGTCTTTGGACGGGTGGACCAGCGTCACGGCGACGATGAGGCCGGTCAGGTCGTCCACCGCGTAGAGGGCCTGCTCCATTCGGCTCTCGCGGGAGACGCCGGTCCGCTCGGCGGCGTGGGAGAGGACGGCGCGGACAACGTCCTCGGGCCAGCCCTGCTCCCGCAGGATGCGGGCGCCGGTCAGCGGGTGGTCGTCGGGGAAGCGCTCGTAGTCAAAGTCGTGCAGCAGCCCCACGGCGGCCCACTTCTCCTCGTCCTCGCCGAAACGGCGGGCGTAGGCCCGCATCGCCGCCTCCACGGCCAGCATGTGCTTGATCAGGTTCGGATTCTGGACGTACTCGGTGACCAGTTTCCAGGCGTTCTCTCGGGTTGGCTGCATGGGATGCCTCCTGGGAAACGTGAAACGTGAAAACGTGAAACGTGAAAACGTGAAACGTGAAAACGTGAAACGTGAAAACGTGAAACGTGAAAACGTGAAGCGTCAAAATATCGGAATCGGGTCGCCCAGGACGGGAAGGGGGCGGCGAATCCACAGGTCCCACCAGGCCAGCCAGAGGGCCGGGACCTCGCGGGCCTGGTAGCGGCGGATGTGGATGTAGGGCCGCCGGTCCGCCACATAGCCCACCGCGTCCAGCCCCAGCCCGTGGCAGGTATAGAGGGCGCGCGGCAGGTGGTACCGCTGAGTGACCACCACCACCTCCGTCAGGCCGAAAATGGCCTTCGCCCGGTAGCAGGTGTCGTAGGTGCGCCGCCCGGCGTAGTCCAGGACAATGTCCTCCTCCGGCATCCCCAGCGCCAGGGCCACCTCCCGCATCTTCTCCGGCTCGTTGTAGTGGACGAAGCGGTTGTCGCCACTGAAGAGCAGTTTCCGCACCCGCCCGGCCCGGTAGAGGTCCACCGCCGCCGCCACCCGGTCCCGCAGGATGTCGCTGGGGGTGCCGTCGGGCCAGTAGCCCGCGCCGAAGACCAGCGCCACGGGGCGCTCGGGCACCGCCGCCGGGTCGGTGTAGATGACCCCCCGGTAGCGCGCGGTCAGCGTCCAGAGGGTCCACACCCCGGCCGCGCCCAGGGCAGAGAGCAGGAGAACGCCGATCAACGCGGACGGGCGCAGATGTGCCTTAACTCTGTTTTTGGAAGTACTTCCGGGGGACATAGGTCAGCACAATCGGCTCCAGCAGGTCCAGATGCCGGAGATTGATGAAATAGTGGCAATTCTCCACCAGACGCTGGAAATCCCGCCTGCGGGCCAGCCATCCGCCCCCATCGGCGAAGTTGACGAAGACCCGATTCTCCCGATTGCGGCTGTTGGAGCGGCGGATGTCATCGTACGCGGTCTCCATATCCCGGGCCTTGGTGCTCTGACCGCTGCTGGTGGTCTCCTGAAAAGAGCACATCAGAATCACCCAGGGATCCTCCAGCGAGGGCACCGCAAAGTCTACATTCACGTTAACGAAGCGGGACCGGCCCTGCTCAAAACCGACTCCGTACTGCTCCCGAATGCCCTCTAACCGGCCGCGAATACAGGCTTCCACCCGGTACCCCTTCCGACCGCTATAGGTGCCGATCAGTGCGCGCTTATAACGGACCCTGCGGGCCGCCACCGAGCCAGCGGCGATCTCCCGGAAATTCAGCGCTTCCAGATAGTAGCGCGGAATGACGGCCTGCAATTCCGTATCGCGGACGCCGTCCATTAGCAAACGAGCGATCACCGACGCGAAATCCGGGTCTGTTCGGACCCGACGGACAATTTGCTGCATTGTCCACTCCCGGTCCAGCGGAACCGGAATCCGCCCAATCTGGCGGAGCAGGGAGATAATGCGCAGAAACTTCTCCTCCGAGAGTTCCACCTCGCGCAGGACAAATTCCAGCGCTCCCTCCTGCTCCCGTAACAGGGCCGCCAGAGAATCCGGGCCCATTATGCTTTTCTCTGTCACGCCGTACTGTTCCGCCAGCCGGAGCAGACGGTCTACCTCTTGGTCTATTTCCCGTTCCAGTTCTTCGTCCACGTAGAAAATAGTGATAGAGTTCCAGGCTTCCTCAAAAGAGAGTTTATGCGGCGTCTGCGTCACTTTCCACCCCCAGCAGTTTGGCCGCCTTCAGGGCCTTGCCCCAGGTCGGAAACGCCTCCAGGAACGGCTGCAGCCCGTAACGGCTCATCTGACGGACGTCTTCTGGTGTAGGCAGACGGCCCAGTTGTCGGGCGATCTCCCGCAGTTCCAGTTGCAGGGCCTTTTTGTTGTAGCGGGGGCGCGGGCGGGGCACCGGCGGTCGGTAGACGTCGCCCCAAACCTCCACCTGGGCCAGTTTCTCCCGGGTAATGGTCACATAGGTCGGATCAATGTCTATGGCGATGTACCGGCGCCCCAGCCGGGCCGCCACCACCGCCGTTGTGCCCGTCCCGGCCAGCCCGTCCAAGACGATGTCCCCCGGATTGGTAGATAACCGGATAATCCGCTCCATCAGCGCGTCTGGCAACTGGCACGGATGATAATCCCGGTGACGCCGGTGCTTGATCCGGTGGACATCCCACCAGATGTCCGTCAGCGGCTCCTTCTGGTCGTCCCCTCGGGCCTTCCGCCACCGGGCACAGGACGAACGGAGACAGTAAAAACGGGCATCTATCTCCCCGACATCCTCATAGTTGAATGTGAAATCGGTGGGGTGCTTCGTGTAGAAGAGAAGGGCATAATGGGCCGGCATCACCTTCCCGCGCGGTTCGGAAAGGGCGTCCCAGACGATCCAGTTCTGGAAGTAAAGGCGACGGTTCAGGTACGCCGCGTGGTACATCCCCCAGCGGGGCAGGTTCAGGACGTAGAGGGAACCGGTGGGCTTCAAAATGCGGATATACTCATCCAGCCAGGCGTTGCACCAGTCCAGATAGACTTCTCGGTCCTTCTCGTCGTCGTAGGTCGTATAGGCCTTATCCAGATTGTACGGCGGGTCGGCGAAGACCAGGTCCACCGACTCGTCCGGGAACGTCCTCAGAACTTCCAGGATGTCTCCCTGAATGACGCTGTTGACGGGCAGGTGGTCTTCGGACGGGATACATCCCTGGTTACGGGGAACGGTAAACAGGCCGGGAAGCGGTGCTGTTCGGTACCGGGCGGTCACTTCAGCAGCCCGGGGCTCCCCCGGCCGGGCCAGCCGTTCGGCCGGGCCGATCACGCCTTCCAGCACCGCAGTGTCCTCCGGGCGGCCGGTAGGAGAGACCATCCGCAACAGCGTTTCCAGGACGGGCGCGGAGAGGCGGGTGTAATTATTCTCCGGCGGCAGGTCCTTCCAGACGTCCGAAATCGCCACGCCCTCCGGGTGCATCAGGTGGCTCTTCCCGCCCCAATCCCGCAGCGGCTTCCCGCACGCCCGACAGTATCGGTGTGGGAAACGGACGCGGGAAATCTGGAACGTCTCGCCTTTGGCGAACATCAGGAGCGCCGCGTGGACGGACGGGAGACGGCTTCCCAGCCGCAGGGCCGACTCCACGGCAATCCAGTACTTGAAGCGCAGGCGGCGATCCAGGTGGACGCCCAGGTCCGGCAGGTTTTCGGGGACGCCCTGGACGAAGAGCAGGCCACCCTCCCGCAGGGCCCGGACGGCCGCGTCCGCGCAGGGAATCCACCGCTCCGCCGCGTCGGTCCCCATCACCAGAACGACGAAATCCAGAGCCCCCTCCGGAGCCTCCGCCAGCGCCGAGACCAGTTCCTCACCCGCCAGATACCGTACCATTTCGCGTCTTTCGTGCCTTTCGCGCCTTTCGTGCCTTTCGCACCTTTCGCGCCTTTCGCGCCTTTCGTGCCTTTCGCGCCTTTCGTGCCTTTCGCGCCTTTCGTGCCTTTCGCGCCTTTCGTGCCTTTCGCGCCTTTCGTGCCTTTCGTGCCTTTCGCGCCTTTCGTGCCTTTCGTGCCTTTCGTGCTTTTCGCGCCTTTCGTGCTTTTCGCGCCTTTCGTGCTTTTCGCGCCTTTCGTGCTTTTCGCGCCTTTCGCGCCTTTCGCGCCTTTCGTGCCTTTCGCGCCTTTCGTGCCTTTCGCGCCTTTCGTGCCTTTCGTGCCTTTCGTGTCTATGGCACCACCGCCGCCACCGTCTCCAGGTCCGGCCCCCAGATGACCGTGACGACCCGGCCCGTTCGCTGGACGCAGGCCGCCCCCGCCGGCCCGCTCCAGAAGGCCCCCCGCCCGCTCAGGCCTGTGGCGGGCAAGTTCAACAATTTCTGCAAATCCTTCAGGTCGGCGGCAACCAGCGGCGGGGTGCGGAAGCGGGGGACCAGCAGGTGGTAGGCGCGCTCAAACTCCACCGCCTCGTCCCGGGTCTCCCAGGCCAGCCGCCAGACGATGACCTGTTGGCCCGTCCCGTCCTCCCAGAGGGTGAAGGTATCCCCGGCCCAGCCGTCGGCGGCGCGGCGGGCCGCCTCGTCGTCATCCAGATAGGCCGACAGATGCAGGCCGACCAGAAACTCACCCACGGTGTCCCGGCGGACCAATTTCCAGCCTTTGCCCAGGGCCGCCGTCAGGTCTGGGACGGCGGGTTCCAGCGGGGGACGGCGGTCCCGGTAGCGCTCCGGGTGCAGGACCTCCTGGGTGGTGCACGGCGGGGCGGCGTAGGCCCGGTTGACGGCGGCCCAGCCGCCGTCGGCATACAGCGCGGCCACAAAGTGCGTCCCGTCCCGGTAGGGGAAGAGGCGGATTTCCTCAAATGTCGCGACGTTGCTCAGGGGCGCGTAGGTCGGCTCCTCGGCTCCCGCGGCCAGACGGGCCAGACGGTCCACCTCCTGCGGGTCGGCGGCCACTCCGGCGTAGCGCGCAGTGGTGAGGACGGCATCCCCTTCCAGCAGGGCCCGCAGGGCCAGCGCGGCGTCGGCCGTGGGCCGGCAGGCAGCAGTCAGGGGGACGCGCGGGGGCTGGGCGCCCTCGCCCAGCAGAAACGCGTTGTCCTGCAGCGCGTGGGCCAGGGTGTGGACCAGGGCCAGTTCGTCGTCGGGGGTGGCGGGCCCCCGGCCCGCCACCAGCAACACCTGCCGCCCGGCCGGGACGTAGAGGCTGAAGACCCGTGCCGCCTGCGCGGTGACGTCCGGCAGCGGCAATGGGTCCAGCCGGGGCACCAGTCCCAGCAGACTGTAGAGACTCAACGCCTCCTGGGGCCGAAGGTCGCCGTACCGCTGCAGAAGGTAGAGCGCGATCTCCCGCTCCGACGGGAAAGAGACGGGGAACTGCTCCACCGGCGGAAGGTCCCGCACCCGGGCCAAGATGCGGGCCACCTCGTGGACGGCGCGGGCGCTCTGAATCTGGGAGAGGGGCACGGCCCGGGTAGGGGTAGGGGCGACCGTGGGGGAAGCCGTCGGTTCCGTTGGAGAGGCCTCCGGATTGGGCGTGGGAGACCCCGGAGGCGACTCCGGCCCCTGCGGCGACGGGAGCGGGGAGAGCGCGGCCAGTTGGCGCATCGTGGTGGCCACGGTGTAGGCCAGCAGGCCGAACACCACGACCACCGCGGTCGCCATCAGGACCAGGATCAACCGCTGGCGGGGAGTGAAGCCCCTCACCGCAGCGCCTCCTCCTGGGCCGCAGTGAGCGCCGCGATGCCCCGACGGGCCAGGTCCAGCATCTGCAACAGCCGGTTTCGGGAGAACGGGGCTCCCTCCGCCGTCCCCTGCACTTCCACGAACCGCCCGTCTCCGGTCATCACCACGTTCAGGTCCACCTCAGCCTGGCTATCCTCCTCGTAGCAGAGGTCCAGCCGGACCTCCCCCTGCACCACGCCGACGCTGACGGCCGCGATGGGGGTGCGAATGAGGTCCGGGGGGACGACGCCCCGGGCGGCCAGCCGGCGCAGGGCCAGGGCCAGCGCGACGTACCCGCCGGTGACGGCAGCGGTGCGGGTGCCGCCGTCGGCCTGCAGGACGTCGCAGTCCAGGATCAGAGTCCGCTCCCCCAACCGGGCCAGGTCCAGGCCGGCGCGCAGGGAGCGCCCGATGAAGCGGCGAATCTCCTGCGTTCGCCCGCCGGTCAGGCCGTTCTCGCGGGGCGTGCGGGTGTGGGTGGAACGGGGGAGCAGCGCGTACTCCGCCGTCAGCCAGCCCTGCCCGGAACCGGCCAGCCAGCGCGGTACCCCCTCCTGCAGGGTGAGGTTGCAGAGCACGCGGGTCCGCCCCCACTCCACCAGGACCGACCCCTCCGGGTAGTCCACGTAGTCCAGGATGAAGCGGACGGGGCGGAGTTCGTCGGGCCGTCGTCCATCGGGTCGGGAAGATGCCATTTCTCTTTCAAGTAGGACAACTGCTCGCAGTTGTCCTACAAAATGTTCACGGCGTCCCGCCGGTGATCGGGGAAGAGGGTTGCAGTTGCCCCAGCAGTTGCTCTATGGCCGGTTTCTGGTCCTCCGGGGCCATCTGGAGCGCGGTCTGGGCCTCCGCCAGCGCCATCGCCGGGGCCCCCATCTGATAGTAGGCGATCGCCAGCAGCCGGTGGGCGTCCCAGGCCCAGGCACCCTGGGGTTCCAATTCCAGAGAACGGCTCAGCGCCTCCACCGCCGCGTCGTTCTGCCCCTGCTGCAGATAGACCCGCGCCAGCGCGTTCCAGACCTGCGGCATGGTGGGCAGAATCTCCAGCGCCTTTCGGTACGCCTCCGCCGCCCCCGCCAGGTCCCCCTTCATCACCCGGACGTCCCCGATGATGAGCCACGTCTGCTCAAAACCGTCGTCCACTTCCAGCGAACGGTTGATGCGCTGCCAGAACCCCTCCTCGTCGCCCATACTGTAGAGGTAGAGGGTCGCCCACTGGTTCCAGAGAATGGGGTTATTGGGGCTCAGCGACGTGGCCGCTTCGTAGTACCGGGAGGCCAAATTCAGGAGCGTTTCCCGCTGCGACTGCCCGACGGGCAGGTCGGCCCAACGCTGGTACATCCGGGCCAGGTTGGCCGAATGGTCGGTGTTGAGGGGGCTCAGCGCCTGCGCCATCAGCAACACCCGCTCCGTCTCCCGCAGGATTGCCTCCTGCTGGGCAGTGTCGGTAGTGCCCGACGCCGCCTCCAACAGCGCGCGGCCCAGGTACAGGTAGTAGAAGTCCTCGTGGGGGGCCAGTTGGACGGCCCGCTGGTAGTGGGGGACGGCCGCTCCCCACTGCCCCTGCCGGTCCCACGGGTCGGCCTGCTTGTAGACGATGTCGGCGCGAATGGGGCGCAGGTTGGCCTGCAGGGCGCTGAGGACGGCCAGCGGCAGCAGGACGGCCAGCGCCACCGGCCCCCAGGCCGTGCCCCACCGTTTGGGCATCCACCGCTCCCCGCTCAACGCCAGTCCGCCCAGCAGAATCACCGTGGCCAGGAAACCGTAGTAGGCCCCGATCTGCCCGGCGATGTACTCGGCCAGCCGCAAGAGGTCGTTGACGTTCTGGACGGTCATCCGCAGGACGGCGGCGTGGCGCCCGGCCAGAGAGAGCCCGAAGGTCAGCCCCACCGTCAGGGAGACCAGGAGGATGACAACGGCCGCCAGCCAGGCATCTCCCCGGCGCTCCCCGAAGGCCCCCCGCCGGGCCATCTGGGTGACGGCCAGAAGCGCCGTCATCCCCCAGGCCATGCCGAAGACCAGCAGGATGCCCAGGGACTGCCGGGGCGGACCGCCAATAGCGACCACCGTCAGCGAACGCCAGAAAATCTGGCCGGGACTGGTGAGCCGTTCAATGTTGTTGACGAAGTCATAGGAGAGCGTCCCCAGGATCAGCGCGCCGATGAGGGCCGAACCCAGCGCGGGCCAGAGCCAGTCGGGGACTCGCCCGGACGAGGGCGCGGGCGGCGGTGCGGCAGGTCGGCGCCGCCGCTTTTTCCCTTTCGGTTGGGGGGACGGCGCCGTCTGCGGCGCGACGGGCCGCTCCTCCCGCGCGGCAATCCCCTGGATGCCCAGGAGAACGAAAACCCCCGCCAGTCCCCAGAACGTGGTCCGGGTGGAGGCAATGGAGATACCGAAGTTGATCTCTACCAAATGGGCGACAAAGGCAGCCAGGATGCCGATGAGCAGAATCCCGTCGGGGTGGGCCGCCGGAGCGGATTCGGGGGCGGAGAACCCACAGATGACCAGATACGTCAGCATCCCCAGCACCATCCCCACCGGAATCGCCAGCCCGAAGAAGTGGGGCCCGACGGTGGGGATGACCACCGCGACGGCGGCCAGCGCGCCCGTCACCAACAATCCGAAGAACAGCCGCCGCCGGGACTGGTCCGGAATCCACCCCAGCCAGGAGAGGCCGTAGTAGAAGAGATTGCCGAACAGCCAGAGGTAGGCCGTAAATCCCAGCAGTCCCGTGATGACCAGCGAGTCCAGCGTCTCGTTGTGGGAACGGTCGGGGGAGGCGGTGCGGGACTCGTAGTGACCCAGGAGGGGCGGATAGAAGCGGTTGTAGGCCACGTACATGGACTCCGGGCCGTAGCCGACCAGCGGGCGGATGAGGTTGAACGGGTCGGGGTGACCGGTGGGGTCGACGGTGGTGGCGGGGTACTGAATGGGCTCGTGGGGCAGGATCAGGCGCAGCGCCCCCTCCCAGATGAGGGAGCGGACCTTGCCGGTGCCCGTCTCGGCCTGGAGAACTTCGTCCAGGCGGCCCATCCAGGGTTGCTCCTGGGCCCAGGCATTGACCGGCTCCGCCAGGTTGACGGTCAGGAACCCGGCGGCGAAGATGAGGACGATGACCAGCGCGCTGGCCCACAGCCAGCGCCAACCCTTCCCGTTGACAATGAACACCAGCCAGGCCCCGGCGACCACCAGCAGGGCGCCGACGGCCGGCACCCACTGCAGGGAGGGGTTGACCTGTGCAGCGCCGCGCAGCGCCAGGTAGAGCCCGGCCCCCACCACCCCGGCCCCGGCCAGACTCCCCAGTCCAAAGGCAATGCCGGCCCGAATGTCCCCGAACAGGTCTGCCGGATGGGCCTCCGATCGGGCGGCCGCGCGCCGCAGGGCCAGCAGTCCCAGAAACCCCCAGACCGCCAGCCCGAAGACCAGCCCCATCAGCGGGCCCCGGCTGTGGGTGTACCAGATGCTGATGACCTGGACCAGGAAGATGAAGATGTAGGCGGCGGCCCGCAGGACCTCGGAAGTTCCGGCCTTCTCGTCGGTCAGCAGGGAGCGGAAGGCGTCCACCGCGCGGGCCAGCGTGGGGAACGCGGCCATAATCATATACGCGGCGACGAAAATGGGGTTGCCCATGTTGGAGGCCACCCGCTGGGTCACGTCGCCGCCCCAGGGGAGGGGGTCCCGGCGGGCGTGCTGGACGAAGCCGTAGAGGGCGATGGGCAGACTGTTGAGGATGAGCGTCGTGATGAACCGGTCCACCTGCGCGCGGGTGCGCATCCGGTCCAGGATGATGAGGAAGATGACGATGTAGGAAAGGGTGGTGAACGTCCCCTGGAGCCGCTGGTAGGAGCCGAAGAAACTGGTGTAGGGGACGACGGAGAAGACCGTGCTGATCAGGTAGGCCAGGACGGTGAAGAGAGTGGGCAGGATCAGCGGGGTGCGCCAGGAGAAGCGGAGGCGGCCCCCTCCGGCGGCCCGTTCCTCTATCCAGCGGGCCAGCCAGACGGCGGCCATCACCAGGGCAATGGAGCGCAGGGTGGTCAGTTTATCCGGCTCAAAGACGCGGCTGGAGTAGATGTTGAAGAAGAGGGGGGTGACGATAATGGCCGCCAGCCAGCCGGCCTCCAGAATGCCGTCCAGAATTGCGCTGAATCGGGTGGTGTTCATTTACACCAGTTCTCCGTAGGAAAAGACCAGACGGAAGCCCAGTTCCCGAATCCGTTCCTGGACTTCGGGGCGGGCCCGGTAGCAGAAACAGACAGGGAAGATTTCCCCCTCCAGGTTGCGGCGGGCCATTTCTACAGTGCGGGCGAACCTCTCCACCTCCCGCATCGTCAGATTGTGCTTGGCCTCTCCCACAATCCAGATGCGCTGAGAGGGCCGCTGCGGGTCGTGGGCCTCACCAAAGATGTTCACCTCCCGCAACTGGCCATCCCACTTCTGCCACACCCGTTTCAGTTCGCCCACCTTCCAGCCCAATTCCCGCCCCAGCACCTTATGGAGGACGATGTAGGCGATGTCCTCCAGATCGCCGCCAATGGTCTCGCTCAACCCGCCGACCTGTCTGGCCAGTTGGTCTACCTTGCGCTCGGTGCGGGCCTGGGCTTCGGCCAATCGGGTTACGGCCTCCTCCAATCGGGTAACCCGCTCTTCTGTTCGGGCCTGGGCCTCGGCCAGCCGGTCCAGCGCCGCCTCTATGCGGGCAAAGCGCGCCTCTGAGGCCTCCCGATACCGCCGGAACTCTTCCTCGGTACGGGCCTGGGCCTCGGCCAGCCGGTCCAGCGCCGCCTCTATGCGGGCAAAGCGCGCCTCTGAGGCTTCCCGGTACCGCTGGAACTCCTCTTCAGCACGACGGTGGGCTTCCGCCAGCCAGTTCAGCGCCGCCTCTATGCGGGCAAAGCGCGCCTCCGAGGCCTCCCGGTACTGCCGGAATTCCTCTTCGGTACGGCGTTGGGCCTCGGCCAGTTCCTCTACCCGTCTCTCCAGGCGGGCCTGGGCCTCGGCCAGGGCTCTGACAGCCTCCTCGGTGCGGGCCTGGGCTTCGGCCAGTTCCTCCACTCGCCGCTCCGTGCGGGCCTGGGCCTCGGCCAGTTCCTCCACTCGCCGCTCCGTGCGGGCCTGGGCTTCGGCCAGTTCCTCCACTCGCCGCTCCGTGCGGGCCTGGGCTTCGGCCAGTTCCTCCACTCGCCGCTCCGTGCGGGCCTGGGCTTCGGCCAGTTCCTCCACTCGCCGCTCGGTGCGGGCCTGGGCCTCGGCCAGCGCCCTGACCGATTCGTCGGTGCGGGCCTGGGCCTCCGCCAGTCTGCGTAGGGCCTCCTTCAGTTCATCTACATCAGTTTTCGTGGCCACATCTCCCCAAACCTGTCCCACAGCCAGGCTGATGGTCTCCGTCAGAACTTCAGCCTGGGGTTCGGGGAAGGTGGAGATAAGCCGCTCAAAAATGAGAGTCCGATCTATTTTCCTCAGCAGATTGTTCATCACTCTTCCCTCCGGAATCGGGCTCTTCGGAAATGGGCGCGGTCGGCTGCCTTGCTGTTCTCCAGGACGGCAAGATCAGCAGCATGAGCACGTCGGCCAGCGCCTCCGCCTGAGGCTCGGGAAAGACGGTGCGGAGCCGCTCATAAAACGCATCCCAGTCCAATCTCGCTGAGGTACTCATACCTTCTCCTTTCGGAACCACTCCAGCGTTCGCCGCAACCCCTCCTCCAGGGGCACTTCGGCCTCAAAGCCCAGAACCTCCCGCGCCCGGCGCACGTCGGGCACCCGGCGGCGGGTCTCCTCAAAATCGGGACCGTAGGCAGCGGTGTGGGGAACGTAGACAATCTCCGACGGAGAACCGGTCAGGGCCAGAATCCGCCGGGCCAGGTCGGTGATGGGGACCTCCCGGTCGGAGCCGATGTTGAAGATTTCCCCGGCGGCCTCCGGGACCGTCCCCGCCAGGATGGTGCCCCGCACCGTATCGGCGACGTAGGTGAAACTGCGGGTCTGCTGGCCGTCCCCGTAGACGGTGAGCGGCTCACCCCGCAGCGCCTGGGTGAAGAATCGGGCGACGACGCTCCCATACCCGCGCGGGTCCAGGCGCGGGCCGTACGCGTTGAAGTACCGTACCACGGTGACCGGCAACCCCTTCTGGGCGTAGGCCAGGGCGAAGTACTCATCTATGGCCTTGGCGTCGGAGTAGGACCAGCGAGGGACGGTGGTGGGCCCCAGAAGCCGGTCCCCGTCCTCCCGCAGCGGGACCTCCGTGGATTTCCCGTAGACTTCAGAACTGGAGGCGATGACCGTCCGCACCCAGTACTTGAAGGCCAGTTCCAGCACATTCTCCGTCCCCCGGACGTTGACGATAATGGCATTCAGCGGGTCCTCCACCACATACTTGACGCCGACGACGGCGGCCAGGTGGAAGATGAGGTCGGCCTGGCGGACCAGTGGCTCCAGGGTGGCGGTGTTCAGGATGGAGTCGTTGATGAACCGGAACCGTTCGCTCCCCAGATGATGGGCGATGTTGGCAACTTTGCCCACGGAGAGGTTGTCCAGGACGGTGACCTCGTGCCCCTGGGCCATTAAGGCGTCCACCAGATGGGAGCCGATGAAGCCCGCCCCGCCGGTGACCAGGACTCTCATCGTTCAGCCTCCAGGGGAAGGCGCGCCCGGACATGCGACAGCACTTGTTTGGCGCCCGCGATGGCGTCCTGGGCCTGGTCCGGAGTATACACCTCCTGCGGAATCCCGTCGGGCAGACCATTCGGATAGCGGGTCGGGATATAGTACTGGTCCAGCCGTCGGCAAATATCCCGCAGAGCCTCAAAGGACGGATCATATTCCTGGCACTGGCGGACCAGGAGATGAGTAGCATGTCCGAGGACCGGTCGCTCCCCCTGGGCGTAGAGGTAGGCTTTCAATGCCTTCTCCGCGGCCTGCTGAGCCAGGAAACAGGCCAGCGCGGCGAAACCTTCTCGGACATTCAGAGTCGCCGCGTCCAGATCATACCCGGCCTGAGATAGCCACCGACGGGCTTCCTGCAGGTTCCGATTCATAGACGACTTTCCCCTCCCGCAGCACCTGTTCTATGAAGGGATTTCCCTCTTCAATCATGCGGGCCAGTTCTTCCGGCGTATAGACCAGCGGCTCTACCGGGAGCGCCGTATCACAGAGGGCCAGGACTTCCCCAATTCGCTCTATGAAAGGCCGATCGGTCTCTTTGACGATGAGCAGGTCTACATCGCTCAGTCCGTGGTCATCCCCACGGGCAAAGGAGCCGAAAAGGATCACCTTCTGCGGGCCATAAGGGCGCAGGGACTGAAGGATGTGCTCCAACTCTTCCTGAAATCGCGCCGGTGACCACCGCCGCATCGCTGCCCTCCGGCCATAATCTTACCCCGAATTGGGGAAAAACGCCAGTCCCTGCAATTCCTGCCACAAAGGGCACGAAGTGCCCAAAAAGGACACGAAGGGACGAGAAGAAACCCTTCACGTCATGAGCAGCCTCAAATAATGAGCGGTGAAAGGTCATATCCTGACCCCTCCTCATCCCCCCAGCCCCCTTCTCCTCCCCGAAACGGGGAGGAGAAGGGGGAGAAAGAGTGGGGGTTTGAGGCGGGCGGCTTCGCCGCCCGCCTCAAACCCCCAGGATTCCCTCCTCCCCGCGCCGCGCAGCGGCAGCGGGGAGGGGGGCAGGGGGGAAGGGAATCTGGCCGCAATGCCCAAAAGAGCCCCAAACACCTCGGGGAAAAATCAAGTTGCACATGGTGTCCTTCGTGTCCCTTGGGGTTTTTGCAAGAAGACCCTCCGGCAGGTAGAGCCCCTAAACAAAGAAGGGCCTGGGCGGCCCTTCTCTGTGTGGGATGGGAGCGAGATGGCCCAGGTTACGCCTGCCGGGCCATCTCCACCAGACGGGCAAATGTGGCGGCATCCCGTACGGCGATGTCGGCCAGCACCTTCCGGTCCAGCGCCACACCGGCCCGCTTGAGGCCGGCGATGAAACGGTTGTAGGAGAGACCGTGCTGGCGGGCGGCCGCGTTGATACGCAGAATCCACAACCGCCGCAGGTCCCGCCGCCGCTGCCGGCGGTCCCGGTAGGCGTACCACATCGCCTTCATCCACGCCTCGTTGGCCCGACGCCAGAGGCGGTGGCGGGTGCCGTAGTAGCCGCTGGTCTGGCGGATGATCTTCTTATGACGACGACGAGTTCGGAATCCTCCTTTGACTCTCACGGCCTCACTTCCCCTTTTCTCTCAGATACGGTGCCAGACGACCCACGCGCCGGCGCGTGGCCGGGGACTCCACGACCAGCATCTCGTCGTAGAGCCGTCGGGCCCGCGCGCTCTTCTTCCGGCGCAGGTGGGACTTCCCCAACTTGGTGCGCATCAGTTTCCCTTTGCCACCCTGACTGATGCGGAATCGTTTGGATGTGGACTTATGGGTTTTGATCTTCGGCACGCTTCACCTCGCTCTGTTGACCTCCCGCGGCTTTCTTTGGCTTCGGCGCCAGAATCATCAACATCGTCTGCCCTTCCATATTCGGGGCCTGCTCCACCACAGCAATATCGGTCACCTCTTTCATCACTTCCTGCAGTTGTTCCAAAGCCAGTTCGGGATAGGTGATCTCCCGTCCCCGGAACCGGACCCGCACCTTGACTTTCATACCCTCTTCCAGCCAGCGACGGGCATCCCGCACTTTGATGGCCCGGTCGTGGTCGTCGGTTTTCGGACGCAGGCGGATTTCCTTCACCTCCACCACTTTCTGGGAGCGCCGCGCCTCCCGCTCCTTCTTGGTCTGCTCGTAGATGAACTTTCCGTAGTCTACGATGCGGACCACCGGCGGGTCGGCGCTCGGGGAAATCTCCACCAGGTCCAGATTTGCCTTGCGGGCCTGCTCCAGCGCCTCCTGGAGGGAGACAATCCCAATATGTTCCCGGTTCGGGCCAATCAACCGCACCTGCGGAGCCTGAATCTCGCGGTTGATCCGGTAGGCGTAGCGCAGGTCACGCTTGAACTTTTTGGGCGGTCTTCGTTTGATCTTGACCTCGCTTTCGTGGTTTCAGGATTCTGGCGTTTTGTGCAATGTGGCGCTTATCATAACACAAGATGCCAGAGGTGTCAAATCTCCTCCGGACGTGCTGGCTCCACATCCACGATGGTCCCCGGCGCCGGGCCGGACGGGGCGGAGGCGGGCGTCGGACCCGCTTTGGGGGGCTCAATCAACGGGGGCTCAATATCGGCGTGCATCGTCGTCTGCCCCCGCAGATAGGCCCCCTCGCTGACCAGGAGAGAATTGACCGTCAGGTCGCCCCAGACCCGGCCTGTCTCCAGGACCTCCACCCGGTTGCCGCTGATGTTCCCCTTCACGGCCCCGGAGATGGAGATGTTGTTGGCCCGAATGTCGGCGATCACTTTGGCCGATTCGCCAATGACCAGGTTGCCGGTGGTCTCAATGTTCCCCTCAAAGATGCCGTCAATCCGGATGCCCCCTTCGGAGATAAGATTCCCCCGGAAGTGGGCATTGGGACCGATGACGGTCTCAATACGGGCGGCGGGGGCCGCCGGGGCCGCCGGCGCTGCCACCGGGGGCTGGGGCCTTCTTTCTGCTTTCTTTTCCTCTCTTCCGAACACGTTGACCTCCTTATTGGGATAGATATGGGATTCAGTTGTGATTTCCGTGCAGGTGAAACGGCACATGGGTGACCATCACCTCCCGCCGGAACAGGAAAGCCAGATGGATGAGAAAGGCCGTCTGGTTGTGCAGGAGATGGTGCCACCACTTCGCCGGGACAAACTGCGGCAGGACAATGGTTACCACCTGGTCTCGCCGCCGCCGGTCGTCTATCCGGTCCACGTACTCCACCAGCGGCCCGATGATGGACCGATACGGCGAGGGGAGCACCACCAGCGGGATGCCATCCCCCCACTCTTCCCACTTGCGCCGAATCTTCGGCGTCTCATTGGGGTCCGTCTCCACGTACACCGCCGTCACGTCGTCGGAGAGGGAGCGGGCATAGTTGAGAGCCGCAATGACGGCCCGGTGTACCCCGGCGATGGGGACAATCACCCGATGCCGCCGGACGGGGGGCGGGCTCCCGAAGGCCTCCAGGGAGAGTTGGGCCGCCACGTCCTGATAGTGGCGGTGGACTGCCAGGAAGAACCCGATGAAAATAGGAATCCACACGATGACGATCCAGGCGCCGTATGCAAACTTAGTGATGATGAAGATGAGGAGAACGCCTGCTGTTACTGTGGCCCCGAAACCGCTGATGAGCGCTTTCAGCCGCCAGTAGGGCCCTCGCCGTCGCCACCGATGCGCAACCATTCCTGACTGAGAAAGGGTGAACGTTAGGAAAACCCCAACGGCATAAAGGGGAATCAGGCGTGTTGTCTTCCCGTCAAAGACAACCAGAAGTATGGAGGCCGCCAACGCCAGGGCCAGAATCCCGTTGGAGAAGACCAACCGATCCCCCAACAGGGCAAACTGGTTGGGCATATACCGGTCCCGCGCCAAAAAATAGGAGAGGCGCGGAAAGTCGGCGAAGGCCGTGTTGGCGGCCAGAACCAGGATGAGCATTGTCGCCGCCTGGAACAGGAAATATAGAGGCGTCCCACTGCCGAAGGCCACCCGCCCCAGTTGGGAGATGACCGTCTCATGGGTCCTCTCGTCCGGGACGATGCCGAACTGGTGGCTCAGAAAAGTGATGCCCAGGAACATCATGATGAGAAGAGAAGCCATTGCGATCAGCGTCTGGCCCGCGTTTTTGGACTCCGGGGGCTTGAAGACGGGCACTCCGTCGGCAATGGCCTCCACGCCGGTGAGCGCGGCACAGCCGCTGGAGAAGGCCCGCAGGATCAGGAAGAGGGTCAGCGGATGGGTTGCCGGGTAGTCTATCCGGGGCGGCGCAGCTGGGGGCATCCCCGCTGCCACCCAACGGTACAGCCCGATGCCCAGCATCCCCAGCGTCATCGTGACGAAAAAGTAGGTGGGAATGGAAAAAATCGTCCCCGATTCCCGCACTCCTCGCAGGTTCAGGATGGTGATGACGGCGATCAGAAAAAGACCGATGAGCACCCGATAAGGATAGAGGGCATGGAACGCGGAGGTGATCGCCGCCACGCCCGCGCTGATGCTCACCGCCACGGTCAGGACGTAGTCGGTGAGGATGGCCGCCGCCGCCACCAACCCCGGCATCTGTCCCAGATTGTCATGGGCAACGATGTAGGCCCCGCCGCCACTGGGGTAGGCGTGGATGGTCTGGTAGTAGGAGAAGGCAACGATGGCCAGGAGGGTGGCAATACCCAGCGCGATGGGCCAGGACAGCCTCACCGCCCCGCTGCCCGCCAGGATGAGCACCAGCAGAATCTCCTCGGTGGCGTAGGCCGTGGAGGAGAGAGCGTCTGAGGCGAAGACCGCCAGCCCCTTGACTTTGGTCAGCCGCTCGTGTTTCAGTTGTGCCGTCGCCAGGGGGCTGCCGATGAGCAGCCGCCGCAGGCTGAATCCCGAAAGTCCGCTCCACATATGGCTTCGTTGGCTCCATTGGTATAGATTTTAGCACAGAACGGTATCTCTGCAAGGTTGCCCGGGTGTCTCCCAGGGCTTATCAGCGCTCTAATATTTTTCGTTCGTAGTCAGGCACGGAGCGCCAGCGGAGTGCCGTTCCGAGCCTTTTGGACGCCACTCCGCTTCGCTTCGTGGCTTACTACGAGCATCTTCGTTAGAGCATTGATAGGCCCTGGGTGTCTCCAGAAATTGTCGGCCCTCTCCCCCTCAACTTTGGCCTTTTTGTCCATGGCCTTCTGCATAGGCCCCTGGCCGTCTCCGCAGCCCCCAAAAAGGAGAAGATAATTTTTAGTTGCGGCGGCTTCGCCGCCGCAACTAAAAATTATTCTTTTTATTCTTTTGCCTCGCCGGAGGCAGGTTTTGGAGATTTTCTCGCCCCACCCGGAAAAGGCCAAACTTCAGGAGGAATTGAGGTTGCCAGGGCGGGTGATGAGTACTTGCGCCCTCACCAGATTCCGGTACAATTAGAGACGACGGACGACAGACGACGCCCGCTGTTTATGGAGGGAACATGTCTTCTAACGGTTTCCGCATCCCATCGCACCCCATCCTGCCTGTGGAGCCCCGCCCCGCGTTCTCCTTTTTCTGGCAGGGCCAGGAGATGACCGCGCTGGAGGGCGAGACCATCGCCTCCGCCCTCTTCGCCAACGGCGTCCGCATTTTCGGTCACCACCATAAAGACGGCGCCCCCCAGGGCATTTTCTGCGCCAATGGGCAGTGCGCGCAATGTGCCGTCGTCGCCGACGGACTCCCCGTCAAATCCTGCATGGCGCTGGTCCGCCCCGGGATGCGGGTGGAGCCGCTGGACGGCAAACCCGTCCTCCCCGACGTCCACGGCGTCCCTCAGATGCGGCCCATAGAGACGGTGGAGGTGGAGTGCCTCATCATCGGCGGCGGGCCGGCGGGCCTCTCCGCCGCCATAGAACTGGGCAAGGCCGGGGTCCGCACCCTTATCGTGGACGACAAACACCGGCTGGGCGGCAAACTGGTCCTCCAGACCCACAAGTTCTTCGGGTCGGTGGACGCCTGCTACGCCGGGACACGCGGCATAGACATCGCCACCAAACTGGAAGAGGAGGTCCGCCAGTACGAGAACGTCCAGGTCTGGCTGAACTCCACCGCGCTGGCCGTCTTCTCCGACCGGAAGGTGGGGGTCCTGCGGGACGGCAACCGCTACGTCCTGGTCCAGCCCCACGTCCTGCTGGTCGCCACGGGCGCGCGGGAGAAGTCCCTGGTCTTCCGGGGGAATACCCTGCCCGGCGTCTACGGCGCGGGTGCGTTCCAGACGCTGGTGAACCGGGACCTGGTGCGCGCGGCCCGGCGGCTCTTTGTCGTGGGCGGGGGGAACGTGGGCCTCATCGCCGCCTACCACGCCCTCCAGGCTGGCATCCAGGTCGTCGGCCTCTGCGAAGCCCTCCCCGAGTGCGGCGGCTACAAGGTCCACAAGGACAAACTGGTCCGTATGGGCGTTCCCATCTACACCTCCCACACCATTCTCAGCGCCAACGGGGAGACAGAGGTAGAGTCGGTCACCATCGCGCAGATTGACGAGCGCTGGCAACCTATCCCCGGCACGGAGAAGACCTTCGCCTGCGATACGGTCCTCATCGCGGTGGGGCTGGACCCGGTGGACGAGTTCTACCACAAGGCGAGGGAATTTGGCCTGCCCGTCTACGCGGCGGGGGACGCGGAGGAGATTGCTGAGGCGTCGGCGGCGATGTTCACGGGCCGCATCCGGGGGCTGGAAATCGCCCGCGCGCTGGGCCGGGACGTGGGGGAGATTCCCCCGGAGTGGCACCGGACCGCCGAAGTCCTCAAATCCCGTCCCGGCGCGGTGGTCCGGGAGGACATCCCGGAGAAAGAAGAGGGGGTCTTCCCGGTCCTTCACTGTTCTCAGGAAATCCCCTGCAACCCCTGCACGTCCGTCTGCCCGCAGAAGTGCATTGTCATTGAAGGGGAAGACATTCGGGGACTGCCGGAGTACGTGGGCGACGGGTGCATCGGCTGCGAGCAGTGCGTCGCCATCTGCCCTGGGCTGGCGGTCACGCTGGTGGACTACCGGAAGGACCCGGAGTATCCGACAGTGACCATTCCCTACGAGTTCCCGCCGGAAACGATTCATCAAGGGGACGTGGTGACAGTGATGGATACGGAGGGGAACGTGCTGGGGAACGTGAAGGTGGTGAGCATTCGGGCGCCGAAGTTCGCCGACCGGGCGCTCCTGGTGCGGGTGCGGGCGCCGCGGGAGATTGCCCGCCGCATTGCGGGCATCCGCGTCCAGGAGCCGGCGGTGGCAGAGCCGGAGACCCGGTACGTCTCCCGGATGCTGGAGGATGAGATTGTCTGCCGGTGCGAGCGGGTGACGGTGGGGGAGATTCGGGCCCTCATCCGGGCCGGCCTGCGGGACATGAACCACATCAAGGGGATCACGCGCGCCGGCATGGGCGCCTGCGGCGGCAAGACCTGCACCAACCTGATTCTGCGCATCTTCCGGGAGGAGGGGGTCCCGCTATCGGAGGTGACCGAGAGCGTGCGCCGTCCCCTCTTTGTGGAGGTGCCGCTGGGGGTCTTTGCGGGGGCCGCGGGCGAGGAAGTGGCCGAGGAGGCCCCGCCGACCCGCAAGGACGTGCATCGGTGGGGGATGTAGCAGGGAGCAGGGCCGCACGTCGCAGGGAACAGGTTGCAGAAACAAAAGCCCGACGCTAAAGCGTCGGGCTGATGTTGCGAAGCCCCTGCGGGGCTCAGAGACAGCCCACTTTGCTAATTCAGCCCGACGGTTTACCGTCGGGCTGAATTCTATGCAGGATAGGGTTCCCCGCTCGCCTCTTCTATCGCCCGTCCTATCATATAAAACGCACTGCAGAAAAGGGTGATCGCTATAACAGGCGGGAGAAGGGCCAGCCAAGCCTCCCCTGCCGGAGACCAGCGAAAGGTAATCTGGGTAAACCATATCATGGTTCCCCAACTGAGGCGAATTTGTGTGCGCCCGAAAAACGAGAGGATAGCCTCGGAAAGCACCGCCCCGCTGGCCGCAAAAGTCATAAAGAGCAGGGAGAAGGGCATCACAAAGGGAATGAGGTGACGCCAGATAATATGCAGGCTTCCCCCGCCAGCCACCCGCGCCGCATCCACGAATGGTCGGACCCGAACGGAGAGAGCGTGTGCGCGGAGCACAATGGCCGGGGAACCCAGCCCGGCTAACAGGCCATAGATTACCGCAAAGGAGAGTCCGTTGAACTCCAGCAGGAGCCCCAGGATCAACAGAATGACCGGTGGAGGCATCAGCACGAAAACGTCACATAACGCCATCAGGACCATATCGGCCCATCCCCCCCTGTAGGCCGCAATCACCCCTATTGCGGTCGCCAGTATCGCCGTTATTATGCCAGCCACCGTCCCCACCAGGAAAGAGGTCCGTGCGCCGTAGAGCAACTGGCTGAGCACATCGCGCCCCATAGGGTCGGTGCCCAGGGGATGCCGCCATGAGGGCGGCGCAGGGTGAGGCACGGCATCTGGGTCAAACCCGACCAATGGATGGTAGACAGCGCGGTTCCACACGGTCGCCATCAACAGGGGGTGGATAAGAGCCATCAGACCGAAGAGGCCGATGAGCAGCAGGCCCGCTGCTCCCCAAGGATGACTGAGCACCCTCCGCAGCCATAACCAGCGCTTTCGTCCCGCTCTCCGACCCACTTCACTCACCTCTGCGCAGACACAACTGGCCTATCGCTCCATGCCTGGCCCAATGGCCGTACGGACTCGCGGGTCTAGCCATGCGTGAAGGATGTCCAGCAACACGTGGGCCAGCAGCATCAATGTCCCCACAACGGAGAAGATGCCCATCACCACAGGGATATCGTGGGCATCAATAGCGATAAGCAGTTCCCGGCCGATGCCCTTCCAGAAAAACGCCAGTTCCACCACCAGACTGCCCAGCATAACGAAGGGCAACTGGATCAGGAAACGGGCCAGCGCTGGCACCAGGGCCAGGCGGGCTATGTGATGGTCCCGTACGGCCCGCGGGGGAAGGCCTTTCGCCCGCGCGGCCCGTACATAATCCTCGTCAGCGACCTGAAGCATCGCCAGCCGCATCAGCAGCATCGGCTCCCCGAATGATAGGAGGACCACCGTTATCAGGGGAAGGGCGAGATGCCAGAGGAGGTCCAGAGCCAGCAGTCCCCCGCCGGAGAGATGCCATGCCAGTACCGCTCCGCCGATCAGAGCGACAGCACCGACCCGGCGGAGACATGTCCTGTGCCGGTGCCATCGGGTCACGTGGCCCAGGAGATAAAGCGCTCCTGCCATCAGGACGCCCGTTCCCAGGAGCCAGAGAATGACCGTATCCGCCGGGACGACCACTCCGATCCAGCGGCTTGTTCCCAGAACATTTTCCGCCGGAAACCAGCCCAGCCGGAGAGCGAAAATCTGGACCAGGAGGAACGCTACCCAGGGAGGAAACAATGTAGCGGCCACGATGGCCCCGCCAGTGAACGTCAGAGAAATCCCATCCCAGGGACGGCGCCGTCCACCCAGATAGCGGCCTAGCCAGTAGCCCAATCCGATAGAGAGCACACTGGCAGGGAGGAAGAGGAACAGAGTGCGGGGCGCCAAACTCCAGAGGATCCGTCCCACCGGTTGATGAGGGAAGCGGAAAGTTGTACCCAGATGGCCTGTGAAAAAATCCCTCATCCAGCGGAGATACTGTTGCCAGAGGGGATCGTTCAGACCCATAGCCGCTCGTAGCCCGCGCCGTAAGGGAGGGGGTAAGCCGATGAGAGTGCTGACAAAATCCCCAGGCATTGCCTGAAGCATGAGAAACAGGAGGGTCTGAAATAAAAGGAGAGTGATTCCTGCTCGCAGCAGACGATAGAGGATAAAGCGAACCATTGCCCGGTCCATCGTTGTCCCCGGCGATTGGGTAGGCCCACAAAACAGTAGGGCGGGATTGGTATCCCGCCCTACCGTTTACACCAGATAACAGGCTACGTAGTGACCTCCGCCTTTATCTTCCAGGGGGGGATGGGGATTCTGTTCACAGAATCCGGTGGCGATGGGGCAGCGATCGTAAAACCGGCAGCGGGGTGGGGGGTTAATCGGGGTCGGGATGCTTCCCTTGATCTCCATCGGCTGTCGCTTGATGCGCGGGTCCGGGATGGGGACCGCCGAAATGAGTGCCCGGGTATAGGGATGGAGGGGATGCTGGAGCAGTTCCTCCGTTTCTGCCTGCTCCACGATTTTCCCCAGATACATCACGGCAACCCGCTGGCACATATATCGGGCCACTGCCAGGTCGTGAGTGATGTAGAGGTAAGTGACGCCCAGTCGCTGGGCCAGTTCCTGCATCAGGTACATGATGCCGGTGCGGATAGAGACATCCAGCATAGAAGTCGGCTCATCAGCCACCACGAAAGTGGGACCGATGACCAGGGCACGGGCAATCGCCACCCGCTGTCGCTGGCCCCCGGAAAGTTCATGCGGGAAGCGGAACATAAACGAAGAAGGAGGCGTCAGCCCCACCATAACCAGCATCTCGGCCACCCGCTCTTCCCGATCCAGTACGTTCCCGATCCCCTGTACCACCAGCGGTTCCGCTACGGTATCAAAAACGGTCAGGCGCGGATTCAGGGATTCATAAGGGTCCTGGAAAATCATCTGTACCCGCCGCCGGAATGCCTTCAAGTCCTTCCCCCGGAGGGTTGCAATGTCTACCTCTCTGCCATCTGTATGCAGATAAATGTGGCCCGCCGTCGGGTCCAGCAGGCGCACCAGGAGTTTCCCCGTGGTGGTTTTGCCTGATCCGGATTCCCCCACCAGTCCCAGGCTTTCACTTGGAGCGATTGTAAAATTGAGGTCCTCCACTGCATGGATGAAATCCCGGCTTTCCCGGAACAATCCCCGGGTCAACGGGAAGAATTTGCTCAGTCCTTCTACGCGTACCAAAACTTCGCTCATGGTCAACCCTCCAGAGGATGCCAGCAGGCGGCGAAGTGGTCGTTCCCGTAGTTCTTAAACTCCGGTACCTGCTCCCAACAGATAGATGTGGCATAAGGACAGCGGGGATGGAACCGGCAGCCCGATGGGGGATTCAGCAGGTCCGGCGGTTCACCGGGGAGCATTGTCAGTTCCCGTTTCGGCCCGACAATGCTGGGGAACGCAGACATCAGCCCGGCGGTATACGGATGAATCGGATGGTGGAAAATCTCCTCCGTACAGGCCTTTTCCACCAGCCGCCCGGCGTACATCACACCCACGCAATCGCTGACCTCGGCAATGACAGCAATGTCGTGGGAGATGTAGATCATCCCCATATTCAGTTTCTGCTGAATGGCTCGCAGTTCCTTCAGAATACGGTCCTGGACAATGACATCCAGCGCGGTTGTCGGCTCATCTGCGATGATGATGTCGGGGTCGCAGGCCAGGGCCATAGCAATGACTGCCCGCTGGCGCATCCCACCGCTGTACTCGTGGGGGTACTGGTCCATCAGGGCAGGGTCCAGGCCGACCAGTCGGAACAGTTCCGCCACTTTCTCCCGAGCCGTTGCGTAGGAGAAATTCTCCAGATGGGTTTCCATTGCTTCTATAATCTGATCTCCCACCCGGTAGACGGGATTCAGAGAGTTCATCGCCGCCTGGAAAATCATGGAGATGCGCCGCCAGCGATAGCGACGGACCTCATCCTCGGTCAGCGGCACCAGGTCTACCCCGTTCAGGTAGATATGCCCCCCTTTGATATGGGCATTATCGGGAAGTAATTTCAGCAAGCAGATGGCTACCGAAGTCTTCCCGCATCCCGATTCGCCTACCAGGCCCAGGGATTCCCCTTTGGTCAGGGTGAAGGAAACGTTATCCACGGCCGACACATCGCCGGCGCGGGTGGTATAATGCATCGTGAGGTCGTCTACAATCAGGATCGGCTGGGTCACGTTCCGCTCCTTTGAAACAGGTGGTGGTTTCACCGTTTACGTAGCCGGGGGTTGATCACTTCGTCCAACGCTCGCCCCACCAGATAGAAGGCCGCACAGAGCAGGGTGATAGAGAGACCGGCGGGCACAATCAGCCACCAGGTCTTGGTGTTGAGAAGATACCCGGCGGTTTGAGCGGTATGGATCATCAAGCCCCAGGACATCCGAATATTCAGTAGTCCGAAGAACGAAAGGGCTGCCTCAGAGAATATGGCCGAGGTGACCGTGAACATCATATACAAAAACGAAAGCGGCATCAGGTTGGGGATAATATGTCGCAGAATAATATGGGCGTGACTTCCTCCAGCCACCCGCGCCGCCTCAATGTACGCACGCACCTTGATGGTCAGCGCCTGGGATTTGATGATGATGGTCGTCCCTCCGAAACCGGAGAGGATGCCGATGACCAGGGCCAGTTTGGGCAGGTCCAGTTTGAACAGCGCGCTGAGCACGATCAGAATGGTCACAAACGGGAGCATAATGATGATGTCGGCCAGACGCATAAAGAAGGTGTCCAGGACACCGCCAAAGTACGCCGAAAGGGCTCCAATTGTCGTGCCGATGGTCACAGTAATCAGCGCGGCGACCAGCCCCAGGATGAACTCGGAACGGGCGCTGAACATCAATTGACTGAGTACATCCCGCCCCAGCGGATCTGTCCCTAAGAGGTGGCGGGGAGAGGGGGGAGCGGGCTGCATCGTTTCTTCGTAAGCATACCCCACCACCGGGTCATAGACGTTGGGATCCCAGACGTATTTCATCAAGATGGGGTGGGCAATGGCCAGGAGAGCGAAGAACAGGATAATCGCCAGGCCGATCAGGCCGATGCGATTTTCGGCGAAGAGACGCCAGTTGGTGCGCAAGGAACGGGCGAAGAGGTGCAGCCGGATTTTCCAGAGAGGTTGCTGCCGGAGCCGTTCCCGTTCCTCTGGCGATAGAAACGTATCCAGAGAGCGTCGGGATTCCTGCATCAGTATCTCCTCCTGCTATTAGCCGTACCGAATCCGGGGATCCAGGTAGGCGTAGAGAATATCGGCAATCAGGTGGGCCAGCAGGGCCAGGGTGCCGGTGAAAACCAATCCTCCCATAACCATCGGGATGTCCTGGGTCAGGGCCGCCTCCAGCAGGGTCAGACCCATCCCAGGCCAGGAGAAGATGGTCTCGGTGATAACCCCTCCGTCTATGGCGAAAGCCAGGCTGAAAACGAAGGAAGTGACCACCGGGAGCATCGCGTTGCGGGCGGCGTGTTTGTCCCGAATCGCTTTTTCGGGTAACCCCTTCGCCCGAGCGGCCATAATGTAGTCTTCCCGCAATGTCTCCAGCATACTGTTGCGGGTCAGGAGCATGGTCCCGGCGAAGGAAATGCAGGTCAGGGTGAAGACAGGCAGGACCAGGTGGTGGAGAATGTCCAGAATATAGCGGGTCAGGCCAGTGGGGATCCAGTAGGCGGCCAGCCCGGCCAACACGACCAGAACGCCCAGCCACTGGACCGGCCGACGCCGGTCGGGATTCAGCCGCAGCGCGGCCAGTAACCAGAGAAACAGAATGACCAGAGCGATCAAAGCCGTGAGCAGCATCCGCTGGAAGAGAACAGTCGCTTCTATTGGCGCACCACGCCAAAGAGTGGGGGTAATGAACTTGCCAATAGGGAAGAGTTTCAGGGTGGCAGCAAAAATCCAGAGGATCATCAAGCCAAACCAGGGGGTAAAGACCGTATATAAGGTGACTCCCCCCACTGTGACCACGTACTCCAGAGATTTGCCCCGTTTCCAGGCCAGGATTTTACCGGTAAAGAAACCAATGGTGAACGATACGACAGTGGCTGTCAAGAAAAGGAACAGCGTGCGCGGGGCTCGATCCTTAATGATGTCTATGACCTGTCGGGGGTAGTTGGAGAAGGAAATCCCCAGATTTCCCCGAAGGAGAGAGGACATGTAGCGGAAATACCGCTCATGGGGAGGACGGTCCAACCCGAACATCGCTTTCAGAGCATCCCGCTGGGCCTGGGTCAATTTCGGGTTGGAGAGGAAAATCTGACCGTAATCCCCCGGCTGAGCCTCCAGAAGAAAGTAGGCCAGGGTGATGAAGATGAAGAACGTGATCACAATCTGAATCAGACGACGGAGAATATAACGTCTCATTATCGCTCTCCCGTTCAGAGTACAGCAGGGCGGGCCTCTCTGGCCCGCCCTGCCGTTTGGCCTGTGTCCCTTATTTGATCACCACTGTGGCCGGCAGACCCTGGACAAACTGGAGACCGCCCAGCGTGTCGGTGTAGGGGTATTCCACCGCCGCGGCGCGGTAGGCCTCAACGATGCCCGTGTCAAAGAGGACGATGTAGGGCAATTCGTCGGCCAGAATCTTCTGAATCTGGTCGGCAATCTGCTTGCAGGACTCCAGCGTGTCGCAGGACTTGATCTGGTCGGCCAGGGCGTCAAACTCGGGGTTGGAGTAGCCGCCAGCATTGTTGTCGCCCAGGCCCGAGCGCTCGCTGTGGAAGAAGTCGCGCACGTAGTCGGGGAAGATGGAGAGGCTCCAGCCCAGCATCCACATATCAAAGTTCTGTTCGTCAAAGACCCGGCTGACGATGATGTTGAAACCGGTCAGGTTGGCCTTGACGGGGATGCCGAACTCGTTGAGCCACTGCTCAATCCAGATGGCGAAGGTGGAGCGCAGCGGGTCGTAGCCGGGGCTGGGGGCCAGGAGTTCCATCTCGGGCACCGGCTTGCCGTCGGGCATGATCAGCCGGCCGCCGGGGGTCACCTGGCGGTTGGCCTTATCCCAGGCCGGCTTCTGGCCGTTCTCCCAGGTGTAACCAGCCGCCTCCAGGATTTCAATGGCCTTGTTGACGCGCTCCTCACGGGTCATCGGGGTGCCGTCCTCCTTCAGACCCCACTTGGGCACGTCGTCGGTGTACCAGAAGGCGTTCCCCTTGGGGACGAAGGAGTAGAGCGGGAAGGCCACGCCCTGGAGGATGGTTTTGGTCACGAACTCCTTGTCAATCAGGACGGCCACAGCCTGGCGGAAGGCCTTGTCGTTCATCGGCGGCTTGCGGCAGTTGAAGCCCAGGTAGCGGAAGCCATTGGTGTTGTTCTCAATGACGGCCAGGTTGGGGTCTTCCTCAATCTGGGCTTTCAGGCCCCGCTGCAGGCCCAGGGGGTTGAGGACGAAGTCAATCTCGCCCGCCTTCAGGGCCAGCACTGCTGCATCCTGGGTGCCGTAGAGGGTGTAGATAGCCGAAGAGGCGAAGGGCCCGACTGTCCACTCCTTATCCACGTCACCCGTGGGCTCACCGTAGCCGACGAACTCGTAGACTCCCTCCTTGAACTCCTTATAGGCGCCGTTCTTGTACTCAATGACCTTGGCGCCCTTGAAGAAGTAGTTGGGATTGGCCGCGTTCTCGGCGAAGGCACCGGTCTCCCACTTGGAGAAGAGGTAGGCACCGGCCAGCGGCTCGCCCTCCGGCACGTGGCCAAAGAGGATGTTCAACGCCTCAGCCTTCTTCTCCTCGTAGGCCTTCTTTTCCTCTTCCGGAGCATCCGCCGCGGGCTTCGTCAGCGCGGCCACCGCCTCTTTGGCCTGGTTCACGATGGGCTCCCAGTAGGCCTTAGACATAATAGGCCCCTGGAGAGCACCGTACTCGTGGACCGCCAGACCCGGCTTCTGCTTGTAGACGAACTTGACGGTGTAGTCGTCTACTGCCTCTACATGGTCCAGGTAGTTGCGGTCAAAGATGGAGGCCCAGTTGCCAGGCAGTTCCAGTTCCAGGGCCGTGTTGGCGGTGAAGGCAACATCGTAAGCGGTCACCGGGTTGCCGTCACTCCACATCACGCCCTTCTTCATCTTGACCACGCTGACCCAGAACTCCCCTTCCTGCTTCAGAGGCTCGGGCATCCCGTCAGCAATGCCAGGGACGAACTGGAACGTGCGGTCGGCCAGGCTGTAGAGGCTCACCCGCTGAGGACCCAGGACGTAGGCGTTCCACACCGTCGCCTGCGGCCCCAGGTAGGCCCAGTAGTTGACGGTGGTGAGATCGGAGAAGATGCCCACCTTGTAGGGCTTGGCCGGCACTTCAGGTTTCGGCGGCACCGGGGTCGGCGCCTCCGTCGGCTTGGGCGGCGGGGTCGTGGGCGTCGCGGCCGGCCGGCAGGCCGTCATCAGCAGCCCCACGACCAGCAGCAACGTCAGGGCTAACAGTCCGCGTTTCATGGTTTCTCCTCCTGAGTTGGTAGATCGGGAACTGGTAAATTGGTATTCAGGCAGCCGAACGCACTTTACTCCTCCTCCCAGGCATCACCTCCTTTCGCAAAGAGAGAGATGGATACACTCCATGAAATAATACGGTTTGTGGGCCGAAAAGGTTCAAATCGCGTATCGCATATCGCTTATCGCGTATCGCGTATCGCCGATCGCTTATCGCGTATCGCGTATCGCGTATCGCGTATCGCTTATCGTCTGTGGTCTGTCGTCCGTCGTCGGTGGTCTGTGGTCTGTCGTCCGTCGTCAGTGGTCGGACCATGTATGTCCCCTCCCGGCGGAAGCCGCGCGCCCGGTAGTAGGGGCGGGTGCCCACGGCCGCGATGACGGCCAGATGCCGGTAGCCGGCCCGGCGGGCCATCTCCGCCGCCGTCTCCAGAAGACGGGTGCCCAACCCGATATGTTGAGCCCGCCCGTCCCGCCGCCGACTTAATTCTACCACAGGTCCGTATATATGCAACTCCCGCACTACAGCGCTTTCGCGCAGTTCTTCCATTTCCGGCTCCACCCGGGGGAACGAAAGCCGCAGGAAGCCCGCCAGATACCCCTCGGGGGTCTCGCCCGCCAGGAAGTGCTCCACGGTGGCGTCGGTCTCGTAGGTGGTGACGGTGACCGTCAGGGAGGCCGGGTCCACCGGCCGGCCGCGCACTTCCCGGCAGCGGATGCACCGGCAGCGCAGGCCCTGGCGCGCCATCGCCTCCCCCACCACTTCCCGCAGGTTGGAGCGGGTCACCCCGGCAACGATGTCCGGCGCGGGGATGTCCCGCATCAGGCGGTTGAGCCGGACGTAGGGGGGGATAAGTGCTTTGCAGGCCACCAGCAACCGGACCAGCGTCTCCTCGTCGTAGGGCTGGTACTTCCCCTCCCGCCAGAGGTCGTAGAGGCCGGTCCCTTCCAGGAGCAGGCAGGGGTAGATTTTCAGTTCGTCGGGCCGGAGGGCCGGGTCGTCCCAGAGCCGCCGGAAGTCCTCCAGGTCCCGCTCCGGCGTGGAGCCGTAGAGATTGGGCATCCAGTGCAGGACGATCTTGAAGCCCGCCAGACGGAGTCGCCGGACGGCGGCGCGGGTCTCGGCGACGGTGTGGCCGCGCCGGTTGAGGGCCAGAATCTCGTCGTCCAGACTCTGGACGCCCAGTTGGACCTTCGTCACCCCCAGGTAGCGCAGCCAGCGGACCTCCTCGGGGGTGATGCAGTCGGGCCGGGTCTCCACCACCAGCCCGACGTTGCGGTGGGGCGCGGTCTCGTTGAGAGTCTGGGCCTCCGGGAGGGTGGACGACTCCCGTTCGTTCAGCGCGTCCAGGCAGCGGCGGACGAACCACTCCTGATAGTCGCGGGGGTAGTCGGACCAGGTGCCGCCCAGGATGAGAAGTTCCACCTTGTCGGTGGGGTGACCGATGTTTTCCAGAGCCTGCAGGCGGCCCGCCGTCTGGGCGAAGGGGTCATAGCGGAAGCGGAGGGCCCGCTGGACCCCCGGCTCGTCGGGCAGGTAGGACTTGGGGGCATCGGGGACGGTGGGGCAGTAGAGGCACTGGCCTCGGCACGGGCGCGGCGGGGTCAGGACGGAGACGGGGGCGACGCCGGAGATGGTACGGGTCGGTTTGCGGCTCAGGGCCTGTTCCAGGCGCGAGTCGGGGGCCAGTTCGCCCGCCGCGCAGAGGTGACGGTAGGCGCGCAGGAGTTGGTCCCGGGAGTAGAGGCCACCGCCGGGCCGGGGGTGTTGCCGGATGACGGTCTCTATCTGCCTGGGCGTCAGGCGCGCGGCGGAAGAGGCCAGGGCGCGCAGGATGGCCGCGCAGGCGTCCAAATCAGGCGGTGGACACCGGCTGAAGTCCAACGGTGCTGACATTTGGGATTCCAATGTAACGCAGGCCGCCAGGCCTGTATGCAGGCTGACAGCCGGCGCTGCGTTATCTATAAACCGATCAGGGCAGGCAGTTACGTCACCGGACAGTTTGGAATAGGACACGGATCAACACGGGTTTTACGGATCGGCACAGGGGAAAAATCCGTGCGATCCGTGTCCATCCGTGTCCCATAGACTGAACTCGTGTTGCAGAAAGCAGGCTGAAGTCTATAAAGAAAACAGGCTGAAGCCTATGCTACGTTGGCCGCCACAGGTGGCTGGTGTCGTTCATCAGGGCCAGCCGGTAAAATTTCCCGTTCCATTCTATCCGGTTGACCGCGCAGGTGTCCTGCGCGATGTGCCAGAAATGGTCGTTGCCCAGGCCCAGCACGGCGCAGAGGAGCACCTGGTTGACCACCCGATGGCCGACCAGGGCGACGGTCTCGCCGGGATGGCGGCGGACCGTCTCCTCCAGGGCGGCCATGGAGCGCTCCCGGACCACGTCCAGGCTCTCCCCGCCGGGGAAGCGGACGGTGTGGGGGGCCTCCATCCAGGTCTGCCAGAGGTCGGGGTAGCGGGTCTGGACCTCCGCAATGGGCAGCCCTTCCCATTCCCCGAAGCAAAGGTCTATCAGGCCGTCCAATGGCTGAGCCTGGAGCCCCTGAGCGGCGGCAATGATGCGGGCCGTCTCCATTGTTCGGGAGAGGGGGCTGGCGTAGACGGCGGTGAGGGGCCAGCGGGCGGCGATGTAGCGGGCGGTCTCCTGGGCCTGAGCGATGCCCTCCTCGCTCAGCGGGACGTCGCTCCGGCCGCGAACGCGTTCGCCGGGTTCGTTCCAGGCAGTCTGACCGTGACGGACAAGGATGATGGTGGTTTTCATGGTCGCAAGTCGCAGGTCGCAGGGTCGCAGGTCGCAGGGTCGCAGGTCGCAGGGCGCAGGATCGCAGGTCGCAGGGCGCAGGTCGCAGGGTCGCAGGGCGCAGGTCGCAGGGTCGCAGGTCGCAGGGCGCAGGATCGCAGGTCGCAGGGCGCAGGTCGCAGGGTCGCAGGGCGCAGGTCGCAGGGCGCAGGTCACAGGATCAGCGTGCTCAATTGAGCCGCCAGGTCCTGCGGCGTCGCGGCCTCTATTGGGATGTAACGCAGGCCAGGGTAGTAGGTCTGGAAGAATTGGGCCAGGTCGCCGGGCCAGAGGCGCGGGTTGACGGCGATGACGGTGCGGACGTCCAGCGCGCCGATGCCCGCATCGTCGGCGCTCCCCCCGATGGTCCAGCGATACCGCTCCCAGGCGCCGCTGGAGAGGATAGCCTCCACCCACTCCCGGCCCGCCCCCGGCGGCAGGAGGACGTAAGTACGCGCGTACTGTTCCCGGGGAAGTCCCAGCGGGACCTCTGGCTCCGGTCGGGCATTCTCCCGATTTTTGACGGAAATCATATGGTCCAGCAGACGGGGATAGGCATACTCGTAGTTGCAGTCCTCCCAGCCGGGGGATGGGCCGATGGTGAACGGACAGAAGGCCCAGTGGTAGTAGTCCTTGCTGGCCTCCGCATCGTACCACGCCACCCGCCGGGCGACCTCTTCGGCGGAGAAACCGGTATAAGGGCCACCGGCCCGTACCGGGTAGAACTCACTGACCACCAGCGGGATCACCTCGCCGCGCATCTTCAGGAGGTGGTAGAGGTACCGATAGCGGAAGCAGAGGGCGCCGGCCCCCTCCACCACCGGCGAGCCGGGAATCTGGTGGCCCCACCACTGGTCAATGGGCCAGTCGTAGAAGACGCCCTCGTGGAGGGTGAGGATGTGGCCGCCCTGGCGGGCGCGGCCGAAGACCCCCGTCTCCACCATCGCCTGCATCTCGGCCCACTCCGGCGTCCCGGCGTTGAAGGCGAAGATGCCCAGTTTCAGGCCGTGCCGTTCGGCCTTCTCCATACAGAGAATCATCAACTGGGCCAGGCGGCGGTAGCCCGCCACCCCGGGCGGGGCCGGTTCGTTGACGATTTCCCAGTAGTCCACCACTCTCCCGCCCTGGAGTTCCGGGCTGACGGCGATTTTGTTCAGGACCAACTGGACCAGTGAGTCGGCCAGTTGGGCCAAATCGGCGCCCATAATGCCGGGAGCGGCCTCTATGGCCGAGGTGAGCCGTCCAATCGTGATGACCTCGGGGGCCAGCGCCTTCACTTCGGCCAGAAGGCCCAGATTGTCCACGGCCTTAATAACGGGGAAACGGGCACCATTCTGCAACAGTTGCCGCAGATAGGGGATGGTGGGACCGGAGAAAATGGTGTGCACGCCCAGTTTGCTCCCTCGCTCCACAATGGGGTACGGCCAGGTTCCGTCCGACATCGTAGCCTCCTGAATTGACAAAGGACGACTGAGTGTAACTACCCGCCCAAGAGCCGTTTCATAAAAACCACGAAGGACACGAAGGCCGCACAAAGGGCACGAAGGATGATATTTTACCCCTTTGTGGTAGGTAATTACGACCGAGGACTAACTGCCGAAAATTCGCTGCAGGTTGGCCATTCCCTCGTCGGCGGCCTTCTCGTTCTGGGCGTAGAGGAGTTTCTCAGCCAGTTTTCCGGCCACGGCCAGCGGAATGGTGTATTCCAGACGCAGGTGGATGCGTGTTCCGCTCCCCTCCGGCTCCAGGGTCCAGGCCCACGTGCTGACGGCGCCCCCGCGCGTCTGGACCACGTGGCGGCGGGGCGGGTCGTGCTCCACGACGTGACCGGTGCCGTTAAAGGAGATACCCGCCATCCGGTATGTCCACTCCCACTGGTAGTTGACTCCTTCGCCGGCGAAGTTGCGGCTATCCGTCAGCCCGGGGAGCCACTGCGGGTCGTTGGCGTGGTCGGCCAGGAAGGCGAAGACCTTCTCCGGCGGCGCGGCCACGAAGAAGGAACGTTCTATGACGGCCATGGTGACTCCTTTCCCGCTATATACTTCATCAGGACTTACGCAGTTGGCAGATGGTAACTATTCAGGCGCTGACTGAAGTCACCCTTCCTGGGCCGCAGGCTTTTGGTCGGCCTTCGCCGACCCTCTATTTGGGGATGTGCGTGGAAGGGTGTCGGCGAAGGCCGACACGCTGACAGTCTGCGCTACATTTTACCCCTAAAAGGGAAATTTCGCAAAGTACAATCGGTAATCGGGTTGCGCTCCTTGCCCTACCGCACCGCGTGCAGGAGCAACATCCCCACCCGCGCCGCCTCCTCGGGGTCGGGGGCGTGCTCCAGGAGGACGGCCACCGCGTAGCGGGGGGCACCGGCTGGGGCGATGCCCAGAAACCAGGCGTGAGGCGGGCGGTTCTCCCCGGCTACCGCTGTCCCCAGGTGACCGATAATGTCCGCAGAGAAGGGTTCCCAGGCCGAAAGCAGGGCCCGCGCCCCCTCGGCGGGCAGCACCTCCCGGGGTCTGCCGGAGACCTCCGGCGCCCGCCAGACACCATCCGGCCCCTGGACTCCCAGTACCCGGCGCGGGACGGGCATGATCCCGTCGTTGGCCAGGGTTGCGGCCACCAGCGCCATCCGCAGCGGCGAGACGGTGAGGCTCCCCTGCCCGATGGCCTCCATCGCCGCGTCATCGGACACCCAGGCCACCATCGGCGGAGGGGTGGAGGTAACCGGGGGCCCCCCAACGGTGCCTGGCGGGACGGCCCCCGATGTCGGGCCCCCCATTTCGGGAACGGTCTCCGATGGCAACCCCTCCATCAGCCCCCAACGGAGGAACCCCTCCCGCAGCCGGGCCGTCCCCAACTGCTGGCCCAGCGCGGCGAAGGGGCCCGGGCAGGCCGCCCGCAACGCGCCGAGCATCAACTCATCCGGACCGATTTCCTCCCGGCACCCCACAACCACTTTGTTCACAGGGAGTGTCGCCGTCAGGTTCGGGGCAGGGGTGTAGAGGGTCGTCAGGCCGTGCCGGAGGGCCTCCGCCAGGACCACCGTCTCCAGAGCCGCGCCGGGCTGGTAGGGCTGGAGGGCCCGGTTCAGCAACGGGCCGCCCGGGTCCTCCCGCAGCCGGTCCCACTCCTCCTCCAGACGGTTGGGGTCAAAGGTCGGCGAAGAGGCCATGGCCAGCACCTCCCCGCTGGAGGCGTCCAGCAACACGACCGCTCCCGTCCGCCCGGCCAGGGACCGCTGAGCCAGCCGCTGGAGCATCCCGTCCAGGGTGAGTTGGACGTCCCGGCCCCGCGGGGGGCGGTGGAGGAGGTTGTCCCAGGCGGTCTCCCAGACGGAGCGGCCCGCTTCCCCGCGCAGGACCCGGTCAAAGGCCGCCTCTATCCCCCCGGTCCCGTGCCGCAGGCTGGCGTAGCCCACGACGGGCGCGGCCGCCGGTTCCGGATAGGTGCGGGTGACCCGGCCGTCCGGGCCCACCGTCACGTCGGCCAGAGGGGCGCCGTTGCGGTCCAGAATCCGGCCCCGGACGATGCGCTGCTCGTACTCCACCCGGCGGGGGTTGTCTTCCCGCGCCACCAGCCAGTCGGCGCGGAGCACGGACCAGTAGCCACAGGCCAGGGCCAGGACGCCCAGCCCCAGCCCCAGCCCCAGAACCACCGCGCGGACGGACCGGACCCACTCCCGGTCCCGCGAGGCGGGGGCGGCCCCGGCGGAGACGACCAGCAGGAGGCCGACGGCGATGAACGTCGCCAGCAGGGAGGAGCCGCCGTAGGAAAGAAAGGGCAGGGTCACCCCGGCGATGGGCACCAGTTTGGCGTTGGCCGCCATGATGATCCAGGCCTGAATCCCCCAGCCAGCGGTCAGTCCGGCCGCCAGGAACCGCTCAAAGGGACGAGGGGCGCGTAGGGCGGCCCGGAGCCCTCGGGCCAGCAGGACCCCGTAGAGGGCGATGAGGGCCAGGGTTCCCAGCAGGCCGAACTCTTCAGCGACGGCGGCGAAGACGAAGTCGGTATGGACAGCGGGAATGTAGGTGGGGCGGCCCAGGCCCAGCCCTTGGCCGAAAATGCCCCCGGCGCCGAAGGCCAGCAGACTCTGGACGACCTGGAAGGCCCGGTCGGCGGCGTCTGGCCAGGGGGAAAGCCATATCTGAATCCGCGTCGCCACCCGGGCCGATCCCTGGTATCCGATAACCCCCGCCAGCAGGAAGAGGGCCAGTCCTACGACCAGGTATCCCCACTGGCCCGTCGCCAGGTAGAGCATGGACAGGAAGGTCAGGAAGAGAAGCATCGCGGCGCCCAGGTCCTGCTGCGCGGCCAGGAGGAGGAGCGTCAGGCCGAACATGACCAGGAGGGGGCCGATGTAGGCCAGGGGAGGAAGGGTCAGGCGGCCGATGCGGTGCCCCGTCACCTTCAACAGTTCCCGCCGCTCGGCCAGGTAGGAGGCCAGAAAGACGACCAGGAGGAGTTTGAGCGGCTCCGAGGGCTGGAAGTACGCGCCGCCCACGCCCAGCCAAAGGCGGGGACCGGCGCCGCCCGGGTTGACACCCAGGACGAGGGTGGCCGCCAGGAGGAGCAGCCCGGCGAAGAGCCAGGTGTAGCGGTAGCGCCGCAGCCAACGGAGGGGCACGGCGTCCCGCGCCCCGACCTGGACGACGGCGATCATCGCCAGAGTGGAGAGGAGGAGCCAGGTGGCCTGGCGGGGGAGGAAGTTCGGCGCCAGACGGCCCACCATCAGCAGCCCCCAGCCGGTCAGGAAGGCGACGGTGGGAAGGATGAGGGGGTCGCGGTGCGGCAACCGGCGGGAGAGGGTGGCATGGGCAGCGGCGAAGGAGAGGGTAAAGGAGAGAATCAGGGCCGCGGCCCGCGCCGGGCCGAAGGTCGGCCCGGTCAAACTCAGGGTCGCGGTGCCGACCACGACGAAGAGGAAGGCCAGCAGGAGCAACCATCGCTCCCGCCGGACGACGAAGGGTGGATAGGGTTCGGTCGGGCCCAGCATAATCTCCCTCAATTCCAGTATTTCCGACGTGCCAGGCACTTTTAGAAGTGCCTGGCACGTTCTCATCACCCCAGCACGGCCCCGATAAAGCCCCGTCGGCCCCTCAGGAAGGCCTCTACGGGCATCGGGTTCTTCCCCGCCATCTGCACTTCCAGGAGTTGCAGCGCCCCCTGACCGGCGATGACGGCGGCCCCCTCCCCCAGCGGGACGACCGTCCCTGGGGGTTCCGGCCCCGACCAGTCGGGGAGAGGGGTGGCCCGCAGGACCTTCACCATCTGCCCCTCCCAGAAGGTGAACGCCCCCGGCCACGGCGTCACCGCCCGCACCTGCCGTTCCAGTTCCACCGCCGGGCGCGTCCAGTCCAGGTGCCCGTCCGCCTTCTTCAGCGGGCGGCAGTAGGTGACACCCTCCTCCGGCTGAGGGACCGGTCGGACCTTCCCGGCCAGGTAGTCCGGCAGCACATCCATCAGCAATTTCGTCGCCACGCGGGCCAGCCGTTCGGTGAGGCTACCGGCCGTATCGTCGGGCCGGATGGGTTCCTCCCGCCAGGCCAGGATGGGCCCGGTATCCACTCCCTCGTCCATCTGCATCAGCGTGACCCCGGTGACCGTGTCCCCGGCCAGGATGGCGGCGGCGATGGGGGCCGCGCCCCGCCAGCGAGGGAGCAGGGAAGCGTGGAGGTTGAGACAGCCGTGGGGCGGGAGGGAGAGGAGTGCTGGGGGGAGAATCTGCCCGAAGGCTGCGACGACGATGACGTCCGGCGCCCAGGCGCGCAGATGCTCCAGCGCGGCGGGAGCGGCGACCTTTTCGGGTTGAAAGACGGGCAGGCCCAGGCGTTCCGCTGCCTCCTTGACTGGCGGGGGGCGGAGGCGGGAGCCCCGTCCGGCGGGCCGGTCCGGCTGGGTGACCACACCGACGACGGGATATGCCTGCGCCAGCGCCTCCAGCGCGGGGACAGCAAAAGCGGGACTGCCCATAAAGACGACTCGTGGCCTGTCCATCGTCATTCTTCATTCCCGTTGCGCAGGGTGGGGGCGACCGCAAAGGTCGTCCCTACACCCTGCCCCGGAGGGGCAACCGCCAGGGTTGCCCCTACATCACCCGTTGTAGGGGCAGGGCTTGCCCCTGCCCCGAATGCCCCTGACCCTGGGGGGCGACCGCAAGGGTTGCCCCTACCGGCCCGCGGCCTGCGATAATGCGCGGCGGGCCAGGACCTTCGCCATCGCCCGGCGGTATTCGCTGCTGCCGCGAAAATCGCCGGGCGGGTTCAGGGGAGCGGCGGCCCGGTTGGCAGCCTCCTGGATGTTCTCCAGGGTCGGCGGGCGGCCCCGCAGGAACTCCTCTGCGTCCCGGGCGCGCAGGGGGCGCTCCGCCACCCCGCCCAGGGCCAGCCGGACCTCCCGGCAAGTTTCGCCCTCTACCTCCACGCAGGCCGCCGCGCAGACGATGGGCCGGTCCCGGGGCGTGCGGCCCACAGGGGCGAACCCCAGCCCATAGGGCGCACAGGGGTTCGGGATGAACACCTCAGCGATCAGAACGCCCCGTCGCAGAAGGATGTCCCGGCCCTCCAGAAACGCTGCCAGCGAGACCGACGACGCTTCGGGCTGATAAACCGTCAACCCGGCATCCAGGGCCAGCAGGAAGACCAGAAGAGGGTTCTCCGGCCCGCCGGATGCCACCGTCCCGCCGACCGTGGCCTGGCTGCGCAGGTTGCGGGAGGCGGTCAGGCGGAGCACCGGCCCGATGTGGCCGCCGGTCCGGTCGGCCAGCCGGTGGGAGTCCAGCAAGTGCTGGAGGGGCGTCGTGGCGCCGATGCGGATTCCGTCCTCCCCGGCCCGGATGTAGGTCAGGCCCAACCCGCTCAGGTCCACGACTTCCTCCACAGCGGGATCGCGGGTGGGGAGCAGAACCGTCCCTCCACCCAGCGGCACAACGGCGGGGGGCCGGATCAACTGAATCGCCTCGTCCAGAGTTGTTGGGCGGTGATAAACACGCAGGTTTGGAAGCATCGGGGGTCCTCCAATGTCGCTTTATTCAGGCGGCGACTGGAAGTCACCGTTTTGGGCCTGCGGCCAGGGGTCGGCCTTCGCCAACCACCTTTGAAGGGTATCGGCGGAGGCCGACAACCGGCACAAAGTGCCCGGGCCCGGCAAAGAATCGTCCGCAAAGGGGCTTTTCAGGGCTCCGGAGCGGCCTCCCGGCCCGATTGAGATATTTTAAAGGTGCGGCATTGAGCCCGGCGAATCACCGGGGCAGGGGGATTTTGGTCCAAAGTCCAGGAGTTTACACTTCCGAAGGATTTCATCAAGAGACATCGCGGCCTCTCAAGACAAGAGGGCTATTGAAAGCAGCCACATTCATTATACTCCAAACTTATCGGAGGACAAAATTGATAGAAGTTCACCTCTACGGCAGACTGCGGCGGCTGGCGCCGGACCCCCGAGGGGACCGGGAGGCGGTGGTTCACCTGGACGCGCAGCCGGGGGAGACGGTCGGTTCGGTGCTGGAACGGCTGGGCGTCCGGACCGAGGAGATTGCCCACATCTTCCTCAACGGCGCGCTCCTGACCACCTGCAACTCTATGGCCCCCTGGCTCCGCTACCAGCGGGTCCGGGAAGACCTCCCCACCTGCGAGCCCAACCTGGACACCCCCGTGCAAGACGGCGACCGGCTGGGGCTCTTCGGCCGGGACATGGCGATGCTGGTGGTGTGAACGGGAGCAGGTCGCAGGGAGCAGGTCGCACGGAGCACGGAACACGATGTACGACGACTTCAGCGCCGACTACGACCGTTTCGTGGATTGGCCCGCCCGGCTGGCGGCGGAGTTGCCGTTCATTGAGCGCCTTGTACCGCAGGCTGGAAGCCTGTGCTGCATCCTGGATGCCGCCTGCGGGACCGGGATGCACGCGGTCGCCCTGGCCCGGCAGGGATACCAGGTCGCCGGCGCCGACATCAGCCCGGAGATGATCGCCCGCGCGCGGGCCAACGCGGTGGCGGCCGGGGTGGACGTCCGCTGTTGAGTCCTATAAAATCGTACCGGGCTAAAGTCTCAAAAAATCGTGCCCTCACCCCTCCCCCTGCCCCCAAGTTCATCAAAACTTCTGAATCATTCGTGCCCCTCTCCCGCTCGCCTTCGGCGGCGGGCGAGGGGAGGGGGTGGAAAGAGGGTTTTGCGGCGGGCGGCGAAGCCGCCCG
>Ga0308395_1000286_pt1 | contig 43375 bp, 33 predicted proteins | sample Hotspr20SampleP4_FD_202097 | JGI IMG/M metagenome (GOLD analysis project Ga0308395, IMG submission 202097) | Hot spring phototrophic mat microbial communities from Mushroom Spring, Yellowstone National Park, Wyoming, United States - 20050930_P4 ... | reverse complement strand
TGGGCAGCTGGCCACCTCCCTACGGCATCGTCCTGATCGCCGATCTGTTCAGTGCGTTGATGTTGGCGATCTCGGCCCTGATGGGTTGGGTGGTTCTGTGGTTTACCTTTGCCACCCTTGATCCCATTCGCGAACGGGTGGGCTTCTATGCGCTTTATCAGTTGCTGATGGTGGGGGTGAATGGCGCCTTTCTGGCCGGCGATGTGTTCAACCTGTATGTCTGGTTCGAGGTGATGCTGATCGCGTCCTTCGGCTTGATGACATTGGGAGGTGAACGCGGCCAACTGGAAGGTGGTTTGAAATACGTGGTGATCAACCTCGTATCCTCGACGATTCTGATCATCGCCATTGGACTGCTGTACGGCACGTTTGGCACCCTCAACCTGGCAGACCTGGTGCGCCTGATGTCAGAAACGCAACCGCCCGCCCTGTTGCCGGCTTTGGCGATGTTGTTCTTGACCACTTTTGGCATCAAGGCGGCGGTGTTTCCGCTCTTCTTCTGGCTGCCGGCATCATACCACACGCCCCCCGTGGCGGTGACGGCGCTGTTCGGCGGATTGCTGACCAAAGTGGGCGTGTATGCCCTGTATCGGGTGTTCACGCTCCTCTTTGTCAACCAGCCGGTCTACATCCACGACATGCTCTTGCTTGTCGCTGGCCTGACGATGTCGGTGGGTGTGTTGGGCGCGATCGCCCAGAACAATGTGCGCCGCATCCTCTCATTTCATATTATCAGCCAGATCGGATATATGATTATGGGCCTGGGCCTGTTCACGGTTGCCGGGCTCGCCGGCGGCGTCTTCTACGTCGTGCATCATATCATCGTCAAGACAGCCTTGCTGATCATTGGTGGCGGTGTGGAACACCTCAACGGCACAGGACAATTGTACGAGCTGGGTGGCCAGTTGCGTCAGCGTCCGGTGCTGGCCATGCTCTTCTTGCTGGCCGCGTTATCCCTGGCCGGCGTTCCACCCTTGAGCGGTTTCTTCAGCAAGCTCGCGCTTCTGACGGCAGCCGTTGCCGGAAGACAGTATGCCATCGCCATAATCAGCCTCCTGGTCAGCCTGCTGACCCTGTACTCAATGACCAAGATCTGGAACGAGGTATTCTGGAAAGCGGCCCCCGGGTCGGGCGCTGTGCCGATGCCGGTCGGTTCGGAATGGGGGATTGTGCTCCCTGCGACGATCCTTGTGACTCTGAGTGTGCTGCTGGGACTGGCCGCTGGTTACGGTCTGGACCTCTCCACGACCGCGGCGACGCAGCTGCTGGACGCCAACACTTACGTCACGGCCGTCCCATTGCCGTAGCGTTCGATGGAGTGAAAGATGCGATTCTTCGTGCTGAACATCTTTCTGGCTATGGTCTGGGCCCTGCTGCAGGGCGAGCTGAACGCACGTCACATCGTGATCGGCTTCGTCATCGGCTATCTCATCATCGGTCTGAACCAACGCATCCTGGGCAGCCGCAACTACTCTCTCAAAGTGATCCAGGTGATCGCGTTCATCCTGTTCACTGCCTGGGAGATTTTCACCGCCAGTCTGGCGGTCGCCCGGGCTATTCTGCAGCCGCGGCCGCATATGCGGCCGGCCGTCGTGGCTGTCCCACTGACCGTTCAAAGTGAGCTTGGTATCGTGCTCCTGTCGAACCTGATCACGTTGTCGCCCGGCACCCTCACTCTGGATATCTCCACCGACCGACGCACGTTATATGTGCACACGCTTGATCTGGATAGTCCCGATGCCTTTCGCCGTAAGATCAAGAGCCGTCTGGAGCGACGCGTCCTGGAGGTGATGCAATGAGTCAACTGTTAAATGGAGTCCTTCTGATTCTATTCATAGCGATGGGCTTGTGTTTCATTCGCCTGTTGCGCGGGCCTTCGCTGGCAGATCGCGTCGTGGCGCTCGATCAGATCGCCGTTCACACTGTGGCTCTGGCGACGGTGTACTGTATTGCTGTTGAACAAGTGGTATTCCTGGACGTGGCGATGGTGGCTGCTCTGTTGTCATTTCTGGGCACCATCGCTTTCGCCCGTTATCTGGAGCATGGGAGAGACGTATGAGCGTCAACGACTGGGTGACTCTCGGTTTGATCGCTTTTGGTGTCTTCTTTATGCTGGTGGCCGACATCGGCCTCAACCGTATGCCTGACCTATACACGCGTATGCACGCCACTTCCAAGGCAACGACGCTGGGGATCACCAGCCTCCTGCTGGCCGCGGCGGTGCACTTCGGCACCCCCGAAGCCATCACCCGCTCTCTGCTGGTCGTGCTCTTCTTTTTCATCACCGCCCCGGTCGGCACGCACGTTCTGGCGCGGGCAGCCTACTTCCGCAAGATACCTCGCTGGCGAGGAACGGTGCTGGATGAGCTGGTGGGGCACTATGATCCAGAGACACACGAGCTCGAGAGCTATGAGGAGAGTGTCTCAGAGGCTGGCCTCCAAGAACACCGACACCCGGCTTCGTAGGAAGCCGGGTGTCGCTCCACAAGACATCCTTTCCGCTTTGTATCGCGCTTACGCCTCGGTGAACTCGCCCTCGACCACGTCTTCCTGGCCGGGCTCCTTGGTCGTACGACCCGCTCCGGAGCCGTCCCCGCCGGGTGCGGCGCCGGGCTGACCGGCATACATCGTCTGCCCGAGCTTCAGGCTGGCTTGCTGGAGGGCCTGCATCGTGCGCTTGATGCGGTTGATGTCGTCCGACTTGATGGCATCGCGCACGTCGTTGATCTTGCCTTCAAGGTCAGCACGAAGCGCGCCGTCCACCTTATCGCCCAGCTCGTTCAAGCTCTTCTCCACCTGATAGGCCAGCGCATCGGCCTGGTTGCGCGTGTCGGCCAGCTCTTTGCGACGTGCATCCTCGGCGCGGTGCAGCTCCGCTTCGCGAATCATCCGCTCGATCTCCTTCTGGTCCAGGTTGGTGCTGGCCGTGATGGTGATCTTCTGGTTGCGCCCCGTCGCCTTGTCCGTCGCGCTGACGTTCAAGATGCCGTTGGCGTCAATGTCAAAGACGACCTCGATTTGCGGGATGCCGCGCGGAGCGGGTGGGATGCCGTCCAGGCGGAACTGTCCCAGCAACATGTTGTCCACCGCCATGGGGCGCTCGCCCTGATAGACCTTGATGTCCACAGCCGTCTGGCCGTCCTCGGCCGTGCTGAAGATCTCCGACTTGCGCGTCGGGATGGTGGTGTTACGCGGGATGAGCACCGTCATCACACCACCCAGGGTCTCGACGCCCAGCGAGAGCGGCGTGACGTCCAGCAGCAGCACGTCCCGGACCTCGCCGGCCAGCACACCCGCCTGAATGGCAGCGCCGATGGCCACCACCTCATCCGGGTTGACGCCCTTGTGCGGCTCCTTACCCGTCAGTTCGCGCACCAGGTTTTGGATCATCGGCATCCGCGTCGCGCCACCGACCAGCACCACCTCGTCGATCTGCGACGCGGTGATCTTGGCGTCGGCCAGGGCACGCTCAAACGGCCCACGGCAGCGCCGCACCAGGTCCTCGGTCAGCTGCTCAAACTTGGCGCGTGTCAGCTTCATCTGCAGATGCTTCGGCCCGCTGGCGTCGGCGGTGATGAAAGGCAAGTTGATCTCGGTCTCGAGCATCGTGCTGAGCTCGATCTTCGCCTTCTCCGCCGCCTCCTTCAAGCGCTGCAGCGCCTGCCGATCCTGGCGCAGGTCAATGCCATATTCCTTGCGGAACTCCTCAGCCACCCAGTCCACAATGCGCTGATCCCAGTCATCGCCACCCAGATGGGTGTCGCCATTGGTCGCTTTCACTTCGACCACCCCGTCACCCACCTCGAGCAGGCTCACGTCAAACGTGCCACCCCCCAGGTCCCAGACGAGGATGGTCTCGTTCTTCTTCTTATCCAGACCGTAGGCCAGCGCGGCAGCCGTGGGCTCGTTGATGATGCGCAACACTTCCAATCCGGCGATTTTACCCGCATCCTTGGTGGCCTGGCGCTGGCTGTCGTTGAAGTAAGCCGGCACGGTGATGACTGCCTGCGTCACCGGCTCGCCGAGGTACGCTTCGGCGTCCGCCTTGAGCTTGGCCAGCACCATCGCGCTGATCTCCTGGGGCGTATAGGTGCGGTTTACCACCGGAACAAAGATGCGCGCATCACCCACCGGTCCTTCGACCACCTTGTAGGCCAACATCTTGCGCTCGATCTCGGTCTCGGAATAGCGCCGTCCGATGAGCCGCTTGACCGAATAGAGCGTGTTCTCCGGATTGACGATCGCCTGCCGCTTGGCGGTTTGGCCTACCAGGCGCTCGCCACTCTTTGTAAAGGCCACCACTGAGGGACACAGACGTCCACCCTCAGCGGTCGGGATTACAGTCGGCTGTCCTCCCTCCATCACTGCGACCACACTGTTGGTCGTTCCCAGATCGATTCCTACTATCTTTCCCATCTTACCGTTCCTCCTGATCTCTTAGCGCATAGCGATGAGTCAATTCTCCCTCTTTATGCGGGACGATGGGGTAGTCGTGTGTCTGGCCCGGCAGATGTTCATAGTCACAGGTACACGGTCCCCCCTGCGCACATCCGGTGCAGCAGTAAAACCGATCGTTCACAATGGTCGGTTGCCACCGGATGATGATCAAGCAATTCGAACATCGGATCGGTTGACCTGCCACGGCCGATACCCTTGCTATGCCGGCCAGGGAATGGCAAAGCCGCGCATCCCATTGGTTGACTACCCCCTGACCCGTCTACCTTGCACAGCTTAGAGGGCCCATATTAGATTTGCACTAGATACACATTAGAGTTGTGTTAGAGGGAGAGCCCTCCTGCGAAAATGTTTTGCCCTCGCTACCTCGGCGTGATATGATCGGCAGCGAGGAACTCCGGGCATGATAGCACATCCTCTCTCCAAACGCCCGCTTGCGGTGGCAGCAGGTCTCTTCCTCGCTGCGATGACGCTGTACACCCTCACCCTGGCTCCCTCAGTCGTGGCTTTGTTCGACGACAGCCTCGAGTTCCAGCTGGTGCCCTATCAATTAGGGATCGCCCATCCGACCGGCTATCCTTTGTTCACGCTGTTGGGCTGGTTGTTCACCTGGCTGCCCATCGGTGAGGTCGCCTTCCGGGTGAACCTGATGAGTGCCTTCTTCGGAGCGGTTGCGGTAGCGCTGGTGTACGTAACCGGCCTGCAGCTGGGCGCGCACGTGCGCGGCTGGACGGCGCATGTGGGGGCGGCATTGGGGGCGCTCGCGTTGACGGTTTCGCCCGTTTTCTGGTCGCAGGCGACCGTGGCCGAAGTGTACACCTTGCACGCCTGTTTGGTGAGCGCCGTGCTGTGGGTCTTGTTGCGGATGGACACTTTCGTTGCCTCTCCAGAGGCGAGTCCGCATCACGTGCGCGTTCGACTGGAACGTTCCATCGCTGCACTGGCCTGCCTCTTCGGCCTGGGGTTGGCGCATCATCGCACCCTGGTGTTGTTGTTGCCGGCCGCCTTGCTGGTGCTGTGGCGGATGCGGCATTGGCGCCCATTTCAATGGCGGCATCTCCTGTGGTTCGGGGCACCTTTGGGGCTCTATCTCTACCTGCCCCTGCGCGGGCACGTCGGTTCCCTGGACGGCAGCTACACAAACACCTTCGAGGGGTTTTGGCGGTACGTCACCGCGTGGGGATATGGCAGCTTCATCTTTCAGAATCCATTTTCCGTTGAGCGGGGTGCCGGTTTTTACCTCGATCTGTTTGTCCGGCAATTCGGCGAGGTGGGCATGGTGCTCATTGGGACGGGCATCCTCCTGCTGGCACGCCGGAGATGGACGTTCGGCGTCACCGCGCTCGCGTTCGTCAGTTACGCCGGTTTTAACTTGTTCTATCGCGTGGCCGACATCGAGGTATTTTTCATCCCCAATTTCCTGATCGGTACGCTCTGGTTGGGGTATGGCATCACCTGTCTGCTGCGTTGGCTGCGGTCCTGGGGTGCCGCTTCTGTGCGTCCGATGCAGAGGTGGGTCGCTTCCCTGGGGGGTGTCTTGATCGTGGCCGCGTCTCTGGCGCAAAGCGGTTGGTTGCTCCAAAGCAACTTTGCCGGGCTGGATCGCTCCGACGATTGGGCGGTGCACGACTATGGGGTGGATATGCTGAGCCAGCCTTTGGAACCCGAGTCGGTCATCGTGGGCATTCAGGGGGAGGTCACGCTGGTGCGCTATTTCCAGAGCGTGCACCGGCTGCGCCCGGATGTGCGCACCGTGGCAGCAGACGATCCGGGTGCGCGCCTGGCCATCGTGCGAGACCTGGTCGGACAGGGTACCCCGGTCTATCTCACCCGCTCGCTGGCGGGCGCCGCGGAGCGCTGGTCATTAGGCGCCGTGGGTCCGCTCATCCGGGTCTATGCCCAGCCGCAGTGGCGTATGCCGGCAATCGGCCATCAAGCGGATGTCCCACTCACCCCGGAGATCGTCCTGCGAGGCTATGATGTGATGCGTCCCCCAGCCCATACCCCATCGCCGACGGTACGGCTGCGCCTGGTCTGGCACGTCCAGGCGCCAATCGCGCGCGACTTGAAGGTGTCGGCGCGTTTGTTGGCCCCAGATGGACGTCTGGTGGCACAGGCGGACGCGGTGCCGGTGCATTTCGCCTATCCCACCACGACGTGGCGCGCCGGCGAGTATATTGTGGACGTATACGACTTGAGGTTGTCCGAGCCCTGGTCGGATGCGCTATACACACCGCTGCTCATCTGGTACGATCCGGCCCAGGAAGCGGCTGAAGTAGCCCGTGTGACGTTGCCGCCGTTACGCCTGCCCTAGTCCTGTTAAGTTCGGAACGCAAGAACCGCGAAAGGGGCGATTTCGCGCCTTGCGTGTTTTTTGTCCATGTTGTGGATTCTGAGGGTTCTTCGTATGCGCTGTCTGTGACAATAGCGCCGCACACAAGAGTGGCATATTGGGACACCACGGGTGTGCGTCCCAATCGGCTGCCGCACCGGCTCACCTATCTCTCCGTCTCCGCAAAAATCTTGCCCGGATTTAAGATGTTGTGCGGGTCGAACAGGCGCTTGAGGCGCAGCATCTGTTCCCGCGCCACCGGGTCGAGCGCCCGGCCCACGTAGTCGCGCTTGGCCAGGCCGATGCCGTGCTCGCCGCTCAAAGTGCCGCCCAGTTCGATCGCGGCCAGGAAGATCTCCTCCGCTGCACGACGCACCCGGGCCATCATCTCGGCATCGCTGCGGTCGCAGATCAGGTAGGGGTGCAGGTTGCCGTCGCCGATGTGGCCGAAGATGGGCGTGCGCAGGCCATAGGTGCGTCCGATGGCACGGATACGCTCCACCATCTCCGGGATGCGACTGCGCGGCACGGCGATGTCCTCGCCCAGCTTGTCGCCCAGCGCCGCCAGGGCGGGTGAGATGGCACGCCGCGCCGCCCACAGCTCCTCCGCCTCCGCATCGTCACGCGCACAGCGCACTTCCCGCGCGCCGGCCGCCTCACACGCCGCACGCACGAGGGCCACCTCGCGCTCCAAGGCTTCCGGCCAGCCCTCCACATCGATCAGCAGCACGGCGTCGGCATCGGCGGGCAGGCCGAAATCGCGCTGACTCTGCACCGCACGGATGCAGTCGCCATCCATCAGCTCGGTCGTCAGCGGCAACACGCCCGAGGTGATCACGCGGTTGACCGCCGCACACGCGTTGCCGATGCGCTCGAAGACGGCCAGCACGGTGCGACGCGCCGCCGGCTTGGGCAACAGCTTGAGCACGATCTCGGTCACCACGCCCAACGTTCCCTCCGAGCCGAGGAACAGGGCGGTCAGGTCGTAGCCGGTGGCGTTCTTGATGGTGCGCCCACCGGTGCGCATGACGCTTCCATCCGCCAGCACCACCTCAAGGCCGAGCACATAGTCCTTGGTGACGCCATATTTGAGGCAGCGCGGCCCGCCGGCGTTCTCGGCCACGTTGCCGCCCAGGGTGGACATGTCCCACGAGGCGGGATCGGGTGGGAAGAAGAGGCCATAGCGCGCCGCCGCTCTTTGCAAGTCCATGTTGATCACGCCCGGCTGCACCACTGCGATCAGCTCGTCCGGGTTGATCTCCAGGATGCGGTTCATGCGCGTCAGGCACAGGCAGATGCCGCCGCTGATCGGGATGGCACCACCGGAGAGGCCACTGGCAGCGCCGCGCGGCACCACCGGGATGCGTTCGCGCTGGGCGATGCGCAGCGTGGCCGACACCTCCGCCGTGCTCAGCGGCAAGACCACCACATCCGGCAGCGCCTCACCCCAGGTGGCATCGTAGGCATACGTCACCCGATCCACCAACGTATCCAGCACGCGCCCGGCGCCGAGCGTTGCCTTGAGTTCTTCGATAATCCGCGCCTCGATCATAGTCTCACTCCTCCACTTCACCCTGGCCACACGCACCCGGAGAGGGGATGCCGTCGGCACGGGTGCGCAGACATTGCGCCAACAGTTGCGAAACATGCCACACCTGAAAGGGCAGCTGCCGTTCGCGCACCGCGGCGCGCAATTGCAACAGGCAACCCGGCCCGTTGGTGACCACCACCGCGGCGCCGGTGGACAGGATATCGTCCAGCTTGCGCGCCAGGCGCCGTTCCGCCATGTCGGGATGGGTGATGTTGTAGATGCCGGCGCTGCCGCAGCACGCCGATGGTGCTTCCATCTCCACCACCTCGATGCCGCGGATGCGCCCCAGCAGGCGCCGTTGCGGCATGCGCACCCCCTGCGCGTTGGCCAGGTGACACGCATCGTGGATGGTGACGCGCAAAGGCGGCGTCGCATCGTTGCCCAGCGTCGGCGGCAGGATGGCATCATACCACTCATAGATGTCGCGCACTTTGGCGCTGAAGGCAGCGGCACGCGCGGCAAAGGCAGGCTCGTCTGCCAGCAGGGTGGCGTATTCCTTGAGCGTGTGGCTGCAGGCGGCACAATCGGTCACGATGGCATCCAGCGTGCCGAGGCGCTCGAAGAGGGCGATGTTGGTGCGCGCCAGGCGGCGCAACTGGACGCAGTCGCCCTGGTCGTCCTGCGGGCTGCCGCAACACACCTGACCAGGCGGCGTGACTACTTCACAGCCCGCCGCACTCAACACGTCCACCGTCGCGCAGCTCTCGGCGGCGAAGAGCTGGCTCATCATACAGCCCAGGAAGAAACCCACGCGATAGCGGCGGAGACCCTGCGCCGGGGTGACGGTCGGCAATGTCGTGTGTAATGGCCGAGATGGCAACGGGGGCAACAGCGCTTCCATTATGCGCAGTCGGGCCAAAGGTCCGGGCAGCCCCCGCAACACGGGGCGCACCAGGCGGGCAAGGCCGCTGCGCTGATACAGGCGCAAGGGCCAGAGCGCCAGGCCCAGCCGCTCCGCCGAGATGAGCACGTGGCGGAAGACCAGCCGCCGCCACCACGCCAGGCCACGCTGGTGGGCGAAGGCAGCCCGTCCGGCCAGGATGCACTCGCCGATGGGCACGTTCGCCGGGCACACCGTGTTGCACATGCGACAGTCGAGGCAATGATACAGATGCTCCTCGACTGCCGATGTGGGGGGCAGTATCCCTTCCACCACCGCTTTAAGCAGTGCCAGCCGTCCACGCGGAGACTGCACCTCGTACAGTGTCTCCTGGTAGGTGGGACAGACGGGCAGACAGCGCGCGCAGCGCACACAATGGCGCAGCACGGAGTAATCCGGCAGCTCGGGGATGTGCACGCGTTGTCCGGCAAGCGGCTGTGTCAGGCGTTCCAGGCTGTCATCCATATGGCAGGGGATTATAGACGTAGGGGTGGGCCGGGGACAAACGATGGGACGCCGAAGTGACCGCCTGGATTATGCCCGAAGCGTTCGATGGTAGCGGTGTACAATTTCTGCCATTGGCGCGGACCTTCTTCTGTCCATAGAACGATCATCGGCAACGAGATTCCCAAGAGGGGGAACCTTATACCCGACAGCCGGGGAAGCGCACGGCACCCTGTTCTAGCGATTCCAGCACGGGCCAGTCGATCGTAACCCCAATGTTGTCCAGCGCCAGCAAGACGGCCCCCACGACCGGCTCGAAACGCGGCAGCACAATCTGCGCTTGTGGCGCTGTGGCGGCGATTGTCTCTCGAAAGGGAGACAGGATCAAATCACCCGCTTTGAAGACGCCGCCAAAGGGCACCACCGCAAAAGATTCCAGCGCCATATAGAGGCGTCGGATCACGGCCACTGCCAGCTCTCCCAGGGCTCGCCCGGCAGAAGCAAGGATGTGCTGCGCCGCATGGTCGCCTTGCTGTGCGGCCCGCACGACCAAAGGGCATAAGCTGGCGATCTCGTGGCGCGGCAATGGGGAATTCCCGAGTTTTGCCTTGCGTACCAGCGTGCCGGCGCGCGCCGCTTCCGCGCCCGAATCCGAGCCGATGCCCACCAGATGATCCACATCCTGGACTACCATCATTCCACACGAGGCGCGAAAGACCATATCGAGCGCATGACGAAAGCCAAAGTGGTCGAAGATCATCTGGGTGAGCAGAGTATCTTCCGCACGGCCATCGTGCGCGCGCAGCACAGCACGTATGGCTTGCACGCCAATCCAGTAGCCACTTCCTTCATCGCCCAGGACAGCGCCCCAGCCACCCGCTCCGACACACTGACCTTCCTTCGTCCACCCCCGGGCACTCGACCCAACGCCGGCATCCACGATGACCCCCACGGGCTGTTCGATCCAGTAGTGAGCCGCCCAACGGGCTGTCTCCCCTTTGGCGGCTTCTAAAATCCGATGCACGGCCAGCGTGTCGAGCGCTTCGTCAATCGCTGGAGCGTCCATCGGCGCGCTGATACACAGCGCCTCGATGGGTGTTCCCAGCAATCCACCCGCCTCGAGCGCCGCCTGCACGGCCCGACGCAACGCTTTCACGGCTAGAGGACGTTCTACGTAGTTGAGATCGGCCGGTCCGGCGCGGCCATAACCGCGCAACTGGCCCGTCTCGTCGGCCAACAGGCAGGTCACTTTCGACCCACCGCCATCCACTCCTAACACATAGCGCATTGGTTCGCTTCCTCTCCCCACATCACCTTCGTTGGCCTGCTCAGCTCACGGCTGGTGCGCATGATACTGGCTCAACCGGCGGAAGGCCTCCAGCTTTTCACGGTCGCCCAGCTTGGCACGCTCCACTGCCTGATGCAGGATTTGGATCGAACGATCATACGTCCTGCGGTCGACCGGGTAAGGATGTCCATCTTTGCCACCGTGAGCGAAGGCGAAGCGGGCCGGATCACGGAACGAAGGTTTAGCACCGTGGATGATCTCTGCCAGCAGTGCCAGGGCGCGGATGGTCTTCGGGCCGACATTTTGGGCGCCGAGCAGCTGCTCAAAATTTTGCGGTTGCGTCTCGTAGGCGGATAGTAATGTGCTGGCGATGCGCTCTGGATTGATGTCTTCCAGCAGGACACGGTGACGCTCCGGAAGCTCCAGGCGTTGCAGGCGTTTCAGCTCCGCCAGGTTCTTCCAGGGCTTCTCCAGTGCCAGAGCGACGCTGGCCTGTCGCGCGGCTTCTGATTCTTGGGCGACCATGTTGAGCGGCTGACCGAATGTACTGGTGATGATGCCGGAGTGTGGCTCGTTGACGAATTCGGTGAGCTGCTCGCTCAGCCAATGATAGCGACGTGCCCAGCGGTTGGCTTCGTTCATCCCCTGTTGGATCACCACCCAACGCCCTTCGCGGTCGAAGATGAAGCTGTGGTGGTAGAGCTGATAGCCATCCTGTAAGGCGTTGTTATCCACCTTGGCAGCCATACGACTGGCGTAGACCAACTTTTCAGGTGCTACGCGTAACTGCGCGGTGCGTGCCAGGATTTCAGACGGTGTCTTGCGCGACGTTCCACCCTTACCCCCTGCGATGAATAACCCGATATCGGACGAAATGGGTTTCCATGCCTCCTTCAGGGCACCACACACCACGGTGGTCACACCGCTGGAATGCCAATCGTATCCCAGAACGCAACCCAACGCCTGAAACCAGCACGGATCTGCCAGCCGGCGCATCAACTCGAGGCTGCCATATTCATCCACGATGATGAGCGACAGCTCGCGCGTCAGCTGCACCATGCGTTCAAATAAATAGCGCGGTGCTTTCCCGGTATGGAGGGGCAAATAAGCGATTCCGGTGCGCAAGGTCATGTTTCACCCTAGATTGCCCGAACGACCGATCTCCACCTCACTCGTTCGGATGCTGAAACCCATCCTTGTCCCCCGCATCTCTTTTCGCGCGATTCTCAACGCAACACCGCTCTCGTTCGAGGCGAGGAAGGTCTAAACCATAGCGCATTTTAGTCCACCCAGCATGGGACGCAACTATGTCCGAGATAAAGAGCGGGTTTTCGAGCAGCGGAGATTCGCGTCAAAAGCGCCGAATCGACCGCGATCTTAGTATAGGCAGGGGAAAGCCTCAGGCCAGCAGCTCCGGTGGCAATTGGTCGGCGGTGGGGAAGCTCGTCTGTGTGCCTGAAGCCTGGACGCTGATGGCTGCGATGTAATTAGCCCGGCGCATCGCCTCAGACAGCGACTTGCCAGCTGCCATGAAGTACGCCAGGCTGCCTATAAAAGCATCACCGGCACCGGTGGTATCAACCGCACGCACCGAGGTTGCCGACACATAGGTGGTTCCTTGCTCGTTGACCAACAAGCTGCCACGCTCACCCAACGTGAGGATGACCGCGCCCGCACCGCGTTCCAACAGCACGCGGGCGGCGCGTTCCGCCTCTTCGAGGGTGGTCACGGGAAGGCCCGTCAACAGCTCCGTTTCGCTTTCGTTAGGACAGAAGATGTCACTGAGTTGATAGAGTTCCTCAGGGAGCTCAGGTCGTGCTGGAGCCGGGTTGAAGATGGTGGTCACCCCAGCCTGGCGGGCGATGCGCAATGCGGCCAATGTGATCTCAACCGGTATCTCCAGCTGACAGACCACCACTTGAGCGCCGGTGATCGCCGGTCGGGCGGCCTCGATCTCCTCCAGGGTGAGCAGGTCATTGGCGCCGGTGACGATGATAATGGCATTGCGCCCCTCGGGGTCGACCGCGATCGGCGCCACTCCCGAGAACGCTTGATCGGTGAAGAACACAAAGCGCGTGTCGATGCCCCACGCCTGGAAATTTTTCAGGGTGTTTTCGCCGAAGATGTCGCGACCCAGCTTGGTGACAATGGCGACCTCACCCCCCAGTTTGGCCGCCATCACAGCCTGGTTAGCCCCCTTGCCACCGAAGCCCATGTGGAAGCGGGTGCCGTGCAGCGTCTCCCCCATACGCGGCAGGCGTGGCACATAGCTGATCAAATCAATGTTTGAAGCGCCTACAACGCAAATCTTGGGTCGTGCCATCGTGTCTTATCCCCCCAGTGTATCCAGATTGTGTGTTGCCAGGGATCCTGGGTGCCTGTCAAAAAGCGATGATGCAGTTGCTTTGGCTTGGGCAACGCATTTCCAGGACGAAGGTCTCAGGGAGCTATCCCTTGACGGCCCCCATAGTCAACCCGCGCACCAGGAAGCGCTGGAACAACACCGACAGAACGATGCCGGGGATAATCGCGATCGTGCCAATCGCGGCGATTTCGCCCCACAGGATCTCGTGGCCTCCCACCAAGCTCGGCACAATGACGGTAAGCGTGCGCACCGAGCGACGTGTCAGCAACAGCGCAAACATAAACTCGTTCCAGGCGAAGATGAAACAAAACAGTGCCGTTGCCACCAATCCCGGCGTGATCAGGGGCAACGCCACCCGGACGAAAACCCCCCAATGGGTGCAGCCATCAATCAAGGCAGCTTCCTCCATCTCAGGCGAGAGATCGTCGAAGAAGCCCTTGAGCATCCAGATCACGAAGGGCAGGTTGAACACCGTGTTGGCGATGATGAGCGCCCAATGGGTATCCAACAGTTTGAGTTCTTTGAAGATCAGGAAGAGGGGCAGTGCTGCAGCCACCGGTGGGAACATACGGGTGGACAGGATCCAGAACGACAGGTTTTCGCCGCCCGTCCTGAAACGTGAAAGGCTATATGCTGCGAGCGAACCGGTCAGCATTGAAACGACCGTTGTCGAGAGCGCGACGATCAGGCTGTCACGTAATCCTTGCAGCCCACCGCGACCGTCTGGTGGCAACATCATCGCATTGAGATAGTTGCGCGGGCTGAAGTCACGGGGAATAAACACCGGAGGGTAAGAGAAATACTCCGCTTCCGTTTTGAAGGAGGTGAGGAACATCCACACCACCGGAAACATGAATAAAATGAGGGCGATGATGAGCACCGCCGCAGTGATGATCTTTTGCCAAAGCGACATGCGACGCATCGCTATGTCTCTCCCCGCTGCCGCTTCTGAAAGCTCAGGAAGAACCGGGCGATCAGCGTGATAATAATGAGCTGAATGAAAGCCATTGCCGCCGTGTATCCCAGGCTGAAAAACTTGAATCCCTGCAGGTACGTATAGAAGCTGATTGTCTCCGTCACGTTGCCGGGCCCGCCACCGGTGACCAGATACACGATATCGAAGAGCTTGAACGCGTCCATAGCCCGGATCAGAATGCCGATGATGATCACCGGCAACAGCAGGGGCAATGTGATCCGCCAGAAAGATTGCCACGCGGAGGCCCCATCCACCTCGGCGGCTTCGTGCAGCTCCAGTGGGATGGACTGCAGGCCAGCCAGCACGATTAGCATCAAGAAGGGCGTCCATTGCCAGACGTCGGTCATCAGAATGGCAAATAGAGCCACGTTCGGATCGGCAATCCAGGCAAAGCCGCGCCAGCGACCGCCGGTGATGATCTCGATGATGTAATTCAGCGGCCCAAATTGATCGTGATAGATCATACGGAATTGAAAACCAGCCACCACCGGAGCGATCATAACAGGGATGAGAAACAGGGAGACCAAGGGGGTGCGCCAGCGTCCCATACGATTGAGCAATAATGCCAGACCCGTGCCGATGCCCAGCTGAATGCTGACGCCCAACACAATGAGCACTGCGGTCACGCGCATAGAGGACCAGAAACGGTTGTCCTGAAAGAGGACTTTGATCAAGTTTTGCAATCCCACAAATTCGGGCGTGGTAGTGGTGGTGAGCTCCCAAGACATGAAAACCAGACGTACTTCATAGAGCAGAGGAAAAATGGTGATCGCCAAAAGGGTGATGATCGCCGGCGCCGCAAACAAATAGGCCGTGCGGCGCCTGCGTAGTGTGCGCATCAACGATGATTCAAGTCGCCTCGAAAAACGTTTCATACTTGTCTCACACTCAGGAACCGTATCAAGCCATCAGTTATGTTGCCGAGGGGAAGGTGAGGGATGCCTTCATGGATAGGCATCCCTCACCCCATGATCGAACGGTGAGATTATCGGATCAATCCCAGGGCTTTGTATGCTTCGAGAGCCTTACCCCACAGCTCGATTTGTTTGTCGCGCCCCAGCTTATCCGTGATCTCGTTCCACTCCCTGGCTACAGCATCCAACGCTTCCTGGGGGGTTTCCTGGCCTGCCAGTGCCTTATTAACATGCAGATCCAAGGAATCCTCATATTGGGCCGCGCCGGGGATGAAGATCTCCGGATAGCCGTCGGCCATCGCTGCCTCGACACCGTTCAGGTAAGCCTGGGCTTCCTCTACGCTGGCGAACATGGTATATGCCTGAGGATTGGTGAAGTGAGTCTTGCGATAGGGATCCAGGCCGGTCAACGGCGTAGAGACATCCTCCAAGCTGCGGTCATAACTGACGTGCTTGGCCACCCAGTAAGCGGCTTCCTTGTTTTGCGAGTCGGCAGCGACGGCGACAACCCGGCCCACCGGCATCATCGCGCGGTGTACCACCTGATCGCCGATCTTCCAGCCGGGCACACGCCCCACACCGATTTTGCCCACAATGGCGGACTGGCTGGGGTCAGCGCCTTTCTTGGGGACATCTGTCCACTGGACTACCATCGCCACGTTGCCCTTGAGGAACGCGTCACGCAGCTCGTCGTAGCCATAACCCAGCACATCCGGCGGGGCGTTCTTCAGGCTGTCCACAAAGTTTTGCAGCGCTTTCACCGCGTTGGGCGAATTGACCAGTGGGTTCATCTGCTCGTCAAAATAGGGCTCGCCGAAGGCCGCCCAGCGGTCCACGAACCACGCAAAGCTGAACCCGCGCTTGGCAAACTCGGCCGAGCCGTAGAAGTCACGGTCCAGCACCTCGCCAGCCAGTTTCTCGCCCTTCTTCCGGGTGAAGAACTCGCCGACCTGCAGCCAATCCTCCCATGTCTCCGGTGGTGCCAGTTCCTTGCCGTATTTCGCTTTGAAAGCCGCCTGCTCGTCTGGATGCTCAAACAGGTCTTTGCGATACATCAGCATATGCACATCACCGTCAATGGGAAGCGCATAGACCTTGCCGCCGAACTTGCAGTACAGTTCCCAAAACGGCGCCAGCACATCGGCAGGATTGGGATCCCAAACCGCGGCGGGTTCTTTGGCCATATACTCATCCAGCGGCTCCAGATAGCCGTTCCCAGCAAAGTCACCAATGTAGGCGGGGTAGAACGTCACCACATCAAACGCACCGGTGCCGGCGACGAACTCGGTCTTGAGCTTCTCGTAGACACCTTCGAATGGGACTTCGGTGACCAGGACGGAGATACCTGCTTTCTCAAAGTCACTCTTCCAAAATTCGTATGGTCGCAGATTGTGGCCAGCATCTCCGACAAGATTGATGGTCACGCCGCCGAAGCTGGGCGGATACTCCCATTTGATGACATCGAGAGGCGCCGGCCCGACAGGAGTTTGTGCCGGGGGAGCGGAAAACGATGGAGCGGCAAAAACGCTGAGTCCCAGAACCAGCCCCAGGACGACCAACAGACGTATTGGCTTGAATCGGCTTTCCATTTTTGCTTCCCTCCCTTGGGTAAGTAATCCACAATTTAATCAGGTACCACGATGTTCCTCTTAGAAAATCCTCCGATGAAACTGACTCACAAGGTTGCTTTTTATGAATTGGCTCTGGACCCTTTTGCGATCACCTCCTTCCTGAAATGCCGAGACAGAACACCTCTGCTTGCGCAAATGGCCCGCAAACGCGAAACACCTTCGGCCAGTATTGGATGGGCTGAGCGGTTGCGTTCTGTTCAGAGGACAAACACGTACATCACCATCCATGACGCAATCTAAGGGCCTTCTTATAGGGGATAAAGGGACTGTATCTGCGTTCATTTTCGTCTTTGGTCGCCCATGCCGCGTCATCGCGCCGTCTCGATTGCCCCCTACTTTCGCAATCTCAGCCCACGTTAGTTGACCAGATTCAACAAAATGCGCGATAGGTGGTGAATAATCGTAGTCATTATAGCACAGAAGTTAGCCACTTACAAGTCTCTGTGTTGAGGGTGTTGAAAAAGTGGGCTGAAAAGTGTGATGCTGCCTTGGCAGCGCGTTCACAGGCTTTATTCAGCCCGGATGATCCGCCCCATTCGGCATCCCTCTGCCCATCTTTTGACCTCCTTGCCCCCTTTCCATCCCCCTTTTGCTTCCTCCAGGCAGACTCCGCCCTGGGTCAGGCCACCGCGGGAGCACGTCCGCGAAACGGCACACCTGTCAGCAGGCGCACCAGCCGCTCGAGATTGAGCGCTATTGCGGTCAGATATGCCTGCAAGGTGCAACGCAGCCAGCCCACATAGCGACATCGCCGCAGCCCGTGATACGCCTTGGCCTCGCCATACTTGCGTTCAATCTTGTAGCGCTCCTTTTGCCCCGCCTGGTATTGCGGCGTCGCCGGTAATGCTTCCCACACCTCTTTGTTCCCAGCGCGCTTCCCCGTGCGCGTGCACGGCAACCGAATGGCCGAATGCAATCCCAATCTCTCCAACCACCCGAATTCTCAGCACACTTTTTCAACACCCTTCCCCTCTCTCACTTGACCGACGCGCTCAACGCGCTTATCATCGGAATGATAAGCTCGGTGTTCCTGAGGATGCGCGTGATGCGACTAACCCATCTCCTGGCCGCGCTCGCATTGGGCAGCGTGCCGTTCTTTCTTATCGCGTGTGATCAGACGCCTCTGCTCTACGACGTCGTAGTGCGCCCGGCCACCATCACCCCCAACGCCGACGGGATGGACGATGTGGCCCGCATCGCCTACAAGCTGGGTCACAGCGCCAACCTGTCCATCTACCTGGTGGACGAGGCGGGCGCCAAACACTACTTCCGCCAGGAACGCCGCCGCTCCCCCGGCGCCTATCAGGTTGATTTCAGCGGCGTGGTCGGTGGGCGTATGCTGCCCGATGGCCGCTACACCTGGGTGGTCGAGGCGATCGGCGATGATGGCACGGTGCAACAAGCTCAGGGCGAGCTGTTCATCCGCGACGCCGATACCCTGCTGCCCGAATTGCAGGGCTTCAGCGTCTATCCCAAGGTCTTCACCCCCAACCAGGACGGCAAACACGACCGCATCACGATCAACTATTACCTCAACAAGCCCGCCGACGTGACCGTCTATCTCATCGGCATGGACGGCACCAAGTACCCCATCGCTGAGAAGGAACGCGACGTCAAACCGGGCGAGCCCGGGCTGCACATGTACGATTATGACGGCGGGGTGGATCTGGGCGCCGACCCACCCCCCAACGGCGATTACATCGTGCGCGCCGAGGCAGTCGATCGCGTCGGCAACCGCACCGTGGTGACCGATACGGTGACAATCCGGGACGGTGGCCGCCCGCGCGCCGACATCGTCCAGGCGCACGTTGATTTCTACAATCCGGAAACGGGCGACAAGGTGGTACCTCTGGGCGGCACGCTCGCCTTCACGCTGACGGTGGAGAACTTCGGCCAGGTGCCCATCCGCACCACCGGGCCGGACTCGGGCACGCACTACCGCAGCGATGAAAACTTCAACACCAAGGGCTTTTACCAGTCACCCGGCGCATGGCGGGTGGGCATCGACTACGAGGGCAATCCCGGCTACCCCTATCCGTACCGCTGGGCGCTGGGCCATCGCGACCAGCTGGAAGCGCGCGAGATTGATGGCCAGACGTTCTACTACCTGCTGCCCGGCCGACGTGCCGTGATCACCGGCAGCATCCAGATCGTCGACGTGCCCGCCAAAAAGGACGTGGTTTACTTCTGGGCGGGCCTCATCCACGAAGAGGTCGCCATTGAGCCCTTCAACCATTACGTGGATCCCCAACAGATTGCCATCGGATTTTGACGGATGACGGACGGGCGATGATCCTGATTGACGGGCATAATCTCATCGGCCAGATGACAGACCTCAGCCTGGATGATCCCAACGATGAAGAGGAGTTGCTGAATCGGCTGCGCGCCTATCGTGCTTCCACCGGCGCGGAGCTGGCGGTGTATTTCGACCCGGGGCTGACCTATCGGCCACCCGTGCGCCGCGTCGAGGCGGGCATCACGGTGTACGCCGCGCCCTTTGGCCACCAGGCGGACGAGCTGATCCTGCAGGCAATCCGCAGCGAGGCGAACCCACGCCAGCTCATCGTTGTCTCGTCGGATCGCACCATCCAGCAGGCAGCGCGCGAGCGCGGCTGTCGGGTGATGGATGCGCAAGCCTTCGTTGCCGAGCTGCGTCAACCGACGCGCCGCCGACGCCCGCGGACACGCACACCGCGCCGCCTGTCCAATAGCCCGCGGCTCCCCAAGGCGGAGGTGGAGCGCTGGCTGGACATCTTCCGGCGCCGCGCGCGCCGTGACGAGGCCCGTTCCCGTGCCCGCCGCTGACCCGACCCATCATCGCATCAACTTCCATCTGTGGAGGAACATGTGACCCCGACATCCACCCATCGCTGGCTCTATGGGGGCGTCTTCCTGATCAGCATGGCCGTGCTGACGTTGGAGATCGCCCTGACACGCATCTTTTCCGTCACCATGTGGTATCATCTCGCCTTCATGGTGATCAGCACGGCGCTGCTCGGCTTCGGTGCCAGCGGCGCCTATCTCACCGCGCGGCGGGCGGTGCGCAATGAACCGCTGACCGGCAGATTGCCCATCTTCGCCGCACTGACGACGCTGAGCATCGTCCTCGCCTTCGCGCTGATCACCCGTCTGCCGCTCGACCCGCTCGCGCCGCTCCTGCCGGGCCTGAGCGATGCGGAACGCTTTGCACAGACCGCCTGGCTGATCGTCCTGTTGCTGGCCGAATACATCCTGGTGGTCGTGCCCTTCTTCTTCGCCGGGTTGACGCTGGGCGGTGCCTTTGCCACCTTCGCACGGCGCATCAGCACGCTCTACTTCGCCGACCTGATCGGCGCCGGACTGGGCTGTCTGCTGGTGGTGGCACTGCTGTGGGCGCTGCCGGGCCAGGGCGTGGTGATGGTCGCCGCGGGGCTGGCAGCGCTGGCAACCTTCTGCTTCCACCAGGATGCCGGCGGACGGCGCATCCTGACCTATGCGGCGCCGCTTGCGGCATTGGCACTCTTCTCCGGCGCGCCGCTGGCAGAAAGATTGTTCCCATTGCACATCCCCCCGAGCAAGCCGCTCTATCAAGCTTACGCCGATCCGACGATCGCGCTGGTATACACCGGCCATACGCCCTTCGCGCGCGTGGATGTGATGTATCGCCCCGGCGCCAGCCTGGGCGCCTGGGGGCTGAGCGCGCGTTGCCCGGCACCGCCGCCACCCGAGCAGATGTTCATCACTATTGACGCCGCCGCCATCGCCGCGATCACGCGCTTCAACGGCGACCTGGAGACGATCAGCTTCGTCAACTGTGCGCCGAGCAGCCTGGCCTATCGCCTGGGCGAGCGACCGCCGCAAAGCGCGCTGATCATCGGGCCGGGCGGCGGTATTGACGTGCTCACCGCGCTATATAACCGCGTGCCGCGCATCGTCGGCGTGGAGATCAACCCGCTCATCATCGCCCTGGTGGCAGACAAAGCGCTCTACCGCGACTTCGCCGGCGGCATCTACACCGACTATCCCAACGTGGAAATCCACGCCGCCGAGGGACGCAATTTCGTCGCGCGCACGACGGAGCGCTTCGACCTCATCCAGTTCTCGCAGGTGGACACCTGGGCAGCGGCCGCTGCGGGTGCCTATAGCCTCAGCGAGAACTTCCTCTACACCGTCGAGGCGTTCCTGGACTATTACGATCACCTGACCGAAGACGGGGTGCTCACGGTGGGGCGCTGGTACTTCGACCCGCCCCAGCAAGCGTTTCGCCTGGTCACCATCGGCACGGCAGCGCTGGAAGCGCGCGGCGTGGCCGATCCGGCGCAACACTTCATCGTGGTGCGCGCCGGCGACACCGCTACCTTCATCATGAAGCGTTCGCCCTTCACTCCCTCTGAGGTCGTGCGCATACGCCAGCTGACCGAGCAGCTCGATTTCATCATCTTGTACGCCCCAGACGTGGGCGACGCGGACAACTGGTTCGTGCGCTTCTTCCGCGCACCCGACCGTGCCGCTTTCTTCGCCACCTATCCGCTCGACGTCAGCCCGACGACGGACGACCGGCCCTTCTTCTTTGAATATTACGGCTGGAGCAACCTGGGCGACTTTCGCTCGGGCAAAGTGACGCTGCTGATCCTCTTGGTGCAGGCGTTGCTGCTCGCCAGCGGGTTCATCCTCTGGCCCTTATGGCGCTTCCAGCGACACGGCCTGGCAATGCGCGGGGCGGGCTACTTCCTGAGCTACTTCGCCGCACTGGGCGTCGGTTTCATTCTGATCGAGGTGGGCTTGATGCAGCGCTTTGTCCTCTTCTTGGGACATCCGGTGTATGCCACTTCGGTGGTGCTGTTCGCCATCCTCTTCTTCTCGGGCGTGGGCAGTTTCCTGTCGGGGTGGCTGCTTGGCGAAGGCGATCCGCGCGCGCTCCAGGTGCGGGTCATCCCGCTGCTGGCGCTGGGGGCGCTGGTGTACATCTTCCTGCTGCCACCGCTCTTCCGCGCGCTCATCGGCCTGGCACTGGAAGCGCGCGTGGGCATCGCCGTGGCACTGCTGATGCCTTTGGGCATTGGGATGGGCATGCCGTTCCCGCTGGGCATCCGGCTGGTGGATCGCGTCAACCCGGCGCTGGTGGCATGGGCGTGGGGGGTGAACGGCTTCAGCTCGGTGATCGGCTCGATCCTGACCATCATGATCGCGCAGAGCTATGGCTTCTCGCTGGCGATCGGCGTGGCGGTGGTGGTCTACCTGCTCGGCTTGGCGGCGATCCAGATGGTGCCGGCGGCGGTGGTGGCGTGGGCGCCGCTGCCCGTGACCGCCGAACCGACGGAGCAGCCGGTTCTGGATGGATGAGGCGGGCAGACGGTTTTCAGGGATAGGTTTCTCCCCCCAGCCCTGTCCTGTCCTCTCATCCGCGATGCGAGGGGGTTTCTCCACACCGCGGGGCACGTCGCGGACACCGCGACTCATAGCCCCTTCTCTCTGCACACTCGGCACTGGACATCCACGCGGTCTCAGCTTTACCATTGCCTGGGACGATGCCAGGCCACCTCCAAAATGGGCTTTGGCCGGAGGATGCAGGGGTGAGAACGGTGCAGGACATGTTCGAGCGCCTGAGCGAAGAACGCATTGAGCGCGAAGCGCCTCTGGCGGCGCGCATGCGACCGCGCACGCTCGACGAGTTCGTTGGCCAGGAACACATTATCGGACCGGGGCGACTGCTGCGTCGTGCCATCCAGGCAGATCAGCTCTCATCGCTGATCTTCTACGGGCCACCCGGCACCGGCAAGACCACCCTGGCCCGCATCATCGCCAACACCACGCGCGCCCACTTCATCACCATCAACGCCGTCCTGGCGGGCGTCTCCGACATCCGCGAAGCAATCCGCATCGCCCAGGAACGGCGTGGCATGTACAACCAGCGCACCATCCTCTTCGTTGATGAGGTGCACCGCTTCAACAAAGCGCAACAGGATGCCCTGCTGCCTCACGTCGAAAACGGCACCATCATCCTCATCGGCGCCACCACCGAGAACCCTTACTTCGAAGTGATCAAACCGCTGGTCAGCCGTTCGCGCATCTTCGAGCTCAAGCCGCTCTCGCCGGATGAGCTGCGCCGCATCGCGATGCAGGCGTTGCGCGATCCCGAACGCGGCTACGGCAAGCGGGCGGTGCGCGTGGACGAGGACGCGCTGGAACACCTGATCAACGTAGCCAACGGCGACGCGCGCGCTCTGCTGAACGCCCTGGAGCTCGCCGTGGAGACCACGCCTCCCGGCGCGGACGGGATCATCCACGTTGATCTGAGCGTGGCCGAGGAATCGATCCAACGCCGGGCAGTGCTGTATGACCGCGACGGCGATGCGCATTTCGACACCATCAGTGCCTTCATCAAAAGCTTGCGCGGCTCGGATCCCGACGCCGCCCTCTACTGGCTGGCACGCATGCTGTATGCCGGTGAAGACCCGCGCTTTATCCTGCGGCGCATGCTCATCTTCGCCGGCGAGGACGTCGGCATGGCCGATCCGCACGCCATCCAGGTGGTGGTGGCATGCGCGCAGGCCTTCGACTACGTGGGCCTTCCCGAAGGTCGCTTCCACCTCGCTCTGGCATGCCTCTACCTGGCCACCGCGCCCAAAAGCAACAGCGCCTTCGCTCTGTGGGACGCCATTCGTGTGGTCGAACAGGAGCGCGAAGGAGAAGTGCCCGCCCATCTCAAGGACGCCAGCCGCGACGCCGAGGGCCTGGGCCACGGCACCGGATATCTCTACCCGCACGCCTATCGCGACCACTGGGTGGCGCAGCAATACCTGCCGGATAACCTGGTGGGGCGGGTGTTCTATCAGCCCACCGATCAGGGCTACGAAAATCTCATCCGCGAACAGGTGGCGCGGCGCCGCGAAGCACAACTGGCAGCGATGCTGGAGGACGACTTGGCGATGGTCGCCTCGCGCGTGGTCTATGAAGCCGCCCACGGGACGGGCACGCGACGGGGAGACGCCTGGCTGCAACGCACCCTGAGCAACGTCGGGGAACACCTGGCCGCGCTGCGCGAGCGCGTAATGGCCGCCGCGCAGATCGAACGCCATAGCCTGGTGCTCGACCTCAACGCCGGCAGTGGATTGCTCACCTGGGAAGCAGTGCGTCGCGCGTCGGCAGGCGGGGTGTGGGCATTGGCATGGGACGAACGCACCGCCCAGGCATTGCGCCAACAGGCCGCCAACTTGGATGCGATGGCACGGCCGGTGATCCTGTGTGGCGCGCTCCACGATCTGCCGACGCTGATCGCTCAGGAGTGGCAGCGCCTCGCTCCTGCGGAAGCGCCTGCCCATGAGAAGGTTGACTTCGATGTGATCCTCGGACGCAATGCGCTGGTGCCACTGGCGGACAAGGCCGGCGCAGCGGCGATGCTCGCCACCCTGTTGGCGCCGGGTGGGCGGGTTGCGCTGGCCGAGACGGTGGCGCGCCATGGGCAGCGCCTATATCGCCTGTTCCGTGACACAGAAATGGACACGACGCTCTACCGGCGCTGGGCCGCTGCCGAAGAAGCACTGCACCACGACCCCGCCGATCCCCTGGTGAGCTGGGATGCCGACGACCTGGCCACGGCCTTTCGCACTGCAGGGTTTGTTGAGGTGCATGTGGAAACGCAGACCTATACGACCCAGCAGCAAATCCACGCCGCATTGCTGGCGCGTTGGTTTGCCGAGCCGGGTCAAGGCGGACGGCCCAGCTATGCCCAACGCCTGCGCCACCATCTCTCGGCAGAGGAGATCGCGCAGCTGCGCGCCCTGCTGGAGCAGCTGCGCGGTCAGGTGGTCGATTGGCAGACCTGCGTCGCCTACCTAGTGGCCCGCGCACCGCACCATTGAGCCCGGAGACGGATGGAGACGTAACACGGAAGGAGGCCCACTGTGATGCGACTGTTGCGCATTTTTTGGAATCCGCGCGAACGTCGCCTGCGCATGCTCTGGCGATTGCTGGGCCAGCTGGTCATACTCGCGCTGCTGACGGTATTGTTGACCCTACTCGTGGCGCTCGTGATCGGTCTGACGTCTTCCATTCCGCAAGGTGAGTTGCTCGGCATGGAATTGTTGGCGCCGTCCTTGATGCTCACCAGCACGCTGATCACAACCGCAGCGACGTTGGCCAGTGTGTGGGTCGCGGGGCGGTTGCTGGACCGGCGCCCGTTCGCCGCGTTTGGCTTCCACCTCAGCCGCCGGTGGTGGCAGGATTGCGCCTTCGGGTTGGTACTGGGGGCGCTCCTGATGACCGGGGTGTTCCTGGTCGAATGGGCAGCGGGTTGGATCACCGTCGAAGGTTTCTTTCGCACCGGGTCGTCGGAGCAACCGTTTGCCCTCGCCTTCCTGACACCGCTGGTGCTGTTTGTCTGCGTCGGCATCTACGAGGAGACCCTCTCGCGCGGTTACCTGTTGCGCAATTTGAGCGAGGGTTTTCACCTTTCATGGGTGGGACGGCGCGCTGCCATCCTGGCTGCCTGGCTGATCTCTTCGATCATCTTCGGTGTTCTCCATGCCCTCAATCCGAACGCCAGCCTGGTGAGCACGCTCAACCTGATCATCGCCGGACTCTTCCTCGGCCTGGGCTATGTGCTGACCGGCGAGCTGGCGCTTCCAATCGGGCTGCACATCACCTGGAATCTCTTCCAGGGCAATATCTATGGCTTTCCGGTGAGTGGGGTGGTGTTCGATCAGGCCACCGTCATCGCCATCGTGCAGGGCGGTCCAGATTGGGTGACAGGCGGCGTCTTCGGCCCGGAAGCGGGGCTCGTCGGGCTGCTGGCCACGGTGGTGGGCGGCGCTTTGACCGTCGCCTGGGTGCGCCGCCGCCAGGGAGGGCTGATGTTTGACCCGTCACTGGCCCGGCCGCCGCAGAGGGATACCCTGTCGGGGTAACGTTTCTGCCTGGTTCTGCAACCGTCGAGGAGGTGGTCATCCGCTCGCCGCAGCGAGCATGATTTTGAGCGCGCCCGGCCGCGCGGCATGGTCAAACGCCGTCAACGCCGCGTCGAGCGGGTAGACCTGCTCGATCAGCGCGGTCACGTCAATCAACCTTTGTTCCAGCAGGCGCAACGCGGGGGCAAACGGGCCGCAGCGCGAACCGAGCACGCGGATCTCATCCACCACCAACGCGCTGAGATCGGTTGTGACATCCCCCGCGACATCCTCATGGAAGGTGCTCTTAAGCACCAATGTGCCGCGCGGGCGCACCAGGCGGCGTGCCAGCGCAAAGCCCTCCCGATGGCCGGTGGCTTCCACGACCACATCGGCGCCGGGCGTCGGCGGTTCGTCCGCCAGGTGGGTGTGGATGCCGCGCCGCGCCAGGATGGCCAGCTTGTGCGGATAGCGCCCCACCACGGCCAGGTCACACCCGGTGAGCTGCAGCACCTGGGCGATCAACAAGCCCAGCTTGCCATCCCCCAGCACCACGACGCGCTGGGTGGGACGGATGTGCAGCTGGGCGGTGATCTCCAGCGCGGCGGCCAGCGGTTCGGTGAAGACGGCCCATTCATCCGGGATGGTCTCGGGCACCACGTGGAGCACGTGGATGGGCAGCGTGAAGCAATCAGCCATGGCGCCATCGCGTCCGCTGATGCCCAGTGTGGTGCGCTGCGGGCAATGGGTGACATCGCCGCGACGGCAGGTCGGGCACTCTCCGCAAAAGGCGTTGATCTCGCCCACCACGCGCCGCCCCACCAGCTCGGGAGCCCCCTCCGCCTGCACGACCTGGCCCACGAATTCGTGGCCCAGGACGCCACGGAAGTTCAGGTAGCCGCGCGTGATCTCCAGGTCGGTGTTGCAGATGCCCGCCAGATGCGTGCGGATCAGCGCCTCGCCCGGTGGCACGACAGGCAACGGATAATCGGTGCGCAGCCGCAGTTGACCGTCAAAAAGCAGGGCACGCATCGGAAACCACCTCTGGCCTCAAAAATCGAACTGATACACCCGCTTCGCCAGACGATAGGCCGAGTCCTGGATCATCTCAGCGGCATCGTCCAGGTCGAGGATGCCGCGCACCACCAATCCTGCCAACCAGTTGGCTTCCATACGCCGCCACAGGTCGTGTCGGGAGGGGATGGACGGGAATGAACGGGTGTCGTCATTGAAGCCGACCGTGTTGTAAAAGCCGGCTGCGTCCACCGTCAGCTGGCGATAGCGGATCATGCCGTTGAAGCTGTCCTGGAACCACCAGGGTGGCCCCAGCCTCAGCGCCGGGTAATGGCCGGCCAGCGGCGCCAGCTCGCGCGAATAGGTGGACTCGTCCAGGGTGAAGACGATCAACGTCAGGCGCGGGTCGTTGCCGTAACGGTTCAGCAGGGTGTGCAGCGCTTTGGTAAATTCGATCTGCACCGGGATATCGCCGCCGCTGTCTGGCCCAAAGGTGTCGTACACCCAGCGGTTGTGATTGCGATACGAGCCGGGATGCAGCTGCATGATCAGGCCATCCTCGATGCTCATGCGCGCCGATTCGAGGATCATATGTCCGGTGAAGAGGAGCGCCTCTTCGGTGCTCGCCGTGCCCTTGAGGCCACGCTGGAAGATGCGCTCCACTTCCTGTGCGGAGAGGTCCGGGATGTGCACCATCACCGGGCTGTGGTCGGTCGCATGCGCACCCATCGCCTTGAAGAAAGCGCGCCGCTCCTCGAGTGCCTGGACGAAGGTGCGATAGCTGGTGATCTCGCGTCCGCTCACCTCGGCCAGGGCGGCGATGTGCTGCCGCCAGTCGGGCGCGTACATGTTGGCCAAGCCGTCCAGGCGCAAAGTGGGCAGGATGCGCCCGTGCCAGCCCGAAGCGCGGATGGCCCGATGATGCTCCAACCGGTCGGTCGCCGCGTCGGTGGTGCACAGCACTTCGATGTTGAAGCGTTCATACAGGCGGCGAGGGCGGAACTCAGGCAAGGCGAGCTGGGCCATGATCTGGTCGTAGATCGCTTGGGCGGTCTCGCCGCTGAGCTTCTGCGTCACGCCGAAGACGGAGTAGAGCATGTGCGTCCACCACATGCCGGTCGGGGTAGCGCGGAACAGATAGAAGTGCTCGGCGAAGAGCTGCCAGATCTTGCGCGGATCGCGTTCCACGACGCCGCCGTCGCGGCGGGGGATGCCCAGGCGCTCAAGCGGGATGCCCTGGGAATACAGCATGCGAAACACATAGTGGTCCGGGGTGACGAGCATTTCCACTGGATTGGGAAAGGTGTACTCCGGATCGGCGAAGAGGCGCGGATCAATGTGGCCGTGGGGGCAGACCAGCGGCATGTCCTGGACCAGACGGTACAGCTGCAGGGCGACCGCTTTCTGGGACGGGTGAGGATCGAAATAACGATCCTCCGGCAGCACTACGCGGGCGCATTGGGGCATCCGTTTGCTCTCCTCACGGCAGGGTGGAGGATATAGTAGCCCAGGGCGGTGTGCGCGTCAAGAATCTCTGACCGGCCAGGGGTATTGCCATATTAGGGGGCGAGTCGAAGCCGCAGCCCCAAACGGCGACGGTCACTCCCCACCACGACCGTGCGGGAGCGGAAAAAACCTTTTCACCGCAGATCGCAGGAGGACATCGCGAATGAAGGGGAAAACTGCGGCGCCCTCTGCGGGAGAAAACTTCCTCACCGGATCGCCAGGCGCACCTGCTGCGCCAACTGGTTGAACGCGTCGCTGTACCATACGTCGGCCGTGCGCGGACGCGGCAGCGTCACCGGCACATCCCAAGCCACCCGCCCGGGCCGCTGCGTCAACACCACCACCCGGTCGGCCAGGAAGACCGCCTCGCGGATGTCGTGGGTGACCATCACCACCGTCTTGTGGCTGGCTTCCCAGATGCGCATCAACTCCAGGTTGAGCTTCTCGCGCGTCAGCGCATCCAGTGCGCCAAACGGCTCATCCAGCAGCAGGATCACCGGCTCGTGTGCCAGGGCACGCGCGATTGCCACGCGCTGTTCCATCCCACCCGACAGCTCGCGCGGATAACTGTGTGCAAAGGCGGTCAGATCCACCAGATGCAACACCTGCTCGACGCGCGCCCGCGCCTCCGCCGGCGGCATGCGCTGCACCTGCAGCGGCAACAGCACATTGTCAAACACCGTGCGCCAGGGCATCAGGTTCGCCTTCTGGAAGACGACCCCGATGGTGCGCGAGGGGCCACGCAGCGGACGCCCCTGCAAGTACACCTGGCCGTGGTCGGGCATGAGCAACCCCGCCAACAGCCGCAACAAGGTGGACTTGCCACATCCGGAAGGTCCCACGATGCACACGAACTCTCCCTGCGCTACCGTCAAGGTGATGTCTTCCAACGCCGATAGGGCGCCGCGCGGGGTGGGATATGCTTTCGAGACGTGTAGGGCCTGGATGATGGCGGTCATTGGTGACTCCGATGCGCTCATTCACTCGCGGGTGGCGTTTCCGCGGAGGATTCTACGGTTTGGCCGGGCATTGTCGAATCGGACGGCTCCGGCGTGGGCGTCGGTTCGGGGGTCGGCGTGGCCGTCGGTGGAAGCGGCGTGGGTGTCGGCGCCGGCGTCGGTGTGTCGGTGGGCCGTGGCGGTAGCTCGATGGGTGTGAGCTCGATCACCGGTGGTGGCACTTCGACAGGTGGCCCTTCCACCGGCGGCAAGGGGGTCTCGGTCGGCGTGGTGGTCGGGCGCGGCGGCCGGGTGTGCGTGGCGGTGGGCGGCGGTGGCGGCGTCGGACTCGGCGGCAGCCAGGCAAATGTCGGCGTCGGCGGCAGGACAGGGGACGTCGCCGGAGACGGGGTCCTCGGCAATGGCGAGAGCACCGGTGTGGGGTAGAATTGCGTCGGCGTCGGCTCCAACGTGGCGGTCGGTGAACGCGATGGGGTTGGCGTGTGCGCTATGGTGAATGTGGCGGAGACGGTCGGGGGGCGCGGCGGAAATGTGGCCAACGGCCGTGGCGTTGCCCACGGCGTCGCCACCTGCGGCACCGGCGCCACGAGCAGCGCGACCCCTCCGGCACAGTAACACGGCAGCGTCAGCACGATCACCGCGAACAACAGCGCATAGACCGTCCGCCGTGGCTCACCCAGTTGTGCATACCAGTTACGCAATCCCATTGCTGCTCCTTTTGCGTGGACACGCTCCATAACACCATGGGATCAATCCGATGGCGAGTGCTCCGGGTCGGCCGAATCCCTGGGGACAGCGGCACACGCCACCCCAGGTGTATGACATCTCCCGCGCGGCCGTGCTGCGGATAAGTGACATGCCGGCTTGGTGTGCCATCCATCGCCGGCGCTTTGTCTCCGCGCGACACCTGCGACCGCTTCAGTTGTGGTCAGGGCTTGTCGCTCCCTCGGGGCTAAGCCTTGTTTGTGCCGCTCCTTGGGGCGTGATCAGCAGGCGCAACATCGCCTCCAGTTCGCTTTCTCCAGCTAGCTGCTCGCGTGGCAGTGCCGCCCGCAGGCGTTGCCCCACCAACGTCAGTATTTGTAGCGCGGCGTTCTCTCCCCGTTTGCCCTCCGACGCATACACCTGGCCCGGCGCCACCCATTCGGCGAGGGTGTGCCCCAACTCCGCCGGCGACAACTTCTGCAGGGTGTACCAGAAGGTGCCCAAAGCCGGAAACTTGGCCCGCGATGCCAGCCCCAATGCCGGATGACCCACCAACATCGGCGCCCATTGCTTGCCCCACCGCCACATCCGGTACAGCGAGTTCTCCCCGTGCGCCGCCGCCAGGATCAAAACCGCCAAGAGCGCATACAGCGGATATTCACGCCGATGGCGCGAGCGTGGGTCGGGGATCTGTTGCAAACGTTCCAGCAAAGTCATCGTTCTCCTCCTTCACCGCCTCTCCCGGAGCGCGGTCCTCTCCTTCTGGAATTATACCACTGTAGAACGGATTGTTGAAAAATACCAGACCACGCGTGACCGCGTTGATTTGACAGATGCCGCTCTTAAGTGGTATAATCGTCTCACAATTGCATAGCGTCTGAACAACACAGGTGCCCGTCGCCCCGGATGGCACGGGCGGTAACGGTGAAGTTGGTGACCCGTGTGGCCCTGTCAGGTGGCCATGTGGGAAGTCCAACGCTGTCCCGCAACTGTAGGGCAGTGCAGCGTGCTACGACAAGTCCGATGCGCTGCCGAGCCAGGTCACCCGCCTGTGTTGGGCACCACGGTTTGCCTTCGCGGTAAAGGGTGTGGTGCAGCGTACCGGTATGGATCACACCCCCAGGCACTGCCGAGGGGGTGTTTTTTATGGCGCGCTATGCCCTGGCCGGCGAGGGCGTAGACGATGCTTGGTGCGCTGCACCGCGGGCATTCCGGGCGATTCTCCCTGGATTACTCGCTTATAAAACACCATTAGAAACAAAGAAAGGAGTAAATGGAAAATGAGAAAAGATACCGCGAAGAAACTGTGGTCTACGTTGCTGGCGCCGGCGCTGGGCCTGGGTCTGTTACTGGCCGTGTGGCTGACCCTGGCGGCGTTGTTGCCCGGGCCCGCTCATGCGAGCGATCCGGTCAAGACGGGCTATGTGGTGGTGCGCTTTGGCGCCCACGACGCGATGGTGCGCGCGTTTACCTTTACGACGCCCATCTCCAGCTATGTCGCCCTGCAGCGCGCCGGGGTGAACCCGGTCGCAGCCAACACCGCGTGGGGGTTGTTTCTGTGCGGTATAGAGGGCGTGGGTCGTGTCAACACCGCGGGCGACAACTGTGATAACGGCGCCTTCTTCTGGAGCACGTGGTATTGGGATGGAGCACAGTCGCAGTGGGCATCCTATATGGTCGGCGTGGGCGATAGCGTGATCATCCAGGACGGCCACATTGATGGCTATGTGTGGACGGATCAGTGGCCCGCGCCGGAACCTCCTTATGGGCCAGGCGCCGTGGCAGCTTACAAGGGGCTGGAATGGCTGCGCCCGCTGCAGGACGCCAATACGGGCGGCTATGGCACGCCCAACGACACTCTGGAGACGTTGCTTGCCGTGGTAGCCAATCACTACGACGCCGACGCGTGGCGGCGCGGCGCGGACAAGCCTTCATTGCTCTCCGCCGGCATCGGCGCAGGGGCGATCTCACAGCGTGCCGACGGTGCCGGCAAGTTGGCCACCGCGTTGGCGGCAGCACGTGGCTGCCAGCCGCTGACAGCACGTGATATCATGTCCTACTATGACGAGGCTACGGGCCGGTTCGATCCCAATGCCGGTTATCACGCGTGGGCAATGATCGGTTTGCGTGCGCTGAGCCAGACGATACCGGCTCCGGCGGTGTCGGCACTCAAGACAATGCAGAAGAGCGACGGTGGCTGGGCCTATGGCGCCTGGAGTAACACCAGTGACACCAACGGCACCGCGTTGGCCATCCAGGCATTGATCGCGGCGGGCGAGCCGCCGACTTCCACCGCGGTGGTGCGCGGTCTGAATTATCTGAAAGGCGCGCAGAATGCCGACGGCGGCTTCCCGTGGGATCCGCAATCCCAGTGGGGCACGGCCAGCGACACGAACTCGACCGCCTACGTCGTACAGGCAATCGTAGCTACTGGCGAAGACCCCACGGCCGGGCGCTGGAAGGTAGGAGACAATCATCCTGTGAAATATCTGGTGAACATGCAGCTGGCGAACGGTGCTTTCGAGTGGCAGCCGGGCCAAGGGGCGAATCAGCTGGCGACGCGCCAGGCCATTCCGGCGCTGTTGTATCGCCCTTTCCCTTTTGCCCAAGCGGTGCTCTCGAAATGTAATGGGGCATTTCTGCCGGTGATAGCGAAACAACGCTAAGACAGCGCTGAGGTAACCCGGAGGCAATTGCGTGCTCATAAAACACAGCGCCCGAATTAGACAACACCACATCGCCACACAAGCGCGACGGATCGTATGGATCCTGGCCTGTCTGGCATTGGTGCTGTTCATCCCGTGCGCTGATGGGATGAGCGCCCAGTCCCCCAATCGCGTTGGCTTGATAGTGGTGCACGATGGCAAGATAATCAAGAAATGCATCACGTTCGACGAAGCGCAAATCTCAGGTTATGATGTTCTGGAACGCTCCGGCTTAGCGCTGATCCCGATGCCCAGCGCGATGGGGGTGGCCATCTGCAGTCTCGATAACCGCGGCTGCAACTATCCGGCCGAGGACTGCTTCTGTCGGTGTCAAGGCTCGCCCTGCATTTACTGGTCTTACTGGCACCTGGTGAACGGCGAGTGGCAGTACTCGACATTGGGCGCTTCCAATTATTGGGTACGCAATGGCGACGTCGAAGGCTGGGTGTGGGGCGAGGGCGAATACGGTTTTTCGAGCCAACGACCACCTACGGTGCGCTTTGAGGAGATCTGCAATCCACAATCGTCTCCACAACCTGCACCTGTTGCGCCATCTCCTATAGAGACACCAACTTCCAAGAAGAAAAATCTACCCACGATTGATTACTTCACCGCCGACCGGACCACGATTATCGCGGGCGAAAGTGTCACGCTCAGCTGGGATTTACACGGCGCCAAAGAAGCCTATTTGCGTGTGGGAGATCAGGAACAGGGGGTTATTGCGCCTTATAGCATGGTAGTGACACCATCAACCACCACCGAATACGTGTTGCTCGCCCGCAACAAAAACGGCGAAGTCAAGAAAAAGGTGAAGATCGAAGTGATACCGGCCATTCCGACGCCCACGCCGACCGACACGCCCTCGCCGACACCCACCGAGACGTCGCTGCCTGCGCCGACTCCTTTGCCAACCGACACACTGACGCCCCGGCCCATGGATGTTCCCACGCCGACAGAAATTCCAATCGCTCAAGTTGTGGCTACGGTGCAACCGCCCGTCGGCCGTCTGCCCACCATCACTCCCACGCCGACGCGCACTGCCACGCCCACTTATACACCCGTTGCGCTTGCAGCGGTGCGCGCGACACCCGCGCTGTTCCTCCACACTACGCCGGAGGTGCTGGTGCGCACGCAACCCTTACGCGATGTGGCCGATACCACGGCGCAGCAGTTGGTGCTGATCGGCATCCTGTCGCTCGTCGGGGGAGTGATTGCTCTGATCCTGATAGGGCTGATGATGCGCTGGACGGACAGCCGCCGACCAGGGCCAAGTGTGGTGCGCCAGGATACGAACGCGCGGCGTCGCACAGGACGGCGGGGATGATGCGTGCTGCGATAACGCGTTGGGTGATCTACCTGACAAGCGCATCCATTGGGGTGATCGCCTTCCTTTATCCCTTCTTTTTGCCGATGCTGCCCAAGGAGGCGGTGATGGGATCGGCGCATGCCCAGGATGCGCCGCTGCTGTTAACCGTTTTGGTGGGCATCTGCTTCGCTGCGCTGCTGGTAGAAGCACAGGCACAGGCAGGCAGTGCCAAGATGATCGCACTGCTCGGCGTGCTCGTCTCAATTAACGCCCTATTGCGCTTTGTCGAGGTGGCTGCACCTGGCCCGGGTGGCTTCAGCCCGATCTTCTTCCTGATCGCGACGACGGGCTATGTGATGGGCGGGCGCTTCGGCTTCCTGATGGGTGCCCTGACGCTGTTCGTCTCCGCGCTGATCACGGGCGGCGTCGGGCCATGGCTGCCCTACCAGATGTTCACGGCTGGCTGGATGGGTATGTCGGCGCCGCTCTGTCGGCCGGCGGTGCGTGTGCTGCGCGGCGAGGGGACGTGGCGTGAGGTGGTCGTGTTGGCGCTTTTCGCCGGCGTCTGGGGGCTGGTCTACGGCGCAATTATGAATCTATGGTTCTGGCCCTATGCCGTCGGGCCACAGGAACAGCATTGGCAACCCGGCATGCATTGGACGGACGGGGTGATGCGCTATGCCGCCTTCTACCTGGCCACTTCGCTGGCGTGGGATGCGATGCGGCTGGCCGGCAACATGCTGCTGATGTTCGCCTTTGCGCTGCCCACATTGCGCGTGCTGCGCCGTTTCCAGCAGCGCTTCACCTTCACCTACCGACCTATGGAGCAGGTGGGCATATGATCCATCCCCTGGCGTGGCTAATCTGGCTGGCAGCGGAGCTCGCCGTGCTGTCGGCGACGCGCAATCCGTTCTACCTGGCGATTGCCATCGCCTGTGCGGCCGTTGTGCTGCTGTGCCTGCGCCGCCGCACGGTGGACGCTCCCCCCATGCCTCTGTCGCCACTGCGCTTTGGCCTGGTGGTGCTGCCGCTCGCCGCATTGTTCAATGCGCTCACGGTGCACATCGGGCGCACCGTGCTGCTGCGCCTGCCTGCCACGTTGCCTCTGCTGGGCGGGCCGATTACGCTCGAGGCGCTCACGTTCGGCGCGCTCAACGGCCTGGCGCTGACCGGCATCTACGCTGCCTTCGTGGTGCTCAATGGTGCGGTGGCGGTGCGGGCGCTGGTCGGGTTGATCCCGCGCGCCTTCTTCCCGGTGGCGGTGGTGACTTCGATCGCGCTAACCTTTGTGCCGGTCACGCTGCGCCATTGGCAACAGATCCGCGAAGCGCAGGCGATCCGGGGGCATCGCATCCGCGGCCTGCGCGACTGGCTGCCGTTGTTCCTCCCACTGCTGGTCGGCGGGTTGGAGCACGCCTTCCAGCTGGCCGAGGCGATGACGGCGCGCGGATTTGCCGGCGCGCAGGAGACGGCGGGCGCACGGCGTGCCCGCACGCTTATCGCAGGTGGGTTGCTCGCCCTGCTCTTCGGCTGGCTGCTCTGGCTGGGTTGGCGGCAACGCACGCTCGGCATCACGCTGATGGTGTTGGGTGGCAGTGCGGTGGTGGCGAGTTTATGGTGGCTGGGGCGGCAGCGGCCGCGCACCACGTATCGCCCGACGCGCTGGTATCCCCGCGACAGCGCCGTTGCACTGGCGAGTGGCATCGCTGCCGCCGTCTTCCTGGTGGCGTGGCCCGGGCTGGATCGAAGCTCCATCTTCTTCTACCCCTATCCCGCGTTGGCGGCGCCCGGGTTCAATGGATGGATCGCGCTGGCGCTGGGTGGTCTGCTGGCGCCGGCCCTGCTCACCGCGCCGACGCAGCGCGCGTGGCTCTTCCGCCGCACGCCGGGTGAGGACGAGGTGCTCAAGCGCGATGCAACTGTACAGGAGAGGAGCAAGGTGGGGAGCATGCCGTCGCACGCCTTGTCTGTAGCAGTGCGTCAGCCGGATGTGGAGTGCCCACCGGTGCCCACGGGAGAACCGCAATGATCATCTTCCGCGATGTCAGCTACACCTATCCCGGCGCAACACGGCCTGCGCTGCGCCATGTGGACTTCCACCTGCCCGAAGCGACCTTCGCCCTGGTGGTGGGACGTTCCGGCGCCGGCAAATCCACCCTGTTGCGCTGCGTCAACGGGTTGGTGCCCCACTTCAGCGGCGGCACCTTCGCCGGCCGCCTGGCCGTCGCCGGCCTCGACCCATTGTCGGCGACACCGCGCGTGATGAGCCGCTATGTCGGCTTCGTGTTCCAAAATCCGGAAGCCCAGTTCGTCCTGGATCGAGTGGAGGATGAGATCGCCTTCGCGCTGGAAAACGCTGCCATGCCTCGCCAGGAGATGCGCGTGCGCGTCGAGGAGGTGCTGGATTTGCTCGACCTGGCGGCGCTGCGCGAGCGCAAGCTGGAGACGCTTTCGGGTGGCGAGCGCCAGCGCGTGGCGATTGCTGCGGCATTAGCATTCCGGCCACGCGTGCTGGTGCTCGACGAGCCGACCTCCCAGCTCGACCCCCAATCCGCCGAGGACGTGCTCAATGCACTGGTGCGCCTCAACCACGACCTGGGGCTGACCATACTCCTGGCGGAACACCGGCTGGAACGCGTGCTGCAGTATGCCGATCACGTAATCGCGTTGCCCGATACGGCGGACGGTGCGCGTGGTGTCCTGTGCGGCGCGACGCGCGAGGTGTTGCCCCAATTGGAATTGCTCCCGCCCCTGGTCGCGTTGGCCAGGCAGCTGAACTGGCAGCCGCTGCCCCTGACAACGAAAGAGGGGCTGCACTTCAGCCGTGCGCTGGCGGAACGCATCCCGCTCGCCCCGCCCCCGACCGCTGCACCACGGCACGGAGAAGCGCGCTTGGCGTTGCGGCGCGTTTGGGTGCATTACGATCAGCAACCTGTGTTGCGCGACATCAGCCTGGAGGTGCAGCGCGGCGAGATCTTAGTGCTGATGGGACGCAACGGATCGGGCAAGACCACCCTGCTCAAGACATTAGTGGGGCTGGTGCGGCCCACGTCCGGGCAAGTGTGGGTGGACGGGCGCGAGGTGACCGGTGAGGATGTCGCCACGATCTGCCGGCGGGTGGGCTACCTGCCTCAGGAGGCGGACATGCTCCTCTTCGCCGACACGGTGCGCCAGGAGTTGGAGATCACGCTGCGCAATCATGGTTTGCTGGAGCGCGATGCGACGATCGAACCCCTGCTTGCCCAGTTGGGCTTGAGCGCGCATGCCGGGCGCTATCCGCGTGACCTGAGCGTGGGTGAACGCCAACGGGTGGCACTGGGCGCCATCACGGTGACGCAGCCGGTCGCACTGCTGCTCGATGAGCCCACGCGCGGGCTGGACTATGCCGCCAAGGAGGCGTTGAGCGCACTGCTACGCAGCTGGCGCGATGCCGGCATGGCGATCCTGGTGGTGACGCACGATGTCGAATTTGCCGCGCGCACGGCGGATCGGGTGGCGTTGATCAGCCAGGGCGAGCTCATTGCCGAGGGCGCGCCGGCCGAGGTGATGGGCGCTTCGCCGCTGTTCGCCCCGCAAATGGCGCGTCTCTTCCCGGGGCGTGGCTGGCTGACGGTGGAGGACAGCCTGCGCGGCCTGGGAGTGACAGACCGGCCATAGACGCCTGCTCAGCCGACGTGGCGCATTTTGGGGAAAGGCAAGGTGCAAGGTTCATTGCGTTGCCCTTTGCCCCCACCGCGCATCTGGACTCGGCGGCGCTTCTACCCGCCGCCTAGCGCTGCGCTTCTGTGACCCGGCAGGGCTGGCTGCAAAGGCCAAGTTTTCCGGCCTCAGACCCCTTGGGCACACGGCTTGCATTCCCGCTCGCATGTCCAACGTGCCATTATGCCGGACGTTCATGCAGGTGGCGCGCCGCGACGAAGGCGATTCCATGCTCGGTGAGGGCACGCGCCGTGCGGTTGAGCGCATCGTGCTTGTCCAGATAGTTGCGCTCCAGGCATGCCATATCGCCGCTCGCTTCGATCTCCGCCTTGTCCCGAAAGTAGTCCAAGATGTCCGAAGGGTGGGCACGCGTCTGTTCTACTTCGGGGTCGCCGCCTTCGTGTTTGGCGGCGATGTTCGGCACCCGCGCCGCCAGCTCCACCAGCTCGTCACGGCGCAGGTAGGGCTGACGCACGATAGATTTCCATGTCTCCGTGATGTGGTGCTCAAAGCGCACCAGCTCTTCAAGGCCCAAACTCTTGCGCACCTGTGCGGTGATCTCGATGGTCTGATTGTTGACGCTATTGCTCCAGTTGAAGCCGACCAACGGCACGCTGCCATCCTCGCGGGCGAAGAGATGTGCCCCGATGAGCGTCCACAGCGCCGCGTAAGGGTTGTCATTGCCCATGAAGACGGAGATCTTGAACTCGTTGTCGATGCCCAACTTGTGCAACAAGTATCCCAGCAAAACGGTACCTGGGTTGACGTTGAGCACTTGCTTGATGCCGTAGGTGGTGTAGTAATACAGGTACTCGTCCAGCCATTTCAGCGCGTAATCGTTGGGCTGGCCCACCCCGCCGAAATAGCCGGTGATCGTCTCGGGGCCGCCCAGGTGGATGTTGGCGCCATCGGTGCCGCGCGTGTCCAGCGTCTCGACGTAGCTGGCGCCGATGATCTGCATAGCCGCGGCGACCGCCAGAATGTCGCCATTGTCGCGCTCCTGCTCTTTCATCTTGCGCACGCGGATGTAACGCCCCGGCATCAGCTCACGACGTTCGATCGCCTGTTGTGCCTGGCGGATCAGCCAGGGGAAATACTGCAAGGCGCTGATCTCCAGCACCACTGCCAGGCGGTCGTCGAACGGCATCTGCTCCGCGCGCTCGCCCAGCACCGCGCGCCGATACTCGGCCGCGCTGATGAAAGCGCCGCGGTCACGCTGCTCGATCAGCCAGTGGAGATCGTCCAGATAAGGCGAGCCGATCTCCTTCAAACGTGCCAACAGGTTGGGCAATCGGCGCGCCTCTTCCGCCTTGCGGTTGATCTCTTCCACTGAGCCATATTTGGCCACCACCGCGAGGAAGTCGGTGATGACCCGGCTTTGCGGGTCGAGTAACAGCGCATTGATCGCCTCCAGCCGATGCGAGGCAATGCGCAATCGCTCTCGAATCGCTTCGTCCATTTCTCTTGTGTTCCTCCCAGGGATGTAGACCCCTAGTGGACGCGCGCGGATCGGGCTAAGGGTTTCTAGCGCTCACGGTACAGGCGCTCGCGAATGTTCATCATATCACGGCGCAGTGTCTCCTTGCGCTCGATCTCGCAGGCGATCTTCTGCGCGCCGTGCAGGATGGTGGTGTGGTCGCGCCCTCCCAGGGCCTGGCCGATTTCGGGCAGCGAGGCGCCGGCTTCCTGACGTGCCAGGTACATCACCATCTGGCGTGGCACGACCACCTCCTTGTGGCGATTGTGGCCGAGCAGTTCTTCCTTTGAGATGCCATAGTGGGCCGACACGGCGGCGATGATCTCATCGATGCTGACGCGTCGCTTGCGTTCTACCAGATTGCTCAGGGTGCTTTGTGCCATCGCCAGAGTGATTTTCTCGCCGCTCAGCTGGGCATGCGCCAAAACGCGGTTGAGGGCGCCTTCGAGCTCGCGGATGTTGTTCTGCATCTGTCCGGCGATGAAATAGACCACATCATCGGGCAAGTGTGCCCCGTGCATCTCTGCTTTGGCACGCAGAATGGCGATGCGCAGTTCCAGGTCGGGCGGTTGGATGTCGGCGATCAGCCCCCACTGGAAGCGCGACGCCAGACGCTCTTCCAGCGTGGTGATTGCCTGAGGGGGACGGTCACTCGACATGACAATCTGCCGCCCGGAGGAATGCAATGCGTTGAAGGTGTGGAAAAATTCCTCTTGGGTGCTTTCCTTGCCGGCGATGAACTGGATATCGTCCACCAGAAGAAAATCCGCGCTGCGATAACACTCGCGAAACGCCTCGGTGGAACGCGTGCGAATGGCGTTGATCAGGTCGTTGGTAAAGGTTTCAGAGGATACATAGAGCACTCTTCGATGATGTTCCTGAGCGTAATTGCCGATCGCCTGGAGGAGGTGTGTTTTGCCCAACCCCACGCCACCGTAGATAAACAAGGGGTTATAAGCGCGAGCCGGATTTTCCGCCACCGCCAGGCAGGCTGCATAGGCCAAACGGTTCGAGCTGCCCACGATAAAGCGGTCGAAGGTGTAACGCCCATTAAGGGCGAAGCGTGACACACTGCCGAAATCCGACCGATTCTCAGGCATCGTGTTCACTTTGCGCTCATCGTTATTGGGGGGACGCAGTTCTAACGCCGGCGGTGGCGGTGATGGGCGAAGGGGCTGCGCCTGTACCACAAAGCGCACCTCGACCGAGCGGTTGAGAATGCCGGTCAGTGTGCGCTTGATGACCCCCATCAGTCGGTTTTCCAGCCAATCCTTAGCGTAGCCGTTTTGCACACCGATGATGAAGGTGCCATCCTCGTAGGCGATGGCATGGGTTGGTTTGACCCAGGTATCAAAGGTTGCCTTGGTCATCTGCATTTGCAGCTCGCCAAGAGCGGCTTGCCATGCTGTCTGTGGATTCACCATATGCCCAACCTGTCGGATGCATGAAAATCCCCTTCTGATGTGCCGGTGGATTCATGCAACTAGCTACTCTGTATCCAGCGTGCCCACCGGCGGCGGAAAAGGACAAAAGAACTCTATGCAATTACCAACATAGGACGCCCGTCTGATCAGATCGCTATTTTGATGCGCAAAAAACGGATATCAGTTGGCCAAACACATACGGGGCAAGGCGCGGAACTGTATTAAGCATCTTGAGGCCTAGCATCAGCCTTGCCCGTTTTGGAGTGCTGGTGGGTACAACGCGCGAGCATATGCAGTGTTGATTCTAGCACACGGGCGGGGCGGCGTCAATGCCGTTTGCACCGTTTCAGGGAGGTATGGCTCCAAATTTAAGGTTGCGCATGCGACAATGGCCTATAGCGCAACAAATTGTGGATGGCCGCCCGCACCATCCCAGGAATAGAGGCTATGATCCATGCGCTTGAGATCACGCAATAGGGCCCGGGGGCGAGTTTTAAGGTTATTATGGCAAATGGAAGCCCCATAGCGTATAATAGTGAAGTGCTCGTGGAGGTGGAATATGGCTGAGAAAATCTTGCTGGTGGAAGATGAAGCGCGCGTGGCCAGTGTGATCAGCCGCACGCTGCGCATGGAAGGTTATCAGGTCGAGGTGGCACCCGACGGCGAGACAGCGCTCAGCAAGGCCCTTAGCGCCCCACCGAACCTTATCATCCTGGATCTGATGTTGCCTGACGTAGACGGACTGGAGGTGTGCCGCCAGCTGCGCGCTGCCGGCTTCACAGAGCCCGTGCTGATGCTGACCGCGCGCGATGCCATCCCTGACCGCGTGGCCGGTTTGGACGCCGGCGCCGACGACTACTTGGTGAAGCCGTTCGACTTTGATGAGCTCCTGGCGCGCCTGCGCGCGCTGTTGCGCCGTGCAACGCGTGCTGAAACCAAAGGGCCACTGCGCTTCGCCGACCTGGAGCTGGACCCCGTCACGCGACGCTGTACACGTGCGGGACGTCCCATCCATCTTACCACGCGGGAGTTCGACATCCTGGAGCTCTTTATGCGTCATCCCAATCAGGTGTTGACACGTGACCTCATCTATGATCGCATCTGGTCGTATGATTTCGCCGGCGAGTCGAACATCATTGATGTGTACGTGCGCTATTTGCGCGCCAAGACCGAAGAGGGAGGTGGCACGCGTTTGATCCATACAGTGCGCGGGGTGGGCTACGTGTTGCGCGAAGAGCCTTGGTGAGCGCACATGGCCCTTCGCACACGGCTGGCCGTCTGGTACACCATCGTGACGGCAGGCATCCTGGCGCTCTACTTGCTGCTCAGCTTGGCGTTGTTGCGCGCCCAGCTGCTCCGCCAGGTGGATCGTCAGCTGGCGGAGCACGCCAGGGAGGTGCGCGACGCATTGCTCCAACGCACTGACTTCCGGCAGTCGGTAGAAGAGGGCCGCATCCAGTTGCCTGCCGTGCCACCCGGTGCACCCCCGATCTATCTTCAGGTGGTGCGCGGCAACGAGAGCGTCGCGGCGCGTTCCCCGAACCTGATCGGCCGGCGCTTGCCCCTCGACATGGATCTGGTGGCGATCAACGTGCAAGGGCGCGCTGCTTATAAGACGGTCACCACGGAAGAGGGCACACTCTTACGCCTTTACAGCCTTCCCCTGATGGATTCTGGGCGATTGGTCGGTGCCGTGCAAGCAGGCTATCCGCTGCTGGACATCGAACAGACACTCCAACGCACCTGGACGACGCTGGCGGTAGGTGGGATTCTGGTGTTGTTGGCTCTGAGCTTGGCCGGCTGGTGGCTGGCATCGTTGGCGTTGCGTCCGGTGGATCACATCACCCAAGCCGCGCTCCAGATCGCCGATACCCCCGACCTGCGCCAGCGTCTGCCGCTCCCCCGTGCGCGCGATGAGACCTACCGGCTGGTAAGCACGTTCAACGCCCTGTTGGACCGACTGGCGCGTGTGATCGACGCCCAACAGCGCCTGGGGGCGGACGTCTCCCACGAACTGCGCACGCCGCTGACCACTATCCGCGGCAATGTGGCACTGCTACGCCGTGGCGCTGCGGACGATCCGCAGGAACGGGAGATCGCCCTGGACGCCATCGAGGCAGAGGTGAATCGGATGAGCCGTCTGGTCGCCGACCTGTTGTTGCTGGCCCAGGCGGATGCAGGCTTGCAGTTGGAAAAACAACCGGTTGAGATGGACACGCTCCTGTTGGAGGTATATCGCCAGGCACAGGCGATGGCTGCGGTGAGCGCGGGGGCTGTGGAACGGGTGACAGTGCGCTTGGGCCACGAGGATCAGGCACTGGTGCTGGGCGATCCCGACCGGCTGCGCCAGCTGTTGCTCAATCTGGTGGATAACGCCATCAAGTACACGCCGCGCGGCGGGACAATCACCCTGTCGCTCTACCGCGAGGAGGGTTGGGTACGCGTGAGTGTACAGGATACCGGCGTGGGCATCCCGCCGGAGGCGCTGCCCCACATCTTTGAACGTTTCTTCCGCATGCCGCGTCAGGGACGTAAGGGGGTCGGATTGGGATTGGCCATCGCGCGCTGGATCGCCGAAGCCCACGGCGGCCGCCTCGAGGTGGAGAGCCAGGTGGGACAGGGCTCTACGTTCACCCTGTGGCTGCCGGAGGCTAAAGCTTCTTCTATGTCCTGACGGGACAAGCACCCGTGACGCAGCAGGCGCATTTCAATTGGGGGCAAGTTGAAGTAGCCCCCCGTCCACGGGGAAGATGCGGGTTTGCCGGGCAACCACCCTTTTCACCGCAGAGCACCAAGATACCCTTGGGATCGCGGGCGTCGCGCCCACGGTGTGGCGTAGA
>Ga0308395_1000283_pt1 | contig 43712 bp, 36 predicted proteins | sample Hotspr20SampleP4_FD_202097 | JGI IMG/M metagenome (GOLD analysis project Ga0308395, IMG submission 202097) | Hot spring phototrophic mat microbial communities from Mushroom Spring, Yellowstone National Park, Wyoming, United States - 20050930_P4 ... | reverse complement strand
GCACGCTGCGGTTGCCGTTCCACCAGTCCAAGGCGACAAGCCCACTCTCACCCGGTTTGAGCCGTGCAGCTTTCTCTTCCAGTAGCTTATGGATATCCATACCGCGCGCGCGTGCTTCGCTTTCATACGCTGCTGGCGTGGCATTCTCCACGAACCAGGCAAAGTGATCACCCACACATGATTGCCCCGCTTCATAGCCGAAGAAACCGGGCACGATCCCATCTTCCACGTAGCCGCACATACCAGGCACGATGCGCTCTTCCGTCCCCAGTACCATATGGCAATTGGAAGTGCCCATAATGATCACCATGCGTCCTGGCTCGGTAACGGTCGCTGCCGGCACTGCGACATGGGCATCCACGTTGGCAATGGCCACGGCAGTGCCAGGTTTCAGACCGGTCCAGCTCGCTGCTTGTTCGGTCAAACCACCCGCCTTGGCGCCCAACGGATAGAGCACCCGGGACATCTTTTCATCAATGATGTGCTCCATACGCGGGTCGAGTGCTTTGAAGAACTCATTGGGTGGAAAGCCCTCGCGTTTCGACCAGATCGCCTTGTAGCCGGCGGTGCACATATTGCGCTTCTCGACACCGGTCAGCTGCCAGACAACCCAATCGGCCGCCTCGATCAGACGGTCAGCGGCCTCATAGATTTCTGGATCTTCATCTAGTATTTGCCAACACTTCGGGAAGAACCACTCCGAACTGATCTTTCCCCCGTAGCGGTCCAAGAAGGTGTACCCCAATTCACGCGCGATCTGATTCAGCTTGTTGGCCTCCGGCTGGGCGGCATGGTGCTTCCAGAGCTTGACCCAGGCATGGGGCCGATTGCGATACTGTGGCAGGAAGCACAGAGGCGTGCCATCTGCCTTGGTGGGCAACATGGTGCACGATGTGAAGTCAATTCCTACCCCAATCACATCTTCCGGCTTCACACCACTCAACTGAAGCACCTGGGGCACTGCCCGTTTGAAGACCTCGAGGTAATCGTTGGGATCCTGCAATGCCCAATCCGGTTCGAGCATTATGCCACTTTCCGGCAGTCTTTCATCAATCACCCCGTTGGCATAGGGGTGAACTGCTGTGGCAACTTCGCGGCCATCTGCCACATCTGCCAGCAGCACACGGCCAGATTCGGTGCCAAAATCAATGCCGATCACGTACTTGGCCTGGTTCATGTTTCCCTCGCTGTCTATGATGTTATACCTGTGTTGCAATATCTTGATGAGGGCGTAAATTGCCCCGGGAGCGATGTGGTTATTTCACCGCAGTCGTCGGCTCAGCACCGTCTGCAACGAGACCGACATCACAATGATCAGTCCGTAGATCAGCTGCGTCCAAAAGCCGGTCAATCCCGCCGCCACAATTCCAGCGTTGATCGCGCCAATGATGAAGGAAGCCACCAGAGTGCCGAACACGGTGCCCGTGCCACCGAAGACCGAGGTGCCTCCCAGGAATACTGAGGAGAGCGTGCTGAGCAGGTATCCCTCACCCAATGTGGGCCAGAAATATAGTACTTCCAAGCTGACCACCACGCCGGCGAAGGCAGCAGCCACTCCCATAATGGCGAACACCAGCATTTTGACACGCGGCACATTCACACCCATCAGGCGGGCGCTCTCCACGTTGTCCCCGGATAGATAAATATGCGCGCCGAAGCGGTGGCGATTGAGAAAGAACCACACAACAATCGCCACAATAATGGTCCATATCATCTGCGCCGGGATCAGCCCGAACACGCGCCCTACTAAACCGGTGTGCAACACCCCTCCGATGGCCGAGGTGAGGCCGGTGCCGTTACCACCGGTGATCACCAACACCACACCTCGCCAGAAGAACTGCGTGCCGATGGTGGCCACCAGCGATGGGATGCCGATATGCACGATGATCGCACCATTGATCAACCCGGCTGCCAGACCTGCAGTGAGGCAGGCAATGAACGCCAATATGTGGCTGCCGGTGGCGACCAGAACCAGGGCGTAAACCGTCATGCCGAATGCCATAATGGAAGGGAAAGAGAGATCAATCTCCCCCGTGATGATCACCAATGTGAGCGGCAGCGCCATCAAGGCGAAAAATGGGGTGGTGGACATATAGGCCGCGTAAATTGGAAAAGACAGAAACGTCCTGGGCGACCCGATCAGAAACAACAACCAGATAATCACACCCACCAGCACGATGCCAATCTGCATAGCGTAGCGACGTAAGAACTGCGACAGTCTTGCCTTCACCATTGCCAGCAAAGGATCAGACGGGCGCTTTTCTATTTCACTAACCGTATTCATAAGGATGCACTCCCATAGACCTGTGGTATGTTCAAATGTGCTTAAACAACTCACCTGGGTGAGAGGTCATCACACCACTCTGGCTCGAAACTAATCGAGCCTCCCCGTTTGTGCTACATGCTGCAGCTTGGCAATCAAATCATCCAGCGTAATCTGATCCTTGAGGAACTGACCCTTTACTTGCCCCCTGTCCAGTACTACGATGCGATCTGCCACCGGATAAACGTGGAAGATGTTGTGATCAATGAAGATGGCCGACTTGCCGGCCTCTTTGATCCCGTTGACGAAGTCCAACGCCTTGCGTGTTTCCGAAAGCGACAACCCCATAGTGGGTTCGTCTAGGATGATCAGCTCGGCCTGGAAATAAAGCGCCCGGACAATTGCGACACCTTGGCGCTCGCCGCCGGACATGGTTTTGACCGTTGAATCGGGCGTGACCGCCTTGGAAGTGAATCCCATATGTCTCTGCATCAGACGGGCTGTCTCGCGCCGCATACCCTCCACGTCCAGCACACCGAAACGATTACACAGCTCACGCCCCATAAAGATATTTCTCCACAAGGACTGCTGGTCTGCCAGAGCACGCTCCTGGTAGACTACCTCGATGCCCAGCTCGCGCGCCTTGGCTACGGTCATCACGTCCACCGGCTGGCCTTTCCAGAAAATTTGTCCTCCCGGATCCGGGCGATGATAGCCTGTGATGATTTTGACCAAAGTGGACTTGCCGGCTCCATTATCGCCCAGCAGTCCCACCACCTCGTTATACCCCACCTCGAAGTTGACGTTACACAGTGACTGGACCTCGCCAAAGGTCTTGCTGATGTTGATCATTTGCAATAAATATTCCATCGCTGGTCATCCCCTAAAGAATGCGGTGTGGAACCAGACATCCCAATGGTGTCCGGTCCCACACCGCCTAATTGGCTAGGATCGGTCACAGCCGATCAACATCGGCCAGGACACGGACTAGCGGATCTCCTTCTCGGCCAATGGGGCCAAGAAGTCAATGTTGTCCTTGTCTGCAAAACCACCGCCGGTGTCAATGTGCAGACCGGAGAAACCGTACACCTTGGTCAGGCAGACCTGCAGGATCGGCAGGTAGCCCTGCAGCCACGGCTGCTGGTCGATCACCAGGTCAGTCCAACCGCCCTTGATGGCCGCCACGGTGGCCGGCGACAGGTCGAAACCGGCGCCGTAGATATCATCCGGACCCTTGCCAGCCGCTTTCAGGTAGGTCTCCAGCGTAGCAGTAAGACCACCGTGATCGGTGACAACCAGCTTGACGTCGGGATTCGCCGAGACATACCCAGCGAAGGTGGGCGTGCCTGCAGCTGGATCCTTGTTGGTCGCTGCATCGATCTCAATGTAGTCGACTACCAGGCCTGCCTTCTCAAGTGCATCGATGACACCCTTGGTGCGCAGGCCGCGCGTCGGCTGGGACAGCAGCCCCCAAACCATAGCCCGGTCGCCCTCTTTGAGACCAAAGCGCTTGATCGCTTCAGATCCAAGCGCGAACCCGGAGCCATACAGATCTTGACCCACATAGCCAAAGCCCTTCGAGGCGTACTTCTCCTCCAGCGTGGGCAAGGTTGTGTTCTGGCTGGTGACGATGATCCCCTGAGCGATGGCATCCTCGATCAGGGGGCCAAATGCCTCGTCGCCCGGATGTCCCATCACACAGATGCCATCTGGTTTGGTGGCTGCCGCTTCGCGAAACTGCTGGATCATCTTCTGCGGGTCCCAGTCGGAGAACACATAATCTACCGTCGGGCCCAAGTCCAGCTGCGCCTGCTTGGCACCGTTATACACATTGTTGGCGAAGACACCACCCGCAGGGCCACCGGGGAAGAAGACAATGCGTACACCTTTGCACCACTTCTCAACCGGTTCGGTAGCCGGCGGCTTTGCCAAGGCGGCAGAGGCCGACAACAGAAGTGCCAACACGACCACGATCCCGACTAGCAAACTGAGCTTTCTCGCGTTCATGTTTTCCTCCTTTGGAAATTGTGCTGAATAATTCGACCGAGCTAAACGTACTGTTAAGTTGTGCCGGAAGAACGACCTCCCAGCAGGCTAAATCGATGCCATTGTACTCTGTCTTCCTTGACCGTGCATCACCTCCCTTCCGAATGTCACACCGAACGCGGACGAGAAGCATAGACGACCGAGGGAACTCGATCCACGCGACTCGTCGCATTGTCGAGATGGTTGGCAGCGCGTGAACTCTCACGCACGATCAGCTGCGGCTTCAACCAGATCGTCTCTGCGGGCTGTATCTCCTGATCCGCATGCTGACTCGCCTCGATCATCGCGACCACATGTTGCACGGCTGTGCGTCCCAAGGCATAAAGGTCCTGGTGCACTGTGGTGAGCGGAGGCCACAAATAGGCTGTCTCCGGGATACCGTCAAAACCCACCACAGCTAACGCATCGGGGATTTGTAGTCCTCTGCGACAAGCTACCGATAACACACCGAAGGCCATCTGATCATTGGCAACGAACACCGCGTCCATGTCAGGATACTGTTCCAACAGGCGTTGGATGGCTTCTTCACCGCTCTTGGGTGACCAATCCCCCTCGGCCCAGTGCGTGTCGCCCACCTCAATGCCGGCTTCGGTCAGAGCATCTCGCCAGCCGGCCATGCGCTGACGGGATTCCCACCAAGCCAATGGACCGGCAATGTGCCCGATGCGGCGATACCCCTGCTGCAACAGATGTTCTGTTGCCATACGGCCACCCATGTAGTTGTCAACTGCCACCACACTGACCTCAGATTGGGGATGCATGGTGAGGAAAATGATCGGCACAGGTAATACGGGCAAACGTTTATCCATCCAGGCATGGTTGCTTCCCACCTCGGACACTGCCCAGATAACCCCGTCCACTTGTCTGGCCAGCAGTGCGTCCAGAATAGGGGTCACCTCATCCGTCTCGAAGCTTGGCAGCACCTTGAGCAGAAGCGAATAACCCATTGCCTCAGCCTGGTCGGTAATGCCGTTCAACGTGTAAGCGGGTCCGATGTAGGTCAACCCGGCTGTGACAACACCCAGTGTATGGCTACGACGTCGAATCAAGCTGCGTGCCAGAGCATTGGGCTGATAGCCCAGTTGTTCGATTGCCTCCAGCACGCGCTGCCTTGTCTCAGCAGCTACATCGGGACGTCCATTGATCACCCGAGAAACGGTCTGTGTTGACACACCGGTTTGCTCAGCTACTTGTTTGATAGTGATTCGGCGCTTGAGCACCATAGGGTAGTTTACTGTTTAGCCCCCCGTCTTGTTTGAGCCCACCCACTCGTGTGCGAAGCTTCTGTTAACGTTCCCGTTAGCGTAAACATTCTAACACGAAAAGCGGACAAAGTCAAGAGGTTGCGAAGAGAGTGTTGAAAAAGTCCCTTGGCCGCTCAGATTTTTGCAGGAAAATGGGCCAATAAAGCAGGTAACTAATGACTTTTTCAACACCTTCTGCGAAGGAGAGCGTTGAAAAAGTCCTTTCGCCACCTAGATTTTCAGGCGGAGAATAATTGAGCAGCCAATTGGAGAAAGTTGCGGGAGTGTATTTCAAAATTTGGGAGCGAATCGGAACGGGGGCCTGCAAAAATTTTTTTCACCGCAGAGGATGCAAAGACGACAGAGAGCTTTCATTCCCTTGTACACTCGACGGTGAATACGCGCCGTTTGCTCACGCGCGGCTTGATTTGACCCCGTTTCTCCCCAAAAAATGAAATGCCCCCTAGTTCGACCTTTTCTTGACAACGCTTGGGGGATGGGTATCATTGCGTTATGAATGCCATCCAGGAGCTCGGATGTCTTGAGATTAGGAAAGGGTTTGGCGCACAAGCCCTTTGTGGGTAAGCGCCCTTTCTATCTGGAAATTCGCTTACATTCGGCGCGTTCAGCTGCTTCTGCAGCTGGAGCGCAAAGCGTGCGCACTTGGGTTTCAGGCCATACGCGCAAATGGTTGTGCGCGCGCTGGACAGACGACCTGCTTCGTAGTCGCATCGCAGCGCATGTTGCTGTCATCCTTCTGATCGCGCTGGTGATCGTTTTCGCCAACCGCTCGCTTTACATGCTTCCCATAGCAGAGGGACGATTGACGCATTGGATCGTGCCAGACCAGCAGGCCTCATCCGCTTCTGCTACCCTCTCAGTCGACACGGAGGGCGATGAGAGTCTGCTCCCCAGTGGCCCTATAGTTCAGGACGACGCTATTCTGATGCGCGCAGCTGTACCTCACACGATTATGCCTGCCCTGCGGCCACGTGCCGAAATCACCACTTATGTGGTCAAGCCGGGTGACACCATTTTTGGCATCGCCGCCCAATTTGGTATTAAGCCAGAGACCATTATGTGGGCCAATGGTCGCTTCGTAGAAGACAACCCTGACCTGCTGCGCGTCGGTCAGGAGCTCATCATATTGCCGGTGGACGGCGTATATCATCAGGTCGGCAAAGGGGATACCATCGAGAAAATCGCCGCCACCTTTAAGGTGGAGCCCTCGGCCATCATCAATTATCCATTAAACAACTTGGACAAGGACGACCCTCAGATTCAGGTTGGACAGTGGTTGATCGTACCGGGCGGCACCAAACCCTATGTGCCGCGCCGGGTGGTCGCTTACGAAGGTCCTATTCCTGAAGGGGCCAACCGGGGAACAGGCTCTTTCGGATGGCCAGCAAGCGGCTCAATCTCACAAGGCTACTGGGGACGCCATCGGGCCATCGATATTGGCTCCTGGGAAGGGGCACCGGTCATGGCCGCCGACTCGGGCTTTGTCGTCGCCGCAGGATGGGATGGCAGCGGCTACGGCCGCATGGTGCTTATTGATCACGGCAATGGGTTCCAGACGCTCTATGCACACTTGAAAGTTTTCTACGTGAAAGTGGGCGATTCGGTCGCGAAGGGACAGAAAATCGGCGAGATAGGCACAACCGGAAATGCGACAGGACCTCACCTGCACTTTGAAGTGCGCCAAAATGGGATGCAACGCAATCCGTTCGGATTTCTTCCCTAGTGGTCTTGAGGCATTACACAGGTTGCCGGGTTGGCGTTATTTTGACGAAGGTGAGGCTTGCGAATTTTGAATGCTCGTGATACGATAAAAGTAGACCCTGCCATGTGCGTGATGCACCACGCGATTTGAGCCAACAGTTTTATCTCTTGGAGGCCAGATTCGTGGTGGGGATGCGAGGCCTGCTCTCGGGCGAGGCAGAGCCACCAGAGAGGCTTCCACCTGCGCGAGCAGACTCAAAGTTGCTGGTTTGTCACACGGCATGGCGGGGTTCTCTTTTTCAGAGATATCCAGAAGCGCGCCGCGCAGCGCGCTTTTTTGTTCTTCTCCAGGCACCCGGTGCAAGAGGAACTAAGGGACAACACAACGCGTCTAAGAACCATGAATTCGATCATTGCATCCGCCAACCCAGGAGGCATTTATGATAAAATCTCTGCGTTATCTGGCCCTGCTGGCAGTTGTCGTTGCACTCGGAGCCTGCGCCGGACCGCGTACTGCTCCGCCACCTGAATCAGCGGCGCTAAAGGAAGCACCGCCTGCCCCGGCTCTAGGGGTCGTCCCTCGGGATATCACCTCTCAAGAGGTCGTGAACAGCGAGACGGTTTCTACAGATACATCTGGCTGGGATGCTCCCATTGATCTGCGCAATCTCCCGGCAGGACAAGAAGAACGTTTCGTTGTGTATTCGGGCACCATCGTCTTAACCGTACAGGATGCTGGACAGGCTGCCATAGATATCGCTGCACTGGCTGCCCAACAAGGCGGCTATGTGGCGAACAGCAATTTGTATCTGCAAGGCGGGGTGCGGCGTGGCACCATTGTGATCCGTGTGCCGGCAGAGAAATATCAAGATACCCTGGCTGCTTTGCGGGCGTTAGCGGTACGGGTTGAGAAGGAGATGACGAACAGCGAAGACGTGACCCAAGAGTACACCGATCTGCGGGCGCGCAAAGTGAATCTCGAACACACGGAACGGGCGTTGCAAAAGCTGCTCGACGAGCGCCTCAAAGTAGGGCGCACACAAGACATCCTGGAGGTGTATCGCGAGCTTTCCAATGTGCGCGGTCAGATCGAACAGCTCGAAGGGCGTCTGCGCTATCTGGCCAATCTGGCTGCCATGTCGACCATCTCGATTGAGCTCGTCCCGGATGTGCTACAGCAACCAGTGGCAACGACGGGCTGGGAACCACAAGGGATCGCCAAAAGCGCGCTCCAAGCGCTGGTGAGCGCATTGCAAGTCCTGGGCACATTGGCGATCTGGGCCGTTATCTTTTTGCTGCCGCTGGCGATTGTGGTGTTGATCCCGCTATGGGTGTTGGTGCGCTTCGTATACCGAGTATTCCGTCGTCGTGCTGCAAGAATCTGACGCCTAATCCAGCTGACCTGTATAGCCCATGTAGAGCGTCAGCGCGATGAAGGCAACGTAGAGCGCAATCGCTGCCAATGCGACTAGGATGATGAGAATGCCCATCGCAATACCTATCCACGACCAGGTACGGGTGCGGCGGGCATTCACCGATTGCTCCGCTGCGACAAGGCCGACCACGCCCAGCGCAACGGGTAGTAAGGGCAAACAGTAGTAAACTGTGCCACACGTCACACATGAAAGCAATGTCAGTACCCCACTGCCAAGTGCGCCCAATGCAGCCAGGTCATAAGCATTTCCATGAAAAGTGGCACGGGTTGTGTCCTTATCAGCAGGGGAGACCGGCCCAGCGTTTGGCCGCTCGGTAGCAGGTTGGCTCCCTTCGGAAAAGGGTTCCGACTCAGAGGATGGTACCGGCCGGACCTCTTCAGGTCCCAGATCCACAATGCGGTCCTCGGCTGACATAGATACTCGCGATACCTCCTATATAACGGTGTGTGCGATCGCACCGTTGTACGCTGCAGAATATGACGACGAGAATAAAGTGAACGGTTCTTCCAGTAACCTTAGGATGCGGGCACCAAAGTCCAGGGTGCTGATCTCTTGCTCAACACTAGGGTATATACTTCCAGAATCTCATCCGCAATGTGACGCCAGTCATAACGCTCCGTGGTACGCAACGCTTGCTCGCCAAGCTGATCACGCAAGAAGGGATGTTTCAGAATCAGGAGAATCTTGTCAGCCAGTGCCTGAGGATCTCGTCCCGGTACTAAGAATCCATTATAGCCGTTCTGAATGCTGAAGGAGAGCCCTCCTACGTCCGCACCGATCACCGGTGTTCCACACGCCATCGCCTCTAACGCCACCAAGCCGAATGACTCGTAATGCGAAGGCATCACCACCACATCTGCAGCAGAATAGTGCCAAACCAGTGAGTCCTGATCTCGGGCTCCCATAAAGATAACCAGATCACCAATACCCAGCTCGTCGCGCAGCTGATACAAGCGTTGTAATTCTGTTTCATCGGAATCGCTGGGGTCGCCGCCGATGATGCAGACGCAAAGGTCCTCCCGCCAATTCGGGAATTGTTCGACCACCAACTTCATAGCGCGGAAGAGCGTGTCAATGCCTTTGAGAGGTTGAACACGGCCGACGAACAGCACCATATGGTGGTTCGGCGGCATGCCGAAATGCGCTTGTGCCTCGGCCCGCGGTATGGGGCGGAAGAGGCGGCGGTCTACCCCCGGCGGCACCACCACGATTTTCGTCTCGTCGGCGCCATATGCTGTGACCATATCGGATTTCTCGAGCGGGGTAGCGGCGATCACACAATCTGCAAATCGCATAATCTGTCTTTCCACTTCGATGCGCCGTTCGCTCTCGCGTTCCTCCGGGGCCGCGATCAAGTTCTTGGAATAGCCCAGTGTGTGAAACATATGCACAATGGGCGCGTGCCAGCTGGCGCGCAACTCACGTGCCACCCAACCGGAGAGCCAGTAGTGGCTGTGGATGATGTCATATTGCAAGCCCTCCTGGTGGGCGAACTCTTGCACACGGGCCACAAATTCAGGCAGATAGTCGAACACCAGGTTCTTATTTAGTGGCTGCTCAGGGCCGGCAGGAATATGAACAACGCGTGCACCGGCGCCTAGTCGTCGCCGGCCGGATATACGCGGGATGGCAGGATTTTGCGAACGCGTGTACACATCAACCGCAATGCGTCGGCGTGCCAGCTCACGCGTCAGATCTCGCACATAGACATTCATGCCACCTGTCTCTTTGCCACCCAGAGTTGCCAGAGGACAGGTATGAACACTGATCATCGCCACGCGTTGTATCATCTTCGACCTTTCCACGAACGGTGCGATCCTGCAATGTACTATACCATGGTGCAATCCATCACAAAAATCGAGGAAGGGTGCAATTTCAATCCGGGGGGAGCTGGAGAGGGCGTGCCGGGCAATATCGAGGCAATGGACTCATAGCTGGTGAGCCGTTGCGTGGATGGGAAATAGCGCTCAACACCTGGATGGCCCCGTTACATCCCCGTCTCGGTAAGACGCTGTTTGAACTATCTGCGATCACTTTCTCGCCCAAGTCTTTCTCAAACAATATGCCCGACCGAAAGAAACTCGGAAACGCCCGAGATACCCGACCGGCGCGGGATCGATTGGCGAGACAAATCGAAGATTTCTCAACGCCCTCGGAGCCAGTATTCGACGTGGATGCTGCCTGATCAGCGTGACAAGATCCCCCCTTCGGTCATCCGGCATGGGTCGAGTAACTTGAGCAACTCGCCCGACTTGATCCCGGTCATCTCAGCGGCGACATGGCTCACCCGGCGATGTTCAGCATAGGCACGTCGGGCGATCTCGGCCGCCTTATCATAACCGATCACAGGATTGAGTGCCGAAACCAGGATGGGGTTGCGTTCGATGTTCTCTTCGATGCGCTGTCGGTTGATGACAAATCCTGCCACTACCTTATCGGCCAACAGACGCGCGGCATTGCCTAATATGGTGAGCGATTGAAGCACATTATATGCGATTAACGGCATCATCGTGTTCAGCTCAAAGTTGCCCAGCGCGTCACCGATGGTGATCGCAGTATCATTAGCCATCACCTGGACACACACCATCATAACGGCTTCACAGAGAACCGGGTTCACCTTGCCCGCCATAATGCTGGAACCTGGTTGCAGCGCGGGCAGCGTGATCTCACCCAGGCCGGCGATGGGGCCACTGCCCATCCAGCGCACATCGTTGACGATTTTCATCAGGGCGCAGGCGGTGACCTTGAGCTGGCTGCTCAATTCTGCAACGGTATCGAGCGCTGCCTGAGCCGCAAAATGGTTCTCACACACTACAAAGGGTAATCCTGTGCGCGCTGCCAGCTCGCGCACAACCCGCGCCGCAAAATCGGGGTGGACGTTCAAACCGGTGCCGACGGCCGTCCCGCCGATGGTCAGCTGGGCCAAGCGCGGGAGGCACCCCTCGATCCGCTCGATGTTCTGTCTGATCTGAAATGCCCAACCGCCGATCTCCTGTCCCATTCGCACAGGCAACGCATCCATCAGATGGGTACGACCGGTTTTCACGACGCCGTTGAGCTCGGCTGCACGTTGCTGCAAAACGGTGTACAGATGTCGTAGCGCTGGCAGCAACAGATCGTTCGCCACCTGATAGGCGCTGATGTGGATAGCCGTTGGGATCACGTCATTAGAAGACTGGCACATATTGACGTGGTCATTTGGATGGACCAGATGTGAGGAAAGATCTCCACCCAAGATCTGTGTCGCCCGATGCGCGATCACTTCATTGGCATTCATGTTGGTAGAAGTGCCGGAACCGCTCTGAAAGACGTCCACAAGGAAGTGGTCATCCCATTTTCCGTCGGCAACCTCATCCGCCGCCTGGCGAATCGCCTGGGCAAGCTCTGGGGCAAGCAATCCGAGTTCGCAGTTCACATCCGCCGCAGCACCCTTGATGAGCCCCAACGCACCAATAAACGGACGTGGCATTCGCAGTCCGCTGATAGGAAAGTTCTCCAAAGCACGTTGTGTTTGAGCGCCGTACAAACGGTCCGCCGGCACGCGCACCTCACCCAGTGAATCCTTCTCAACGCGATACGCTGTCACGTGTGACCTCCTTTGCGTGAAACCTCCGCTACAGGGAGCCGCTCATTGGTGAGCTTTTCACAACATTACAGCTCACTCAAGCCCCTAAAGATTATAATGCAGTGGGCAGCACCTGCCAATTTTCCAGGTCGGATTTCCAAAAAACCCAAAAAATTTGATTGTACTGAGCCTTCTGTTGACTTCTGCATTACAACTCGACGTGATTCCAAGTTCTCCGGCCTCGCAGTTGTACCCCGAATCTTTTCTCGTTCCAGGGCAAATAAGGTCTTGACAGATACTCATTTTGTGCTATAATGAGGTAGAACATACGTTCTATCTTACTACGTCATCCAGGAGCTGGAAGTGCAACGTCTATTGGATTACCAAGCAGACCGCATCGAACAGATTCTATCTGCCCACAAGGTGCCAGGTCGGGTTTTGGGAGGAGTTGTCACACCACGCTGGATCCGCTTTGAAGTGGTTCCCGCACTCGGCGCACGGGTTGACAATATGGCGCGTCTTTCGGAGGAAATTGCCTTATGGCTGGGCAGTCGCGGCGTGCGCATCCATCGCGACGGGGGACGTGTTCATATTGAGGTGCCACGGGAGGAGAGCGATGTAGTTCAACTACTGCCCTTAATGGCCCGCTTGGGTGCGATTCCGCGTCACACCGCGGTGCTGGGGCTGGATGAGGCGGGTGTGCCACTTCTGTTGCGATTGTCCAGCCCGGACATCTGTCACGTCCTCGTGGCAGGCACGACAGGTAGCGGCAAAACCGCCCTCGTGCGCAGTATGGTGCTCAGCCTGGCGTTGAACAACCGTCCGAGTCAGCTTCAGATTGTTATTATCGATCCGAAGAGACGTGGCTATAACGCCTTGGAAGGATTGCCCCACCTCTTGCGGCCCATCGTGTGTGAGGTGGACGAGGCCATCGAAATCCTCGATGAGCTGGTACGTCATATGATCCAGCGCGATCGTGAGGGTGTCCAAGAACCCCGCCTGGTTGTAGTGATCGATGAAATGGCCGATCTAGTCGCAGCAGCTGGCGCCGCGTTCGTGCAGATGGTCACGCGCCTGAGTCAACGGGGACGCGAGGCGGGTATCCATGTGATCGGCTGCACCCAGAAACCCACTGTCGAAGCGATCGGGAGCTTGGTGAAAAGCAACTTTCCGGTGCGATTAGTGGGCAGCGTGGCCAGTCCGGAGGATGCACGGGTGGCGACCGGTCTGCGCGCCTCGGGTGCCGAAAAATTGCTCGGACGGGGTGACTTCTTGCTGGTGGTCAAAGGTGAAATCATCCGTTTTCAGGCCGCTTACATCGGCGCGAGTGATGCAGAAAGGTTGCTCAGGACATTGCGACAGCAAAGCCAAACGACCCGATTCTGGTCACCGGCGCAAGCTTCCAGCATCCTGTCTTAGGAGAGGGGTGATGTGTGGTCGTTTTGTCTTATACAGCTCCTTAGATGACATTGTGCGTGCCTTCGATGTCCAGCTGGTGCATGCCCAATGGCAACCTCGCTATAATATCGCCCCCACGCAACCGGTATTGGTGGTACGCCAGGAGGGTGACACCAAGGTGCTGGACAAAATGATGTGGGGTCTGATCCCACATTGGGCTCAAGATCGCCCTTCAGGGGGAGGTATCATCAATGCACGTGCCGAAACATTGCATCGAAAGCCCAGTTTCAGGTGGCCGTTTGCCAGCCAACGTTGTCTGGTGATCGCTGATGGATTCTACGAATGGCGCAAATCTGATCACGTGCGCATCCCCTTTTTCTTCTATTTGAAGCGGCGTCCCTTTGGGTTCGCGGGCATCTATGACATATGGCATTCACCGGAGGGAGATATGCTCCACACGTGTGCTATAGTCACCACGAATGCCAACGCCTTGATCCGTCCCCTTCACGATCGTATGCCCGTGATATTGAGCAAGGAGGCCGAAACGCATTGGCTCGATCCCGGAACGCCCATTGTGAAGCTCGTGGATTTGTTAAACGCTGCCCTTCCAGAAGATATGGAAGGTTACGAGGTATCTCCAAAAGTCAATTCATCTACCTGGGACACTCCAGAGTGCATCTTACCTTTATCGCGAACCGGCATCCTATGAAAACCTATCTGAGGAGGTGCGATGCGAAACAGATAAAAGCAGCCGTATATCCTTTGAGCATACCTCTCGTACACAATGTCTAACCTTTACATTCCAGTGCATTCCAGCGAGAAAGGAGCGATTAGATGGGTCGTGGTATTCTGATTTTGGGGAGCATTTTTTGCGTGGCGCTGGCTCTCGTAGTCGGCAGCCGTATGAGCGTGGACGCTACCGCGTTAGTGGTGGGCGTTGTGTGTGGTGTATTGGCAAGCATACCGGGCAGCTTGCTGATCATCTGGGCATCATATCGCCGTGATCAGATGCTCGAAGCTAAGCGCGCATCAGATATGAGCCCACATTATCCCCCCATCGTGGTGGTGAATCCGGGTCAGAACGCCGGCCGGCAAGCGTGGGATTCAATGGCATACCCTCCCCCTCCCAGCACCTTGCTGCCCGGCGGTGTTCGGCAGTACAAGGTAATTGGGGAGACCGAGGACGAGGGTCACCCGGCACAATACGCGTTCGCCCCCTTTGAGCGACGAGGATAAGCGAGATTTAGTCACAGACGCTATATCACTCGTGTGCATCAGTGATTGGCATTTGAAGATGGGGCATTTTCTCAGAGGTGAGGCTAAGGCGCCCAGGCGATGCGCTCAATTAACCAGTCTTGCCGGTTGGCACCCCAATCGGCGATGCGTGTCGCTGCCCCGCCGACCGCCGGCATCACGTAAATGCCCCATCTTCCGTCTCGGTCTGAAACAAAAGCGAGGTGGGTTCCGTCTGGCGACCATACCGGAAGCCCGTCGTTGCCGTTTGATGCAGTCATCTGCTGCGACACCCCGCTTTTAAGCTCGACCACGTAGAGCTGCCAACGTCCGCTTCGACTGGACATATAGACGATACGGCTGCCGTCCGGTGCCCATGCAGGCGCCCGGTCGCTCTCATGATCGGTCAAGCGGCTCGATAGGCCACCCCCCGCGGGTACTAAGTATAACCCAGGATTGTTACCTTGGGGGTCGGTACCTTGATAGACAATCTGGCTGCCGTCGGGCGACCACGCGGGAGTACGTCCTTCTAATAATGGTTGTGCTTCGCTCTGGCCATCAGCCCAACCGATGTAGATAACCCATTTGCGGTCACCGGAACGGCGCGAGGGAAACACAAAACGAGTGCCGTCGGGCGCCCAATCCGGCGTGACGTCCTCCCCATACCATGTCGCACGTATATCCTGAGCCGTGGAAAAGTCATAGACGTGGATACCAATGCTATCGCCGCGTTCAGAATGGTACGCGAGCGCTCGTCCGTCGGGACGGACAGCCGGCTGCGAGCCATCTGTCAGCACAATCTGGATAGTTCCATCTTTCAGGTCAACGCCGAGGATCTGCCATCGGTTGTTCTCCTCGCCGAAACGTGAGAAGAAGATGGTACCGCCGAGCTGCGAAGTGGCCAGCGGGCGGTTGTCTTGCACATCATTGGCCTTGCGTGTAATAGCCAGTTGGGGCGTCTGCGAATCCTGGAGAGCTATAGGCGGTGGCGTGGGGGTAGGATTGGCACAACGCCAGCTCGCGGTGGCATGCTTCCCCTGGACACCTTCGCCAGGCTGAAGCATAGCAGCTTGCATGTACTGATGCATCGCAGCACACCAATCCGAGCGGTTGCCCAGCTCATCGCCATAGCCTTCATAGGCTCGAGCTAGCCGAATGCGCACATCAAGATAGTCGGGCATGAGCGTGTAGAGCTGCTCCAAATAATGGATCGTCTGTGGCCAGTCGGCATTCCAGGCAGCTCGAGCGGATAAGTACAAAGTGGCCAGGTCAACTTGACGACTGAGTGCAGAATCATCCGGTCGTTCCTTCAATGCACGCTCGAAAGCCTCTTTGGCCTCAGCTACCTGTCCCTGCCTTAACAGCTGCCAACCCAACTGAGAATGGGTCTCGAACAAAAGATCGCTGATCCTTTGAGGTTGAAATGTTGAATCCAGATCGCGCAGCTGGGAAGCACGCTCCGCGGCTTCAGCCCAGCGTTGTTGTTGGGCCAGAGTTTCCGCTTCCTTGAGCAGGCTGGCGAGGGCTTCGTTCAACGTGGCCGAGGTAGGGGTAGGCTGGGTCATGACAAACGTCTTGGCGTCGCGCAGAGCATCCCGTGCCTGACGATGTGTGGGATCGAGACGCAGCGTATGTTCCAACTCGGCAATGGCGAGCTCGTAAGCTTCGTTCTGGAGGTGTTGCAGGCCACGCTGATAGTGGGCTTCTGCTTCCTGGCGCGTGATGGCGGCCCGTTGTTGCAGTCCCTGATAAACTGCTATGCCACCGATGCCGATGTACATCAGCACGACACAGGCAAAAGCTAACAGACATCCCCCAACGGTGCGCCATGGGGTCCAATCGGGCCATTTGAGCAATCGAGCCTTCTGAGGGGTGGAACGCGTTGCCGCGATAGGCCGTTCCGGTCGGGTTGATTCACTCGATCTGGTGGCATAACTCATCAGCCGTATAACCCCCGCCAAGCGTTGAGGCGCACTCGCAATACTTCCATAAGCATTCGCCAGGTATCATAGAGCGGTCTGACCTGGCTGCGCTCCTTGTAGTACCAGTTGATGGGCACTTCTACAATGCGCATCCCGCGCCGCTGCGCGATGAACAAGCATTCGACATCAAAACCCCAACCTTTGATCCTCTGGAGAGGGAAGATCTGCATTGCCGCTTCACGTCGAAAACATTTGAAGCCAGCCTGGGTATCCTGGATGCCGCGCACGGCGAACAGACGCACGATCAGATTGAACACGCGTCCCATCAGATGGCGATAGAGAGGCTCATTATAACGTCGTGCCCCGGCGATTTCCCGTGAGGCAATCGCGATATCGTAACACTCCAACACGGGTGGAAGGAACTTGCTGACCTCCTCGATGGGCATGGACAGGTCGCTGTCACAGAGGAACAAATACTCACCCCTGGCATGGAGCATGCCAGCTTTCACGGCATGTCCCTTGCCACCGTGCTCGACCTGATGCAGGATGAGGAAGGGCGCTTCTGACTGGAACTGGCGCACTACGTCGGCAGTGCGGTCCACACTGCCATCGTCCACCACGATCACTTCCGCCCTATAGGGCTGCCGTTGCAGAAAATGGATGATCTGGGGAAGGCTTTCGGGCAGGCGTTTCTCCTCATTGTAGGCCGGCACAATGATGGAGAGAAACAGTTCATCCTCACGTGTGGCTTGCGGGATAGTCATCTTAAGAGTTTCCAATGTCCGCGCTAAGGATCAGCCAGATTATATCAAAAGCATAAGGAGAGGGCGAGTCCGTCGCACAGATTAAGCACACCTGGGAAGAGGAGCGAACATCGGTTGTAATATGCGAGCACACCACTTGAGGAAGGGACGTAACTTTCATTACTGATTGATCAGATGAGCCAGGTAACCTGCCCCGAAGCCGTTGTCGATGTTGACCACACCTACACCTGGGGCGCAGCTGTTCAACATCGTGAGCAGAGCCGCGATGCCGCCTAAGCTGGCGCCGTAGCCTATGCTGGTGGGCACTCCAATCACCGGCCGGTTCACCAATCCGGCGACCACACTGGTTAAAGCCCCCTCCATGCCGGCCACCACAATCAGCACATTGGCTGTAAACAGAAGGTTCTGTTGGTCAAAGAGGCGGTGGATACCTGCCACACCGACATCATATAAGCGTTCCACCGAGCTGCCCAGCGTCTCAGCGGTCACTGCTGCCTCTTCAGCGACCGGGATATCGGCTGTGCCGGCGCTGACTACCAAAACGGTGCCACGTCCGCTGCGTGGCATCGGTTGACCTAGAAATAACATCCGTGCCGTCGCATGGTAAACCGCCTCGGGAAAGGCTCGCTGCACCGCCTCCGCCACTTCTGCACTGGCGCGCGCAGCCAATACACGCCCCTCCCGTGCACGAATGCGCTCGGTGATTTCCACAACTTGCTGGGGCGTCTTACCCGGGCAGAAGACCACTTCTGGGAAACCTTTACGTAGGGCACGATGGGTATCCACGCGTGCGAAACCCAAATCTTCGTAGGGGAAACCGCGCAATCGATTGAGCGCTTCCTGGACGCTTAACTCACCGTTACGCACTTGCTCTAAAAGGTTATGGAGCCACTCTGTTCCCATTGGATCAGAAACACCAGCCTCACTGTTAAAGTCAGGTGGATCTACAGGCATAATAATCTTACTATATCACGTGTGAATGCAAAGACAAAAAATTCGCACAACGCTCAACGGTGTTGAATAAAGCCCGAGCAGTTTAAGTGTGCGCAGGAAGAAAGATCCCGCACGGCAGATAACGCCAGCGTATTGCGGTGATTTCTCCCGCTCCATCGATTGACAAGCAAGAATGGCTCGTACTATAATGTGTCATACAGGTCATACCAGCTTGGGAGCTGAAGAGCTGCGTGAATTGCAATGAAACTAATGCTCGGTGACACCCGACTGTACGATGCACTGACATTCCCGGTGTTCCATTTATATCGAAAGGGGATAAACTACCATGGATACAACAGTTATGGATGACGTCATTACGCGTTTCAAGCCGGCAGTTCACCGCTTTTGGAAGCGTCCCGCACCGATCATCACGCGCGCTGAAGGTGTGTACCTCTGGGATCAAGACGGCAAACGGTATTTAGACGGCTCCGCCGGGTCATCGGTGGTGGTCAACATTGGCCATGGGGTGCAAAGCGTGATTGACGCGATGTATGAACAGGCGCGCAAGGTCTGTTTCGCTGCCCCACACGTCTTCTCGAATGAGCCTATGCTGGAGCTGGGACAGCTGGTGGCCCGTCACGCCCCAGGGACCATGAAGTATAACTGTCGCACCTGGTTCGGTTGTACCGGCACCGATGCTGTCGATTCGGCTGTGCGTCTGGCTCGCTTGTACTACGTGCACACCGGTAAGCCTTCCAAGTATGCCGTCATTGGACGGTGGCGCGGTTTCCATGGCAACAATATTGCGGTGGCCGGTATTCACGGGCATACCTTCCGGCGTCGCTACTACTATCCTATGTATGTCAACTTCCCCAAAATTCCACCCGCCTACTGCTATCGGTGTCCCTTCGAAAAGACCTATCCAGAGTGTAACCTGAAGTGCGCGCGCCAGCTGGAGACGGAAATTCGGCAGCAGGGTCAGGAAAATATCGCTGCGTTTATCGCCGAGCCGGTGGTAGGTGCCGCCCTGGGAGCGGTGCCGGCACCGCCGGGCTACTTTGAGGTCATCCGAGACATTTGCGACCGCTACGACGTCAAATTAATCGTGGACGAAGTGATGACCGGTTGGGGGCGGATCGGCCACTGGTTCGGCATTGAAGCGTGGGGGGTCACGCCGGATATCATTGCTACGGCGAAGGGAATGACCTCGGGCTATACCCCGCTATCGGCCACTATCGCGAGTGAAGAGATGTGGCAGGTCATCGAAGACACCGGGCATCCTTTCCTCGCCGGCCATACGCTCAATGAGAATCCCGTCTCCTGTGCCGTTGCCGTCGAGGTGATCCGCTATGTGGAAAAGCACAACCTCGTCGAACGCTCAAGAGAAATGGGTCAATACCTGCTCCGTCGGCTGGAGGAGCTGCTCGAATTTGACATCGTCGGCGATGTGCGCGGCAAGGGGATGATGTGTGGTCTCGAATTCGTCAAGGACAAGAAAACCAAAGAACCCTTCGACCCCGCGTTGAAAGTAGCAGCCCGCTTCCAGGCAGAAGCTCTGGAGCGTGGCCTGGTCACCTTCCAGTGCACCGGGTGCGTGGATGGCGTGATGGGCGACATGTTGCTGATCACTCCGCCGCTCGTCATCACGCGCGAGCAAATTGACGAGATGATCGAGATTATGAAGGAAACCATGAAAGTGGTGCAATCTCAAGTACTGTACTGAGCGGTTCTCCAACCATAAAGTGAAGTTTAAGCGGGTCGGATCGCCATAAGCGCGAAAGCGACGGTCGCTATATTATGAAAATCGGTATGCTCACCGGCATCTGGTTTATTGCCGAGGCAGCCTCATTGCGGCGCAGCTTGGAGCGCGCTGCCGCGTTGGGCTTTCGTTATGTGGACCTTCATGGTGTTTTCCATGCCGGCCCTCAACACTTGAGCGAGCATCAGCGACGCAATCTCAGGTCTGAGATGGCTGCGTTGGGGTTGACGCCACGCAATTACGTGCTCCATCCCCCGACAAACATCGTCGCAGCCGACGATGCCGATCTGGAACGATGCTATACCTATCTGACTCAGGGTATTGACCTGGCCGTGCAGTGGGAGATCAATCAGGTTATGTTTAACTCGGGTCAGTGGGTGTATGGCCTCGATCGTTCCATAGCCTGGCAAAAATCGGTGCGTTTCTGGCAGCGCGTCTGCGATTACGCAGCACCACGGGGTGTGTACATTGCCCAAGAAACGGAGCCATATGTCTGGTACCTGGTGAACGATACTGCCTCGGCGCTGCGGATGCGGGAAGACGTCAATCGTGCTAACTTCGTCACGCTGGTGGACTTCGGACATATGGCCTTGGCGCGTGAGGGCCCTGAGTATTTAAATCTCCTGGCCGATTCGATCATCCATGCACACTTCAGCGATCACGAGGCATTCCGCCACACCAATCAAGTGATCGGGACGGGGATCACGCGCACGGCGGACTACCTGGATGCGCTGCGTCGCATGAACATCGACGCACAAATGCAGCGCTTCGGGTATGATGAGCTGGTCATCAGCTTCGAGCTCGGCGTCCCAGGTGATCAAATCGCCGATCCAGACGATTGGGTGCGGCGCTCGATTCAGCATGTGCAACAAGTGGCGCCTTATATGAGCTTGTGACAAACTGTGTCAGAAGTGTCGTGGGATAAGGGGTAGACCTGATGACCTCACCAGAGAATGAGAGAGCACCCCAAAAAAGCCCCGAAGTGATGAACGGCCGCAAACGCTTCCTGACCGCGTTGCGCGGTGGGCAGCCGGACCGGGTGCCCTTGTTCGAATATCACTTCGGTCCACCTTTCATCGAAGCGATTCTAGAAAAGCCTGCCAGCTACTATCACAATGTGGATGATGAAGTGGCAGTGGCACGTGCGGTAGGGCTGGACATGGTTTGGACGGCACCGTTGGGCTTTATGGGGTTTGCCAACATTCAGCTGCACGGAGAACGTTACCAAGATGAATGGGGCATCTGGTGGGGCACCAACGCCAGTTCCTGGCCGGCCGGTTGGCCCGAAGGCGAGGTGGTCAAGGACCGTGCAAGCTGGCGCAAGTTGCCCATTCCGGATCCCGACCTTCCCATCCGTATGGAACAGCCCCGTCGCGCGGTTGAATTGGCTGGAGGTGAGCTGGCGGTTGTGGGCGGTGTGCGTGGACCTTTCTCCAGCGTGTGGATGCTGGCAGGTATGGTGAACATCGGTATGTGGATTTACGATGATCCCGATCTTTTGAACGAGATGCTACGCGAAATGGCCCACTGGAACGCTCGAGTGGGCCTGAACATGATCCGCGTCGGGGTGGACGCGATCGTCATCCACGACGATTGGGGGATGAATCAGACCACCTTTATCAAGCCGGCCCACTGGCGTCGCTTTGTGCTGCCTCACATCGCCTAGCAAGTGGAAATCCTAGCAAATACCGGAACCCCAGTGATCCTGCACAGCGACGGCAACTTGAACGCCATTCTGGACGATATTGTGCAGCTCAAGATCGCTGCCCTCAATCCTCTCCAGCGCAGCGCTCAGATGGACCTGGCTCGCATCAAAGCCAGGTACGGGGATAGATTGTGCCTGATCGGCAACCTCAGCACCACGACAACGTTGGCACACGGCACCCCCGAAGAGGTAGAGCGCGAAACCTTAGAATGCCTGCGCGACGGTGCACCAGGCGGCAGATACATCTTTGCGCCTGATCACTCCTATCACAGTGGTATTCCGGTAGCAAATATTTGGCGCGCTCTGGAGACCGCTAAAAAATATGGAGCATATCCGCTCGATATGGAGGCGATTCAGGCACGTATAGCTATGTTACAAACCATTTCTGAGTGAGATATATGCGGTGTTTAAAGAACGAACCGCTCTCTTTGCCATAGGAGCATCCCGATGATTCGTAAGATTGCCTTCTTGCACACCGTGTTTCCGGCGTTCGGCATCTTCGACGCGTTGGTGAAGGAGCTGTTGCCCCCAGATCTGATCGTGTACCATATCACCGATGAAATACTGGCCAAAGTGGTGGTAGCGCAGGGAGGATTGTCTCCATTTCTCTATCGGCGTGTGGCCGAACACGCCTTTGCGGCAGAACAGGCAGGCGCGGAATTGTTGCAAATGACCTGCTCTTCGATATCGCCATGTGCGGATTACGTCAGGGCTCTGGTCAGCATACCGGTGCTCAAAGTAGATATCCCCATGATCGATAAAGCGTTCGAAATCGGCCGGCGAATTGGTGTCGCTGCTACAGCGATGTCGGCTCTCAACCCGCTGGTCGCCCTGGTGCGTTCACGTGCCAGTGAGCAGGGCAGGTCTGTGGAGGTTGAACCCGCTTTCTGCGAAGGCGCCTATGCAGCGCTGTTCTCGCGGGGGGATACCGCCACGCACGACCAGATCGTGCGCGACACGCTGAAGAGGTTAATGGAACGCAACGACGTGATATTACTTGCCCAAGCCTCCATGCAACGCGTGGCAGATGCCATATCACCTGACGAGCGAAAGGTGCCCATCCTGGCGAGCCCCCGTCTGGCGGTGGAATATCTGCGCACATTGGTGCAGCCTACAGGTGATCGGAAAGGATGACAGGCAGCTCGTGAGTTTACCGGATTGAGGGCACAAAGCCTAAAAGGGGGACTCAGTCTTCGACTGTTTGGGCCATTTCTTGTGTCGAGAGCAATGACTGGATATTCGGCGTGATATCTTCGCGGATCTGTCCGAGGTGATCCTGCATCGCTGCCAGAGCTGCCTGCGGATCGTGCGCCTTCACCGCTTCCAGAATGCGCTGGTGGTGGTAGCATCCACGCTGGGTCGCACCGGGTGAGGCGAAGCAAAGGTGCCGTTCTCTCTGCATCAGGTCTACAATGGAATATGCCACCAGCTGCAACACGCTGTTGCCGGTGGCTTCTGCCAAAATCGAGTGAAAACGCTGATCTGCCTCGATATATCGTTCCAGATTGAAGAGATTTGCTTCCATGTCGTGCATCGCTTGCTCAAGCCGCGCAATGTGATCCTCGGCAGCGTTTTGAGCTGCCATTGCCGCGATCGGGGGCTCGAGTATCTCACGCACTTGATGCAAATCTGCGATGACCTTAGGACCCGAACCCATCAAGGCAGCGATAGGCGCTTCCAGAATCTCCGGTCCGGGCTCGGCGATGAAAGTCCCCACACCCTGTCGCACGCGCACTAACCCCATCGCCTTCAAGAGCTTGATCGCCTCGCGGACCACGGTGCGGCTGACTCCTAAATATTCGCTTAACTCGCGTTCCGACGGCAGCCGATCGCCTCGACGGAGCTCTCCGGAACGAATACGCTCTTGAATCTGTTGAGCAGCACGCACAGAGAGAATACCCTCTTCTACTTGCAGTGAATTAAATATGTGTCGCATTGTCAGATCCTCAGACCGCGATGGTATGACCCGTATGATGATTGTAAAACAGCATAGAATCTCTGTCAATTCCCCGTGATCATTCACGTAAAATGTTACCCAGGTTATACTCTTTCAACGAGAATGTTACATGAGGCTACGATTGTGAGGATATTGTCAAGCTCGTCTTTCTTATGTGCTTCTGATCGAGGTCCAGTCGATAAGGCCTGTCCTCTTCAGGTCAAAAGATCACATTCTGGGGTGCTCAGGTGCGCCGGCTGAAGATGATGATGGTCTCGGAATCCGGCCCTGTAATGGAACCGATGGCCAGAACCCAAGAACTTCCCACCTCGCACCGGATCATTCGCCTAATATCTCCTCCACTTTGCTTATCAACTCTAACGGGCTGAACGGTTTTGTGAAGTAGCCATCTGCTCCCGCCGCCCTGCCCATTTGCAGGTCTTGCTCCTGACCCCGTGCAGTGACCATGATGACCACCGTCTCGCGCAGAACAGGGTCAGATTTGATGCGCCGACACACTTCGAAGCCATCTATGGAGCTGTTGGGCATCATCACATCCAGCAAAACCAGATCGGGACGTTCTATACGGGTCAACGCCAAGGCCTCGTCTCCGGTAGAAGCCTGGAGAATCCGGTAGTTGCCAACACTGAGTGTCACTTCCACCAGTTCTCGCACTTCGGGTTGGTCGTCCACGATAAGAATTTTTTTCACGTCGCCCTCCTGCTCAGAAATTGTTCTGGCGAACCCCGACCGATTTTTCTGCTTAAAATAAGCCTAGCATTGCAGGCGTAGACAACAGCTCAAAGCCACAGCCTGGGATTACTACGCCCGCAGCGTATGGCGTGGTTCAGCTCGTCCGCTTAACCGATTCAAAACTCCACTTGTTAAGGGGAAAAGGTACAGAAACTAGAACGAAAATTTACGTAGGAGGCGCCTCATATAGCTCGATCAGCACGCCGTGCGCCGATTTGGGATGGACAAAGGCATAACGACGCCCCTCCCGGTTGACTCGTGCTTCCTGGCCGATGGTTTCCACGCCTGCAGACAACAATTGCTTCATGGCAGCAGCGACATTTTCTACGCGGAAACAGAGGTGATGAATCCCCTCACCTCGCTTTTCCAAGAAGCGTGCGATGCCGCTCTCCGTGTCTGTCGGCTGCACCAGCTCAACGTGGCCCTCCCCGTGCGGTAACCTGAGAAAAGCCACCTTCACATTCTCGGCAGGCACCTCGTCCACGCGCACCAGTTGCAGTCCGAGTATGTCACGATAGATATGGAGCGCCAGCTCCAAATCTTTTACTACGATGGCGATATGCTCGATTTGTTGTAACATAATAGCGCTTCCCATCTAGCACGTCAAAAGATACCCACTGCCGGACGATGTTCTCCAAACACGCGCCGCAAAACGGCGCAGATTTCACCCAGCGTGGCATATGCCTCGACTGCCTGCAGGATGTAAGGCATCAGATTGTCATCACCGGCTGCCGCCACTTCCAGCTCCCAGAGGGCACGGGTCACCGCGGATGAATCCCGTTCTACGCGCAACTGCTTAAGGCGCTGGGCCTGGGCACGCTGTACCGATTCATCAATGCGCAGCGCACGCAGGTGCCGCTCCTCACGGACCTGGAAACGATTCACACCCACTACAATGCGTTCCCCGCTTTCGACGGCTTGCTGGTGACGATAGGCGCTTTCCTGGATTTCACGCTGGATAAAGCCTGACTCGATCGCACCGAGCGCACCCCCCATACGATCGATGCGTTCCAGATAGTCCACAGCGCGACGCTCAATTTCGTCGGTGAGATGTTCGACGTAGTAACTGCCGGCGAGAGGGTCAACCGTGTCCGTGACACCGCTCTCGTAGGCAAGAATTTGTTGCGTGCGCAGAGCGACCTGGACGGTCTCCTCGGTGGGCAGTGAAAGCGCTTCGTCCATACTATTGGTATGCAAACTCTGGGTGCCGCCCAAAACCGCAGCCAGTGCCTGAATGGTGACTCGCACGATATTATTCATAGGCTGCTGGGCGGTGAGGGCTACCCCAGCCGTTTGCGTGTGGAAACGCAGCATCACGCTCTTGGGGTCGCGAGCACCGAAACGCTCGCGCATCAGGCGTGCCCAAAGGCGACGTGCCGCTCGAAACTTGGCAACCTCCTCGAAAAGATGGTTTTGCGCGGCGAAAAAAAAGGTCAATTGGGACGCGAACGCGTCGATTTCTAAACCGGCTTTTAACGCCGCTTCAACGTATGCGATCGCATTGGCGAAGGTGAAAGCCACTTCCTGGACGGCTGTGGCACCCGCCTCGCGAATGTGATACCCGCTGATGCTGATAGTGTTCCAGCGCGGTGTGTGCTCTTTACAATATTTGAACAGATCCGTGACGAGACGCATTGACGGTGCAGGGGGGAAGATATACGTGCCACGCGCCACATATTCTTTGAGGATGTCATTTTGCACCGTACCACGCAATTGATCCGGCGAGATACCCTGTTTCTTGGCCACCGCGATGTACATCGCCAGCAACACGGCCGCCGGAGCGTTGATCGTCATGCTGGTGGATACTTTGTCGAGAGGGATGCCGGAAAACAGACGCTCCATGTCGGCGAGTGAGGAAATGGAGACCCCCACCTTACCCACCTCTCCCTGAGCCAGTGGGTCGTCGGCATCGTAACCGAGCTGGGTAGGCAGATCAAAGGCGACGCTCAGGCCAGTTTGGCCCTGCTCGAGCAGGAATTTATAACGCGCGTTGGTCTCCTCAGCGGTCGCGTAGCCGGCATACTGGCGCATCGTCCACAACCGACCGCGATACATGGTGGGGTAGATACCACGGGTGAAAGGATATTGCCCCGGAAATCCCAGCCGATCCAGGTACTCGGCGGCGTAGGCATCGCCGACCGTCTCGGGAGGGAGGTAAAGCAAATCCTCCGGTATCCGCGAGGGCGTCTCACGATATTGTGCCCAATTCGGGTCGCGCGCTACAAACGGCTTCAATACGTTGTCTTCCCACTCTTGACGCTTGGCACGTAGCTCGTCGGTCATATCGCCCCCTTCCCCCGCACGGCTCCTGCAGTCAGCACACATGCACCCTCAGTCTGCGTGTGGCTGGATGATCACCTTCATCCCCGAACGTCCTTCCATAGCTGCGAAACCCTCCTCAATGCGGCTGAGCGGGAAGCGATGGGTGATCAGGGGTGCGACGCGCACCAACCCTTTCTCCAACAGCTTAACCGCCAACTCGTGATGACGTGGCACGCTCCCGTGCGATCCGGTGACAAAGCACTCTTTATAGTGAATCGTGTTCGAAAGGACGCACATAGGACGCGCATCCTTCTTCAGTCCGCCGAATAGATTGACATAGCCGCGATGGGCTACCATTTCGATCGCCTGCTCATGGGCTTCTACTGAACCACACGCCGTGATCACCACATCCGGTCCCTCGCCGTTGGTCTCTTCGCGGCAGCGCGCCACCAGGTCCTCACGGGAGGTGTCAATGTAAACATCTGCCTGGTAGAAGCGGGCGATCTCCATACGCGTCTGGCTGCGTTGTGCTGCGATGACCTTGGTGGCTCCCATCACACGGGCCAGGTCAATCATCATACAACCAATGGGTCCCAGACCGATGATGCACACAGTCTTGCCTAAGCCCACCTGGGCGAGCTCCATTCCATTGATGGCACAAGCCAACGGTTCCGCCAGCGACGCTTCTTCGTAGCTCAGTTGGTTGCTAATCGGGGTAACAGGCCCCTCTTCCAGCACCAGGCGGGGCAGAAGCATGTATTCGGCGAAAGCGCCAGGGATCTGATAACCGATGGCATAGTTGATTGCACAATTGTTCCCCAGACCATTGCGACACCAGCGGCATTGGCCACATGGCACATCCGCGCCGATGGCAACCCGATCCCCCTCTTTGACGCGCGTGACGTGGCGTCCCACCTGTACAACCACCCCTGCCGCCTCATGGCCGATGATGGCAGGTGGCTGGACGCGTGGATTTCCGTGATGCAGGATGCGCACGTCTGAGCCGCATATGCTGGCCGCTTCCACGCGCAACAGGGCTGAGTAGTCGTCCACTTCTGGCGTTGGCACTTCCTTGACCACCATCCTACCAGGTGCCTCAAGAACTGCAGCTTTCATACACGCTCCTCCGAAATCAACAGGTGATATTTCCCGAATGTCAGCTAAATAGAGACTACGGATACACCAACACTTTGGAGAAGAACTCGCGCCCCTCTTTCATCATCAATAAGACCTGCGGCGCATCGCGCAACGGGACTTGATGGGTGACAAGCGGACGCAAAGCGATGGTTCCGCGGGCGACTCCGTTTAAGACGGCGCGCCAGTCATCATCGTTGCCCGCGGCGCTGTAGTCCGAGTTCCATGTCCCTAATACCGCCACTTCCCGTCGCATCAGCTGCGAAATAAGCGCTGCCGGCAATGTCACATCCGCTGAAGGATTGCCCAGGATGACCATAATACCACCTCGCATTGTGCACGCTGCGGCCTGAACGAATGTTTGAGGCACCCCGGCGCCTTCGATAGACACCGCTACACCGTCGCGTTGGGTGACGGAACGGATCACCTCCAACGCATCCCGTTCGCGGCTGTTAAAGGCGAGATCGAATCCCAACCCTCGTGCCATTTGCACCTTGCGGTCCACGATGTCGAACAGGAAAATCGGTGCTGCGCCCATCGCACGTGCCCACTGAGCTACCATCAATCCGATGGGGCCAGCACCGAACACGGCGACGCTGCGCCCCAGCAAGTTCTCCCGGACACGCCGCAGAGCATGGAGCGCCACCGCAGCAGGTTCGGTCATTGCCGCTTCCTCTAGCGAGACCTGCTCCGGCACCGGCAACACGTTTTCCTGAGGCGCCACAACGTACTCGGCAAAGGCGCCGTCGCTGCGGGAGCCCAGGTAGTCATAGTCCACGCATTGCACATATTTGCCCTGCTCACATGGGGCACATTTTCCGCACCAGATGAGCGGGAAGACCACCACCCGCTGGCCAGGCGAGATGCGGTCCACACCTTCCCCACACGCTTCCACGATGCCTGAAAACTCGTGCCCGATGATGGTGGGGAAGCGATAGGTGCCTTTAGCGAATACGCGCGGGATGTCGGACCCACACACCCCGCAGAACGCCACCCGCACCAAAACCTGTCCGCGCCGGGGATATGGCTTCGGAACCTGCTGATAGCGTATGTCGCCCACGGCATGCAGCACGCATGCATGCATCAGTGTGTGATTATGCGATTCGAAGGTTGTCATGCTGGCGCATCCTCAATCCTTCCGCAATGGCTTGTCGTGTGCGGGCAATGTTTTCCAACAGGGTGCCGTCCCGATGAAAGACACTGCTCGTGCCCGTCACCAGGATGTCGGCACCCGCAGCGATCATATGGGGAATCCGATCGAAGCTGACATTTCCATCCACCTGAATAGGGATGTCCACACCATTTTCTTGCAGGAAGAGACAGCAGTCGCGGATCTTGCGGTAGGCAGAAGGTACCATCCGCTGGCCGGCAAAGCCGGGGTTGACGGTCATGATCAGGACATAATCCATCTGTTCGGTTACATAGCGTAACACGGAAAGGGGGGTTGCGGGATTGAGCGCTACACCCGCTTTGATGTCGTGGCTGCGGATGAGGGTCAGGGTGCGATCGAGATGCACTGCCGATTCGGCATGCACCGAGATGGATTGCACCCCAATGTCGGCCAGCAGCGGGACGAAAAAGTCGTTGTTGTCCACCATCAGATGTACATCGAAGGGCAATTGAGTATGCATGCGCAGTTGTTCCAGGAACACCAGCCCGACCGGCATGTTAGGCACGAAGTGGGCATCCATAATGTCGAAATGGAGGTAATCCACCCTTGCCTGCTCCAGCTGGCGCACCTGTTCTGCTAATCGCCATATGTCAGCGCACATCATCGAGGGTGCTATCTGGATGGGGAAAGCGCGTGCCATGGACCAGTCACCTTGTCGCCGAATAGCAATAGTATATCATACCGCTGAGAGGAGAAAAGTTTTTTCCATCCGGGAGCTGCGCTACACCTCTCTGACTATGGAGACATCGTAGCCGAACGCAAAGCCCTGCAATGCTTGTCACCAGTCCAAGGGGGGACTTATAATCAGCTTCTGAACGATCGCTACCGAAAAAGTCGCGGAGTGTCTGTCCTATGTTGCCCATCAGCCCTTCTTTTCAAATCGGACCGCTGACGATCCACCTGTACGGCGTGATCATTGTGATCGGCGCCATCGCGGCGGGTATTTTGACCTCGATTGAGGCCAAACGCAAAGGTGATGACCCGGAACACGTCTGGAATATCGTGACGTGGTGTCTCCTGGCCGGCATCCTGGGGGCGCGTGTCTACCACGTGTTGTCCTCCCCCCAAGGAAGTGCCATAGGCTTCCGTTATTACTTTATCACCAACCCGTTTGAAACCGTGCACGTGTTCGGCCTTTCCTTTCCATTCCCGACTGCATTGATGATCTGGAACGGGGGACTGGGGATTTACGGAGGGATCGCCGGCGGTGTGCTGGCGTTGGGCATTTATGCCTGGCGCAATCACCTTCCCCTGGCACGTTGGCTTGATAATGGTGCGCCGGGCCTTATCCTGGCCCAGGCGATCGGACGTTGGGGCAATTTCTTGAACCAGGAATTATATGGCCCACCCACCACTCTGCCCTGGGGCATCCCTATTGACGCTCAACATCGTCTTCCGATATACGCCGATCTGAGCCGCTTTCCTGTCGAGACCACGCGCTTTCATCCACTATTCTTGTACGAATCGTTGTGGAACCTGAGCGGTTGTCTCGTTTTGCTGTTTGTGGCACGCCGACTGCGGCTGTGCGATGGGGATGTGTTCTGTTCGTACCTGATTTTCTATGGGTTGGGACGACTGTTGGTCGAATCGCTCCGTCCGGATGCGTGGCTGATAGGCAACATCCCGGCTGCCCAGATTTTCTCGGCACTTTTCATCATCCTGGGTGCTGCGATCATCGTGCTGCGCCGGCGTCCGAATGGCGAACAAGCGCCTGAAACCGGTATGTAACTGCGAATGACCCGATGGTTTGCCCTTCCTTATGGTCTAGAGTAAAATAATTCCTCCTTATGTATGCGGTGCAACGAGATTACAGGGAGACCATCTATGCAAGAGCCCCAGGCACCCGCTATCCTCAGGATCCCTCCGTTGTGCCTTTCGTTTGAGAAGCTGCGCAGCTGGCGTCGCTCGCACAAAGGGCAGGTAGTGGGACGCATTGCCGCGGTGACATTTTCCATCGCGATCACCGCAGGCATCATTTTGCTGCGGCAACACATTCGTGGTTTTGCCGTTTATGGCTACCCGGGCATCTTTTTGGTGAGCTTGATCGGCAATGTGACCCTGTTGTTGCCGGCACCCACCTATGCCATTGTCTTCGCGGTGGGTGGGGTGATGAACCCGATCCTGGTGGGCATTGTCGCGGGCCTGGGCGCAGCCTTGGGCGAGACGACCGGCTATCTGGCCGGCGTCGGCGGACGTGGTATGGTTGAGAATCGCGCTATCTATGTCCAGCTGGAATACTGGATGCGCCGCGCCGGCTGGCTGGTGATCCTGGCGCTGGGCGCAATCCCTAACCCGTTCTTCGACATCGGTGGCATGGTGGCAGGCGCACTGCGCCTGCCCTTCTACCGCTTCCTGCTTGCCGCCTGGGCGGGCAAAACCATCCGCTTCATCGCGCTGGGTTTTACCGGTGAGTTCTTCTTAGGATCATAAACTGAGCAACTATGAAGCAGCCCTGTCCAATCGATACCAGTCAGATGCCCAAAGCGTACGACCCCCAGGCTGTGGAGACACAGCTGTATGAATGGTGGGAGAAACAGGGGTACTTTAAACCGGAGATTGCGCCGCCGGATGCGCGTCCCTTTGTCATCTCGATGCCGCCGCCCAACGTGACCGGCGAGCTGCATATGGGGCACGCGATCACTACCTTTATCGAAGATCTGATGATTCGTTATCATCGCATGCAGGGGCGCGCCGCGCTATGGGTGCCGGGCACCGATCATGCCGGCATCGCCACCCAGCTGCAGGTGGAACGCATGCTGGCACGTGAGGGACTCAGCCGTCAGCAGATCGGACGCGAGGAGTTCCTGCGGCGCACCTGGGAATGGAAGGAAAAGTATGGCGGGCGCATCCAGCTGCAGCTGCGGCGCATGGGTGCCAGTTGTGACTGGGATCGCGAACGCTTCACGTTGGACGAAGGCCTTTCGCGCGCGGTGCGAGAGTGCTTCGTGCGTCTCTATGAGAAAGGTCTCATCTATCGCGGAGAGTACCTGGTCAACTGGTCACCCGGCCTGCAGACCGCGGTGAGCGATCTCGAGGTGGAGTATCGCGAGGAAGAGGCGACACTCTATTACTTCAAGTACCCCATCGCCGGCGCCCGCCTGGAAGATGGCCCCGGCGTGGGCTACATCCCGGTCGCCACGGTGCGCCCGGAGACCATCTTGGGCGATACTGCGGTGGCGGTGCATCCGGATGACGAACGCTATCGCCACCTCATCGGCAAGACCTGCTTGGTGCCGATCCTCAATCGGCCCATCCCGGTGATCCACGACACCTATGTTTCGATGGACTTCGGCACGGGTGCACTGAAAATCACCCCTGGTCACGATCCCAACGACTTTGAGATCGGCCAACGGCACGGTCTGCCCATCATCAACGTGTTCAACCCGGATGTGACCATGAACGAGAACGCCGGGCCGTATGCCGGGTTGGATCGTTACGAGTGCCGGCGGCGTCTGTGGGCGGATATGGAAGCGGCCGGGCTGACCATCAAGACTGAGAAGTACGTCACCCAGATCCCGCATTCGCAGCGGGGTGGCGAAGTGGTGGAGCCGATGCTCAGCACGCAGTGGTTCGTGCGCATGAAGCCACTGGCAGAGGCCGGCCTGGCCGCGGTGCGCGACGGGCGCATCGTGATCATCCCGGAGCGCTTCACCAAGGTCTATTATAACTGGTTGGAGAACATCCGCGACTGGTGCATCAGCCGCCAGCTGTGGTGGGGGCACCGCATCCCGGTGTGGTATTGCCAGGAGTGTGGCCAGATGATCGTGGCACGTGTGGATCCCACCACGTGCACGCAATGCGGGAGCACGCGCCTGGAGCAGGATCCCGATGTGTTGGATACCTGGTTCAGCTCGGGGCTGTGGCCCTTCTCCACGTTGGGTTGGCCAGACGATACTCCCGACTTGCGCCGCTTCTACCCCACCGATGTGATGGAGACCGGCTACGACATCCTCTTCTTCTGGGTGGCGCGGATGATCATGCAAGGGCTAGAGATGACCGGCCAGGTGCCCTTCCGCGTCGTCTATCTACACGGCCTGGTGCGTGATGCACAAGGGCGCAAGATGAGCAAGACGGCCGGCAATGTGATTGACCCGTTGGAGATGATCGAGCGCTATGGCACAGATGCGCTGCGTTTTAGCTTATTGACGGGAAGCACCCCCGGCAACGATATTAACCTGTCCGAAGAGCGCATCGTGGCCGGACGCAATTTCGCCAACAAGATATGGAATATGACGCGCTTTGTGGTCGGTCATGTGCGTCAGCATCCGATTGATTTCCCTGAAGAGGTGGCGCATTTGCCCAAGACGTTGGCCGATCGCTGGATTCTCAGCCGACACAATGAGGTCATCGCCACCGTTACGCGCCTGATCGAATCTTACCAATTCGGCGAGGCCGGCCGACAGCTCTATGAATTTATGTGGGGCGAGCTGGCCGACTGGTATATTGAGATGGCCAAAATCCCCCTGTCCGGCTGGGATGAGCAGGCGCGGGACACAACGTTGCGCGTGCTGGTGTATGTGCTGGAACGCTGTCTGCGCCTGTTGCACCCTTACATGCCCTTTGTGACCGAAGCAGCATGGCAACATCTGCCCCATCAAGGTGACGCGCTGATCATTGCACGCTGGCCGACTCCTGGTGCGCGTGATGAAGAGGCGGAAGCGACCATGCAGCTGGTGATGGACGTTATCCGAGCCATCCGCAACGCACGCACCGAGTACGATGTGGAAGTGGGCCGTCGTATCCCTGCTGTTATTGTAGCCGGAGAGAAAGCGGCGGTTTTCCGCCCGCAGAGGGACATCCTGGTTCAGCTGGCCCATCTGGACGCAGAGCACCTAGAGATTGTGGCCGACCTGGAGGCCCAACCACAGCAGGCACTGGCGTTGGTGATCGGTGGGGTCGAGGTCTATCTGCCCTGGGCCGGGATGATGGATCTCGAGGCGGAACGTGCGCGTCTGCGCAAAGAGCTGGAGAAAGTCGAGGAACAGCTAGCCCGGAGCGAGCGGACGCTGGGCAACCCCAGCTTCCTCGACAAAGCGCCGGCCGAAGTTGTGGAGAAAGAACGTGCCAAATTGACAGCGCTACAAGAGCAGGCAGCCAAGTTGCGCGAGCGGCTGAGCACGTTGATGGCGGAGGCGTAGCGAGTCTGCTGATCACAGCGCACGTGCGCGGATCTGAGGCCTATACACTTTTGAGCCGGTACAAGTTCTGCGCCTCCACCGCTACCGTCCCAACCGCAGCCGCAGCACGGTGACGACATATTTCCAGCCACGCCTGAAGAAGCCCCACAGGCTGGTGGCCGTCTTGGACTCGCCTGCCTGACGGGGGACGCACACATAGGGCACCTCTACCACACGGAAACCTACGCGTAGGGCGCGATAGAGCAGGTCAATGCAATATTCCCCATAGTCCCCGCGCAACGGTATGCGCTCAAGCACCTCTCGGCGTGCCATGATAAAGCCACTGGTGTAGTCGGTCAGGCGGCGGTCGAGCAACAAAGCGGCGCCCCAATTGATGACACGACTGAAAGCGAGCGCCATCCGCGAGTGTCCCACATCACCGCCGCCCGGCAGGTAACGCGAGCCCACTGCCATATCCGCCCCTGATCGAAGCGCTTGCGCCAGGCGCGGCAAATCCTCTGGCGGCATCGAGAGATCACAGTCCATCCATGCTATCCACTTGCCATGTGCATGGGTGATGCCCGTCGTGATCGCCGTGGTTAGGCCGCGTTCCTGGGTGCGATGGATGAGGCGCACGCGGGGGTCGTCCTCCGCCAGCGCAGCCACTTCTTGCCAGGTGCCGTCGGGCGAATCGTCATCCACCACAATGATTTCCACCTGATAATCAGAAAGCGCCTTCAACGCGCGCCGGATGAGTGGGACGATGTTCTCGCGCTCGTTGTACGTGGGCAGGATTACGCTGATGTCTGTCATGCCAGATGGTCGGCCTCCTGAAGCAATGTCCATGTTATGCCCTTTCCGCAAACATACCGTTGATTGCTCACCGTTCTGCTGCCCATTATAATGGACGCACTCACATCTGACGAGACCGGAACGCTCGGTTTGATCCCAGAATCGGAACATAGCGCACTCCCAAGCTCTAACAGCGCGCCGCAAGCCGGTTTTTGGCGGCGTATAGATCTCGGCTGGGTGCCCGTCGTGTTGATGACCTTGTTTGTGGTTCAGCCGCTGTGGCAATCAGGTCTGCCGGGCACCGCAGATGCGCCTATTCATTACTATCGCACAGTGGAGTTTGTGGCGTCCTATGCCCCTGGTATCGTCTACCCCCGTTGGGCGCCGCATCTCGCCTACGGCTATGGTGTGCCGTTTTGGATCTTCGTCCCCCCACTGCCCTATCTCCTGCCGTTGCCTTTCTGGGCCGTGGGCTTCTCGCTTGAACTCAGCTGGAAGATTGTCATAGCGCTGATGGCTTTGGCGTATGCCTTGGGTGCCTATCTGTTCGTGCGCGACAGGATGGGTAGCGCAGCGGGAACGGTGGCAGCGGCGGTCTACCTCTTCGCTCCCTTTGCGTTGCGCGAGCTCCTCCTCTATGGGGGCAACTATCCCCAATATCTGGCGATCGGGCTCTTTCCATGGCTGCTCTGGTCGGCGGGACGATTGGTCCGGACCGGCGGATGGAGATATTCCCTGCTCACCGCCATAGTGCTGGGGGCGCTGATCCTGAGTCACCTCTTCCATGCGCTCGTCATGGTGCCGGTGGCGGGAGTTTATGCCCTGCTGCTCTGGGGATTGGATGGGGCATGGTCACGTCCAGGGAGCGCCATCGCGCCCCGGATTCGGACCTGGCGCCGCCTGGTGGTGATCATCGTCGGCTTTGCTGCTGGGCTGGCGTGGAGTACCTTCTTCTGGCTACCTGCGCTCGTCGAGCGGGAGTGGACCCATGCTGTTGAAGAGCGGTACCTGGAGGTAAGCCCCCTTTCCCTGCGCTTTTTGGACCTTGAGGAGCTCCTGGCCCTGCCTCAAGCATTGGACCGGGCGTGTGCCAACCCATGGGTGCCTTTCGCTTTGGGGCCGGTCACTTTGTTCCTGGCGGCAGCCGGTGTGGGCAGGTTGATACGCGTGCGGGATTGTCGCTCAGCGAGGCACGTGGGTGGCTTCTTTCTCGGGGTGGCCGCATTGGGCATCTTTATGACGTTGCCACAGTCGCTATGGCTCTGGCTGCACGTGCCCTTTCTGGCGGTGGCCGAATTTCCCTGGCGCATGCTCGGGCTGGTCAACGTATGCCTGGCCTTTCTGGCAGCGCTGGCATTGGCGCCGCTCGCGCCCCCGTCATCACCGACGGGACGACCCGTGGCGCGTCCGGCACGCGACCTTTTCGCCATCCCTGCCGTGTTGGCAGTGCTGTTGGGTTCTATGGTCTACCTCTATCCCTTTCGCCCCTTTGCGCATTATGGCGAGCGCCTGGCCGACTTGGCCGCTTTCGAGCTGCAGACGCGCACCATTGGGCTGACCACGCTGGGCGAATATGTGCCGCGCTGGGTGGAGCGCATGCCCAGATCGTCCCCCCTGGCCGAGGCACTCAAGCGCGGCCTGCCACCGCACTCCCTGGAGAAGCTGGATCGCGCGCAGCTGCCCGAAGGTGTAGAAGCACGACGCCTCGAACGCTCGGCTGTCCACGAGCGCTATGAGTTCGAAAGTTCCCAGCCCTTCCGCGCCCGTTTTCTCACTTTCTATTTCCCCGGCTGGGAAGCCCAATTGGACGGGCAACCGCTCGCGGTCTCCGTTGAGCCGGATAGTGGCCTGATTGTTTTGGACATCCCCGCGGGCAAGCACACGCTCCTTCTCACCTTTAAGGACACCCCGTTGCGTGCGGGCGCCAACTTAGTTTCGATATGTGCGGCGATCGGGTTGTTACTGGTAAGTTTATGGCACGTCCGCCTATGGCTGCGCCGCAACATGCCGGGAGCTAAAGCGGGCAGTTCGATCCGGCCAGGGACGCATATGACGGTCGGGGGTTTGTCCGCTGCGTTGCTGATCGTGTTCCTTCTGAAAGTGAGAGTGGTAGATCCCCATACTACCTGGTTCCGTCAGCATTCGCCGCCAGGACAGGTATTGGGTGTGCAGCATCCGATGCAGGTGGATCTGGACGGGCGCTTTTGGTTGCTGGGTTACGATCTGGAACGTGATCAGGTGAGACAAGGGGATGCCGTACGGGTGGTGCTCTATTGGCAGGCCCGGCGACACACCTCGGTCAATTATCGTTCCTTCGTGCACCTGGACGCACCCCACGATCAGCGGACTTGGGCAATCAGTGATAATTTCCATCCCGGCGATGTCACCGCTCAGATCGAGCTGCCCACCAGCACATGGGACACCGAACACTACGTGCGCGATGAACATATGTTGTTCATCCCCCGTGCCGTGCCGCCGACCGTCTTTCATCTGCGTGCCGGTCTGTATGATCCGGCCAACGGGATGCGTGTGCCGTCGGCCGTGGGTGGGGATACCATTCTGTTGCAGCCGTTGCAGGTTACACGCGGTCAGGGGCTACGCCTCGACGACCTGCCCCATCGCTGCGACTACCGGTTGGGTGAGGGCATCTATCTGCGCGGTTATGCCTGGGACGCGCCGGGACGTACATTGACGCTCTACTGGCAGGCCGACCCTGCGCCACAGGAAGAGGTGGTGGTCTTTGTGCACCTGCTCGACGAACGTGGCCATCGTGTCTGGGGGGCCGATTCGCCCCCGCTGGGGGGATGGTACCCGACGCAAGAGTGGCAAAGGGGCGAAATTGTGACGGATCCGCGGCCACTTGCTCTTCCCGCGCTGCCATCAGGACAGTATACCGTTGGGGTGGGCCTGTACCGGCGCGAGACGATCCAGCGCCTGCCGGTGTATGACGCAGCAGGACAACCGCTGCCCGGAGATATCATTCCCCTGATGACCCTGACGGTGCCTTGAGATGATCCGTACGCTTCCCATTGAGTTAATCGTCCTCGTCGGTGCGCTTCTGTTGCTGCTTGGCGTGCTGGCGAGCCGGGCGTCTCATCGCCTGGGCATCCCGGCGCTGTTGGTCTTCCTGGCCATCGGCATGCTGGCCGGGTCGGATGGTCCAGGTGGCATCTATTTCGACGACCACTGGCTGGCTCAGTTCCTGGGCTCCGTGGCGTTGGCCTATATTCTCTTCGCGGGTGGTTTGGACACCAGCTGGGGCACCGTGCGTCCTGTGTGGAAGCAGAGCGCACTGCTTTCCACACTCGGGGTCGTGCTGACCGCCGTCCTGGTGGGAGCTTTTGCTCACCTGATCCTGGAATTCAGTTTGCTCCACAGCTTGCTATTGGGCGCTATCGTGTCTTCCACCGATGCTGCTGCCGTCTTCTCCATCTTGCGCTCGCGTGAGGTGCGCCTGCGGGGCAATCTGGAACCCTTGCTGGAGCTCGAGTCGGGCAGCAACGATCCCATGGCTGTATTCCTCACCATAGGGTTCACTCGATTGCTGAGCGATTCGGACGCTTCGTTGGAGACGCTACTAATCCAGTTCGTCATCCAATTCGTCGTGGGTGGGTTGATCGGCTTTGGCGCAGGCAAGCTGATGGTCTGGCTCATCAACAATTTGCGATTGCACGCGGAGGGTCTCTATCCGGTCCTGAGTTTCGCGAATGTGCTCCTTGTCTTCGGCGTCGCCGGCATGTTGGGGGGAAACGGCTTCCTGGCCGTCTATCTCGCCGGCATCACACTGGGCAATCACAGCTTCCTCCACCGGCGCAGCCTGAGCCGCTTTCACGATGGCCTGGCCTGGTTGATGCAGATCGTGATGTTCCTGGTGTTGGGCCTGTTGGTGTTTCCCTCACATCTGATCGCCATCGCTATTCCGGGAATTGCGGTGGCCATGTTCTTGATCGTGGTAGCGCGTCCCCTGAGCGTGATGCTCACCTTGCTGCCCTTCTCCATGCCCATCGCCGAGAGGGCCATGGTGGCATGGGTGGGGTTGCGCGGCGCCGTGCCCATCGTTTTGGCCACATTTCCCCTGCTGGCAGGGGTTCCTCACGCGCAGACATTGTTCGATCTGGTCTTCTTCGTCGTGTTGACCTCCGTCCTGATCCAGGGCACCACCATTCCGACGGTGGCACGATGGTTGGGGGTTGATGTGGTAGGACTCATCCGCGCCGAGACGCTTATCCACGAGGAGTTTGTGGATCGCTGTGGCGGTGAGCTGAGCGAGATCACATTGGACAAAGATGCTCCTGCCGTCGGTCGGCGCATCGTGGAGCTCGACCTGCCGCCCGAGGCCCTGGTGGTGTTGATCAAGCGCGATGGGACATTCATCATCCCGCGCGGCAGTGTCGCATTGGAGGCAGGCGACCGGGTGCTGGTCGCAGCCGAGGCGGAGGCGCTGGAGAAGACCAGGCAGATTCTGCAGGGCACCCATTTTGCCGGGCGCAGACGCACAATCCCCAAAAATCCCAATAAATGCCTCTAAGAGTGAATCGGACGGAAATTGGGCCGCTCCTTGGGGATTCTAGCACCCCCATCGGGCATCTGGGGATCGCGACGGTGTTATAATAAGCAGCCTGGACGCTCGACCCAAGCGAGCGCTCACCCTGGTCGTTCTGTCCGCTGTGGCGAATCCCGGCTTGTTTCACCGTGCGCTCGAGCTACTACTATGATCCAAATTCACACAAGGAGGAAAAACGGTGTTCAAACGCGTCGTCATCACCGGATTGGGTGCTATCACCCCGCTTGGTCATGACGTTCCCAGTACGTGGGAAGCACTCAAAGCGGGCCGCTCGGGCATCCGACGGATCACCAGCTTTGACCCTTCCGATTTAGCCACGCAATTTGCCGGCGAAGTGGTGGATTTCGATCCCCTGAAGTATTTCGACCGGCGCGAGGCGCGTCGCATGGACCGCGTCACCCAATTCGCCATCGTGGCGGCCGATCAGGCGCTGGCGGATTCCGGGCTTTTGAACGCGCCCATCAATAAAGACCGCATCGGGGTGGTGGTGAGCAGTGCGGTGGGCGGCATCACCACGCTGCTGGAGAACCAGGACATCCTGCGCACCCGTGGGCCGAACAAGCTGAACCCCTGGTTCATCCCGATGATGTTGGTGGACACGCCTTCCGCCCAAATGGGCATCCGCTACGGTTTCCGCGGCCCCAACATGGCCGTCGTCACCGCCTGCGCCACGGGCAGCAACGCGGTGGGAGAGGCGTTTGAGATGGTGGCTCGGGGCGCTGCGGATGCTATTGTGGCGGGCGGAGCGGAAGCGGCTTTGCTGCCCATCGTGATCGCCGGTTTTGATGTGATGGGCGCGATGTCGCTGCGCAACGATGCCCCGGAGAAGGCATGTCGTCCGTTCGACCGCGACCGGGATGGCTTCGTGGTGAGCGAAGGAGCGGCGGTGATGGTGCTGGAGAGCCTGGAGCATGCCCTGGCACGCGGCGCGCGCATTTATGCCGAGTTTGTCGGCTATGGCACTTCGGTGGATGCAGATCACATGGCAGCGCCCCTGGCCAGCGGCGAGGGCGCAGCGGTGGCCATTCGGGCCGCTCTGGCGCGCGCCGGCATGCAACCCACCGACATTGACTATATCAATGCCCACGGCACCAGCACCAAGCTCAACGATGTGGCCGAGACAAACGCTATCAAACTGGTCTTTGGTGAGCACGCCTACCGCGTGCCCATCAGTTCCACCAAATCAATGACCGGCCACCTGCTCGCCGGTGCCGGCGCATTGGAGGCGCTGGTTTGCGTAAAAACCATCGAAGAGGGTATTATTCCCCCGACCATTAACCTGGAAAACCCTGATCCGGAGTGTGATCTGGATTACGTGCCCAACGTCGCACGCCGGGCGAATGTTCGGGTGGCTATGTCCAACTCGTTCGGATTCGGTGGACACAATGCGACGGTAATCATCAAACGCTACGAAGCATAAGCCATGGCACGTTATGCGCATATTATCGGCTGGGGCAAGGCCATCCCCCGTCGGGTGATGACCAATGACGATTGGGCCAAACTGGTGGACACCTCGGATGAATGGATACGCTCGCGCACCGGTGTGCGCGAGCGCCACTTTGTCTCCGACGGCGAGTCGACCCTGACATTAGCGCTGGAGGCCGCGCGCAACGCACTGGAGGTGGCGCGCTTGTCGCCTGCCTATCTCGATCTGATCATCGTGGCCACTGTCACACCGGAATATCATTTCCCGGCCACGGCTTGCCTGGTGCAAGATCGTCTGGGCGCAAACCGCGCGGCTGCCTTTGACCTGAGCGCAGGGTGTTCTGGCTTTATCTATGGGCTTTCGCTCGCCAGCGATGCCATCCGCGCCGGCAGCTATCAGTACGCCCTGGTCATCGGCGCCGAGACGCTGAGCCGCATCATGGATTGGCAGGACCGCACCACCTGTGTCCTCTTCGGCGATGGCGCCGGCGCTGTGGTGTTGGCTGCTAGCCAGGTGCCGGGCGGCGTCATGTCCTACATGCTCGGTGCCGACGGCTCAGGTGGGGATTACCTGATCATGCCAGGCGGAGGCAGCCGCCACCCTACCACGCGCGAGACGGTCGAACAGCGCATGCACTACATCAAGATGAACGGGCGTGAGGTGTTCAAGTTCGCCACGCGCACGATGGACCGCGCTACACGCCTGGTCTGCGAGCGCGCGAACGTCCCGCTGCAGGACGTGGAGCTGGTGGTACCCCACCAGGCCAACGACCGCATCATCCAGGCAGCGGCGAAATCGCTCGGCCTGTCGGATGATATATTTTATGTCAACCTGGATCGCTATGGCAACACCTCGGCGGCTTCCATCCCGATTGCGCTGTGCGAGGTGTTGGAAAAAGGGCTGGTGCGCCGCCACGATCACGTCGTTCTGGTGGGGTTCGGCGCCGGGCTCACATGGGGAGCATCGCTCATCCAGTGGGAGACGCCCTTCCCTGCCACGACCCTCAAATGGTGGCAACGTCTCTACAATGCCATATACTATCGCTGGGCGCAATTACGTTCGTGGCTGGCGCGCCTGCGCAGGCGTGTCGAGGGCTGGCAGACACCTGAGAACGGCAACGGCAGCCCGCCGCGTAAGACCCTCTCCGCACCCCACCGCGAAGAAAAGGGTGCGTCATCCGATCACCCTGAAACGCGCGAAGGCAGGGCGAAACACGCTGAAGAGGTCTCACCGACGACGGGTGGCCACACCGCGTCCTCCGAAGAAACCGTAGCGCAGCCGCGCGATGCCGACCATCCGGAGCATCGAACCGGCCCGTAAAGCCGCTTTCTCCCGTCATTCTCTGGAGCGGGTCAGCATCACCTGGGCTGAAGCGGTGAACTGCCTGAGTTCCCGGCAGGGGGATGCGCGCCTTATGGCAAGCGCGGGGTGTCCATTTGCGCGGGAGGTTCACAGGTCACCCGCATGCCCGGCCGCAGGTCTCGCACGTGCGTCATCACCACGACTGCCTGGGTGCCCAGTTGGGGCTGGTAGACGCCCAGCCAGGGCGCTGTGCGGTAGGCGCGTGCGGCGGCGGTCCACAGCCACAGCGGCAGCTTGCCGCTCAAGATGACCCCCTTGTCGGCGGGAACGCGCGGCAGGCACACCTGTTCGACCTCACTATAGTCCAGATAACCCCCCGGAAGCGACAACTCCACCCACACATATGCATCCTGCAGCGTCACATCCACACGCACGGGAGAGGTGGAGATGTCTTCCGTCAGGTCAGGGGTGGGAGGTGCAATCCAGCCCAGACGCACGTCGAACTGGTACAGGGGAGCGGGATAGACGTGCACCGCCAGCGCGGCATACAGCCAATTCGGGCCACGGTCATAGATGGCCAGAGGCAAACCGGGCGGCACGTAGACGAGCACCTTGCCCAGCTGCTCGGGCAACCATTGCTCCCACGGGTGGCCCATGGCCGATGCCAGCATGCGCCCCAGGCGTTCCAATTCCACCACCAAATCGGCCGGCGCGTTGGTGGTATGGATGCGACGCAGTTCCTCTTGATCATAGGCGAACAGGCTGGCCACCAGGTCCGCCAGCGCGGTGAAGACCACCCCGCTCGCCGTTCGGCCACGTTCCAACCCGCTGATTTGCCCGCACAACACCGAGTGTTGAGCCCGCAAGACATCCTCACCGGAGCGCACTGAATGGAGATCGGCGATCACCGGCAGGTTGTGACGGCGTGCCAGCCGGGTCCAAAAGGCGTGACTGGCACGATCGCGCGTCAGCAGGATGGTATGGGTGCAGTAATCCAACACGGCTTCCTGCCACTCGGTGGGCTGACCCCCCATGTCCACGATCAGGGGCAGGTGGCGTCGGGAGATGTCGCGGCAGATGTGCTGGATCCACTCCGGCGTGACGCTGCCCTTGATGCGGATGCGCCGCACCAGCGCCTGATCCGCTTCGTTGGCCCAATCGCCCTCGCCGTCGGGAAAGGCGCGCAGGACATAGTGGGCGATCTGGCGCGCCCGTAGCTCCTTGCTCAGAGAATACGCCAGCACGGATTTGCCGCTATGCGGTGG